>Ga0209056_10008599_pt1 | contig 10460 bp, 10 predicted proteins | sample GraSoiAngelo_114_FD_185876 | JGI IMG/M metagenome (GOLD analysis project Ga0209056, IMG submission 185876) | Grasslands soil microbial communities from the Angelo Coastal Reserve, California, USA - 14_0903_13_40cm (SPAdes) (version 2) | ecosystem: Environmental > Terrestrial > Soil > Grasslands...
GCAAGACGCGGAGGCGCCGAGCTCACCGGGGATGCTGGAGGGTCTCGAGACGACGCAGTCCGAGTACGCCAGCCTCGCCGAGGACGGGCTCTCGACGCCGTCGCTGCGCGAAGAGCTGAGCGCCGACGACGTCGCGCCCCTGCAGGAGCTGGAGCCGACGGTGCCGGCGGAGGTGGAGGGGCCCACGCCGAAGCCGCGGGTCAGGATGCCCAACGTGCCCCCACGGCCGGCGCCCAAGGTGACGCCCGTCGTGCCGAAGCGACCGCCCGCGTCGCCGTTCAAGACCGCGTCGGCGACCCCCGCCCGCACGGCGGGGCCACCGCCGCGACTCACGGTTCCGAAAGTGACGCCGCCCGGGCCGAAGATCGCGCCCAGAGTGGGACCGCCGCCGAAGCCGGAGGCGCCGAAGGTCAAGCCGGTCGTGCCCAAGCGACCACCCAGCCCCACGGCGCCCCCCAAGGCCGAGCCGCCCAAGCGCAAGACCGTCGTCGAGGTACCGCCCCTCGAGCTCGAGCCGGACTTCGACGTCGCCGCGACCGACGGGAGCCACGACGTAGACGACGAGCCGCTCGTCGACGAGTCTCTGTCGGCGGCCGGCGTCATCGAGACGGAGGAGGACATTAAGTCCGGCTTCATCGACCTCGGGCTCGACGAGGCCGTGGGCGGGGCGGAGGAGACCGGCTCGCTCGTGTTCGCCGACATCGAAGAGGCGCCCGCCAAGCCGACGATCGAGGAGCTCGAAGGGCGCGTGGCCGACGACCCCGACGACCCGGAGGCGCACCAGGCGCTGGGCGAGGCGCTCATCGAGGAAGGCGAGCGAGAGCGCGGAATCGAGGAGTTGGACCATGCCTCCGCCGGGTACGAGAATCGGGGCGACCTCGAGCAGGCGCAGGGGCTGGTGGACGAGGTCTTGCGGCTCGACCCGAACAGCGTGCGCCACCGCCAGAAGCTGGTGGAGTACGCCTTCAAGACGGGCGACAAGGAGAAGCTGATCGACGCCTACCTCGAGCTGGCGGACACGCTGCTGCGCCAGGATCTCCCCGACAAGGCGCGGGCGGTGTACCAGCGCGTGGCCGAGCACGACCCGACGAACGAGCGTGCCAAGGCGGCGATCGCGATGCTCGCGCCCGTGGCGCCGGCGCCGCCGCAGGCGAGGCCCGAAAAGAAGGTGGCGGCGAAGGACGCCAAGATGAAGGTGCGCGACGAGGCGGAGGTCGCAGGGGAGTTCGTCGACCTGAGCGCGATGGTCCTCGACGAGGAGATGCCCCAGCGCGACACGCGCATGAAGGTCGCGGACGAGGAGCCGACGGGAGACGAGGAGCGCGATTTCCACGAGATGTTGAGCCGCTTCCGCCAGGGGATCGAGGAGAACATCGACGAGGCGGACTTTCAGTCGCATTACGATTTGGGGATCGCCTTCAAGGAGATGGGCCTGCTCGACGAGGCCATCGCCGAGCTCCAGAAGGCGCTGCGGGCGCCCGAGGGGAAGCTGCGGGTGTCGGAGGCGCTGGGCGCCTGCTTCCTCGAGAAGGGCGCGCACGTGGTGGCGGAATCGATCCTGCGGCGCTCGCTCGAGCTCCCCTCCTCGGGTGACCAGGAGCGGCTCGGCATCCTCTACTGGCTCGGGCGTGCGCTGGAGGAGCAGGGCAAGCGCGTCGAGGCGCGCGAGCTCTACGGGCGAGTGTTCGCCGTGGACATCCGGTTCATGGACGTCGGCGAGCGCGTGAAGGCGCTCGCCAGGGCCAAGTAGCGTGAGTCAGCAGCTCGCGCGCGTCTCGCTGCGCGACGTCCAGCGCCCCGTGGCGGGCGAGCTGGAGCGCGTGGTCGGGGAGCTGCGTCGCATCATCGCCGCCGACTTCCCGATCATCGTCGAGGTGAACGCCCATCTCGTGCGGATGAAAGGGAAGCTGTTCCGCCCCACCCTCCTGCTGCTGAGCCATCAGGCGGGTGGCGCCGGCGACCCACGCGCGGTGACGCTGGGGGCGGTGGTCGAGCTGATTCACCTCGCCACGCTGGTGCACGACGACTCCGTGGATCACTCCGTGTTGCGGCGCGGGATGCCTACGGTCAATGCGCTGTTCTCCCACCAGGTCGCCGTGATCATGGGAGACTATCTCTACTCCCGGGCGATCATCGAGCTCGTGGCGCTCCACGACCTCGAGCCGCTGCGCGTGTTCGCCCGCGTCACCAACGAGATGACGATCGGCGAGATGCGCCAGCTCGAGGCGCACGACAAGCTCGCCTACAGCGAGGCGGCGTACGACCAGCTGATTCGCTCGAAGACGGCGTCCCTCCTGTCCGCCGCCTGCGAGGTCGGCGCGCTGCGCGCCGCCGCGGAGCACCGCGAGGCGCTGGCGCGCTTCGGCGAGCACCTCGGCATGGCCTTCCAGATCACCGACGACCTGCTCGACTACACGGAGTCGGAGGAGGTGACGGGAAAGCCGGTCGGCCTCGATCTCAAGGAGCACAAGGTGACGCTGCCGCTGATCGCTGCGCTGGGGCAGATGGGGCAGCGGGAGCGGCGCGTCGTGGCCGACCTGATGGCGGCGCCCGACCCCCCGGACGACCTTGTGGGGGAGGTGATCGGGCTCGTGGGAGCGGCCGGTGGTCTCGACTACGCGCGGCGGCGTGCGCTGGAGCGTGCCCAGCTCGCGGAGGCGGAGCTCGAGGTGCTCCCGCCCACGGCCGCGCGCGAGGCACTGCGCGACAGCATCGCGTATGCGGTGGAGCGCCGCAGTTAGGCCGTGGCGCGGGGTGATCGTGGTCCGCTATTTTACTTCTGGTGGCTCGGGGGCGGATTCGTCCTCGGCGGGCTGTTGCACTCCGCCATGCGACGCTTCCTGCCGCAGGGGCCGGCCAAGGAGATCTTCACCTGGGCGGTGACCCCCACCATCGGGCCGGTCCACATCGACCTGCTGGTGGTGTCGATCACGCTCGGTCCGATCGGGCTCGACGTGTCGCTGATGGCGCTCGTGGGCGTAGTGATCGCCTACTTCTTCGCTCGATCGATCTTCTGACGCGAGGCACGTATGTTTGGGGACCTGTCGTTCAGCCACATCCTGATCCTGCTGCTCGTGCTGGTGCTCGTGTTCGGCGCGAAGCGGATCCCGGAGATCGGCTCGTCGTTGGGTCAGGGGATCAAGGAGTTCAAGCGGAGCTTGAAGGACGTCGCGGGCGACGAGCCGGCCGCGCCGCGCACCGCTCCGCCCGCCTCCACCTCCTCCTCCCTCCCGTCGGGCGGGGAGCCGAAGCGCCTCAACCAGTAGCGGGAGGGGAGATGCTGGGCAACCTGAGCGGCGGCGAAATCCTCATCCTGCTGCTCGTCGTGCTGCTGGTGTTCGGGGCGGGTCGCCTGCCGGAAGCCGGCAAAGCGGTGGGCAAGGGACTGCGCGAATTCAGCCGCGCCCTGAACGAGGCACGGGACTCTATCGAGCGGCCAGCCGAGCCGCCGCGGGACGCGCGTCCCAAGCGGCTGGTCGACTAGCGTCGACTCCCTCTCCGGGCCGCTTTACGCGCCGGTCGCGCTTTGCGGCCGAAACACTTCCTTGCGCCGGTCCACGATCTTGGCCTGCGCGCGCAACGCCGTGACATACGCCTGAATTCGTGCCTGGCGCGCCTGGTCGAGCATCGCCTGGCGCTGCGCGTCGCGTTGCTTGAGCCAGGCCGCCGAGTCGGCCGGCACGCGCGCGAGGGACTGCACTAGGAAGAAGCCCGTCTGGCCCGCGAGGAGGCCGCTCGTCTCACCCGGCTTGAGCCCGAACGCCGCGCCCAGCACCAGCGGCTCCACGCTCAGCTTGGCGGGCGGCTGCAGCCGCGTGAACGGGCCGAGCTTCTCCACCGCGAGTCCGGCAGCGGCGCCCGCTCGCAGCAGATCCTTCGCTCCCTTGAAGCGCGCCGCCAGCTGCTCGGCGCGTTGCCGGGCGATCTCCTTCTTGCGCTCGGAGCGCGCCCGCTCCAGCACCCGGCCGCGGATCTCGGCGAGCGTGGGGACGCGCTCGGGCGTGAGCGAGTCGAGCCGGAACACATAGTAGGCGGCCGGCCCCTCGATCACCGGGCTCGTCTCGCCCGGGGCGCGTCCTTCGAAGGCCCACACGCTCACGTCGGGCACGGCCCGCCCACCGAGCAGCAAGCGCTCGCCTTGGACGAGCGTGGGCGCCCGCTCCACCGCCAGGTGGAGCCGATGGGCCGCGCTGTCCAGCGCGCCGGGCTCGGTGCGCTCGGCCGCCAGCCGGTCGAGCGAGTCGGCGCGCGCGTCCACCGCGTCCAGGTGCGCACCCTGCAGGACGACGGGGACCAGAATGTGGCGCACGCGCACGGAATCGCCCCGCGCCGCGTCGACGCGGATGAGGTGGTATCCGAAGCTCGAGAGCACGGGCTCCGAGACCTGGCCCGGGGTGAGCCCCCTGAGCCCCTTCAGGAACAGCGGGTCGAAGCCGCTCGCCTCGGGGCGGATCCAGCCGAGGTCGCCACCCTTCGCGCCCGAGACCGAATCGGCCGACTCGCGCTTCGCGACCTCCTCGAACTTTGCGGGCCCCTGGGCGGCCTCGACGCGCAGCTTGCGCACGCGCGCGCGCGCCGCCGCGCTGTCCGCGGCGTCGGGCACGCGGGGCACGGCGACGAAGCTCAAGGACGCCGTCGCGCGCTGCGTGAACGCGGCGGCGTGCGCCCGGTAGTAGCCCTCCAGCTCGGCATCGGAAACCGGGGTGTCGGCATCGGCGATCTGCTCGGGCCGCACCGCGAGCAGGGCGATGGTGACGGCCTCGTGCTGGTCACGGTAGATGCGCCACAGCTTCGCGTCGGAGACGTAGACGTCGGCCGTCACGTACTGCGCGAGCTTCAACTGAGGGATCTGGTCGCGATAGCGCGCTTCGAGCTGCTCCAGGAATCGTGGGTCGCTTCCCGAAGCGAGAAACCGCTGCCACTTGCTGATGTCGAACTGGCCGTTGGTTTGGAATTCCGGCGCGCCCATGACCTCGGGCGGCGGAGAGCTGCGCGCCGCCTGGATCACCTCTTCGTCGCTCACGGTGATGCCGAGCCGCTTGTACTCCTGCTCGAACAGGAGCTGCTGGACGAGCTGCTGCACCACTTGATCCGAGATCTGCTGCTCGTCTTCACGCGTCAGCGGGGCGCCCCCCTGGCGCCGGTACTGGCCAAGCGCCGCTTGCAGCGCCTGCTGGTACTGGGGCGCGTGGACCGCCCGGCCGTTGACCTTGAGCACCACGTCGGCCCCACCGTACTGCCCGCGGCCCGTCACGCCCATCCCCACGTCGAACACGAGCCACCCGACGAACGCGAAGGCCAGGATGTAGAAGATCCACTTCGCATTCTCGCGCATCGCACGCAGCATGGCGCACCGAGCTCCGGGTGAGAGGGGGTCGAAGGGGCATAAGTGTAAGAGTGGCAACGGGGGAACTCAAGCGAAGTCAACGGTTTCCGATTGACACTGGCGGCCGGAATCTTATCTTCGTCCAATTCCCACATAGACTTAGGCCGTGGCCTACACCAGTGAGATTGAGAAGCTCGAGAAGCGATGGGCCGAGAACCCCAAGGGTCGGAACTTCGCGCCCTTGGCGGATGCCTATCGTAAAGCAGGGGAACTAGATAGGGCGATCGAGCTGTGCAAGTCCGGGCTCGAGCGGCACCCCGACTACGTGAGCGCCCACATCGTGTACGGGCGCTGCCTGGTAGACCAGAGGCAAGACCGTGCCGCGGGTGAGGTGTTCCAGAAAGTCCTGACGCTCGATCCCGAGAATATCCTCGCGTTGCGTGTCCTGGCGGAGATCTGCGAGCGGGGCAAGCGCTTCGACGAGGAGGTCGGCTGGCTCGCGAAGCTCCTCGCCATCGATCCCATGAACGGCGACGCGGCCGAGGCCCTCGCGCGGGCGAAGGGCAAAGCCGCGGCGGCCACGAAGGCGACGGAGCTGATCGTCCCTACGGTCGCTCCGGCCCACGCCGCTCCCGCACGTGCGGCTCCCACGCCCCGGCCGGCTTTCACTGCTGCACCCAAGGTTGCCGCCCCCGCCCCCGCCCCCCGGCCCGCCCCTCGGGCAGCGGCCGCCGCGAGCGCCGCTCCCGCTGCGCCTGCAAAACCCGATTACGTCATAGAGCACGGGTCTCTGGCGGAGGCCGAGCTCCCCGTCGCAGCGCCCAAGCCGTCGGACGACATCGAGACGTTCGACGGTGCGATCGGGTTCAATACCGTGGCGCACGACGCCGCGAAGGCGGAAGGGTTGGAGGTGCAGGAGGACGTCGTCCTCAAGCCGCAGAAGCTGGACGTGGAGGGCCTCGCCCCGACTCAGTACGAAAGCGGCACGTCGCCCGATGAGGACCTGCCGCAAGTGGACCTCCCCCTCATCATGCCGGAGGACGTGATGCCTGCCGCGAGGCCACGGGCTGCGGCGCCGCCACCACCCGCTCCGTCTCCGCGACCTGCTCCATCCCCGCCGCCGCCCCCGTCCCCACCCCAGCCCCCGCCCAAGGCGGCGACTCCGGCACCGGCCGCGGTGGTCCTGTCGGATGACGACGGCGCGGCCGATCAGGCGGCGCTGTCCCGGGCAGCGCCGGTGCTGACCGAGACGATGGCGGAGCTGTACATCAAGCAGGGGCACACCGAGGATGGCTTGCGCGTCTATCAGGCGCTGCTAGCGCAACGGCCTGGGGATGTGAAGCTCCGGACCAAGGTGGACCAACTGATGGGGAAGGGGCCACCTCCCGCTCGCAGCGGTCAGTCGGCGCAAGCGTTCCTGCGGAGTATTCTCGTGCGGCGCCCGGTGCGGGGAGAGGCTTCGTCCCTCGAGCAGGCGTTCGCCGCGGCGACGCTGGAGCCGGAGCTGCCGGTGCTGGGAGAAGCGACGCGGCCGGCGAGCGACACGATCTCGCTCGATGCCGTCTTCGGGGAGGAGACGGCGAGACCCTCACGATCCGAGACGCTGCCACCCCCTGGTAGTGCCGCCCCGCAACCCGGAGGTGGGGAGGCGGGGGGCGCGGGGGCGGGGGGGGGGGCCGCGGGGGCCGCGGGGGCCGCGGGGGCCGCGGGGGCCGCGGGGGCCGTTGCGGGGAGCCCAGGGAGTGCCACTGGGGGCTTCTCGTTCGACCAGTTCTTCAGTGGGGGTGCCGAAGGGACGGCGGGCGCGGGTGGTGGTGAGCCACTGGCCAAGGGTCCGGGCCGGCCCTCCGGTGGGAAGGGTCGACCGCCGGTCGAGGACGAGGCGGCCCTCGACCAGTTCCAGGCCTGGCTGAAGGGCCTCAAGTCCTAGTGCACATCGCCGTGCTGAACGGCCCCAACCTCAATCTGCTGGGAGAGCGCGAACCGGAGATCTACGGTCGCGCCACCCTGGCGGAAATCGAGGCGTCGACCCGCGAGCGGGCCCGCGCGCTCGGCGTCGAGTGCAGCTGGACGCAGACGAACCACGAGGGTGAGCTGATCGACGCGATCCAGGGGCTGCGAGGTCGCGCCGACGGGGCGCTCGTCAACGCCGCGGCCTTCACGCACACGAGCTTCGCGGTGCGGGACGCGCTGCTGGCCGTGCGCCTGCCGTTCGTGGAGGTGCACCTGTCGAACATCTTCGCGCGCGAGCCCGAGCGGCGCCGCTCCCTGCTCGCGGACGCGGCGGTCGGGGTGGTGGCGGGGTTCGGTGCGGACAGCTATCGGTTGGGACTCGAGGGCCTGGTCGGTTATCTCGCGTCCCGCCATGGGAGCTGATCCGCGGCACGCGCGGCACGAGGCGCTCGCGCGGGCGCTGGAGGCGGAGGGGCTGGATGGCGTGCTGGTCACGTCGCGCGCCAACATCCGTTATCTGACGGGCTTCAGCGGCTCAGCGGCGCTGGTGGCGGCGACGCGGGCCGACCTCCTGCTGGTGACCGACTTCCGCTACGATGAGCAGGCGCGCGCGGAAGCGGCGGCGGTGGCGCGGGTCGAGATCGAGAGCACGAGCGTGTGGGAGCGGCTCTTCAAGGAGTTGGCCACGCTCGGCTCCCTGGTGGCGGTCGGGTACGAGGCGCACGCGCTCACGGTGAAGGACGCCGAGCGGCTGACGGAAGGCGGCAAGCCGTGGCGCTGGAAGCCGACCACGGAGCTGGTCGAGCGGCTGCGCGTGCGGAAGGATGCGGGTGAAGTGGCCGCGATCCAGAGCGCGGCGGTGCTTGCGGGAGAGGCGCTCGCGGGCACGCTGCGGCAGGTGCGGCCGGGGCTGACCGAGCTCGAGATCGCCGGCCTCCTGGAAGGGGCGCTGCGGCGCCTGGGGAGCGAGGGCCATCCCTTCCCGACCATCGTGGCGTCGGGGCCGCGCACCGCCCTGCCGCACGCGCGCTCCAGCCGTCGCACCGTGGCGGCCGGGGATTGGCTGCTGCTAGACTTTGGCGCCCAGGTGGACGGCTACTGCGCCGACATCACGCGTACCGTGGTCGTGGGCGCGCGGGCGACCGAGCGGCAGCGGAGTCTGTACGCGCTGGTGGAGGAGGCGCAGCGGCGGGCGCGCGCGGGCGTGCGGGCGGGGATGGCCGGGCGCGAGGCGGATGCCCTGGCGCGCGACCTGATCGCGGCGCGGGGTTTCGGCGACGCATTCGGACACTCACTGGGCCACGGCATCGGACTCGAGGTGCACGAGGCGCCGCGGCTCGCGAAGACCAACGCAGATCCGCTGCCTGTGGGCGCCGTCGTGACGATCGAGCCGGGTGTGTACCTCGCGGGCCAGGGCGGCGTGCGGATCGAGGACGACGTGCACCTGGCGGCTGCGGGACCCGAACTGCTCTCGGACGGACGCAGCGAGCTCGTCGAGCTGGATTGACGGACACCTTCACCCGGTAGTCTATTTGCCCCTATGAATCTCGACATCATCGCGCAGCTGGTGCAGATCCTGAGGGACGCTCCGGAGCTGGGCGCGATCGAGGTTCGCCGGGGGCTGTTCGGGACCTGGTCGTCGGTCCGGGTGTCGAAGGCCGGGCATTCGCCGAATGCCGGAGGCGGCCACATCGTGGTCACCCAGGCCCCGGGCGCCGCCCCCCTGGCCCCGACGGCCCCCGGGGAAGGGGCCGCCCTCCCGGCCGCCCCAGCCAGCAAGCTGCTCGAGATCAAGTCCCCCATGGTGGGGACGTTTTACTCCGCCCCCGAGCCCGGCGCCCAGCCGTACGTCAAGCTGGGGAGCCGCGTTGCCGCGGGGCAGGTGGTGTGCATCATCGAAGCGATGAAGATCATGAACGAAATCGAGTCCGAGGTCGCCGGCGTGGTGCGGGAGGTGGCAGTCGAGAACGTGCAACCGGTCGAGTTCGGGCAGGTTCTCTTCCGAGTGGATCCACATGGCTGACGCCCCTTCCAGCAACGCCCCGACGTTCAACTTCAAACAGGCGATCACGCAGATGGTCCAGCGCAACGCGTCGGACCTCCTGCTCAAGGTCGGCCGGCCCGCGACGATTCGCGTGAACGGCGAGCTCGCCGCGCTCAACACGGCCCCGCTCAAGCCCGAGGAGCTGAAGTCGCTCGCCGAGCAGATCATGACGCCACGGCAGGTGAAGGAGTTCGCCGAGCACAAGGAGGCGGACTTCGCGATCGGGGTCCCGGGTGTGGGGCGGTTCCGGACCAACGTGTACCAGCAGCGCGGCACGGTCGCGTTCGCCTTCCGGTCGATTCCCTACGAGGTCAAGCAGATCAAGGAGCTGAATCTGCCGCCGGTGCTGGAGGAGATCGCCCTCAAGCCGCGCGGCTTGGTGCTCGTGACCGGCGTGACGGGCTCGGGGAAGTCCACCGCGCTGTCGGCGATGGTGAACCACATCAACCTGAACCGGCGCGTGAACATCATCACGATCGAGGACCCGATCGAGTTCCTGCACCGCGACAACCTGGCGAACATCTCACAGCGCGAGGTGGGGAACGACACGCTGTCGTTCAACGCGGCGCTGCGGCACGTGCTGCGGCAGGCGCCGGACGTGATCCTGATCGGCGAGGTGCGGGACCTCGAGACGCTCGACACCGCGCTCAAGGCCGCCGACACGGGCCATCTCGTGTTCTCGACGCTGCACACGACGGACGCCACCCAGACGATCACCCGGGTGATCTCGTTCTTCCCGCCGCACCAGCACGACGAGGTTCGCCACCTCTTGTCCACCGCCCTCTCGGCGGTGGTGTCGCTGCGCCTGGTGCCGCGCAAGGACGGGCGGGGCCGCATCCCGGCGTCGGAAATCCTGATCAACACGGCCGCGGTCCAGGACAACATCCGGGACCTGTCGAAGCAGCTCAACATTCCGGACCTGATCGCCCAGGGGTCGGTGCAGTACGGCATGCAGTCCTTCGACCAGTCGTTGCTCGCCTGGTACCAGGCGGGCGTCATCAGCTACGAGAGCGCGATCTTCTACGCCACGAACCCGAGCGAATTCGCGCTCAAGGTCTCGGGCGTGGACTCCCAGGGGAGCAAGCTCGGCGGCACCGCGCCCGCCGGGATCGAGCTTACACCCTGATGTTCAAGCGG
>Ga0209056_10008604_pt1 | contig 10459 bp, 6 predicted proteins | sample GraSoiAngelo_114_FD_185876 | JGI IMG/M metagenome (GOLD analysis project Ga0209056, IMG submission 185876) | Grasslands soil microbial communities from the Angelo Coastal Reserve, California, USA - 14_0903_13_40cm (SPAdes) (version 2) | ecosystem: Environmental > Terrestrial > Soil > Grasslands ...
GTCGATTTCCGTGTAGGCGTAGCCAACGAGCAGGTCCACCGGTGGGTGTGGGAGGGTGAGGGTTCGGGCGCGACTGAATTGAGGCTCAGCCGACTTCGGGTCGCCGAGCTTCAGCTCATCCCAGCCGATCAACGACATGATGGCGGTGTCGTTCGAGTCGATTTGGTACGCGGTCAGGAGGAGCTTCAATGACTCCTGGTAATTCTTGTTTTTGTATTGCGCCACTGCCTCCGTGTAGAGCGTGCTGGTCGCGGGCTTCACCAAGTCCCACAAGACCACCAGAAAGAGAATTACGACCAGCGAGATGGTGACGCGGTTAAATAGGCGCATAGGCAAAGGATCTTATTCGGCGGCTCCGACGTGCACGACCTTCTCCCACTGCTGGAAGCCGGTGATAAATCGTACCAGTCCCTGGAATCGGTAAAAGAGCACCACCTGGCGGTAGCCGAAATGTTCGATCACGGCGTAGATGAGCAACGTGAGCAGGTCACGCCCCTTGGGGTACCGGCGGTAGGTCAACTCTTCGAGCAGGACCGCGCCCACCGACAAGAAACCGCCATAAACCAGTCCCAGCAGAACGAAGAGCACGAAAAGGGTTGGAGGGACGATGCCGAGCCCCAGCGCCAGCGGCACCATGAAGTAGCCCAGGAATTCCACCGCCGCGCCCAAGCCTTCAATGTAAAGCTGAAAGGGGAAGCTCAGCCAGCCGAGGAGCCCGAATTTCCGGTTGAACAGCATTTCGGAGTTCTTCCATAGCGTTTGGAAGAGCCCCATTTGCCAGCGCCGGCGCTGCCGCGCCAGGTTCGAGAGCGACGACGGGCATTCCGTCCAGCAGACCGGGTCGGAGGTAAATGACATCTTAATCTTCCGGTGGTTGTGCACCGCCCAACGGTGGAGTTGCACGATCAGGTCCATATCTTCGGTCACCGTGTCGAGGTGGAAGCCGCCAGTCTCGATCACCGACTCGCGGTGAAAGACCGCGAAGGCCCCGGAGACGATGAGCGTCCCGCCCAGCAGGTCCCAGCCGGCGCGGCCGAAATGGAAACTCCTCAAGTATTCGACCACTTGGAATCGTTCCACGCGGCCTTGCGGCAGGCCCACTTTAACCACCCGGTCGTCCTTCACGTCGCATCCGTTAAGGATGCGGACGATGCCTCCGCTGGCCACCGTGTTGATGGGCGAGCGAATGATGGGCCGCATCAGGCGCAGCAGCGCGTCCGGCTCAAGCAGGCAGTCGGAGTCCAGCGTGCAGAAGTAGGGCGTGCGGCACATGTTGATGCCGACGTTCAAAGCGTCGGGCTTCCCCCCGTTTTCTTTGCTTATAACCAGGAGGTTCGGGATGCGGGGGTTCAGATAAAAACCGCGCAGGGCCTTGGTGGGGATGCGCGGGCGGTAAATTAGATCCATTTTCACCAGCTTGAATGCGGTGATCAGGCGCTGGAGGGTTTCGTCGGACGACCCGTCGTCCACTACGATCACTTCCAGGCTGGGATAGTCGGTCTTCAGAATTGAGGCCAACGAAGTGGCAATGATCTCCTGCTCGTTCCACGCCGGCATGATGATCGTGGCGGGCGGAGTAATCACCGAATCGCGGATGTCGTCGAGCCCCTGGTACGCCAGGCGGCGATTGTGGACCCAGACCGAGACCAGAGACACCATCATCAGCAACGTGTAGACGCCGTTTCCTACGAAGAAATAGGAAACGATCACCACGTTGAACATATTCATGCTGTGGTAGAAGAGCTGTCGCCAATCCATCGGTCTATGTGCCTCCTTTTTCGGGCGAGGCTTGGCGAGCCAGACTGGTGGCCAGCGTCCTCAGCTCGAGGTCGGTTTCCCGGGCTGCCAATTGCCGGACCCAGGTCCGGATCTGGGGGTCGGAATGGGCTCCCAGATCGAGCAGAAATTTCTTTCTCAAATTCTTGTCGGAGCTGGAGGCCAGCGTTGAAACCAGGTAACTGGTTTTCCCCATGCCACTCAATTGCCGGAACACCTCGACCTCGTCGCCTTTCGGCTCGCTGGCGTATTGCGCGAGGAGGGTAGGGAGGAGGCCGGCGCGCTGCATCTCGTCGGCAACCTGTTCACGGCTGTAGCGGTCCTGCGTTTCTAGGAAATGCCGGGTCAACTGGTCCAGGCCCGCCCGCCCGAAGACCATTAGGGTGCGCGCAGCCGCCTCGCGCACCATCCATTGAGAGTCGGTTAACCGCTTCCCGATGGCGTCCGCCTGGGAGAGGAACTTGCGTTTGGCCAAAGAGCGGACGGCGTGCAAGCGCACGAACCACTGCGGGTCTTCGAGCAAGGTCACCAGCGCCGGAGTGGCCCGCAGGTCGAGGAGGTAGGAGAGCGTCAGTGCGGAGCGCGCGCGCGCGTCCGGGTTTTCGTCGAAGCAGAGCTTGGTCACAAAGAGTTCGGTGAGTTCCGGAGAGAGATTCTGGCGGTCGAGCTGAAACTCCGCCTCCCGCGCTGCCTCGCGCTCCACCATCTCGCGCAAGATATCGACAGCCTGAAAGCGCAGGCGTCCGTTGAGGGCGGCGAGCAAGGGTAGCAACTCGTCGGCTTGCTTCAGCGGGAAGCTGACCGCCGCCGATTTCATAGTGCGCAACGACAGGTGATCGGAGCCGTCGAGCACCACGCGCTGCAACCGGTTGAGCAACATCGGAAAGCTCGCAGGCTCGCCGATGGCGGCGAGGGCCCGCGCCGCCACCGTCTGCACGTCCGCGTGAGAATCGTCCAGCGCCTTGACCAGCAAGGGCCAGCTTTCCTTATGGCGGATGATGCCGAGGTTCTCGGCGGCTTTCGCGCGCACCAGGAAATGCAGCCGGCTCACCCGCCTCAGAATCCCTTGCGGGCTCATTAGGGCGACCGGGGTGATTTGTCCGGAGACTTCTTGCTGCCAGAGTTTGACCAGCCCCAGGTCCTGGCACGCCTTGCGCAAAATGGGGATCTGGTCGGGAGGGGCAGGCTTTGAGACCAGTAACTGCTCGAGCATATGCATTCGGTCTACGCCGGAAATGCTCTTGAGCGCTTCCAGGCCGCGCTGGTACTCGATCCGCTCGGAGATGAGCGCCGTGGCCACCGGCCCGAAGCGCTCGCGAACCTGATCGATGCGCTGGAAGTACCGCTCCCGGCGCTGCCGCCGGGCGATGGCCATGCCAATCAGCGTCCCCGTCCCGAGGAGCACCACCACCACAATCGTGAAGACGACTTCGGTGACGTGCTCGATAAGGAAGGGCATAGTCCCGCCTTCAGCCGCCTCCGTGAATCAGAAATTCCAGTGCGCGGTGTTCGAACCCGCCGTAGAAAACGCTCGGGGCCTTCTCAAGTCTTTCGTATGAAATCCGCCGATCGGCGCACACCATCGTCATACACACGCGCCCCTTCGGTCAAGCCGAATCCGAGCGCCCGGTACTCGTGCCGCTTCCTTCTGTCGGCCAAATGGGTCGGCGGGTCTGCCCGCGCAGGCGGGTCGTGAAGATTCTAATCGAGCCCCCTCAAGTTGCTCATATCGGCTAGAACATACTGAGCCTTGAGCGAAACCGAAATTCTAATCGAAACCCCGCCGAGTTTCCAGGGAAAGAGTGTCCCATTGCGAGGGATGAGTGGGGGGGAATACGTCAGCGTGAAACCTGGTGGCGGGCTTCGACTGGCAGTCCGGATTTTTCCCAGTCGGCAAGGCCTTCCTGGAAAACCTTCACTTTGTCGCGATTGAATCCGTGGGCCAACAGGATTCGCCCGGCGGCGCGCCCGGCGGCACAGACGTCGCCCGGCTTTCGCCCGCTTTCGTAAAGCACGAGGGTGCGGTCTTTGGGGAGGGTCGCCCAGTGCTTCTCCATTTCGTCGAGGGGGAGATTCTCGGCCCCCGCGATGTGCTCGGCGGCGAATTCTCCAGCCGGGCGCACGTCCACGAACCAGGGCCTTCTCTGCCGAGTTCGGCTCGACGCGCTCTCAAACAGCGCCTTTGCCTCTGGCGTGTGAATCAAAGCGGCCTGCGGCTTCGAGGCCTCGTCGGCGCTACACGCGGTGGCGGTTTGGAATCCGGAGAGCGCCTGAGCTCCGGGGTTGGCGAGAAGTCCAGGAGTCAGAAGGGAACTCTGCGCGGGTTGTCCGGGAGATGCCTCGGGCGGCTGCGCGCCGCGTTGGGCAAATGCATGGTCAATCAATTGCGAGAACTGCGAAATGTCCAACGCCCCTTCGGCCATCTTGTCACCAATGAAGAAAGTCGGCGTTCTGCGGACACCCACAGCCATCCCGTCCTCAAAATCTCGCCGGACGCGCTTGGCCATTGTGCCGCTCCCCAGGCATTGCTTGAATTTGCCCATTTCGAGGCCCAGTTCCTGGGCATAGCGGAAAAGGGCGGGATCGCTCAGGTCGGTCTGGTTGTCATAGAACTTCTTCGCCGCTTCCCAGAATTTTCCCTGGTCGGCCGCGCATTCGCTCGCCTCGGCGGCCGTCTCGGCGTAAGGGTGGAGGGCCCAAACGGGATAATGCCTGAAAATGAGACGAATCCGGTCGCCGTACTTCGCCCGCACGGCCTCAACAGACTTCTGCACATCGCCGCAATAGGGACATTCGAAGTCGCCGAATTCAACCATGGTTACAAGCGCGTCAGAACTTCCCGTCCAGTGGCTGTCGGGCCGTACCAGGCGCTCGGCGAGCGCTTGGGGCGTTCCAGGCTGAGCGGGTGGCGGGGTTCCGTGCTTCACCAGCCAGGAAAAAGTCGGGATGCCGAACGCCACCGCGACTATCGAGAGGGACACCTGGCCGCGCCACCCCGCCAGGGCGGGCAGGGCGCGCGATTTTGTCCTGCCTTCAGTAGCCGACCGCGGCTCGGGCCGATAGGCGTCGAGCAAGGCCAGGGCAAAAAAGATCGTCACCGTAATCGCCGATGCTACGCACCAGGCGCACCAAGCGTGTATCACGAAGGCTTCAACGCCCGAGAGGTACAGTGAGGTCAGGAACCCCGCGCCGGAGACGGTGGCCGCGCTCAGGCGCAAGAACGCTCCCGGGCCGGGAAGCAGGGCTTCGGCAAACACGAGGAGCGCCAGCAGCCCGTACATCACCACGCCATACACGGGAGTGGGCAGCCCGAGGAAATGCGCAAACGGGCTTGCCCGCACCACGTCGCAGCCCGTGCCCATGCACACCATGGGCCTCGAAGGCGAAGTGTAGCTCCATAAGAGATACGAGGAGATGAACACTCCGCCGAGCGCCAGCGCTTGTAGAGCCAGCTTTCTCATGCTCATCTATTTTACAGGAATTGTAGAGTCGGCGTCTCCGATTTCGAGAGCCCGATAGGCTCCATCGGAGCCCTGAAATCGGGCTCTCCGGCTTCATTGGGCACTGACGGAGGCTGAAGGCCTTCGGCGGCGGATCTTCATTCAGGCCTTCAAGTGGAAACAAGCCACCAGAGGAAAGCGTGTAGCCCTGGTCGGTGTTTTTCTGACTGTGGGTCCGTCTACGAATTCACCGTGACTACCCGCTAAGGTATGGGCGGGGCGGCCGGGCCATGGATTTCAGCATCGCCCTCCGCCAGCTCGAAGGCGCACTCGCAGCCCGAGTCGAAAGGTGGCTCATTTCCTTGGTTCGAAAACAAGGCCGTAAACTGTGTTCCCATTTCCTTCCGCAGGGCGACCATGGACAATGCGCACGCGGGTTCCGGGAATTTCGTGCGACGGGTCGTAGGGAAATCGGACGGCGACTTGTTCGCCCAGGTGATAGCAGCAGCAGCTCGAAAACCCCAAACCGCCCCGGGAAACGTTCTCCGAACGAGTGATTTCCTCGCCCCCTTTTTCCGAGAAGACTTTCAGCGGCAATTGTACGTAAACCCGACGGTGCCGTCGCGGCGTGAAATTATCGATATGGAGGGCAACCGTGGGCTTGTCCTCTCTGCCTTCTGTTCTGACTGGCACATTCAGCTCCCAGTAGGACCAAGGCGTGGTGGCCTTACACCTCTCGCAAGGGAGGGCTACGAAGCCCAAGCCGCGGAGGCCCTCCACCTGCGAAAGGCTGAGTGGGACGAATCCGACAGTTCGGCAAAGCTGGCATTCGAGCAACGCCTTAGCGTCGGCTGGCGTCTCCGTTTTGCCCCAAACGCGGATCCCCCAGAAATCTTCGGCCCGGTCGAGGCAGGCAACGCCGTATTCCGCTTGCTCCGCGGATGGGGGCGTCGCCATCTCAACCACCTCGAAAACCGCCGGCCACCGGGCATGCGGGCCGACCAAAAGCACCTGCTGGCCGGGCCTCAGCCGCCGAGCAAGCCGTATGCGACCCCCGAAACGGTTGATGACCAGCGCTTGGGCGTCATCCTTAAAAGGCCGGCCTCGCGCGTCCAGGCCTTCGGCGGCGACAGGCACGGTCAAGTTCAACCGATCCGATCGCCTCTTGTGAGTGGGTATCAATGATTTGCTCCCCCCCTAAAGAATTCTAGGCGCTGGCAGCCCAGCGCGGCTAGTGCCGTTCCATTTATTTCTGGATAACTCCGCTCCAAGCAGCCACCCCCGCCCCCTGGTTCGGTCCCACCCTGCGGGGAGGCGCATGAGCACGTCACGCTTGAACGGGGCTAGCTTGCCTTGACCACCGTTAACGGCTCACGAAGGGAGAATCTAAGAACCGACTCGGCGGGCAAGACGATGTCTTTCTTGCCCGTCGCGTAGGCCGTTGCGGTGCCGCCGCCTGCGCCCGCCACGGCCCCTACGGCTGCGCCTTTCTTCCCTCCCAGCAGTGCTCCGAGCAAGGCGCCTCCCGCCGCGCCACCGCCAATCCAGGCGGAGTTGCGCTTCTTATGGGAGCGTCCGGCCAAGCCGTAGTCCGTAGTCACGACATTATAGGTTTTACCGTCGCCCTCAAGGGAAGTCAATGTGACGGCTAATTCCGGCGGAGTTTCCAGGTGTCCCGAAGCGCGTGCTGCCACAACCCGACCGGCTACTCGGGCGCCCTGGGGGATGGCCTCGATCCCATCCACAACCAGTGGTTGATCGAGTGTGCCTGCGAAACTATCACCGTTGTGGCTGGACGCAGAACTGAGCGTCTCTTCTAATCGCACGCTGAATTCTGTCCCAGCCGCCACGACCAGTTTCCGTTCGGTCGGGTGCTTCAGCCTATCCCAGAGACTCCTAGATGGCTCTTTGTTCGCCGCCTCCGTCTGGCTGTCAGCACCATTTCGGCAAGCGCCAACCAGGAAAAGGGTCGTGAATAAGACTGCTGCCAACATGAAACGAAAAGGATTACGCATGATAGACCTCCCAAAGCGTAGCCCAGCCCTTTTGGCATTGTCCCCAACCCGATTCCTGTGATGAACGAGGGGGAAATACCCCCGCGCAACCACTCCAACCTTCCCATTGGCCTGCAAATGCTTTGCCAACCCCCTACATCTACTAACTACCTTATTTTCGAACGTATTATGGACAATAGCCGAGCTATACTGGAAGAAATTCCGGGTTAATCTTCCTAGTTTCGTGTAGGAATTCCCTGTATGTCCAAGCCTTCCAACTACTACTTTTCTGTGGAAAGAATTGTGTGGTAGTCGTCAATCGTGACCTTCTCGGGGCGGAAAGGGAGTTTGACGTCGCCGGAGAAGGCGGTCGAACCTTTGACCTGAATAAAGCCTACCCGCATGACTTTTTGCTGGAAATGGACATAGAAGGGAACCTTCATGAAGAACGTCTCCGAAACTCCTGATTGTCTCAAAGTGAAGTGCAAGAGGGTCTTCCCATCGCCTGCATCCTTCAAATCGTAGCTGAAGTCGTAGTGGGGGACCTCCGTGCCGTACACCCACTCATTGAAGAACCAGTCCATTGGAGCGCCAAAATGCTTTTCGACGACGCGCTGAAAATCTTCGGTGGAGGCGTTCTTTGCGGCGTAGGTGGAAACGAAATCGCGCATCATCGTGATGAAACGCCCGTCGGGATTGGGCGAGCGGGTGTCCTCCATCATGGTTCGGAGCATCTCCAGCACGTAGGCACCCTTGCCGTAGATGAGCCACCGGGAGTTCCCGCCTTCCAGGTAGGAGTTCGTCTGATAGGCCAGAGATATCGGGCCAACGTCAACGATCCGGTGTCCCGCCGAGTTCTTTGAGAGCAGCCACTTGCGACGTTCGTCCCAAAAGGCTTTGAAGTTTTTCGGCTCGGAGGCCCGGATATAGAGCCCGGCGGAGAACTCCGCAAATCCCTCCGAAAGCCATTGGTCATGATAAGTTTTCCAGCCGACCATGTGCCCCCACCATTGGTGCGAGATTTCGTGGACGGCGACGGTCTTGAAGAACTCGCGGATTTCGCCGCTGCCCTGCAAGCGCAGCGAATTCAGAGTGGTGGTATCCAAAAGCGACAGATAGGGCAGGTAGATGAGCGTCGGCCAGCTCTGGCCGAAAAAGCCCACTGGCTGTTCGCTTACCGAAATGGTTTTGAAAGGCAACGGCCCAAAGTAGTTTTCGTAATATTTGAAGGCCCCGAAACTCTTGTCGGCGGCAAGCTGAGCGCCGCTGGCAGTATTGAATCCGCCCGTCAGAATACCCGAGCCTCCGCCCTCGCTGCCCGTAATAGTGCCCGGCCCGCTTGGCGCGGCGCGGGAATTGTCCACCATATACTGAATTCCTTTGAGCTCGTCTGGGACTTCCTTTCCCGCATAGGCCGTCAAGGTCAAATTCGGGTCCGAGTGGGTCTTGGCGACGAAGTTTCCGTAATTGAAGCCCACCACGCTATAGGGGATTTCTGACTCCCAGTCACTCTCGAGCACATTCCCCTCGACCTTATGGGACATCTCACGACCGGTAGCGACAAAGGTGAACTTCTTGGGCGAGCTAAAGTGCAGGACGAAGTGGGTACGGTCGTCAAAAGAGCCGAAACTTGGAAACCAGGACTCGCGGGCCCTCACGAAATAAAGGCCGGTGCCCATCTGCTCTGCGATGCGGGTTTCGCGCGTCGAGTCCTCTGCGTAAGTGATCTTCATTTTGTACGACTTCCCGGCCACGGCAGGTTCCGGCAGGATGACCCATAAGTCGCTGTCGCGGTTGCGATCCTCCTGGATAAATTTCCAAGGCTTGCCGGTGCCGTCGGTAAGAGCGGAGACCCGCAACACTCCTTCGAGATTGACCGCCAGCACGCGCGGCGTCCCGCCCGGCACTTGGAAGTCCATCTCTGCGGTTGCGGACAGCCGGTTGCTGTTGTCCAACTCGGCCGAAATCTGCTCTTCGGAGCAGTGCGCCAGGAGCGCCCGGTGGTCTGGGTGTGGGTTGGTTTTGTACTCCTCGGCCAGGTGGAAACCTGACCACCATTCAGAATACTGGCCGTGCTTGTAGTGAATCAACTCCACTTCTTCGCCCGGCAACATCACAATCGAATCGCGGTTCCAACTGATTTGAAAAAACAAATCATCGTAGTGGTCGCTCTTGATGTCGGCCAGAAACAAGCCCTTACTCGAAGGGTCTGTAAGGTCGGCCAGCATTCGCGCAGCGAGGTTGTTCATTTCGAAGGCGCCATTCGAGAGGTTCGACCACCACCCGTTCAGGTGTTCCTGATACTTCTTTTGTGCAGCTTGAAGGGCCTGGGTGGCGGCTCCCGCATCCGACCCTGGCCGCGCTTTGACGAGCTTGGCGAGCTCGTCCCAGGAATCATCGGTGAAAAAGAAGACTGCCTCCCGGAAGCTGTCAGTGAGCTTGGGAGCTTTAGTGAAGCGGCTGATTTGATGTTGGTCCATGGCCGTGGGGGGATCGAGCTCAAACGTCCCCTGACCCGTAAAGGCCGCTGCCACGACTCGGCCGCCGACGGGCCCAGCGAATGTCAGGTGGCCGGTTTGAAATGTGAATGTCCCCGCGTCCCGCTTGAAGACGGTGTTTTCCGTGACCCCACTCTGGTCGCTTCCTTGGAGCGTCCGCAGTTGGGAATAAATTGTCATGAGCTCGTCTGAAGAAGCCGTAGGGAGACCGGCGGGCTTTCCGGCGTGGCCGCCTGGCGCGCCGGCGGGCGTCGGCGCGACCTGCGCTTGGCCCGCGCTGACACAGCCGAAAAAAACCACCATGAACGCGACAAGAGTGGTGCTTAGGCGCCCCGTGACACCCTCTCAAAACTGCCAATCCGCCAATTGGACAGCACTCAAAATCGAGGTAACATGATCATAATCTGCAACATTAAGAAAGTCTACTAAAAGAGATACTTAACGGCGGGAATTCAACCCCGCTCCTACCGCCAGGGCAATAGCTACTTCAATCTGGTTTATAATCGCAAGAGTATTGGGGAGCAGAGGCATGACTCGAAGGGATTTTCTGAAGAGGGCAGGCGCGAGTACGGCGGCGGGCGCGGTGCGGGCGACACACGGCGCGAGTGCTGCTCGTCCGGTCGCCGAAGCCGAACGGCAAAGACTCTTCGCATTTAATTACCCAGACGTGAAGCTGACCGGCGGGCCGCTGCTCGACCAATTCCAGCGCATTCACCGCGCGTACCTCACGCTCGACGAAGACCAAGTGCTC
>Ga0209056_10008607_pt1 | contig 10456 bp, 3 predicted proteins | sample GraSoiAngelo_114_FD_185876 | JGI IMG/M metagenome (GOLD analysis project Ga0209056, IMG submission 185876) | Grasslands soil microbial communities from the Angelo Coastal Reserve, California, USA - 14_0903_13_40cm (SPAdes) (version 2) | ecosystem: Environmental > Terrestrial > Soil > Grasslands ...
GCGCGTAGCGATGCGGCAGGAAATAGCGCGCTTGATTCATGATGTCGATTGCTTCTTCGCGATCCGGAATGCCGACATGAACGTGTAAACCGAAGATCAGGCACACGCGCGCGATCTGTTGCATGTCCTTCACGATTGTCTCGTAACGCTCGTCGGCGGTGATCAGCTGATCCATCCAATGTGAGAAGGGATGCGCGCCTGCGGACGCAATTTTCAGGCCCTCTTGTCCGGCGATCTCTGCCAGCTCGCTGCGAAGCTCGACAACTTGCTGTCGCGCCGACGCCGCGTCGCTGCAGATTTCTGTGCCCAGCTCGACGACCGATTGATGCATCTCGGCCTTCACGTGCTCTTTCAAGAGCATCTTGCCGTCGGCGAGAATCTGCTGAATGTGCGAACGCAACTCCCGCGTCTCGGGATCAATGATCTGGAATTCTTCCTCAATCCCGAGAGTGAAGACGTGATCGCGCTTGTTCATTCACCGAAAGGCTAGCTTCCCGTTACGAACGATACTGCGCATCGCTTGGTCTTTGCTTTGCAAAAATTGTCCTATCGCTCCCGAGCGGCAGATTTAATTCTGCAAAGGCAAGAAACGCGGAGCAGTCTACCAAATTGAGGGTAACAGAGGTATCGAACGGATCGCAATGGTAGGCCAGAAGAAATGGCAGGAATGGATGGCCGACTTTTGCTAGCCGTTCACCACGGCGAAGATTCGCTATTTTCGATGAACCGCAGAGCGACGAAGCCCGCCGCTGGATCGCCGGATAACCAGGCGCGGGGACCGGGCAGATCGCGAAACCCATCGCGCTCTCACGCCACCGGTTCCGTTCCGAGGAGGACACGCACCTCGTGAGGTCGCGCGTCGTCACGCAACGTCACCATCTTATCGGCCACCGCAATTCCATCCACTTCCACCAGAGCGACACCGCGGGAGCAGTGGTCGGGATTCTCGACTGCGATGCGATAAAGGGTGTTCCCATGACGGTAGCGCAGGCGGAAGCTTGGCCAATCTTTCGGTATCACCGGGTTGATCGCGAGCCTGTCGCCGCGACGTTGGAAGCCGAGAACTTCTTCGAGCCAGACCCGATACATCCAAGCCGCCGCGCCTGTGTACCAAGTCCAGCCGCCGCGCCCGACGTGCCCGGGTAACGAGTAAACGTCGCCCGGCATGACGTACGGCTCGACCTTGTAGCGTTCGCAATCCTTCTCGTCCCGGGCGTGCTCGACCGGATTCAGCATCCGCAAAAGTCGGACGGCTTTATCGCCATCGCCCTGGCGGGCAAAAGCCATGGCCACCCAGGTGGCGGCATGCGTGTATTGGCCGCCGTTTTCCCGCACCCCGGGCGGGTAACCCTTGATGTAGCCAACGTCGGCAGTGGTTTTGTCGAAAGGCGGAGTAAAGAGCAGGATCAGATCGTCGGCTTCACGCACGAGGCCTTCCTCCAACGATCGCAGCGCGACCTCTACGCGATCCGAGTCGCCTGCGCCGGAAATCGCAGCCCAGGTTTGCGGGAGCGAATCGATGCGGGCTTCGGCGTTTTCCCTGGATCCGAAAGGCGTACCATCGTCAAGGTATCCGCGGCGATACCACGCTCCGTCCCAAGCCTGAGCATCGACAGTCTGTGCGAGCTCGGCGGCGCGGGTACGGCAGGCTTTTGCTTCGTCATGGAGTTCGCGCAAGGCGAGCAATTCGGTGAAATCATTGAGCACACAAATCTCAAACCAGGCGAGCCAGACGCTCTCGCCTTTGCCGCCGAGTCCGACGCGGTTGAGGCCGTCGTTCCAATCGCCCCCTCCGATCAGCGGCAGCCGATGCGGACCAGCAGTGGCGGAGCGCGCGATGGCGCGCTGGCAATGTTCGAGCAGCGTACCTTCCGTATGGGAAGCGATCGGAATGGAGAGACTTTCTATCTGTTGGGCCTCTAGCGGTTTGGCCTCCAGAAACGGAACTATCTGATCGAGGATCGCGGCGTCGCCAGTGGTGCGGACGTAGTGCGCGGTAACGAAGGGAAGCCAGAGAAGATCGTCACTGATCCGCGTGCGGACGCCAGCGCCTGACTCGGGGTGCCACCAGTGCTGGACATCACCTTCCACAAATTGTCGCCCAGCCGCGCGCAGAATGTGGCCGCGCGCAATTTCGGGTGCGGCGTGCACGAGGGCCATCGCGTCCTGCAACTGGTCGCGGAATCCGTAAGCGCCGCTCGATTGATAAAGGGCTGAGCGGCCCCAGATGCGGCAGCTGAGAGTCTGGTAAAGCAGCCAGCGGTTGACCAGAAAATTCGTGGAAAGCTCCGGCGTTTCCACCTCGATCGTGCTGAGGAGCTGATCCCACCAAAGCCGGGTTTCCTGGAACGCGGCTTCGACGTTGGCGGGATCGCGAAATCGGTTCACGAGGGCACGCGCTTTTTCTTCGTCGTCCGCCTGCCCGAGAAGAAAAGTCATCTCGGCGATTTGTCCCGGTTCGATCTCGACCACGACCTGCAAGGCGGCGCAAGGATCCAAACCGGCGCCAATGTCTCCAGTCAGTCGTTCGTGCTCCATCGCGGCAGGATCCCGCAGCGAGCGATTGCGTCCGATGAACGCGGTGCGATCACCGGTGAATGAGGTCGGCGCCGGCACGGAAGTGGCAAAGGCGATGCGTTCACAGAGCTCCGGTTCGTAGGAGTTGCGGGCAAACAGGCTTTGGCTTTGCAGATCCCATTTCGTAACCACATGCATGCCGGTTTCCTCGGGATCGGTTCCGAGGACAAGAGTGGCGTAAGAGGTGACCGTTAACTTTCGCCGGCGCGACGAGCTGTTGCGAAGGCGCAGCCTCTGAAGGCGCACCGGCATGCCGCCGGCGTCATCGACCGGCACAAAGGTGACCAGCATTTGTTCGATCGCATGGCTATTGTGTTCGAAGGTTGTGTAACCTTGCCCATGCCGTGCGCGATAGGCATCACTCTCCCGAATCGGCTGGGGCGTGGGCGACCAAACGACGCCTATGTCATCATCGCGGATGTAGATGGCGGTTCCGGGCGGATCGGAGATCGGATCGTTGAACCATGGCGTGAGGCGATCGTTCTGGCTGTTGCTGCCCCAGACAAATTCGGCGCCCGACTCGGAAACCAACGCGCCGAACTTCGAATTGCCCATGATGTTGACCCAAGGAAGCGGCGTTTGCTGGCCCGGTCCCAGATAGATGACGAATTCCTTTCCGTCCTGGGTAAAGCCGCCGAGGCCATTGAAGTATTTCAACTCCACGAAAGCCAGTGGCGCGGAGGGCTCTTCGCGGAACTGCCGGCCGGGCGATAGCAGCTGCGGTTTTACAGTAACCGGTGTGGTCGCGGCAAGTTGTTGGCGCAGCGTGCCGCGGGCTGCGACCACGACCATCCGCGCGGCGGCCTGAAGTGCGATCAGGTCTTCCTTCGAAATTTTAGTCGCCGAGCGGAGATAAACGCCTCCGGGTTGGTCGACGCCAGTCAGATGCGCCTGCGCTTCAATGAGCCTGCGCAGATCGCCGATCAACGGTTCTTCGTAGCTGGCCAGTTCCTCGCTCACCAGCACGAGATCGGCCTTCAACCCACGCAGATGCCAGAACGTGTGCGCGGTCAAAATTTCGCGCACCACTTCGATGTCGCGGATATGACCGATCATGAGGACGACGATTGGCAGGTCGCCGGAAATGCCCTGCCGCCAGAGCGCACGCTGACCTTCCCCGCGACGGTCGAGACGCGCGGGTGGCGGTCGCAGTTGAGCCTGCGGAAAGAGGACGTGTGCTGCCAATTGGCGGAAAGTCTGAACATCTCCTGGGCGGATGTGGAGCCGGCGCATTTCAAGTTGGGAATGAGTCCACGCAGTCTCGAAAGCACGCGCGCACGTGTGAAACTCCGCGTAGCGTTCGGCCAGCCCGATGATGGCTTCGCGCGATTCCGCAGCCACCGTGACGAGTGCGAATTGAAATCGTTGGTTAGGCATGATCGTGATGTACCGTCGCAGGCTGAAGATCGGATCGAGCATGGCGCCGGCCCGGTTCGTCAGGCTGCGGCTAAGGGCAACGGGGTTTTCCGGCGTGCGGCCCCGGCCGAGGAACTGGGCGCGGTCGGTTTCGAACTCAGTCGTGCCAGTAAAGGAGGAAGACTCGGGGACTATCAGGTGCGCGACCCAGATAGGCTGTTCGTCGGGAGCGCGGAGGCGACGATGGGCGAGGAGAGCTCCGCAATGCGGAAGCCATTCGGTTTCAATGAAGAGCTTGCTGAAAGCGGGATGCGCCCGATCGGCCTGGTGCGGCGCGAGAGCAAGCTCGAGGTAAGTGGTCAGCTCCAGACGGCACGATTTGCGCGAGATGTTGACCAAAGTCATGCGCCGGACTTCGGCGTCGTCTTCTGCGGAGACGACAATTTCAGTAAAAGTCTCGCACGGCCCGCTTCTCCGGCGGAACTCCGCTTTGTCCGGCGTGAAACTCCAGCTGTAACGGCGCTCGGGACTTCGCACCGGTTGATGGGTATTGCTCCAGATCGTGCCGCTTTCCAAATCCCGGATATAACAAACCGCGCCCGGCACATCGCAGGTCGTGTCGGCGCGCCAGCGCGTGACGTCCAGATCCAACCAGCGGAAGTAACCGCCGCCGGAATTCGTCACCATGACCGAGCACGTTCCGTTGGAGAGCAGGTGAATACGCGGCGAGGCGATATCGGGTGTTTGCATTACGACCGCGCTGCCGAGGCTCGGAATCGTCCGAGGCAGGGGTCGTTCTTCGTGCACCTCGCCGGTGGTCGGCAAAATTTGTTCCGGGATATGCTCGTGCAAGAGCGGCTCGGTAGCGCGAATGCGCGGATCGGAGTGGAAACGCCTCCGCATCGTATTGTCATGTAAAGCATTGTCGTAGGCGAGCAGTGACATCCCCTGGTGATGCACCATGTGACAATGGATGATGATCCCGGCCGCGCCGCCGGGTTCGGTCCGCCGTGAATAGTCGATCGCCTCGTAGTAACCGTAGTCGCCGAGCAGGGCAGAGTTGCCCAGCGTGGCGAGCCTCCGCAGGTTTTTCATGGCGACGGCCGGTTGCACGCCGAGAGCGAGCGCTGCTGCATACGGAGCGACGACCAACTCCTGTTCCTGTCCGCGCCTCAGCGCCAGCGCCGGCACGCCGAACGCGCGGTATTGATAAACGTTATGCCGGTCGAGCGCGCTGAAGGCGGATTCCGAGATGCCCCACGGCACGCGGCTTTGCTGGGCATAAGCAATCTGGCAGTGCACGGCGTCATGACAGGCGCGATCAAGCAGCGAATTCTCATGCGTCTGAGTAAACAGGAGCGGCATTAAGTATTCGAACATCGTCCCACTCCAGGAAAAGAGAGGCAGCCGACCGTAGGCAGATCCAAAGGGCCGGCTCAAAGCCCACCAATGTTCCACCGACACTTCCCCGCGCGCGATGGCCAGGAAACTCGTTAGGCGCGCCTCGCTCGCGAGCAAATCATAAAAGGAAGTGTCGAGTCGCCGTTGCGCCACTTGATACCCAATCGAAAAAATCCGCCGTTCCTCATCGTAAAGAAATCGCAGCCCCATGCCGCTTTCCAGTTGCTGGCTCTGGGCGATCAATTCGTGCAATTGCGCGAGCTGCTCGGAGGCGCTCTGGCGCGAGCGCTCCACCTCGCTCACCAGAAGATCGAACCACTGGCGCACGGGTTGAGGAAGTTCCGGTCCCTCTCGTCGCCCGTGAAATGCGAGCAGCGGTACGAGTCCGGGGATTCCCTCGGTGGCAATGTTTTGTAGAGAAAAGGTCGCCGCGAGCGCCTCGCGCCGGGATTCATGCGTCGCTTTGCCTAACGACATCAATTGCGACGGCGACGTCATCAGGATTTCCACCGGCCGAAAATATTTATCGATGACGGCATTCCAGGCCGCAACCTGCTTGGCGACTTGTTGCGCCCAGTAAGCGCGCGGATCGGTTTCGCGCCCGTGGAAGAAAAGCAGTAGATCCTGCGTGGGCAATCGAGCCCTGCGCAAGCGCAAAATGACTTCCTCCAGACTGGCCGGCTGTCCCGTGGTCAGTTCCGCCAAGCGCAGAAATGCCGGAGGATGTTCCGCTTCCTTCATTGTGGCGCCGATTTGCCGCATCACCTCGAGCGTGTCGGCGATTCCATACAAGGCGCCGACATCCAGAAGGGGGCGGGTGGCCAGTTCATTGCAGCTGGTCTCGAAAGTCCAAAGGCTCGCGAGCAAATTGCCGCTATCCACTGTCGAGACGTAGCGAGGATGCAACGGTTTCAGTGTACTCAGGTCGTACCAATTGAAGAGATGGCCTTCGAAACGCTCGAGGCGACTCACTGTTTCGAGCGTGCCCAGGTTGCGCGCCACTAGGTCTTCGATCGTGATATAACCAAAGTCACTGGCAGCCACGGTCGCCAGCATCCAAAACCCGATATTTGTCGGCGAAGTGCGCAGGAAAATTTCCCGCATTGGCGTTTCCTGAACATTGTCTGGCGGCAGCCACGAGGTTTGGGGCCCGACAAAATCATCAAAATATCTCCAGGTTCGTCGCGCTGCAGTGCGCAGGAACCGCCGATCGTCCGCCGTCAAAATTCCGCCGCGCCAGCTCTTCGCCGAACGATTGATCACGATTACCGCCGCCGGAAAGAGAGCCCACAAAAGGAGGAACGGCGCCACGGCCACCATCGCTGATGTTCCCTGCAAAGCTGCGCCGGCGAGAAGAAGCCCAGATACAGCCGGGATCCAAAGCCGGCCAAGAACGAACTGCCGCTCCTGATTTTTTGCGCGTCGGTGGGCGTCTTGTGCCGTCTCCCATTCGAGTAGTAACCGGTGCGAAGCGATTCGCCGGTAGGCGACGCGAGCGATGGCATCGAGCGCCATGGCCGCATAATCCGGCAGAAAAATAACCGCCAACACGGAGCGCAGCAAGCGGTCGCGCGGTTCGCGCCAGAATCTCGTCCCGGGCGGTGGCGGATGGAACAGAAGCGCGAGGAGAGAATTCAGGACCTGCCACAACATCAGGCCGGCGATAATCCCGCTCCACAGCATCGGCGCTGGCGTGAGAAGCCAGCCCGCCAAGAGGAGGGCCACGGTCGCCGGCGGCACCAGACTGCGGCGCAGGTTGTCAAAGATCTTCCACCGGTTGAAGGCGGAAAGCGTGTTGGGTTCGACCCTGGCGCCACCCACGGGCACGCGCCGCTTTAGCCAATCGATGATTTGCCAGTCGCCGCGAATCCATCGGTGCTGCCGATTCCACCACGCGATGTAACTGCTCGGAAAGACGTCGAGCAGTTCGATGTCTGTTGCCAACCCGACGCGGACGTGGCTGCCTTCCAGCAGATCATGGCTCAACAAGTGCGCTGTTGGAAATCGCCCGGACAAGAGGCGGTGAAATGTCTGCAATTCGTAAATACCTTTGCCGTGATAACTGCCTTCACCCACCAGATCCTGGTAAATGTCGGAGACTGCATGGGTATACGGATCGATCCCACGCGGATCGGCAAAGATGCGTGAGAACCATGTCGCCGTGGCGCTCGGAAGCGTGGCGCTGACGCTTGGTTGAATGATCGTGTAACCGCGAATCACGCGGCGGCCATCCGGCGAAAGCCGCGCCCGATTCAGCGGATGCGCTAGGGTTTCGATCATCCTCCGGGCGGTGCCGCGCAGCAGTTGCGTATCGGCATCCAGCGTGATGACAAACCGAATGCTCTCGAGTTGATTGCGATCGCCCGCGCAAAGAAATCCTTCCAACTCGGGCGCGGATTCACCGATGAGGAATCGATTGAGCTGCTCGAGCTTGCCGCGCTTGCGCTCCCAACCGATCCAGCGTTGCTCGCTCTCGCTCCACGAGCGCCCGCGATGAAAAAGAAAGAAGCGCCCCGCTCCATGCCGGCGATTCAGTTCCTCGATCCCGCGGGCCACGATGTCGATATACTCTTTGTCCTCCGGCATGCTCTGCCGCGGTGCGTCGGCAAAATCGGTCAGGAGCGAGAAGCGCAAATTCGCATCCGTATTTCCGAGGTAGCGAATTTCAAGGCGGTTGAGCTCGCTTCGGATTGCGTCCGGAGTGGTGAGTAACGTCGGCACCACCACCAGCGTGCGGCAATCATCGGGAATGCCTTCTTTTTTGAAGGACATCTTCGGCAACACCTGCGGAGGCAGAAGCGAGGTCACGAGGTAATTCACGGCCAGCACCGCTAGCTCACTCGCGGGCAAGAGAAGCAAAAGGCCGAGTAGCCCGAGCGTCACCCCGGGAACCGAGGCGGCAATGAAAAGCAAAGGAGCCCCTACTATCGTGACCCCGAGCACCAAAAGACTCCCGAAATACACGCCCGCCGCGTGCGCGCGAAGCCATCGGCGCGACCGTTCCGCCAGCGGTACCCGGGTACCCGTTGCCCGCTCAAGCGCCAGCCGCCCCGCGTCTATCAAATAATATCCGACGTGTCGCCCGACTTCGTCCTCGGCGGCCTTCGCCAACGCCAGCGCTCGGTCGATGATTTCCTCTTCTGAGCGCTTTGACCATCGGGCGATTTCCTCCAGCGCGGTCCGGCAACGATCGCCCGTTTCGAAATCTAGCCGGGCATAAACTCCAGCCGGATCGGCGGCCAATTCGCTTTCCGCCCAGCTAATCGACTTGAAAAATTCCGGCCACGCGATTTGCGCAAGGAGGCGGCAACTATTGATCACATCGGCGAGCGCGGTCTGCTGCACGGCCTGACGCCGATGTTCCTGCTGCATTACTTCGAGAAGAGGCGCGCGTAGAGAGCGTTCCAGCCACCCGCTCACCAGCGGGAGCGCCGCCTCTTCATCGTAAAGGTGTACCATCAGTTCGCTCGCAAAATGCGCGGTCGGCTCGGGATGACGTTCCATCAGTTCTTCCAGCATCTTGAGTAACCGTGGCGAGCTGTGGCGCACGGCGGTGATGAGCCGATTGGCCCAAAAATCCGCCTCCTCGCTCTGGCTTTGCTGTTGCTCGACCTGGATCGCGAGCGCGCGTAGGCATTCGAGTAACTGCAAACGCAACATCAGCGGCAGGGCCCAGAGTTCTCCGATGTCCAGTGGCGTGATCGCCTGAAAAGCGATCAGAAATTTCCGAATGATCTCCGGCCCCAATGCACCGCAGCTCTCGGATACCATTTCCGACGCGACACGGTAAACACGCGGCAGCCCTGCCTCGGGACCACTGGCGACGAGAGGCAGCTCTCCATAGTATTTTTGGGGCAGACTCCGCCGCAGATCGGTCACCTGCTCCCGAATCAAATAGGCATTATCGAGCAGCCACTCCGCCGAAAGCGTGAAGGCGTGATGCATTTTGGCCGACATCGTGAGACTCGTGTTCGCCCATTCCAGCGCGCCCTCTACTTCTCGTAACCGCCGCAAGAAGGATTGCCCGCGCGGTTGCGCCTCCCGGCTGACCGAAATCGAGCCCGCGAGCTGCGCGGCATTTTCCGACAGATGCTGAAACGAAGGTCGTTCCTCCCACAGCGGTCGTGTGGTCGATTCGACAGAGAAAGGTCGCGGCGAACGAAAAGCGAACGTCACGGGCGCCTCTGCTTCCACGTCCCCCAAAATCACCACCACGCGCGCCGTTTCGCTGGCTTCCACCTCGGCCATTACAAGCGTTTCATCCGGCAGGATCGCGCTCGCGCACCGGGCCAGCCAAGCCTCATCAACATGCTCCCGAAGCAACCGGACGAGAATCCATCCGCTGAGAGCGCCTGCCAACGCAAATGCGGCCAGCAATGGCGCCAGCATGCCCGGCCGGAAATCCGCCAGAATACCGCGCTGCCAAAGGGTGAATGCCCCAATGGCCAGGCCGGCGGCTAAGGCGGCGGTCGCTCCGCCAATCGCCGAGACGCCATATTCCTCGACCCGCGGCCGGCCTCCGCCCGAGGCGTGAATTGCGGCGGCGCGGCGAAACCGGGCCCGATGGAGATTCTTCAGTACGGCCTGACCGATCCCCGGGCTTTGGAAAATGCCGACCACCAAAACGCGATCGCCCTCCTTTCGCCGAAATTTCATGCCAAATTTTATCGTATGAATAGCCTTCCGAGTATTGACGGGATTGGTCAAGTCTGCCCGCAACAGACTACTCGTGGAGCGGCCAAAAGGATATTGGCGTCGCGCGCCTTCAAGGGGGAAGCCTTCCCGACCGGTCCGCGGGCGCCGCTGAAGTGGCTTGAGTTTACAGGATCGAACGAAACGACTTCGCCGGAATTTCCGTTTCTGCTAATGACGGGCCGCACGCTCTATCAATTCAACGTCGGAACGATGACCATGCGCACGCTGAAGGTGCCCCTGATGGCAGTGGGAATTCAGAAGTTACCTCGCGATGACTAGCGGCCAGTGGTATCATTGCTTCGATGAAAATTTGTCACCTTTACATCTCGCCTGGCCACAATTTTGTGGGGCATTACGGTCGCGAACCGGACACGCATCCCGCAATTGAAGTGCCGATGATCGAATGCGTGGCTGGTCGTGGTATTCG
>Ga0209056_10008609_pt1 | contig 10454 bp, 5 predicted proteins | sample GraSoiAngelo_114_FD_185876 | JGI IMG/M metagenome (GOLD analysis project Ga0209056, IMG submission 185876) | Grasslands soil microbial communities from the Angelo Coastal Reserve, California, USA - 14_0903_13_40cm (SPAdes) (version 2) | ecosystem: Environmental > Terrestrial > Soil > Grasslands ...
GACAGTCGCGAAAACGCGAGCAGCAGATTGTCGAGCTCCACGCCCAATCCGTCGTCCCACACCCCGTCCCTGAGGAACTCATCGCGCAGCCGAAGGACCGGGGCCGGACCTGGCTCGCCGTCGAGCCGTCGCGCCAGCCGGGTGAACACGTCGTCCGCCGCGCGCCGCGCCGCCGCGAGCGCGTCCGTCAGGCCCTGCTGCGCCAGCTCGCGGCTGGCCGCCGACAGGAGATCGTCGCGCCCGAACAGCACCGAGCGCAGCGTCGGGAGGAGTCCGCGACCGTTCTTCTCGAGCCGGGAGAGGAGCCGCTGCACCCCGAGCATGCTGACCTGCGCGCCGAGATGCATGGCGGCCACGTCCTCGAGGTGATGGGCCTCGTCGAGGATCAGCCGCCGATACGGGGGGAGCACGGCGGCTTCCTGCCAGTTGTCGGACGCCATGCGCACGGCGAGGTCGGACGCGAGCAGATGGTGGTTGACGACCACGATGTCCGCCTCCGCCGCGCGCCGCCGCGCCTGGAACAGGAAGCAGCGGTCGAAATGGGGACACTTGAGCCGCGTGCACAGATCCGACTCGGCCGCCACCGCGTCCCATACCTCGCCGCTCGGCTCGTCCGTGAGGTCGGCGAGCGAGCCGTCGCTCGTCCGGGCGGCCCACGCCGCGAGGCCGTCCAGCTCGGTCCGGCGCTCGTCCTCGAACAACGAGTCTCCCTGCTCCCGCGCCTGCTGGAGCCGCGAGAGGCAGATGTAATTCCGCCACCCCTTGAGCAGCGCGAACGTCGGGGAATGGTCGCCCGTGCCGAGCGCACGGGCGAGGATCGGGAGATCCTTGCCGACGAGCTGCTCCTGGAGGTTGATCGTGTTGGTCGAGACGACGGTCCGTTCGCCGTTCTCACGGGCCCACACGAGCGCCGGTACGAGATACGCGAACGACTTCCCCACTCCCGTCCCCGCTTCGAGCATCCCGATGCCGCCGTCGTTGTAGAGGTCGGAGACGTACGCCGCCATGTCGCGCTGGCTGGGGCGATCCTCGAAGCTGCCGAGCGCGCGGGCCACGGGACCGCTCGGCGAGAGGAGCGCCGCCACGTCGATCGGATCGATTCGGGTGGTGGCGCGGGGCCGCGGGCACTCCACCACCACGTAGCAGTCGGTGACGTCGTTGTCCACGATCGCGAACCCGACGCCGCCGTCGTGCAGCCGCGCCGCGACGCTCAGATCCGCGCCCGACGGCTCGAGCACGCCGCTCGGGTGGTTGTGGAGCAGCAGCTCGCCGCGGACCGCGATCCCGGGAAGGGCGAGCACGGCGTCCACCGTCCCGCGCGCGACGACCCGCGCGTCGACGATCAGTCCGTCGGAGTCGAGGCGCGCCACGAACGACACTTCCCGCCCGCGAGCGCCCGCGATCTCGGCGCGCAGCAGCTCGCGGACGGCGGGCGCGAGGCGCTCGACGCTCACGTCTTCAGCTCGCGCTTCTTGGCCGCCGGGAAGAGCACGTTGTTGAGGATCAGGCGGTAGCCCGGGGAATGGGGATGCAACGAGAGGTCGGTCGGCGGATCGCCGATCTGGTGCTGCTGGTCCTCCGGATCGTGGCCGCCGAAGAAGGTCCAGGTCCCCTTCCCGTGGTTGCCGTTGATGTACTTGACCCAGGGCGCGCCTTCTTCGTCCGCGAGCACGACGTCGCTCGGCTTCAGGCGACTGCGCAGAAACGACGTGGTGAGCCCGTAGAAATCGGGGATCACCTGCCGGTGGTTCTGCACCAGGAGCGTCGGGACCGGATCGATTTTCGCGCTGAAGTTGAAGAGCTTGAACGCCCCGAGCGGCTGGCGGCGCGCCGGGGCGTTGACCTGGTGTCCGTCGATGTCGGAGAAGCTCGCGATCTGCGGGCTGGGCTCGATGTGCGCACCCGTGAACGCGAGGGTCTTCGACCAATCGAGCTTCGCATCCGCCTCCGGGTCCATGGGCGTGCCGTCCGCAAACGCGGCGGCGATGTCCACGCGCTCCGCGGCGAGCGCCAGGTCGATGGTCTCCGTGGCGGTGCACATCGCAAACAGGAATCCCCCGTTGCCGACGTAGTCCCGGATGTGCCGGGCCACGGCTTTTTTCAACGCGGGGACCGTCGCGGCACCCAGCTGCTTCGCCGCATCCGCGTTGAACCGCACCATCTCGGCGAGCCACGGCTGACCGGCGTAGATGAGGTAAAACTTCGAATACTGCCCCGTGAAGTCCTCGTGGTGGAGGTGCAGCCAGTCGTAACCCGGGAGCTTCCCGCCGAGGACTTCGAAATCCCACACCTTGTCGAAGGGGATCCCCGCGTACTGCAGGGCCATCGTGACGGCGTCGTCCCAGGGCGGCGCATTGGGCGGCACGTACACGGCCACCTTGGGCGCTTTTTCCAGCGGGACGGCATCCATGTTACTGGCCTCGATCTCCCCACGGATCGCCGTCACGCGCGACTCCTCCACCGGCTCGACACTCACGCCCGCGAGCGCCGCGTCGCGTCGGATCGCGGGCCCGTCCGGCAGCAGGAACGAACCGCCGCGGTAGTTCAAGAGCCACTCCGCCTTGATCCCCGCCTGCACGACGTGATACGTGACGCCGTAAGCCTTCAGGTGATCGCTCTGAGCATCGTCCATGGGGACGAGCAGAGAGGCTAAGGGGCTAGAGCGATAAGGGGCTAACAGGGCTGCGATGTCACCGCTTAGCCCCGTAGCCACGTAGCCGCTTAGCTGCTTTAGGAAGTTTCGCCGCTTCATGACTTCGGAATCGCCCCCTTCGCCCGCTCGAGCTCGCGTCGCGCCTCGGGCACTACGGCGCTCCCGGGATACGTGAGAATCAAGTGCTCGAGATGCCGCATCGCTTCCGCCGTCTGCGCCCGCCGTTCCAGCAGCCGGGCCCACTCGAGCTCGGCAGCGGGCGCCGCCGCCCCCTCCCCCGCGGTGTGGACGATTTCGTCGAACAGAGCGAGCGCGGTCTGCTGTTGCGCGCTATCGAGCCGGGCCGCGACGCGGCCGGCCAGGAGCAGGAGGTCCGGCCGCCCTCCCCCGCCCGCCCCCGTTGCCAGACGCCCAGCCGCAAGCCGTAAGGCCTGCACGGCGTGCAGCGAGTCGCCCTGGGCGAGCAACAGCAACGCGCCGCCGAGCTCGCGGAACGACTCGGCCGGCACCTGCTGCAGCAGCGCCAGCATCGCGGTGCGCTCGGTCGCCTCGTGCCGGTCGCCGGCGTAGGGCCCGGCGGCGTGGAACAGCCCCTGGGCGTCCTTCAGTCGCCCTCGATACAAGGCGATCCACCCCTGGAGCGCGAGCCCCTCGACGCTGGAATCGCGCGCCACCGCCGAGTCCGCCCGGTCCAGGTCTCCCGTCGCGATGCGGGCGCGCGCGAGCCGCAGGCGCAGCCCCGCGCGGTCGTCGGCGGATAGCCGGCCGTTGGTCGCGAGCTGTCGCGCCGCCGTGTCGAGCTGGCCCCCATCGATCAGGGCCTCCACCACCGCGCGCTGGGCCAGCCGCTGTGCGTCAGCGGGCGCGCTCGAGTCCTGGGCCACGCGCTCGAGCACGGCGCGCGCGGCGGCGCGATCGCCTGCGTCGATGAAGGCGCGTGCCGCGTCGGCCCGTGCCCGGGCGGCCGCCCCTCCCGGTTCCGGCGTCAGGTCGGCGTAGCGTGCGAGCGCGAGGGCGCGCACGCGACGGGCATCGGGCGTGCTGCGCGCGCTCGCGAGGTCGGCGAAGCGCCGCAGCGCGAACGCCGCGTCCGCGGACGGCGTAGCGACGCTCGGCTCGAACACGGCCCAGGCGCGCTGCGGCTGCCCCCAGCCCAACAGCAGCTCGCCGGCGAGTCGGCGCGTGAGGGGCGACGGGGTCCCGGCGGTGAGCAGGCGCGCGATGCGCTCGCGTGCCGCATCGGGCGCCTCGGCGAGCGCGCTCGCCGCGTTGGGCAGCTGCACCGGCGCGTCCTCGAGCGCTGCCGCCCATTCACGCGCCGCGCCTTCCCAATCGCCCGAGAGCCGGCTCAGCTCCGCCAGCTCGATCCCGAACGCGCCGGGCCGGCCGAGCGCGCGCCGGCCGACGAGCAGCACGTCGCGCGCCGCCGCGTGGCGGTGCGCGTCCTCGAGCGCCATCGCCCACTCGCGGTACGGGGCCTCGTCGCGCGGCGCGGCCGCGGCCCACCGGAGCGCCACCGCCCGGCCGCTGTCGGGCTCGTTGAGCGCCACGTACGTGCGGAGCAGCACACCCCGCAGGGCGGCGTTGGTCGGACTCGCCGCCGCCGCCCGCTGGGCCGCCGGCAGCAGCTCGCCCAGGCGATTGAGCGGCCGCAGGACGCGCTCGAGCCCGAGCAGCGCCGACAGGTTGGTGGGATCGGCCCGCAGGGTCGCGAGATAGATGCCCGCGGCCTGCTCATACTGGCCGGCGCGCTCGAGCTCGAAGCCCTGGCCGATGGCCTGGGCCGGCAACGAGCGAGCAGCCAGGACGAGCAGCCCGAGAAGAGTCAGCCGGAGGAATCCACTCGGGGTCCGGGGCCGCGTTCGCGGGTAAACCCGCGGCTCGGCATTTCCCGCTGAAGCGGGGCAAGGCCGGTTTACCGGCCAGTGCCGAGTCGCGGGTTTACCCGCGCACTCACGGCGACCGGGGAGGCGGTGCATTCAATCTCCGGAAATACTCGAGCACCAGGCGACGCTGCTCGGGAGTGAGACCCTGAAGCTCCTCCCACGTGGGGTAGCGGAGCCGCGGGCCCGGGCCCGTCGCCCCGGGCTTCAGGATGTCGGGGATGTGAACGCTGTCCCCGGTCGCGGAGCGGCTGACGCGCTCCTTGGTCTCGTCGGGCTCGTCGTTCGAGAGCGTGCGGCCCGCGTCGAGCAATCGGCGGTACAGCCGCTGCTGGCGCTCGATGGTCTGCTGGTCGAGGCGCCCGGCCTCGAGCTGACGCGCGAGCTCTTTCGCCTCCTGCGCCAGTGGTCCGGCGGCGGCGCTCGCGCCTCCGGCCTGGAGCCGCTCGAGCTGCTCCGCAAGAGCGCGCTGGCGGGCGGCCAGGGCGCGGAGTCGCTGCAGCATCGCCTCGCCGCTCACGCCCATCAACGGCACCAGACCCTGCGCCAGCCCGTTCAGCCCCTGCTGATCGCGCGCCAGGCGCGCCAGCTGCTCCACCGCTTCGGCGAACCCGCTCCCCGACTTCCCGCCGGCGACCTGGCTGCGGCTGCGGGCCAGCGCCAAGGCGGTGGCGTTGAGGGCGTCGAGGGCGTCCTCGGCGAGCGAAGCCGCCTCGGAGGCATTGGGGTCGGCTTCTTCGAGCTCGGAGCGCGCCGCCGCCATTTGTCGCTTCGCATACCCCAGCGCCGCGTCGAGCTGCGGTGACACGAGCGCGTGCTTCCCGGCCGCCTCGCGGATCTGGCGTGCCACCGCATCGGTCCCTTCCTCCACCGACGCCTGCCGCGACCGGGTGCCGGCACCCGCCTCGCCGCGCCGCAGCGCCTCGGCCACGCCCTCTTGCCCCTGGGCGAGCGCCGCCGTCTCCGACAGCGCCCGGTCGAGCGCGGCGAGCGTCTCGCCGCGCCACTCCCGCGCCAGCGAATCGCGCTGACCGCGCAACGCTTCGGGCACACCCGCGAGCTGCCGCTCCGCGTCGCTTCCCGCTTCGCTCGCGGGCGCCGCCCGCGCGTCGTCCGCGGCCTGCGCCGCGCGTTGCATCGCCGCGCGCGCGTCGCGTGTCGCCTGCTGCGGCGCGGCGAGCGGGGTACGGGGACCCGCGCGAAGGTCGGTGGCGACCCGTTCGATGCCGCGCGCCAGCGAGTCCGCGCGGTCGGCGAGCGCCCGCTGGCGCGCGGCGCCGCCGCTGTCCGGCCGCGGCGCGTCCTCGCGATTCCACTCCGCCTGGCGCCGCCGCAGGTCCTCGGCGTCGGCCGCGAGCGACGCGAGCGCGCCTTCGACGGCGGCCCGGCGGAACAGCTCCTCGCTGCGCTCGAGCTCCGCCTTGAGCTGCTGCTGCGCCTCGGCGAGGCGCTCGAGCGCCCGGCGCGTCGCCTCGGGGTCGAGCCGCGCCACTGCTTCCTGCAGCTCACGGAGCCGCGCCGCCAGCTCCGGCGTCACCGCGCGCTGCAGCAGCTCCTGGACTTCGCGCAGCCGCGCCTGGAATGCCGTGTCGCCCAGCCCGGCGGCCTGGGCCGCGCGCGTGATCTCCTCCACCGCGCGCGACAGCTCCTGGACCCGCTGCTGCAGCGCCTCCTGCTCCCGCGCCACGGCCTGCGCGCGCTCCGTCGCCTGAAAAGGAAGCGGTCCGTCCCGCCCCTCCGCAGGGCTGCGTTGCCCGGCGGCATCGCGGGAGCGCTGCTGGGCGAGATCCCGCGTCCGCCCCCCGAGCTCGCGCTCCGTCTGGGCCAGGGAGTCTGCCGCGGCGGCGATGTTCTGCGCCGCCGCTCGGGTGGCGGCGCGCAGCTCCTCGAAGCTCGGGAGCCGCAGCGCGATCTCCTCGCTCCGCCCGACGTGAGTCCCGGGCGACGGGACGTTGTCCCACGCCTCGACGCGGAGCCGCAGCGTGTCGCCGGGCAAGAGCCCGCGTCGCTCTGCGTCGAGATCCCCCTGCACGATTGCCCGCTCGCCCGCGCCCGACACGTCCAGCGACTCACGCACGGCCGCCCCCACTTTCCCCGTTTGACTCACGCGCCAGCTCACCACCTCCAGCCGGGTCAGACCGTGATCGTCCCGCGCGTCGATCACGAGCGGCTGCCTGAGCGAGAGCGGCAGCGTGGTGTCGCGGCCCGGGACGGGGACCGTCACCACCGGCGCGGAATCGGGCACGACGCGCAGCCGCAGCTCCGCGACGTCCCCCTCGAGCGGAGCGCCATCCGCAGTGGCGAGCTCGAGCTGCCAGGTGCCCGAGGCCGACGCCAGGGCGGCCAACCGGCCCGAGAACCGAGTTCCCTTCACGGCGAGCCGCGCGCGTCCGTCCCCGCGACGCCACGCGGCCGCCGCCAGCGGGACGCTCGCCGCCCCGCTCGTGAGTATCACCGTGCCTTCGGGGATCGCCACCGGGTCCGGACCGGGAACGAGCGGCTCGTCGGGACGGGCGAGGTACTCGGGATACCGGGCGGTGAGCTCGAGGCCGGCGACGAATGCGGGCAGGGTCACGCTGACACGGCGCTCGCCGCTGCGGCGGCTCCCGCTCGACGCCCGGAGATACAGATCGGACTCGAGCGGGCCGATCCGTCGGGTGGCATAGCCCAGCGAATCGAGCGCGACCGGGGCCGGGCGCCACGGCTCTCCCGGTCCGCGGGTCCACAGGATGGCCCGCGTCGCCGCGGGCACTTGCAGCGTGACCGTGACGCTGTCGCCGCGGCGCACGGTGACGCGGTCCACGGCGAGACGCAGCGGCGCCCCGGCGTCGACGATGGCCCGGAGGGGATGCCAGAACGCGGCGGCCCGTCCCGCCCCGGGGGACGACGCCACGAACAGCGCCGCACCGAGCGCCGCCGTGCCCGCGCCCATCGCGAGCGACGTCCGCGTGCCGCGGGCCAGCAACCTGCCGACGACCGGCGCCGCCCGCTCCACCACCGCGGCCGCTCGCGCGTCCGCCAACCCCAAGAGCTCCGCGCTCGCTCCCGCACTCGCCGCGGGCGCGAGCAGGCCCACGACGCTCCCGGCACGAGTGCCGGCCGCCGTCTCGACGAGCCGTCCGACGGCAGCAGGCGCAGCGGGACGTCCCGCCCGGCGGACGAGCCATACGGCCGCCGCGGCGATCCCTGCGATCAAGAGCCACGCGACCACCACCGCCGCGACGCGCGGCGCGAGCGCCAGCCCAGCGGCCGCGATGGCCAACGCGACGCCCGCGCTCGTGAGCAGCATCGCTCCGGCGCGCGCGCGCGCGTGCGGCCCACCCAGCCGCCGCAGCCGAACGGCCGTGTCGGTCACCGCGTCGCGCTCACGGCATAGGTGAACAGGTTGACCCCCATCCGTAGTGCCGCCTCATGAAGCTCCGGCGGGTCGTGGTGGACTTCCGGATCTTCCCACCCGTCGCCCAAGTCGGTCTGATAGGAATAGTACACGACCAACCGCGTCCCCAAAAAGACACCGAAGCCCTGCGCGGGAAGCCCGTCGTGCTCGTGGATCTTGGGGATGCCCTTGGGGAAGTCGTACACCAGGTGATAGATGGGGTGGCTCAACGGGACTTCAACCAGCGGGTGATCGGGGAAAACCCGCGCGATCTCACGGCGGAACGATTTGTCCATGCCGTAGTCGTCGTCGGCGTGCAGGAAGCCCCCCTGCTCGAGCCAGCGACGCAGCCGCTGCACCTCGTCGTCCGAGAAATGCACGTTCCCGTGCCCCGTCATGAAGACGTAGGGAACGTCCCACAGCTCGGGGCCGGTGAGCGTCACGACGCGCTCGCGCTCGGCGACGGGGAGGGCGGTGCGTTGGCGGAGGGCCGCGAGGAGGTTCGGGAGGGCGGAAGGGCCGGCGTACCAATCTCCCCCACCGTCATAGTGCAGGCGGCCAATCGTCAGAGACGCTAATTGCGGATTGCGGATTGCGGATTGCGGAATGGACGAGACCTCGGTCCCGACGAATCCGCAATCGCCAATCCGCAATCCGCAATCCCGCCGGCCGGCAGAGGGCAGCGCGAGGACGCACAGTAAGACCGTCAAGCGCTTCACAGCTCGTTCACCAACCGATACGCCGTATTGCGCGTGAGTCCCGTCTCCACCGCGAGCTGCTCGGCCACGTCGCGGCGCGTCATCCCCTGGGCCAGCAGCGCGCGAGCCCGCGCCTCGGGGTCGGGGGGCGACGCGCGCTCCTCCCGCGCGGGCTTGCCGGTGCCGGCCACCATCACCGTCACCTCGCCGCGGGCGGGCGCTTCGGCGTAGTAACCCGCGAGCTCGGCCAAGGTCCCGGCGCGGGTCTCTTCGAACAGCTTGGTCAGCTCGCGCGCCACGGCCGCGGGTCGCTCCGCGCCGCACGCCGCCGCGAGGTCCTCAAGCAGCTCGGCCACGCGCGGCGGCGCCTCGAACAGCACCACCGTCCACTCGCTCTTCGCGACCACGTCGAGCAGCCGCCGCCGCTCCGCGCCCTTGCGGGGGACGAAGCCCAGGAACAGGTAGCGATCGGCGCCGAGTCCCGAGACCGACAACGCGGCCGCCACGGCTGTCGGCCCCGGGACGCTGACCACGGGGACGTCACGCTCCCGCGCGGCGGCGACGAGCCGGGCGCCCGGGTCGCTCACCGTCGGCGTCCCCGCGTCCGTCACGAGCGCCACATCCTTACCGCTCGCCAGCAGATGCAGGATTCGGCGCAGCGCCGCGTCGCTCGAGTGCGCATGGAAGCTGACGTGGGCGAGCAGCGGCTTGGTGTGGCGCGTGTCCTCGGCCGCGACGGCCGCCGCGCGCGTCAGGGTCGCGGCCGCGCGCGGGGAGAGGTCCTCGAGGTTGCCCAACGGCGTCGCCACGACGTACAGGGTGCCGGCCATCTCACCACGACACGGGCCACGGCAGACGACCGTAGTAACCCGCCGACTGCAGGACGTAGCGGTGCTCGCGCGTCGCCTCGCGCAGGATCTTGGGCGCCGTCCCCGGCATCATCACCTCGACGCCCTCGAGCAGCTGGAGCGACCAATCCGTGAGCGCATTGGACAGCTCCTCCGGCTGCACCACCGAGTCCGGCGTATCGGTCCCGCGCGGCGCCGAGAGGATCGTGATGGCCTTGTGGGCATCCACGATGCCGGCGCTCACCTTCTGTGCCCGGCGCTTCGCCTCGCCCGGAAACTCCTTGTCCACCTCATCGACGATGCGCCAGTACAGCTCGCGGTAGGTGTTGATGAGGGCGTTGGGCGCCTGCTGCGGCAGGTCGGCGACGTAGGGGAACACGGCGGCCGTGAGCACGGGCGTGTGCCCGCCGGCGCCGGGGTGGAACTGCGATTCGAGAAACTTCGGAATGGCCATCACCTCCGGCTTGTCGCAGAAGTAGCCGCTGTGGTAGCGTCCGCCGTCGAACCGCACGTACGACACGTGCGCGTTCGACGTCAGCTCCAGGATCCCGCTGGTCTTGTCCCGCGCGAACCCGGCGAAGAACGCGCCCGGCTGTGACGGATCCACGGTGCGCATCTCGACCGGGATCGCGCACGACTGATACATCCAGGCGAGCTGCTCCATCGGCGCGGCCGAGTAGGCGAGCTCCCCGCGCTCGACTTCGGCGCGCATGCGCTTCAGCGCTTCCGTGATGGTGATGACGTGTCGCCCGGTGGTGTGCAGGGACGCGGCGTTCACCGCCTCGCCCTTGCGGAAAAACAGCAGCAGGCATTCGTCCGGGAGATAGGCCGTGATGTAGCCGTCGACGCGGCCGTCCCGGTCGCGTTTGCCGAAGGCGAGGAGGTTGTCGAGGTGGATGAAGGCGAGGCGGGTGCGATGAATCAGCCGGTTCACCTGCGGGAACGTCAGGTCCGCGAGGCGAACCGGCGAATTCATCAGGCGAGCGGTGCTCGCGC
>Ga0209056_10008610_pt1 | contig 10454 bp, 12 predicted proteins | sample GraSoiAngelo_114_FD_185876 | JGI IMG/M metagenome (GOLD analysis project Ga0209056, IMG submission 185876) | Grasslands soil microbial communities from the Angelo Coastal Reserve, California, USA - 14_0903_13_40cm (SPAdes) (version 2) | ecosystem: Environmental > Terrestrial > Soil > Grasslands...
ATTTTGCTTGCGGAGGCGCGCCCGATCCGTTGCGGATCTCCGAACGCTGCCCCCCACTCAGCGAGAGCGCGATATTGGCTTCGTACCCCGTATGCGCTATTATAAAAGAGTTGCGCTGCCACTCTCCTGGTCAGAGCCCGCAATGTAGCTTGCGGTTCCCTGGACGGCCGCGTCGGTGATCATAGTGTTGCCGACGAGCGCAGTTACGGCTTGGTTCGCAAGCGACACGGCTTGAGCGTCACGCGGCGGCAGACTGGTAGCCTGCGTCTGTGCATGTGCCTTGGCGCGCCGAGTTACGAAAGTACGGTGAAACCAACTTTCGCTGCGGCCGCTCGTGAAAGACTCCTTCCGCGGAACACCGTAGGCTATGGCGCCCACCAAAATCACCAACACTGTCCCGGGCAGCAACAATCGACCAATTTTACACATGTGCTCCTCCCATCAAATCGTCGTCTAAGTAACAGCCAATTCCGAGCAGCCAATTTCAAAACGGCAACTGCCTTGAGTCCAGGGCATCCACACACACGTCCCGCGCTTACATGGAGATCGTCCGTTTCGAACAACCTCACCAACGCTGATGCTCTCTAGTTATGCCGAGTGCGTTGCACTCAGTATTTTTGAATGTGAAAAACCACACAGGTCTCAGGCCGTAATCTAATCGGGGAACCGACTGGGGGGGCGACCCTTTCTGAGTTAAACCTATGCTGCACTTTCGCCGAGACCACCTGCAAGGGCTGGCAATTCAACTACCCGAGCGACTGTAGAAGATCGAAACTCCATAGGCAAGGGCAAAACCTGCGCAGATCACGCAAAGCCAATACAGATTAGGTTCTTTCTTCTTTCTTTATAACGCCGAAACCTTGACTCTCTGCTGGGACCCACCACGAGACCGATTGACACTCGAATATTCCAAAGTCTGTGCAATCGGGAGTTCATGAGCAACACGTGAACGTAGTTCCTCCGGCGATAACCCGCAAGCTCGCTTAACGGCACGCGCGAACGAACTCGCAGATTTGAAGCCGACGCCAAACGATACTTCCTTGATCGGTAGTTCTGGTTGCTCTTCGAAAAGCCACTTAACCCGTGTCAAAATCACTTCGTCCCGGACGAATCGAAAACTTCTTCCCGTCGACAAATTAACAGCTTTCTGGATTGTTCGTTCGCTGAGACGCAAGCTCTGCGACAGGTCTTCTAACGTCTTACAGGGACTCTCTTGCAAACATGTCAATATTCTTTCAAAGAGCAATCGCGGGTCGTAGGACATGATCATTCTCCCGATTTCTAGTCTGATCTTTCCTGTACGTTCTATGAGTTGGAAGCACCCCTTCCCTTGGTCGTCCATCCAACAGTGAAGGCTCGCTGGAGTGTCTCGCACCCGGGGGACCAATGGCTCTCACTCTTAGCTGGAAATTGCAGTGGAATGGCGAGAATGAGAGAAAAAGATATAAGGCCTCCGCTGGAGCGTCCGCGGCACCTGGGTGGGTTCAGGGCTAGCCACTCTGGGCAAATGGCTTGGCGCATATCACTTCGAGTGAGATGGGTTGTAGAGCATCTTACTGATGCCGGGAAAGGGGGCGAATCTTCCAATCATGGCTCAGGGAAAGTCCCTACAAGCGGGGCAGATTGCGCAAAAATGGGACAGTTTAGGTTATTTTTGGTTTGCTGCCGTGTTTGCTGCACGAAGTTTGCGAAATCGCCTTGGTACTTTCGATGCGAGAAGTTCTCTCGCAATACGAGTGCGAAGTTGCTGGGGACTTACGCCGCAGGCACGCCGGACTGTGCGTGCAAAGGCGCGAGGAGACCTGTAGCCAGCTTTCAATGATAGTTTTCTAATCGTACTGTTAGGCGCTGACGCAAGAAGATTCTTGATCCTTGCCAGTAGGATTTCCCCTCGCAGGTCCCTGAAGGTCTTGCCAGTGACAGAGTGGACGGCATTCTGAATCGTGCGTCTGCTGACGCGCAATTCCCGTGACAATGCTTGGAGAGAGGAGCTGGGGTTCCGCTGCAAGCTTAGAGAAATTCGCTTACACAACAACCTATGATCGTAGGACATGGCCCACCCTTGGCTTCGAGGAAATTAAGGCTGGGCGTCGCTGGAACACTACAGGCGACTGCAAACTAGTGACTTGAGTTGTCAATTCGTTGCATGTCCTCAAGTAGGCCCGAGGGAGTGCGGCTCAGGTAATGCAAAACGGGGTTCAGAAGCAGTATCTTTTCATCCATTACCGCTTCCCCGAAGATTCTCGCAGCGCCGCCGCGAGCTTCCACAGCCCGTCATCGCCGGGCAAATTATTCGTTCCCATCATGAGCACGAGCGCCTTTCGAGGTTCTCTCTTGGAGACCCAGGCAGCGGCTGTCGTCTTGCGCCCCTTCTCCACAAGAGAAACAAAATCGGCGGCATTCAGGTCAAGTCCAGTGATCTCCGCTACCCGCCTCAGCCAGGGAGAGAGTTTTGTTTTCCGACTGAACGAGGACTGCGTTGACGCTGCCTGGATACCGACGACTGGGCGGTCTCTTAGAGACTTTCCCAAAAGCTCGACGTAGTGCCCAAGCAAACTCCCTTCTTTATTGATCTCTTCCAATAGCCTGCTCTTTTGCGGCAGAGTCGCACTATGGAATGGGATTAATTCGACCTGCATCACTCCCTCATAGCCTAGGCAAGAGGAGAGTCTCCGCAACTTGGCTATTCGGTGCCACGCTTGCCCAGTGAGGTGCGTTTCGTAGAAATCTCCTAGTTTCGGAGCGGCTTTGGCGTACTTGTCTTTTTCACACAGTGGGCCCGTCCCCGCTTGCACTGCGGCACGACGCTGGTGCCGCATGGTTGCGCCGGGATTCGTCGTGAGCGCGACGAGCCTGTTCGTGTCCGCGCCGAAGTAAAGATATGGTTCTGGCGCGGCCTCGGGGTCGAAGGGCGGCGGCACTGAGAGGGTTTGTTCCTTCCACGCGCACCAGAGCTTTTCTTCACAGAACGTAATGTAACCGACTGGCATCTACAAAATTCAACCCCTCTCCATAGTGCCTCAATTTCAGAAGCCGAGAATCCCACGAGCCTATGCCTTGTGCAAAACGTACCTTCCAACCTGACGCCGTAAAAGGATGAAGTGCCGAGCAGAATTTGACTGCCGGGAATCTCGAACGGACGAACGATTTCTTGCGGCGTTACCGGAGCAACGGCATCATCCGGCTTGTCCAACGAGAAGAGCGTGCGTTGAATCGGTTCCACGTTTGGGCCCTTTTTCAAGGCAGGGATTCTAACTCGCAAAGGCTATCTAGCTGCCATGACCGCGCCGGATTGTAAGGCCATGTGAGTACTGGGAGGAACTTTTCCGGTAAGGCGACATCAGGAGTTACGGCGCTTCCTGAGTTGTAATACGCTGACGAGGGGAGGGCAAGTGACGCAGCCTGATATTTGGATTGGCACTGTTGAAATTAGCTGGACGAATGAGAATACGCCAAATGTGTTCAAACCCGCATTCACTGTGGTCACGACATGGGCGAGCAACGCCGAAGAGTTCCGTGAAAGTGCATCCGGATGCTGGAGAGCTATGGATGGAAGCTCATAGACGTTGAACGGGCTAATCCTGTACCGGACAACGGCGCATTTAGCGAGGAAGTGGAAGACCTGTTGGAAAGAACCAGAAGCAATCCGAACGCAATTATCTACGGTACATTCTATTCATACCCGACGCTTGCAGGATTTATGTGCCGTGGCGCAAAAGGAGGAAGACGATGGTTAGCGATACTGAGGCACGAAACGCTGCGCGCCAGTTGATGAAACGATTTGATTTGATACAAGCTCAACATCTCGGCCTGGCCTACGTCCTTGCCAAGAGAGATGCAGCCGAATATGCCCGGTTGCTGGATGCGGCAGAGGGGGTTATCCCGACGGTGATTCAACCTGCTGCAGAGGCCGATGCTTTGCACAGCCAAGTCTATGCGGCACTGGATAACCCAAATGCAGATTGGTGCCAAGCAGTCCTCTCGATGCTTAACCAGGGACCAATTGAACATGCCTGGTAAACGATAGAGATTTATCGGAGGCGCGCATTCGAGCAAGGTGTGAACGCCGCCCGCGAAATTATCCGCGACCTGCGCTAAGGTCCTGTCGAGGCAGCACCGATGGTGAGAGGCAAAAAGTTCGGTCTTTTTTTACGGTACGTTTCAGCTACGATGACAGTGTGTCTATCAGGATGGCTTTTACTTGTATACTGGGGCCTGCGAGAAGAAGTTGACGCCAAGCTCGTGTGCTGGACCTGCATGGGGAACTTGCCGTCACACCTCGTGATGCGCATGACCTTAGCTCTTTTGGTTGGCGTTGCGCTTCCGTTCCTCGCGGCTTGGCTTATTCCAACACGAAACAGCGATGAAATCGGACCACACAGTTCCGTCGGCTTACTTCTGCGGACTTATCCGTTTCGACTAATTCTTTCGTTCGTATGTGCATTCCTGGTGGCTCTTCTCCTTACGGCTATTGCAATCCTCACCCTCGATTCCGGTCTGGGCTGAAGGTTTTATCGCGATGAAACGCCCAATGACCACAGTTGCACGGAACCGTCATTCCGAGCAGAGCAGGTCGATGCTTTTTCTTGCACCCCGCTCCTGCGGAATGTCCGCCTGCGCAGTCGAGGAATCTCTCTTCGATTCCTAATATGGATTAACGTTAGTGCTTTACCGGATGCGCGTTGTCGCTGAGGAGTGAACTTCAAGAGAGACTTCATGAGTTTGCGGCGTTCACTCAGGGGCAGCCTAGTGAGATCGCGGTCCTGGCAGATGAGAAGGTCAACAACAAAATAGTGGATGTGAGATGCTTCGCTACGAAAGTTTTGGAGCAGATTGAAATTCGGTCGGCCTGATTCATCGAGAGCGACGACTTCACCATCAACGACCGTGCCTCCTGGAAGCTCGGCAAGGGCCTCGACGATCAGTGGAGTAGTGGTGATCGAAGGATTCGGGCCGCCGAGAAAACAGGTTCACGCCGCCATCGGTTTTCACGGCTACGGCGCGGCCATCGAGCTTGATTTCGTAAAGCCATCCCGGCTCCGTCGATCAGCTTTGGGACGGGGCGCAGTCCATCGGTTCGATGAAGTCGGCTTCTACCTTTGGGAGGGGAACTAAACCGATTCGCTCCACTTCGCCGCATGCATTTCTCAACGGCCTAACATTTGCGACAGAGCCGGAAGAAACGGCAAGATGATGGTCATGTGGTCCGCGACGATATTAATAAACTCTTTGTATTTCGATACAAAATCATCTGAATGAACCGACTTTTCAAGCGCGTCCAGCTTTCCTAGAATCACTTTCCTTTCGCTGGCATCAGAAACCCCTTGACCGACCGCTTCCCGGATACCTGAGAAAACCTGTTGCTCAGTAATCGAGGACACGTTCACTGATCGGTCGTTCGATTGAATGTTTACCCGAGAATGAGAACCATGCAGATTGTAAATGTTCACGGTCCCAGGTCTCCCTTGACTGCCCTTGGATTCTAATGGAATCTCTTCGTCCTGGCTCATCGATTCTAATCTCCCTAGCATCTGCTGAAGCTGTGGAAGGACGGCTTCAATTGAGGGTCCTTTGCGAACCGAAACATCATTGCTTACCGCACAATCATAGGCATCCCATCGCTGTCCCATCACAGTCATTATAGTGGACTGCATGAATCTTTCTATGTATGCCCGTAGCGTCCCAAGCTGCCGAGCCAAACTGTTAGTTTGTTCCCGCAGTTTTTCTACGTTTCTTACTGGATAGTCCGGTATTGGCTGCTGGAGAGATTGCGACCACAAAGCAAAATGCGATTCCAAATCATCGTGAAACTTCTGAACTCTCGATGCCAACTCCCGCACTTTCATAAAACGAACCTTTTCCGTCAACGAACGACGCGGCAGGTTAGACGCCAGACTTCGAGAGTGCTTCCGCTGTACCCGTTCCAGTCGCCTAATTCCCACCAGCTTTCCATGCCCTCACTGTACCAGACTAGTTGTTCGGGGTCCCGGGAGTCGGTGCGGAGAAACTGAGAAGCCATCTGTTAGAACTGAGGTAAACTGGTCTAGCTTGGCATGGAACCCCCCATTCCAAGCCATCTATGCAGCAAGATCAAAATCAAGTGTCCGGCCTGCGGAGAACTGACGGAGCTATACGCATTCCTATTGAACGGACGCCGATGGAAAGGAAATGACGATATGAAACTCACAGTTTATCTGTTCGCGTTTCTGGTGGTAGTGTCTATCGCTTCCGTTCATGCTCGGCAACAAACGCCGCCGTTCAATGAATCGCTCGCCTATGCTCGATTGATTGCCACTCATACGCTCCCGACTGTCACTCACGGCCAATGTTACGGCGCACAAGGCGATTGGCTGGAGCGGGACACAGCAAAAGACGGCTACAAAAAAGACGGCCCGTATTGGTATCAAAGACTCTCAACGGAAGAACTTGTCCGAATGGCAAGCCTTTCAACGGCTTGCGCGACGGAAGAAATACAGAACCAATCAAATCCAAATGCTACCTCCGTAGCCGCATTTGTTGCACGGACTAGGCAGTTTGAGTACGTGTTACTTAACCGAGCGGAAACCGTTCTGCACAATCACGCGCTAACCGAGGAATATCTCTCACAGCCGTGATATACCTGCCTCAAGGCCGCGTGGAGGAACTGGACGCAGTGGCCTCACAAAATCTGCTAGGAAAAATGGATGTGGCGGCGGGACTCGAACCCACTAAGATCGGCTTTGCAGGCCGACGCCTCGACCACGCGAAATAACCTTTTTGGATATGGAGGCGCGGGCCGGATTCGAACCAGCGAATGATGGCTTTGAAGCAAAGTGGCCGCGTGGGCGGAATGGCGGACGCGCCGGACCAGATTTTCCGCAGTAGAATGATCCCGGAGACCCCGTAGCTCAATTGGATAGAGCGAATGGCTTCGAACCATTAGGTTCCGAGTTCAAGTCTCGGCGGGGTCGCCATCTTTTCGGTCCTACAAGGTATTAGCGGGACTGGGCGGACTTGAGCGGAATTTCTAGCCGGGTTTTACATCACCACGCAATGCCAAACTTGACCGCCAAGCAATGGATACAGACAGTGTAAAACACGTCACCGATTCGATAACTCGAACTTCAAAGGATGAACCACAAGCATCACATTCAACAGCAGGGCACCATTCTTCCGGCACGCCGCCGTAGCAACGCAGCCAGGGCCATCGCCCAGGCGCGGAACGAACGGGGAGAGCTACCGGGATTTCCGGCCCTTTGTTTGATATACTGATAGGGCATTCAGACGAGGCTTTAGTTCTACAGCCTCACCAACCGTGCGAAAGCAACGGTGGTAGTCGCCAGACGATGCGCCCAAGGAAAGGGAAACGATGAAAAACAAGACCCATCCGACCGCGTACACCTGCGAGGAGATGATGCTCGATATGCTTGCGGCGATTAAGGAAATGACGCCTCGTGAGAAAGCGCAAATACGAGTAGAGCTTCAGAAATCATTCGACATGCCTGCGCAGCCTGAACCGGATTTGTGCGTGAACTGACCAAGATTCGAGGAGGCGCTGTGCAAGATCGTGAAGCGTATATCAGGATGATGTGGGTACGGTTCTTGCTAGTGCCAGGACGAAACACGGCACCGGGCGAAGTGGTGGACCTGGGCGAGATCGGTGCGACGAAAACCAAGGACTGGGAAAGGCTGACGCCGTATTCCCCGGCTGTGAGAAATGAGCTTCCTCCCGATCAATCCTGATGCTTGGACATGCTGTCGCTGCGGCGGTCGTCGTGAGATGCTTGGGCAACCTGGGACGTGGAAGCTACGTTGCTCACGGTGCGAACATGAGGATCAGTTCATGCGGATCAGAATTTGGGGCATTAGATTCCAAAACGAAACTACGCTGGCTTTCGTTAACGACCTTGAGAGTCCTAGCGAAGCACCTGATTTTTGGGATCGGAATAAGCATCGAGACATCGGTCCGTGCTATGGATGTGGAGCGAAGACCGGGGAGCAGCATAAGGTTGGTGTCCAAGGGCGGCTGCATCGTAGGGTATCGATAGGGTGTTCACCTCAAGCCGAATGAGAGCAATCATCTGATTGCCTGGGGTAGAAACAGAGCGTAACCAGCCCTACAGTAAACTCGCCATATTCAGGGATGAGCCAGTTCCCCCCGGAGGAGTCCCCATGCGTAAACGGTTGTCCTACTACATTCTATTTCTGGTGGTGTTGTGCATGGCAGCGGTCCCGGCACTGCCGCAGGTTAAAGGGGCGGCGGTGTCCCACGAGTACGATCCGGTGAAAAACACGGTAACGCTCCACGTCACCAACACCAGCGGAAGAGACATCACCGCTTACAACATCAAGATCAAAGAAACCTACGGCCAAAAGGTTCGCGAGCACGATTACTCGACTGACACCCTCGGAATAGTGCTCAACATTCAAGAGTGGGTGGGAACCGACAGAGGTGAACAACTCCGTGCACAATTCGGCAACGGAACGCTTCAGGCAGGCGCAAGCCGTGATGAGGTGCAGCATGTCCAGCCGGGACTAACGAACTACGAGGCCACGGTAGACACCGTAATCTATTCTGACAAGACGGCGGAAACCACAAATCAAGATGCTCTGGATCGTGCTTTGAGCTTCAGAAAATCCGAGGTTTCGACCTTGCAAACAACAAATGACATCATCAAAAAGGCGATGGCGAATACCCAGGACCCTGCTCCCAACGAAACAGCCGCAAAAGAAATCGAGCAAGTTCAACAAACTTGGGAAACACAGCATCACGCAGGAAACCTAAACGCAGGAGCACTGCATGCTGTTATCTTAGAACTACGGAATGCTCCAGCGATTTCCGCCCATGAGAACAAGACCTTAAGGCCCTACCTGAACGAGTACCTAACAAAGAAAAATGAGCGTGTATCTGCGTTGCTTGAGCACGCTGCGCCGAAGGTAGGTGCCCAGTGAAATATCGAACTGTCGTCGCATTTGTTTTTCTTGCGGCATTCTCTTCAGTATGCCAAGCGCAAGACCCATCGGCAAACTGCAGCTACGGATACTGGACCTTAACCCAGTCTCCGTACAATCAAGGCCCGTGTACCGTTCCGCCTTCACAAATCACCGAAACGGACACTTACTACGAAGAATGCCGAGCATTATCCGGAAACACTTCTGGCATTCCGCCCGGTTCGGACTATTGGACTAGCGTGCCGAGTTCCAGCGTCACCGGAACCGGCCAGAATTACTGTGCTGGCTTTCCTTACTATTATCAGGCGACGTGCCCGCCTTACATGCATTTCTACGAGACGGATGGAGGTTACGCGTGAACGGACAACTACGCCAATCGCTTTTACAACCAAGCATACGACGTTAGCGCACAATCCGCGACGAACAATACCTGCTACCAGAATGGTGGTTTCCACCAAGACTTCCGGCAATGCACAACGCTGACTTGCGGCTGTTCCAGCCCAATCGGGAGTCCGCCGTACTGCGGTGCCGGGAGTGCGGCTCAGTGGAACTGCTCCTCCTGGTCGTGCGTGCCGACGGGAAATTCGCCCATTGTCATCGATGTGTCCGGTAACGGCTTCCAATTAACCTCAGCAGCGAATGGCGTGAAGCTCGATATGGCCGGAACCGGAGCACCCATGCAAATGGGCTGGACGGCGGCGGGTGCAATGGATGCGTTCCTGTGCCTGCCCGATGCCAGCGGAACTTGCAATACGGGTAAGCAATTATTCGGGAATTTCACACCTCAGCCTCAATCATCCACACCAAATGGTTTCGCGGCACTCGCTGTCTACGACGGAAATCACGATGGCGTTATCGACAATCGAGACGCCGTATTCTCTTCGCTGCGATTGTGGATCGACACCAACCACGACGGTATCAGCCAGCCGGACGAAATCTACACACTGCCATCACTCGGCGTAAATTCTATCAGCCTTGCGTATAAACAGGACCAACGGACTGACCAATACGGAAACGTCTTCCGTTATCGCACGCTCATCAATCCGGGCGGAGCACCAGGCACCGGGCGCATGGCGTATGACGTTTTCTTCGCCATCCAATCCGGTGGCAGTACCACCACTGCGCAGTCGTGTCCCGCTGCACCGCGATTGCTTCCAGAAAAGCACGGGCTACTGCACTAGGTGTTGGTGAAAATAACGGAGGACGGACAGGGCCGGGGTAAAATCCGGCCCTGGCTTGTTCACAACCAGAAAATAGATTGTTGCCGATTGTTGCCAAATTGATCGGTCATAACAGGTCATATCGGGACATTGCAGGATATTGATCCCATCCTGTAACCAGTTGAAAACCCTAAACATACCTGAATTTTGGCTGATTTTTGCCAAGTGCCTGCCGGGAACGGAGCCTTACGGCGCATCTGGTAAGTGATTGAAATATGGCGCGCCTAGGCGACGATTTTAGAACTTGTCTCGTCGATTTTGTGGCACCGTTGCCGCGGAGTGAAATCTCTAGTGAATTGAACT
>Ga0209056_10008612_pt1 | contig 10453 bp, 10 predicted proteins | sample GraSoiAngelo_114_FD_185876 | JGI IMG/M metagenome (GOLD analysis project Ga0209056, IMG submission 185876) | Grasslands soil microbial communities from the Angelo Coastal Reserve, California, USA - 14_0903_13_40cm (SPAdes) (version 2) | ecosystem: Environmental > Terrestrial > Soil > Grasslands...
CGGCGTCACGCGGGCCTCGCCGAGCACGATCTCCGCGCCCGGCCGCGCGGCGACGACGCGCTCGCGAGGGACGGCCTCGGCGGCGCGCGCCGCGACGGGGGCGGGGACGACGAAGCGAGCGCGCGGGGCGGCGGCGGCGAAGCGCGGCCACGTCGGCAGGTCCAGGTGATCACGATGCTCGTGCGTCGCGAGGAACGCGTCCGCGAAGCCGAGCTCCTCGGCCGCGACCGGCGCCGGCGCGAGACGGTCGGACCGGTCCGAGAGGAACGCGTCCACCACGAGCGCCGTCCGCGCGGCGCGGAGCACGAAGCCCGCCTGGCCGATCCAGAAGATCCCGAGCGCGCCGTCGGGCGGTCGCGTCTCGGCGATCCGGCGCGCGTAGCTCCGCAACATTTCGCTCATCCGAAGACTAGTCCGGTAGGTTTTCTTGCGTACACTTCGGCCCGTGGCGGTCGCGACGCGGTCCCCCTCGGTGGTCACGAGGATCCACTGCGCGCTCTACCGCGTGCCTCTCGCCGAGCCGGTGAGCGACGCGAAGGTGCACGCCGGCCGGCAGCGGCCGCTCGGCGACGTCGACGTGGTCGTCGTGCGCGTCGCCACGGCGGATGGGACGGAGGGGCTCGGCTTCAGCTACAGCAAGCGCGCCGGCGGGCCGGCGCTGTTCGCCCACGCGCGACAGATCGGGCCGCTCCTCGTCGGCGAGGATGCCCTCGACATCGGCCGGCTCTGGGAGAAGCTCCTGTGGGCCGCGGCCTCGGTCGGGCGTCAGGGCGTCGCGGTGCAGAGCCTCGCCGCGTTCGACATCGCGCTGCACGACCGCAAGGCGCGGCAGGCCGGGATGCCGCTCGCGAAGCTCCTCGGCAGCCACCGCGACACGGTGCGCTGCTACGACACCACCGTGGGCTTCCTCTCGTCGAAGATCGAGACCGTGATCGCGGCGTCCGAGCGCAGCCTCGCGCGCGGCATGGGCGGCATCAAGCTCAAGGTCGGCGGCGAGCCTCGCGAGGACGTCGCGCGCGTGTCCGCGCTGCGCAAGGCGCTCGGCGACGGCGTCGCGATCATGGTCGACGCGAACCAGCAGTGGGACCGCGCGACCGCGCGGCGCCTCGGCCGGCGGCTCGAGGACTACGACCTCGTCTGGATCGAGGAGCCCCTCGACGCGTACGACGTGAAAGGACACGCGGCGCTGCGGGCGACGCTCGACACGCCGATCGCGACCGGCGAGATGCTCTCCTCCGCGACCGATCTGCGGCGCTTCCTCGAGGCCGACGCGGTCGACGTGCTCCAGCCGGACGCGATCCGGATCGGCGGGATCACGCCGTACCGCCGGGTGGCCGACCTCGCTGACGAGCTGAATGTGACCGTCGCGCCGCATTTCGCGACGCAGCTGCACGTCCACCTCGCGGCCTGCCAGCCGCGGGAAGGCTGGGTCGAGTGGTTCGACTGGCTCGACCCGCTGTTCGAGGAGCGCCTCACCCTGCGCGACGGTCGCGTCGTCGTCCCCGATCGGCCCGGGCTCGGGCTCACGCTGAGCGCGCGCTCCCGCGAATGGCTCGTCGACAGCGCCGACCTCCCGGAGGGCTAGCGGTGCGCATCGTCGACCTTCGCGCGACGCCGATCGCGGTCGGCGACCCGCCGCTCCGGAGCGCCTTCGGGCTGCACGCGCCGTTCGCGCTGCGGACGATCGTCGAGGTCGAGACGGACGAGGGTGTCACCGGGATCGGCGAGACGTACGGCGGCGAGGCGCCCCTGCGGGCCCTCGAGCGCGCGCGGCCCGCGGTCGTCGGCCGCGATCCGTGGCAGCTCACGCCGCTCCGGGTCGAGCTCGAGCGGCGCGACGGCCACCGTCCCGCCGGCTTCGCCTGGGAGAGCCGCGCGCTCGCCGGCCCCGCCCTCTTCAGCGCGATCGAGGTCGCCTGTCTCGACGCGATCGGCAAGGCCACCCGCCGACCGGTCGTCGATCTCCTCGGGGGGCGCGTCCGCGACCGCGTCCCGTTCGCGGCCTACCTCTTCTTCAAGCACGCCCGCGACGACGGCTGGGGCGAGGTGATGACGGCCGACGCCCTCGTTGCGGAGGCGCGGACGATGCGCAAGTGGTACGGCTTTCGCTCGCTGAAGCTCAAGGGCGGCGTCCTCGAGCCGGACCGCGAGGCCGAGGCGATCCTCGCGCTGCGCGAGGCGTTCGGCCCCGACGTCCCGCTGCGCCTCGATCCGAACGCGGCCTGGAGCATCGCGACAGGCCTGCGGATCGCCGGGCGCCTGCGCGGCGCGCTCGAGTACCTCGAGGATCCGACGCCGGGCATCGACGGCATGAGCGAGGTGGCCCGTGGCGCGCCCATGCCGCTCGCGACGAACATGTGCGTGACCCAGTTCGACCACCTCGCGCCCGCGGTCGCGAAGAAGGCGGTCGGCGTCGTCCTGACCGATCACCACATGTGGGGCGGCATGCGCGCCACGGTGGAGCTCGGGCGCATCTGCCGCACCTTCGGGCTCGGCGTCTCCATGCACTCGAACTCGCATCTTGGGATCTCCCTGGCGGCGATGGTCCACGTCGCGGCCGCGGTGCCCGAGCTCACGTACGCTTGCGACACGCACTACCCGTGGCAGACGGACGAGGTCATCAAAGGCGGGAAGCTGGGGTTCGAGGACGGATCGATCGCGGTGCCGGACGGCGCGGGCCTCGGCGTCGAGCTCGACCGCGACGCGCTCGGACGGCTCCACGAGCAGTACGAGCGGTGCGGCCTCACCCTGCGCGACGACGTCACCGAGATGCGGAAGGTCGAGCCGGACTGGCGGCCGCACGTGGGCGACTGGTGAGCGCCCGGCGCCGGCGCGCGCCGGCCGTGGAGTTCGAGGCGCTCGTTGGCGGCCGCTATGGCGGCCTCAGCCCCGCGCACCGCAAGGTCGCCGACTTCCTCCTCGCCGACGGGCGCCGCGCCGCGCTGGTCCCGGCGGCGAGCGTCGCGAAGGAGCTCGGCATGAGCGAGGCGACGGTCGTGCGCTTCGCACAGGCGCTCGGCTTCGACGGCTATCCCGAGCTTCGCGATCGCCTTCGCGAGCGCTTCCTCACGACGGCGACGAGCCTCGAGCGTTTCGCCGCGAGCCCGGCGGGCTCCTCGGCCGGCCGGAACGGTCTCCTCGCGCGGATCCTCGCCGACGACGCGGACGCGATCCTCGGCACCCTCGCGCAGGTCCCGCACGAGACGTTCGAGGCGGTCGTCGAGGCGATCGCGACAGCGCGGCGGACGTACGTCGTCGGCTTCCGCGGCTCGGCGGGCATCGCGCTCGTCCTCGGCATGGGCCTGCGCATCTATCTGCCGGAGACCCGCGTCATCGCGGTCAACGTGGGCGACGCCGCCGAGGAGCTCCTCTCGCTGCGGCGCGGCGACCTCGTCATCGTCATCAGCGTCCTGCGCTACGCGGGACAGACGATCGACATCCTGCGGTACGCGCACGACGCGAAGGCGCGCACGGTCGCGATCACGGACAGCCCCATCTCGCCGGTCGCGCGCCTTGCCGACCTCGTGCTCCTCACGAAGCCGACCACGCCACGCACGATGGCGTCCTACGCGCCGGTGGCGAGCCTCGCGAGCGCGCTCACGGAAGCGGTCGCGGCGCGACGCGGCGGGAACGCCGGGCGGTCGCTACGCGAGGCCGAAGCGCTGTGGGACCGGTTCCGCGTTCACGCGCGCGACGAACGCTGAGCGCATAGCCGAACCTAGCGAACCAGCTCAACGCGGACCGAAGAGAGTCCTGCGAGGGCCTGGTCACGCGTGTACAGCGTCAAATCTCTCGCTAGCGCTGTCGCCGCGATCAGCGCATCAATGGCGCGCGGCTTGCGACCGCGTTCGCGCTCAGCCGCGACGATAGTCGCGTAGGCACTCGCGACGTCGTCATCGACCGGAAGCGGACTGTAGGTGCGCTCGAGCTCGACGAGTCGCTCGAGCCGGGTCGCCCGTTCGAGAGCGCTCGCCGCGACGAGGACGCCGAGCTTGAGTTCGGCAATGGTAATAACGGAGATCGCGACTTCGTCGGGCAGGGTCGGTGACGGCCCGAGGACGACCGAGGTGTCGAGGAGGCCGGTCATGGCTCCTGATCGACCACAGAGTCGAGCTGTTTCCGGAACGCGGCGTAGTCGACGACGGGGAGCTGAAACAGTCTTTCGAGTTGTGCCCGCGGGACGAACGTACGCCGCGCTTGCCGAAGACGCTCTGTCACGGGCCGACCGTTGTAGCGTTCAGCCCATCGGCGTCGCTCCTCCGGACTACGGTCGCGCCGCTTTCCGTCCGCACCGATCAGGCCCGCCTCGTGCGCCGCGATGTGCTCATCCAGCTTCACGATGTGCCGCCAGCAAAGCGGGCATTTCTTGTAGCCGCGACGCTCCAAACCCTGGTGGCTCCACGGTGTGGGTTCACGCCGCCGACGAATCGCCACGGTCACCACCTCCCGATTCCGAGATGTGATGCCTATTCTAATCTCTAATCCGTCTACGTCAACCGTGCGGTACTTGGAGCTCTGTTCAGCGCCGTTTCGTGGGCAGCCGCGCCGCGACGGTCTCCGGCAGCGGCGCGTCGATCTGCGGCGAGCGCAGCTGCGCGAGGACGCCGCCGTCCACGTAGAGGACCTGCCCCGTGACGTAGCTCGCGTCGTCCGACGCGAGGAACGCGATCACGCTCGCGACCTCGTCGGGGTCGCCACCGCGCGCGAGGAGCGGCACGACAGCGCCGCGGCGCGTGCGCTCCTCGGGGCTCTGCTCGGCGAACTGCTCCGTCATGATCGCGCCGGGCCCGACGGCATTCACGCGGATCCCGAACGGCCCGAGGTCGAGCGCCGCGGCGCGCGTGAACGCCTCGACGCCGCCCTTCGTCGTGTCGTAGGCGGACATGTTGCGATGTGCGCGGGCGCCGCCGAACGACGTGAGGTTCACGACGCTTCCCGCCTTCCCCCGGTCGACGAGGATGTTCGCGAAACGGTGCGTCGTGAGGTACACGCTCCGCAGATTTGACCGGATGACCTCGTCCCAGAGGCTTGGCCCCATCTCGAGAAGGTGGCCCTTGGGGTCGGACCAGGCGGCGTTGTTCACGAGCACGTCGACCGTCCCGAACGCTTTGAGCGTCTCGTCGAAAAGGCGATCGACCTCGCGCTCGTCGCCGACGTCGGCGGCCACGGCGATGGCCTCGCCACGGCCTTGTGTGATCTCGTCGACGATCGGGCCGAGCCGGCCTTGATCGCGCTTCCCGTGCACCACCACACGCGCGCCCTCTTTGGCCATGCGCAGCGCGGTCGCCTTCCCGATGCCCCGGCTCGATCCCGTGACGACGGCGACCTTGCCGTCAAGCCGCATGCATCGGTCCGCGACGCGACGCGGCGGTCGGCACGCTCAGGCGCTCCAGGATGAGACGGACCTCCTCACGCTCGTCAGCCGACAGGTCGCCGAGCGGTGGGCGCACCGGCCCGGCGGGATGGCCGAGGAGCTCCATAGCGACCTTCATGACGGCCACCTCGAAGCCCCGCCGGCGCTGGCGGAGGTCGTAGAACGGTCGAACGACGTGCTCGTGGAACTGTGCGAGCCGGCGGTAGTCCGCGGCACGGGCGAGACGGTAGAGCTCGAGCGAGGCCTCGGGCCAGAAGCACGCGAGCGACGAGGTGAAGCCCTCCGCCCCCGCCGCGAAGTACGGACCCACCATGTCGTCCCCCGCGCCGGCGAGCCAGACGAGCCGCTCCGCGCCGAGGCGCTCGCTCACGTGCTCGCGCAGCCGCTGGAACAGGCGCACGTCGCCGCGGCCGTCCTTGAACGCGACGAGGTTGGGGATCTCGCGGGCGAGCCGCTCCAGGAGGGCGGGCGTGAGCGCGACGCCGTCGCGCGCGTAGATCGCGACGCCGAGCGCCGTGGCTTCCGCGATCTGACGGTAGTAGCCGACGAGGCCGTCGGGGTCCGGATGCGCGTAGTAGGGCGGCAGCACGAGGATCCCGTCGGCGCCGTCGCGCTCCGCCTGGCGCGCGAGCTCAGCCGCGACGCGCGGCCCGAAACCGACGCCCGCGATGACCGGGATCCTGCCGGCGGCCGCCTCGACGGTGGCGCGCACGATCGCGGCGCACTCGTCCGGCGTGAGGCTGAACAGCTCGCCGGTGCCGCTCGGCGCGACGAGCGCGTACATCCCGCTACCCGCGAGCCAGCGCGCGTTCGCGTGGACCGCGGCGAGGTCGACCGCGCCGTCGTCGGCGTACGGCGTGATCGGGAACGCGAGCACGCCGCGGAGGAGCGCTCCCAGGGCTCGCGGGGCCGACGCCGCGAGGACCCGCGTCACCGCCGCACCCGCACGACCATGTTCGTCGGGTTCACGAAGCGGAGCGCCGCGAGCAGCAGCACGAGGCTCGTCGCCATGTACACCACCGCCATCGCGTCGATCTGCTGGCTCGGCCGGATGCCCGGCGCGAAGGCCGCGTAGTAGAGCGCGACGACGAGCGTCGTGCTGTCGGGCCCCGACGTGAGGAACGTGAGCTCGAAGAGCGCGAGCGTGCGGACGACCACGGTGAGCGCCGCCGCGAGCACGCCCGGCGCCGCGAGGGGCACGAGCACGCGCGTGAACACGCGGCGCGGTGACGCGCCGAGGACGCGTGCGGCGCGCTCGAGGTTGGGGTCGATCTGCTCGAAGAAGGGCGTGAGAAGCAGGACGACGAGCGGGAGCGCCGGCACGAGGTTCGCGATGATCACGCCGGCCGCGCTCCCCGCGAGACGGAATTCGTAGAGCATCGTCGCGAGCGGGATACCGTAGGTGATCGGCGGCAGGAGGAGCGGCAGGAGCAGGAGGATCTGGACGACCGCCTTGCCGCGGAAACGGCGGCGCGCGAGGACGTACGCCGCGGGGACGCCGATGACGACGGCGACGGCCGCGACCGCGAGCGTGATGAAGGCGGTCGACAGGAGGATCTGCGGGATGTCGAAGTCGGTGATCGCGGCGCGGAACCAGCGATCCGTGTAGCCGTCCGGGAACCAGCCCCCGAACCAGCTCGTCGCGAACGCGCTGAGGAGGACCGAGAAGAGGATCCCGCCGACGACGACCACGACGACCAGACCTGCCGCGAACACGTAGAGGGTCCCGCCGAGGTCGCGGCTCGGTGGCGCGCGCCGTGCGACGACCGTCATCGCGCGCCCTCCGTCCGCATGCGACGGTAGCCCCCTGCGCGCAAGGACAGCGCCGCCGCGACGAGACCGAGCTCGATGACCCCCATGACGATCGCGATCGCCGAGCCCTCCGAGTAGTCGAAGCGCTCGTAGGCCGCCTGCCACGCCGCGAACGCGATGACCCGCGTCTCGCCGGCCGGGTTCCCCACGAGCACGGCCGAGGGGAACACCGAGAAGGTCGCGACGAACGAGAGCGCGGCGGCGACGGCGATGCCCGGCGCCATCATCGGCAGCGTCACCCGCCGCGTGCGCTGCCACCAGCTCGCGCCGAGGACTCGCGCCGCCTTGTCGAGCGCGGGGTCGATCCCCGCGGCGTAGCCGAGGAGAAGGAGGAACACGGCCGGGAAGTCCGAGATGAGGAGCGAGATGAGCGTTCCGAGGTAGTTGTGAAGGAATCGCACCGGCTCGTGCACGAGGCCAACGGCGAGGAGGGACTTGTTCACCCAACCGGCCGGGCCGAAGAACTGGAGCATGCCTTCCGCGATGAGCACGGTGCCGAGCGTCATCGGGATGACGAAGAGCGCGCCGAGGGCGCGCTGGCCCGGCACCGGTCTGCGCAGCCGGTACGCGAGAGGCAGCGCGACCGCGACGTCGATGAACGTGGCCGGGACGGCCAGCCGGAGCGTGTTCCAGATCGAGAGCCGTTCGCGGGGGTCGCCGAAGAACGCGAGGTAGCTCCCGAGCGGCCCGTTCGCCTCGTTGTCGCCGTACGGCTGGAACGAGAGCGCGAGCCCGTACACGAACGGGTACACGAACAGCCCGAGCACGCAAAGCGCCGCGGGCGCGATGAGCAGGAGCGTCGGATCGAGCCCGCGGCGCGACCGGCGCGCGAGGGCGGGCGCGGACTCGGCGGCTTCGTGGCGCGCCGCGGGCGCGCTCATCGACCCTCGACCGGGAAGACGAGGAGACGTTCCGGCGGGAGTCGCAGCGACACGCGGTCGCCCGCGGACCACCGATCTGGCGTGCGCGCGATGAAGCGCTGACCCGAGCCGGCGTCCGCGGAGAGCTCGAAGCCGTCGCCGATGAACTCGGCGAGCTCCACCGACGCCGCGATCGACCCCGGCGAGCCGGGAGCGAGCACCTGGACGTCTTTCGGGCGGATCGTCGCGACCGCGCTCGAGCCCTCGGCGAGAGCGCCGCGACGCGTGCCCGTGAAGCGGGACCCGTTCGCGGCCACGGAGACGGCGTCCCCGCGGACCTCGCCGACCGTCACCGGCACGAGGTTGCGGTAGCCGAGGAAGTTCGCGACGTAGAGCGAGCGCGGCTGCGCGTAGAGCTCCTCGGGGGTGCCCGACTGCTCGATGACGCCGTCGCGCATGAGGACGACACGGTCGGCGAGCGAGAGCGCCTCCTCCTGATCGTGCGTGACGTAGAGCGTCGTCAGCCCGAGCGATTGATGGAGCCGACGGATCTCAAGGCGCATCTCGAGGCGGAGCTTCGCATCGAGATTCGAGAGCGGCTCGTCCATGAGGATGAGCGGCGGCTCGGTGACGATCGCCCTCGCGAGCGCGACGCGCTGCTGCTGGCCGCCCGACAGCTGAGCGGGATAGCGACTTCCGAGGCCGCCGAGCTGGACGAGGTCGAGCGCGCGGCTGACCCGGCGTTCGCTCTCCCGTCGCGAGACCCCGCGGACCTCGAGACCGAAGCCGACGTTGCGCGAGATGCTGAGGTGCGGGAAAAGGGCGTAGTTCTGGAAGACCATGCCGAAGCCACGGCGCTCCGGCGGGTCGCGCGTGATGTCCCGGCCATCGATCTCGACGGCGCCTTCATCGGGGTCGAGCAGCCCGGCGACGCAGTTGAGCGTCGTGGTCTTGCCGCACCCGGAGGGACCGAGGAGGCTGATGAACTCGCCGCCGGTGACCTCCAGGTCGAAGTGACGGACGGCCGCCGTGTCCGCGAAATGCTTCGACAGATCGCGGACACGGAGCGTCCTCAGCTTCGACGCGCTCATTGCGTCTTGCCGGCCCCGACCCTCTTGTCCCAGATGTCGAACGCCGTGACGAGCGCCTTCGTCTCGAGCGGCGTCTCGATCGGGAGCTTCTTGATGAGATCGTCGAAGTCGGGCCGCACGACCGATCCGACCGCGTCCTGGCTCTCCTTCGGCGCCATCGCGAGCGTGACGTTCTTGACCGCCGGACCGGGGTAGAAGAACGCGTTGTCGTAGGCCTTCGCCTGCTGCTCCGGCTTCAGCATCCACGCGGCAAGGTCCAGCGCGACCGCGAGGTGATCGCTGTCGACGCCCTTAGGGATGCAGACGTACTGCGTGTCCGCCACGAGCCGCGTCGCGATCGAGCCTGCCTTGAAGTCCTTCGGGACCGTCCCGAGGACGCGGACGTTGAGGTCCCAGCCCATCGTCGAGAGCGCGACCGTCCGCGCACCCTGGCCGAGCTCCTTGAAGGTCGCCGCGGTGCCGGTCGTGTAGTACTCGACGTACTTGCCGAGCTCCTCGTAGTACGGCCAGACCTTCGTCCAGCTGTTCGGGTCGCGCGGGTTCGTCTCGCCGAGGATGTACGGGAGGCCCATCAGCATCGAGCGCCCGGGGCCCGAGTTCGCCGGCCGCGCGTAGATGAGCTGCTTCGGGTTCGCCTTCGCCCAGGCGAGGAAATCGTCGGCGGTCTTTGGCACGTTCGTGAGCTTCTTCGGGTCGTAGGTGAACGTCGGGCCGTAGTTCCCGTAGACCACGAGGATCCCAAACCCCTGCGCGAGGTCCTGCGCCTTCGGCTGCAGGTAATTGTCCATGAGGCTCGGGAACTTCTTGTCGTAGTCGGGCGTGATCTTCGTGAAGAGCCCCTGCTCGACACCCGCCGACAGTCCGTCGGAGCCGGTGAGCACGAAGTGCAGCTGGACGTTGTTCGCCTGCTGCTGGGCCTTGAGCTTCGCCGGGAGCTCGGGCGCCGTGGCGGTCTCGAACTTGATGCCGCTCACGTACTTGGCGTTCTGCTTCCCGTAGTCCTCGATCGCGGCCTTCGTGAGCTGGAGCTGGCCGGCGACGTCGATGACGGAGAAGCTGATCGGCGTCGTCGGCAGCGCGGGAATGGCCACGCCCGCCGCCGTGCCCGCCGCGGTCGCCGTGGCGGCGCCACCTGCCGGCGGCCGTCCCGGACCGCAGGCCACGGCGACCACGGCCGCGCCCGCGCCGATGAGGAATCGTCTGCGATCGACCCGGAGCTCGCTGACCGTCGTCACGAGGTCGCGCTTTCTGTCGTCCACGCTGCCCCTCCTACGGATGTAGAGTCCGCTCGCGCTCGCCCGCCCGCGTGCCGTGGG
>Ga0209056_10008613_pt1 | contig 10453 bp, 9 predicted proteins | sample GraSoiAngelo_114_FD_185876 | JGI IMG/M metagenome (GOLD analysis project Ga0209056, IMG submission 185876) | Grasslands soil microbial communities from the Angelo Coastal Reserve, California, USA - 14_0903_13_40cm (SPAdes) (version 2) | ecosystem: Environmental > Terrestrial > Soil > Grasslands ...
GTGACCTTCTCGGCGAACGGTGCCTGCACGGTATCGGGCAGCACGGCGCACATCACCGGCGCCGGTTCGTGCACAATTACTGCCAGCCAGGCTGGCGATTCCAACTACAGCGCGGTCTCCACGAGTGTGCTCCTGAACATCGGGAAAGCCACACCTGTGATCACATGGAACAACCCAGCCGACATCACGTACGGAACCGCGCTCGGCGGAACCCAGTTAAACGCGACAGCATCGACGGCTGGTAGTTTCACCTATACGCCGTCGACAGGCACTGTGCTGAACGTCGGGAACGGCCAGACGTTGCACGTGGACTTCACGCCGACCGACAATACCAACTACAACGTAGCCTCGAAGGATGTTGTTATCAATGTCCTGAAGGCGACGCCGACGATCACCTGGAGCAACCCGGCCGATATCACCTACGGAACCGTTCTGAGCGGGACCCAATTGAACGCGACCGCCTCGGTGGCTGGAACCTTCGTCTACACACCGGCTACAGGTACAGTGCTCAACGCGGGCAACGGTCAAACCTTGCACGTGGCATTCACGCCGACCGACACAACCAACTACAACACGGCTTCGAAAGATGTGATGATCAACGTCGTGGCGCCAGCCACGTCGTCCGGTTCCGGCGGTACGTCGCCCGATCGCGACGCCACGTCACCGGGTTCCGGCACCGCGTCACCGGGTTCCGGCACCACGCCAACGCCACCGGCGGACTCGAGCCAAACGATGCCGACGATTACGTGGAATATTACTCCAGCGCCTATCGTCTATGGCACGGAGCTTGGCGGAGTCCAGTTGAATGCCACAGCTTTGGTGCCAGGGGTGTTCGTGTACACGCCGCCTGCCGGTACGATGCTGCAGGCCGGCAATCATCAGCTCCTGCATATGGAGTTCATACCGGCGGATTCAGCCCATTACAGCAGGGTATCCAGGGACGTGTTCATTGATGTATCGAAGGCGACGCCGGTGATTAACTGGGCCAATCCAAGCGCTATCCAGTTTGGAACGCCGCTCGGTGCGGCACAGTTGAACGCCACGGCGTCGGTACCGGGTGCGTTCGTCTACACACCGGCGGCCGGCGCGGTGCTGAGTCCGGGTTCCCACGTTTTACACGTGGAGTTCACACCGGCGGATTCGGCCAACTACAACTCCGCACGGCTTGACGTGGTGATTCAGATCGTGGAGAAGCCGAAAGCGACGCCGGCGATCACCTGGAACAACCCCGCCGATATCGTCTACGGCGTTGCACTCGGCGCGGAGCAGTTGAACGCCACCGCATCCGTACCCGGCGGCTTCGTCTTCACACCGGGCTTCGGAACGTTGCTGAATGCCGGAGACAATCAGATTCTGCACGTGGACTTCATCCCTGCCGATACGGCCTCGTACAACTCCGCGTCTATGGACGTGCTCATCAACGTGCAAAAGGCTACACCCCAGATCGCGTGGAGCAACCCGGCCGATATTAATTACGGCGTACCGCTCAGTGCAACCCAGTTGAACGCTGCGGCATCGGTGGCCGGTTCGTTTGTGTATACCCCGGCGGCCGGAACGATCTTAGATACGGGCAACAAAGTCTTGCACGTGGACTTCACGCCGGTGGATTCGCAGAATTACAACAAGACCTCGAAGGATGTTTCTATCCGAGTCCTGCCGAGGAACCCGTTCGATAATTTGTTCGAGTTCTACAATTGCACCAACGGAAAATCGAGCGGCACGACGCCGGGCTGCCGATAGAGACGGCGCATGGGGAACTAAAGGAGAGATTGTGAACCAAAAAAAGGCTGCTGGAAAATCGAGCCTCAATCAATTCGGCAAACTGGCTTTCGTCATTTTGCTTTTTCCCGCCGGCCTCTACGCCCAAAAGATTCCGCCGACAGAGATCTACGGAGGGTTTTCGGATTTCCGTCTTAAAGATTGTTGCCAGCATGTTTCCTTATGGGGATGGCAGGCCGGGGCCAGTAGCTTTATCTACAAGAATCTGGCAGCCACAGCTGATTTTGGAACGCAGTACAAAAACGTCGGTGACTACACCTATAAGCAATATGAATTTCTCTTCGGCCCGCAAGTTAACATCCGGCGCGAAGGATTTACTGGTTTTGGTCACGTGCTCTTCGGGGCGATGCATTTCAACTGCGGAGGCTTGCCGGCGTGTCTGTCGAACACCGGTCCGATGCTGGGATTTGGAGGAGGGATAGACGTCCCCCTCCCCACGAGTTCCAGGGTCGCGCTACGTCTGCCCCAAATCGACTGGCTGGCCACTCGCTTGGACGGGACATGGCACGCAGACAATTTGCGCGTTGCCCTTGGGGTGGTCTACAAACTGGGGGCGCGTTAGGCCGCCGCTACGTGGACAGCGTCACTCTTGTGCAACCCCAAAGGCCAAACCGCAGCTATTTTTTCACGTAGCGTTTCAGCGCGCGCGGGCCGACTTCAGCGCCGTAAACATTTCCTTGCGCGTCGGCGGCCACACCTTCTGCCGCGCTTGTCCCGGTGAATTCGGGACGCTTGCGCGTTTCGGGGTCGGGAATAAATGCGAGCAGCTTGCCGTCTTTAGCGCTGCCGATCCGGATGCCGCGTTTCCATCCATCGTGATTACGCGAGACCGATTCGGATTCCGAGTCTGCGACGTACAGAATGTCGTTTTTGCCAATGTAAACGCCGCTAGGACGGCTGAACTGCTTCCACTCTGCAATGAATTTGCCGTCCTGGTCGAAGATCTGAATCCGGTTGTTGTTGCGGTCGCCGACAAACAGACGTCCTTTCGAGTCCATTGCCATCGAGTGTGGCTGATCGAACTCGCCCGGACCGGAGCCCAACTTGCCCCAGGTGTTGATCAACTTGCCGTCTTTCGAAAATTTCAGAATGCGGTTATTTCCGGCGCCGTGTCCCTCCGACACGAAGATGACGCCGTTGGGCGCAACCAGAACATCATTCGGTTGGTAGAAATAGTCGGGCTCTGCCGCGCCGCCCGGTTTGCCGAGCGTCATCAGAAGTTTTCCTTCGGGACTGAATTTGTAGACCTGATTCCCCTTCGTTGCTCCCGGGCGGGGGCCAATCGGCCCGGAACCACGCGGAGCTTCGCCTCTCGGACCTTCACCACGCGCGGGCTGCGGCGCGTTGTCCTGGCCGTCGGTAACCCATACGTTGCCCTCACGATCCACGAAGATGCCGTGGGGGAAAATCAGCATCCCTTCACCAAAACTCTTCACCAGCTTTCCGGAAGGATCAAACTTGAGAATCGGAGCGAGCGGCGACATCTGGCCTGTTGCGCGGTCCAGGCAGCTATTCTGCCCGCACCGCTCGGCTACCCAAACGGATTTCCCGTCTTTGTCGATCTCGACCGCGCTCGTTGATCCCCACGCCCGGGTTCCGGGCATCTTCGCCCAGTCTTTAATTGTCTGGTAGGCGTTGGGTAGCGAGTTCGTGGGCTGAATGTCACCCTGCAGGAACAACGCAACGGATACGAGGAGAGATGCCATTTTCATGATTCACCTCTTTAGGGAGGGGGCGCACACCTGAATTCCCCAATATCGGCGATTCAGGAATTCAGGTGTGCGCCCCCTCCCATCGCTACTTCTTCGGCCAAATCGTTCCCTGATCCTGTTTCGTCACGGACCCCAGACCTTTGTACAAGAACCGTTGCACGCGCTGGCCTCGATAGGTTTCGGTTGTATAGATATTGCCCTTGGAATCGGTTGCGATGCTGTGCACGGCGTAGAACTGGCCGGGCTGTCGCCCTCCGTCGCCGAAGCTGGTGAGGATCTCAAGCGTATCGCGGAGCATAACGTAGACCTTCTCGTTCGCACCGTCGGCGAGGTAGATATATTTTTGTTGGGAATCCTTGGAGAACGCGATGTCCCAAACCGATCCGTCACCCAAAGTTCTCTTTGCGATGAATACCTCTTTCACAAAGGTTCCATCTTTTTTGAAGACTTGAATCCGGTCGTTCACACGATCGCAGACGTAGAGCATGCCGTCGTTTGCGAGTTCGGCGCAATGCACCGGATTCCGGAATTGCTGGGCGGGCGGAGCATCAGGGTTGTATGGACCAAGATTGGCGTCATCAGGCTTGTTGCCATAGGCGCCCCAGTGGCGCTTGTATTTGCCGGTATCGGCATCATACACGATGACGCGATGGTTGCCGTACCCATCGGCAACATAGACTTCGTTCGTGTTCTTATCGACAAAGATTTTTGCCGGAAGCCGGAGATTCTCGACATCATTACTGCCCTTACTGGCGGCGACTTTACCAATTTGCATCACGAACTTACCGTCTTGGGTAAACTTCATGATCATACTGTCGTGGAAGTAACCCAAAGTTCCCGAGGTCTGGCTCTCGTCGGGAGCTGCGCCGCGGCCCGCTCCGCCTCGAGCAGCGCCGGGAGGAGTGCCCCGGCCGTTGCCGCCGATCCAGACGTACCCTTTGTAGTCGACCGTGATACCGTGGTTCGACTCCGGCCATTCATAGCCTTGTCCTTTACCGCCCCAGTGGCCTATCAAATTTCCGGCCTGATCGAATTCAAGAACAGGCGGCGCCGGAAGGCAGCATGAAGCGCCCGGTGGATCTGTCGTGGCATAGACTTCCTTGGGCTCGAGCGTTTGTTGGCGATGAATAATCCAAATATGATCCTGCGCGTCCGCTGATACGCCAATGGTCATGCCCATAATCCAGTGGTTCGGCAACGGCTTCGGCCATAACGGATCGACTTCAAACATCGGCGCCTGAACTCCGGCAGCTTCGGCCACTGCGCGGCTCTCTAGAAACTTCTGTCCGATTGCCAGTACGGCAATCAGAACAAGGAAAATCGCAGCAATCAAAAGGTCACGCTTTCGCTTCATGAATTCACCTCCGGCTTTGCTCGATATATATGGGTCAGGCTTACGCGTCAAGAAAGAAATGCTACATCAGGAACTGAAGCCACTTCCGTTGATGATGCTGTCAATCTAACGGAAGCATATCCACAATCTGTTTCCCGATCACCAGCGATGCCGTTGCAGCCGGAGATGGAACATTGCACACGTGGATCATGCGTTCCGACCGCACGATACAGAAATCATCGAGTAATGCGCCGCGCCTATCGAGCGCTTGCGCTCGAACTCCGGCGCCTGCGGGCACCAGATCGGCGGCCTGGATTTCAGGCACGAGTTTCTGAAGCGCACGCGCAAACGCGTGTTTGTTCAACGAGCGGTAGTACTCGCCGGCACCATTCCGCCAGTATTTTGCCGCCATCCGCCAGAAGCCTGGGAAGGCGGCGGTCTCGAAAGTGTCTTTCAGATTGAAGTCGGTTTTGCGGTACCCTTCGCGCTTCAAAGCAAGCACCGCATTAGGGCCTGCCTCGATTCCGCCCGCGATCCTGCGCGTGAAGTGAACTCCCAGGAATGGAAAGCGAGGATCGGCAACAGGGTAGATCAAATTACGCACGAGTTTCCGCCGTTCCGGAACGATTTCGTAGTACTCACCGCGAAAAGGCACGATCTTCAGCCCTTGTGCATCTCCTGCCAGCCGCATGACACGGTCGCTGTGTAGTCCGGCACAGTTGAAGGCGAAATTCGCTTGAATGGACCCGCGTGTGGTTTCGACGATGACTTCACTCGCGTTCTTTTTAATGCTTTCGACAGCGCATTCGGTCAGGATTTTGCCGCCGGCGTATCCAACGAGATCCGCATATTTTTTTGCGACGGCAGAATAGTCGGTTATGCCCGTACCGGGGACATGGAGCGCAGCGATTCCGGAGCAATACGGTTCCAGTTCATGCAACTGCTCGGCATTGACCATCGCGAGGCCCGGCACACCGTTGGCAGTCCCGCGGCGCATCAATTCCTGAAGGCCGGGCAGTTCGGATTCAACGGTGGCGGCCACAACCTTTCCGCAGATCTCGAAGGTAATATTGTGCTCGCGGCAGAATTGGACCATGGCCGCCGCACCAGCAACGCAGTTCTTCGCCTTCAACGAGCCCGGCTTGTAATAGATGCCGGAGTGGATGACGCCGCTGTTATGGCTGGTTTGGTGACAAGCGACGGCACCTTCCTTTTCGAGAACGGCAATACGGCGATCGCGAAAGCGGCGCGTGGCTTCCAAGGCTGTCGCCAGTCCAACGATTCCACCCCCGATGATAACGAGATCAAACCTGAAGTCCACCGCCTTTTATAAGTCCCGCTGTGGATAATGTCGAATCCACGAAGCTTTTTAAGTCCCGTATTGGATTGTGTTGACTCCACGGAACGGCCTCGTGGATTCGACATTCTCCGCAGCGGGGCTTGAAAACGTGGAGTCGACGTAATCCAGTACGGGACTTAATAATACAATGGCAGTGTGAAGCGCGAAGCGCGATCCCGTGAGGGCGAATCCTCGAAAAACGCCGTTCCCTTGCGCGCCTGGACGGGCCGGTCCGCGATCTTCGTAGCGGCTGGAATTCTCACGAGCCGCCTGGCGGGATTCGTCAGACTGCGTGTTTTCGCCTATTATTTCGGGCTCGAATCCGACGCGGCGGACGCCTTCAATGCCGGCTTTCGAATTCCAAACTTCCTGCAAAATTTATTCGGGGAAGGCGCGCTCTCCGCATCATTTATTCCCGTATACGCTGCCCTGCTGGCGCGCGAAGACAGGCGCGAGGCCGATCGCGTTGCAGGAGCCGTCGCGTCGTTGTTGGCATTGATCGTCGGGGTCGTTGTTCTGATCGGAGTCTTGGCCACGCCAGTGTTGATCGCTGCAATTGCGCCCGGTTTTAAGGGAGCAAAGCGGGAGCTGACTATCGAAATCGTGCGGATTTTATTTCCGGGGGCTGGATTGCTGGTCCTATCCGCGTGGTGTCTTGGAGTGCTGAACAGCCATCACCGGTTCTTTCTCTCGTACACGGCTCCCGTGATGTGGAACGCGGCGATGATCATAACCCTTCTACTCTACGGGCACTCGACGTTGCCGCAACTGGCGATCATTCTAGCCTGGGGTTCTGTTGCCGGCAGCGCGCTCCAATTTGCCGTACAACTGCCGGTCGTTTTGCGTCTCGCCCGCGACTTGAAATTCGCCTTAGATACAGCTTCCGAACACGTTCGCGCGGTATTGAAAAATTTTGTGCCGGTATTTATCAGCCGTGGTGTGGTTCAAGTCAGCGCCTACATCGATGCGCTGCTGGCGAGTCTGCTGCCGACGGGCGCGGTGACCGGTTTGGCAAACGCCCAACTCTTGTACACGCTCCCGGTGAGTCTGTTCGGCATGTCCATATCTGCCGCAGAGTTGCCGGCGATGTCGGGTGCGATAGGCAGAGATCCCGGCGGGGTGGAAGCGATCAGAGGACGGCTGAACTCCGGATTGCGGCACATCGCATTCTTTGTCGTTCCTTCGGCCGTCGCTTTTCTTCTGCTGGGCGATATTTTGGCGGCGGCGCTTCTCGAGACGGGCCGATTCAGGCACGCGGATGCCCTCTACGTTTGGGGCATCCTCGCTGGTTCGGGCGTCGGACTGCTCGCTTCCACACTCGGCAGGCTTTACTCATCCGTGTACTACGCTTTACGCGATACACGCACGCCGCTGCGCTACGCGTTGCTTCGGGTGCTGCTTACCACACTCTTGGGCTATGTGTTTGCCATTCCTCTTCCGCGTTGGTTAGCAATCCCAAGCATCTGGGGCGCAGCGGGATTAACTGCATCAGCGGGGCTGGCGGGCTGGGTAGAGATGCTCCTGTTACGGCGAACTCTCAATTCACAAATCGGCCACACGGGACTCGAGATTGGGTTTGTCATCAAGCTATGGAGCGCCGCTTTTGCGGGTGCAGCGGTTGCGTGGCTCGTCAAATTTAACGTGCCTGTTTTTCATCCTGTTATTACAGCGGCTCTCGTCCTCGGCCCGTACGGATTAGTGTTCTTAGGAATGACATTCGTACTCGGAATTCCTGAAGCTCGACATGCGATCCGACTGGGCAAATAGCACCTCTGCGAGGAAGGGAATCGGGCTGTACTCGGCAAAGCGCACGTCTGTGTTGGGATCTCGGGCTTCGGAAAAGGACCGCCGCAAAGCAGCTTGAACGACGTCAACCGGTGGTGGATTGCTTGTACTTAGTGGCGAGGTCAACGATGGCGGTAATCAGCTTATCGGGTTCGAAGGGTTTGGGCATGTGCAGTTGGAAACCGGCGGACAGGACAGTATCGCGATCAATGGATGTTGCGTACGCTGTCAGCGCTATTGCCGGGACGATGCTGCCATGCCCGCGGTCCCGTGCGCGAATCCGGCCAATCAGCGTGTAACCGTTATATTCGGGCATGCCGATATCGGCCACGATTACGTCCGGGCGCCTGCGATCGTATGCCGAAAGAGCTTCCTTGACAGAGGCGGCCGTCACAACAAGTCCACCGTCATTCTCTAGCAAGACTCTCAAAAGATCGCGCGTATCCGAGTCGTCTTCAACAATCAGGATGCTGATGCCTTTGAGCGCGACCCCCATAATGACCCTCTTTAGACAGCTACTCCCAGGAGATTATTTGCAGGACATCGTTTTTGGCCGCGTACCCTCGCAGGCGATATTTTCGGTTCGGCCGCCAGCCAGATCCGAACACGCAACCTCGACGGCACTCCTCACCGCTTCGGCCTTATTTGTACCTGCCGCCGATCCGCATGAAGTCCTGCCGTGGAATTCCATACAGATCTCGCAATTGATTTTGGCGAGCCCCATTGTGGAATAGATGATGAATCCCAGGAGCGCGACAAAACCTGCGGCGATTAACATTTTGGTGGCCCGGGACATTTTATTGATGAATTCCCAGCAAGGCACGTCCTTCCGGTGAAATCTTCTCCGGAGTCCACGGCGGATCCCAAACGACTTGAACATCAGCCTCGACCACACCCGGTAGATCGAGAATCTTGTTTCGAGCGTCGGCAGCGATCGACGTTCCCATGCCACAACCCTGCGCAGTGAGCGTCATTTTTACGTCAACCCGGGCTCCATCCGCCAGTTGATCGACATGCATATCATAAATAAGGCCGAGATCGACGATATTGACTGGAATTTCGGGATCATAGCACGTCTTGAGTGTCTCCCAAATTTCCCGTTCCAGCGCTTCCCCAGTGAGCGCCTTCCCCTGAGATGGACCGCTGCCTTCACCGGTGCCTTCACCGGATCGTTTCTCTCGTCCGATGGCGTCTGCGTCGCGATCAGAAAGCCGGAAAAGACCACCATAGCTGGGGACCAGCAGCGTGTAGGATCCGCCAAGCGATTGCGTGATCATCACTTCGGTCCCCTGGGGAAGCGTTAACGTATGCCCTGCGGGAACAGCCACCGCCGGGCAGTCCCGCGTAAGTTTAATCGGTTCGTCCGGTCGAAGATCCATAAATCACTCCCTTCTTATTATAGTCGCTCTCACAAACCTTACGCGGCAACCAAATTGCAACCATTGAACGAGATGATCCAAGCACGTTAGAGTGGAGGAGAGACTCTTCCACGTTAGGAGGTATTTGCAATGCCGAAATGTCCGGTCCATCGGATCGAGTTGGTTTCGTTTTGCCCGGCATGCCGTGGTTCCGTCAGATCTAAGCGGAAGGCCGCATCATCGCGTAGAAATGGCATGTTGGGGGGCCGGCCGCGAAAATCCGGAGGCCGCCGGCCGAGCAGCGCCTCGCGCGCGGCTTCGCGGTCACGCCGATCGTCTGCTAATCGTTAAGCCACCGCGTCGTATCTATTTACCTCGCGGAAGGGTGCAAAAAGTTTTTAGGACTGTCCACAAACTTTCTTGTTTCTTGCCGACTAGACCCGGTTTTTTCTGTCCTTTTTGCCTCGACGAGAGCTTCGTTGACCCGGCGGAGTCAGATTCTTGGCGGTTTCGCCAAAGAAATGCTCCGCCAGGCCGCAACTCAGGTGAGAAGAGACCAGGCATAACCGAGTTGTTTCTCCTTTGCATGGCACACCCCTTGAGGGATCAGAGGGATCAGAGGGATCAGAGGTGCAATTGCCTTACCAGCAAGGAACGCAGGTTATATGCCGAATTTTCATTCGGCGCGCCGGTCGGTTTCTTCCATCACTGTTGCGTAATTGACGCCGAGAAAGGTGATCGTTGGCTTCACGTAGCCCTTGACTCCAACTTTGGCTCCCTTACTCGGTACGCCGCGACTATTGGTCATGACCCACAACCGGCCGGTACCATCATCGAGTTGATAGATTCCTTTACCTAAAGCGCCGATGGACTGCGTCACCTGGCCAATAACCGCGACCTCTTTATTCATGTACCGTCCCGGGTCAGCGTTGATTTCGCTGATCTTCTTCGGCTCACAGGCAACGAGTGAAAAACCCAAAATCACGATCGCCATCAAATAAATAATTTGTCGAGTCATAAATTGCTCATATTTCGGGCCGCGAATTGCGAATCGAACCATGGAAGCTTTTCTCGTACCAATCCGCAACCCGCAAGCCCGAAATCTGTTGGATTATTTGTTCCGAGTCGCAAGGTCATAAATCAGGCC
>Ga0209056_10008614_pt1 | contig 10453 bp, 8 predicted proteins | sample GraSoiAngelo_114_FD_185876 | JGI IMG/M metagenome (GOLD analysis project Ga0209056, IMG submission 185876) | Grasslands soil microbial communities from the Angelo Coastal Reserve, California, USA - 14_0903_13_40cm (SPAdes) (version 2) | ecosystem: Environmental > Terrestrial > Soil > Grasslands ...
TTGAAACTGTAAGTGCCGTCGGTTTTGCTTTCGATAACCGGATACGGCAAAAACGGCTCGAGAACCTTCTTTACCGCCACCGGCCCGGCACCCGGGCCTCCTCCTCCGTGCGGCGTGGTAAAGGTCTTGTGCAGGTTGATATGAAGCACGTCGATCCCGAAGTCCCCCGGCCGCGTCATTCCCATCAGCGCATTCAGATTCGCGCCATCCATATAGACGAGCGCGCCATGCTGATGAAGGAGCTCCGTAATCTCGGCGATCTCGCTTTCAAAAATTCCAAGAGTATTCGGATTCGTGATCATGATCGCCGCTACTTCGTGGTTTACGATTTTTTGTAGTGCGCCGATGTCAATAGTGCCGCGTTTGTTTGAAGGAACGCTTTCGACAACGTAACCCGCAATGGCTGCGCTTGCGGGGTTGGTTCCGTGAGCCGAATCCGGGATGAGGATGCTCCTTCGCGGATTTCCGCGGGACTCGTGGTAAGCGCGAACCATCAGTATGCCGGTCAACTCTCCGTGCGCTCCAGCCGCAGGCTGTAGAGTGACCGCATCCATGCCGCTAATCTCCGCCAAACAATCTTCGAGGGTCTTTTGCACCTCCAATGCGCCCTGAATCATCTGGGCCGGTAAATACGGATGCGCAAATGCGAAACCTTCCAGGCGTGCCACTCTCTCGTTGATCTTGGGGTTGTATTTCATCGTGCACGAGCCAAGCGGATACAGACCCAGGTCGATGTGGTAGTTCCAGGTCGAGAGCCGGGTGAAATGGCGGATCACATCCACCTCACTCAGCTCCGGCATGCCGTCGATCTCGCCGCGCAAAAGCTCTGGGTCCATCAGATCGCCCATCTGCTTAAGGGGCACGTCCAACGGAGAAAGATCGAACGCACGGCGCCCGGGCGATCCCTCCTCGAAGAGCAGCGATTCATTTATTGAGAAATGCCCTGCGGCGCGCTCTTGCTTGCTCATGAAGCGAGTCCTTGGACCATGCGATCGATTTGCTCACGGGAGTTGATCTCTGTCACACAGAGAAGACGGGCGTTGCCGAGCTCCGGGTAGAAGCGCCAGAGGGGCAGGCCGGGAGAACTGAGACCCTCACCCGGCGAACCATTTGTTGAGGCTTCGCCCTGCCGGGCTTGCGCTTCGCGGGCGCGCCGGCCCTCTCCCAAAGGGAGAGGGTTTTGAATCACAAACTCGTTGAATCGCGGAGCGGAGAAGAGCACACGAAATTTCGTGCGTTCTCGAATCTGAGTTACCGCGTAATCGGTTTTGAGAACATTGTGTTCCGAGATCTCGCGCAAGCCTTTCGGGCCAACGACGGCGAGATAGACCGTCGCCATCAGTGCGCAGAGAGATTGATTCGTACAGATATTCGACGTCGCCTTCTCGCGCCGAATATGTTGCTCGCGAGTAGATAATGTCAGCACAAAGCCGCGGCGTCCGGAAAAATCTTTTCCCATACCCACCAGGCGTCCAGGCATTTGCCGGACATACTTCTCACGAGTGGCAAGAAAACCCACATGCGGCCCGCCAAAGCTGGGTGGAATGCCGAAAGATTGCGCCTCTCCGACGACGATATCGGCCCTTCGCTTCTCCGATTGGTCCTCACCAGCCGGCTTGAGTATGCCGAGAGAGATTGCCTCGCAGACATTCGTGATAGACATTGCATCATGCTTGTGCGCCATCTCCGCGACGTCGTGGGTTCGCTCGATTGTTCCAAAGAAATTGGGCGATTGCACGACTACGGCGGCCGTGTTCGAATCCAATTTGCTAGCGAGTTGTTCCAAGTTCATTCGTCCGTCAGGCGCGTAACCGATAAGCTCGATTTGGATGCCGAGATTTTTAGCGTAAGTATCGACGACAGCTCGATACTCGGGATGCACGCTCCGAGCCACGAGGAACTTGTTTTTTCGAGTGACACGCTGGGCCATCAGTATGGCTTCGGCCAGGCCAGTGCTGCCGTCATAGAGCGACGCATTCGCAACTTCCATTCCCGTCAACTGCGCGATATAAGTTTGAAACTCGAAGATCGCCTGCAAGGTGCCCTGCGCGATTTCGGCCTGATACGGCGTGTAGGCGGTATAGAACTCCGATCGCGATATCAACGCGTCGATGACGATCGGAATGTAATGGCGATAAATGCCGGCTCCAATAAACGCTGCCGGCTCGGTTTCATTTTTGGACGCCCTTTTCCGGAAGTATTCCAGCAGTTCCGACTCGCTGAGGGCTTTCGGGAGGTCCAGAAACCGGCGAAGCCGCAATTTTTCCGGAATACCTGCGAAAAGCTGTTCCGTCGAATCGGCGCCAATCTCGGCCAGCATCTGTTGGCGGTCGGCTTGCGAGTTCGGGATGTATCTCATTTATGGGGCGGTACTATTTTCCTTCGCTGGTGTACTCATCGTATTCCTCAGCGGACATGAGGTCTTCCGTCTCGCTTTTGTTGAGGAGCCGAATGCGGATCATCCATCCGGTTCCGTAAGGATCTTCGTTGATATTCTCAGGTGCTGAACCGAGATCTTCGTTCACCTCGATGACCTCGGCGGATACCGGGATGTATAGTTCCGAAACGGCTTTGACCGATTCCACGCTGCCGAATGTCTCGCCGGAATTGAATTTTGTTCCGGTCTTAGGCAATTCGACGTAGACGATATCGCCAAGTTCTTTCTGTGCGTGATCGGTAATGCCGACGGTTCCGCCGTTATCCGCAATCCGGAGCCACTCGTGCTCTTTGGTATAGAGCAAATCATCTGGACTCATTTGGTCTCTTTCACTGCGCGGCGGTTTTTGGCCACCGGCTGTTCTTGTTTCGGGCGTCAGGGGCGGTCATAACCGCCCCTAGACTGATCCTCCCGTACGTTTATAGAACGGCGTTCGCACAGCTTTTGCTTCTGACATCTTGCTGCGCACAAGGACATGAAACCTGATCCCGATCGCGGCACGCTCGGCGGGCAGGTATGCCAGGCCGATGTTCTTCTTTAAGGTAATCGAGGGCGCTCCGCTGGTGACGTGCCCGGCTTCCTGTCCATCGAGGAAAACGGGATAGTGATCGCGTGCAATCTCGCGTCCCACCATTTCAAAGCCGACCAGCCGGCGTTTCACGCCCTCCTGTCTTTGTTTCAGCAAGGCATCGCGGCCGATGAACTCTTCCTTTTCGAACTTCACAATAGAACCCAGGCCCGCCTCGAGTAACGTCGTGGTCCCGTCCATATCGTTGCCGTAAAGAAGCATTCTCGCTTCGAGCCGCAATGTATTGCGCGCGCCAAGCCCGGCGGGAAGCAATCCGTATGGGCTTCCGGCTTGCAGTATGCCATTCCAAACGGGTTCGGAGTGTTTTTGCGAGAAGTACAATTCAAAGCCGTCCTCACCAGTGTAGCCGGTGCGAGATAGGATTGCATCCACGTCGAGAACTTTGCCCGCGACAAAATGATAATACTCGATTTCGCTGAGCTGCACGTTCGTCAGCGTTTGCAAAATCTCAATCGCTTTCGGCCCCTGCAGGGCCAGGAGTGTCACGTCGTCGCTGATGTCATCGATTGTCGCATCATAACGATTATGTGAAGCGATCCACTCGAAATCTTTACGGATGTTGGCGGCATTGACAACCAGCATAAAGTGGTCGGCCCTCTGGCGGTAGATCAGCAGGTCGTCGACAACGGTGCCGTGAGGGTACGCCATCGCCGAATATTGAGCCTGTCCATCGATTAGTCTCCGAGCGTCATTAGTCGTATGCGGTCCGCACGGCAGTGTGCTCCTTCGCGATGCCGCTGTATTCGACAGGCATTTCCCATCCACTAAATGGAATCAGGCGTGCACCCAAGGCCTTGTGCATAGCGAAAAGCGCAGTTCGTTTAGAGGCGGACAATGACTCGTACCTCCACTGACGCATCTACAACATCGGTATCACCATGTTAAATGAAGACGGCGGAATTCTGATAAAAACTGCTGAGCCAGATGTTTCCGCCAACGTCTCCACAGTTCCGCGCATGCTGCTGCGTGTTGCCGAGAAGTGTCGAAAGCCTGACGCCTTCAAAGTGAAACGAGGCGAGTGGGTCAATGTATCGACAGAGGAATTCCTCTTGCGCGTCGAGGAACTGTCACTTGCACTGATGGGCCTGGGTGTAAAGCCGGGTGATCGTATAGCCATCATGTCGGAAAACCGCTTGGAATGGGCCATCGCCGATTACGCGGTGCTGTCGGTCGGCGCGATCACGGTTCCAATTTATCCCACACTGTCTCCGCCGCAGGTCGAGGTGCTGATTCTCGATTCCGAGCCGGAACTGATTTTTGTGTCCACCGCAGAGCTGTTGGGAAAGCTCCTTTCGATCCGTCATCGTCTATCCACACGTTACCTTGTGGCATTTGAACCGAATGCCGGTAATGCTGAAATCATGACGCTCGACACTCTTTACGAGATGGGCCAGCAGTCGATGGAGCACTGCCCGGGCGAGTTCCAACGGAAGGCATGCGCAGTGGGTTGCGATGATGTCGCGACGATCATTTACACCTCCGGTACCACGGGTGTTCCAAAAGGTGCGATGCTCACCCACCGCAACTTGATGTCGAACGTGCTTGCCACCAGCCAGAGATTGCCCCTCCTGCCCTCAGACGTGAACCTGTCTTTTCTGCCCTTGTCGCACATCTTCCAGCGTCATGTCGACTACGCCTCATTCTATGCGGGTAGCACTATTGCCTATGCCGAGAGTATCGGCTCGGTCGTTGAAGACATGGCCGCCGTGCGGCCGACGTTCGCTGCAGGCGTTCCACGGTTCTTTGAGAAGATGTACGCCCGTGTTCTCTCGCAAATATCGCGAGGTCCAGCTATCCGGCGCGCCATTTTCAACAAAGCTGTGCGGATTGGGCGCGCCTATGTGAGGACCGGCAAGAAGACTCTCGCGTACTGTGTTGCGGATCGTATGGTGTTTGACGCGATCCGTGAGCGGCTTGGCGGACGCTTACGATTCTTCATCTCCGGTGGCGCCGCACTCGACAGGGAGGTCGCAGAATTCTTTTGGGCGGTCGGACTGCCGGTCTGCGAGGGTTACGGGCTGACGGAAACCTCGCCCGTTGTTACGCTGAACGGGCCGGCCGCCGCGCGCATCGGCTCCGTTGGGCGTGTTGTCGGTGACCAGGAACTGCAGATTGCGGAAGACGGCGAGATTCTCGTTCGTGGCTCGAACATCATGAAGGGGTATTACAAGATGCCGGAGGAAACCGCAGAGGCGCTCGAGGGTGGATGGTTTCACACCGGAGACATTGGTGAGATTGATCCGGATGGATTCCTCCGGATTACCGATCGCAAAAAAGATCTCATTGTGACCTCCAGCGGGAAGAACGTCGCTCCGCAGCCGATCGAAAATCGGCTGAAACTGATTCCATATTTCGAAAACGTCGTCTTAGTCGGCGACCGCCGGAAATTCATCGCCGCGCTCATTGCTCCCAATTATGCCGCCCTGGCCGCGTACGCGCGCCAGCATGGGATCGCATTCAAAACGCAGGCCGAATTGATTCAGAAGCCGGAGATCTACGATCTTGCGATGAACGAGATCCAGCGGCACACTCAAGACTTGTCGGAATTCGAAAAAATTAAGAAATTGGCCTTCCTGGACAGCGAATTCAGCGTCGACGGGGGAGAACTCACGCCGACTCTGAAAATCCGCCGCTTCACCATCGAACGCAAGTACCGCGCCGCTATCGACCAGCTTTACGACTGTAGCGGCGCTCTATGAGCGCCGACAGTCGGGCGTTTTAGAGATCGCCGGCGGTCCGCGAAGCGCAAGCGCGATAGCGCGCAGCCTTAACTAAGACCGCCGCTACAGTACGCCCCTCCTGTCAAACGCACGTGCCTGTGTTAAAATTCCGCCCGCTGACGGTCCTTACTTCCTATTAGGAGTTTCTTCGATGAAACTGGATACGAAATCGTTGATCGCGGTAATACTGGTGAGCCTTCTGGCGGCGGCTTGTTCCCCAGAATCCGGGGATGAGAGCAAGAATGGTAAGAAACAGCAAGCCACGTCGGATGTCACGTTTTATTTCGGCGCTCGTGTGATCCCGGGCGACGGCAGTCCGGTCATCGAGGATGCGACGTTCATCGTCTCCAACGGAAAGTTCACCGCCGTCGGCAAGAAGGGTGAGGTGACGCCGCCGAAGGGCTCCGGGCGCATCGACCTTACCGGCCGTACGTTAACTCCTGTTTTCTTCAATCTTCAGGCACAACCGGGCCTCAGCAACGGACCGTCGTATGGCCCGAAAAATTACGGCCGCGAGTCTGTGATAGCCGATCTCGATCGTTACGCGTATTACGGCATCATGGGCGTTCTGACGGGCGGAACGGATGACGGTGATCTCGCCATGCAAATTCGAGACGAGCAACGCCAGGGTAAAGTCAATGGCGCGCGCCTGTACACGTCTGGAAGAGGAATTGTGGCCAGAGGCGGCGGACCCGCCGGACTCGGCAATATTCCCATTTCCGTTGCCACTGCCGGAGACGCTCGGAAAGCCGTGTCGGAGCTGGCGGAGAAGAAGGTTGATGCCATCAAGCTCTGGATCGATGACGACAACGGGAAAGGGGCAAAGCTCAAGTCCGACGTTTATGGCGCCGCCATCGACGAAGCACACAAGCGGAATTTAAAGATTGTTGCGGAAGTTTTCGAGCTGGCCGACGCAAAAGATTTGGTCAAGGCAGGGATTGATGGATTCGTCAGCAGCATCCGTGACCGCGACGTCGACGACCAGTTGGTCTCGGCAATGAAGGAAAAGAATGTTTTTCTGGCTCCCGCTTTGACCACTGCCGAAGCCAAGTTCGAATATGCAGATAAGCCAAGCTGGCTTGGCGAACAAACGATGCGTGAAGTTTATCCGGCTCAGCTCTCGGCCTATCTTGCCGATCCGGTCACGATGAACAAATTCAAACGGAACCCGGAGCTCGGCGCCCTTCGACAACAATATGCCACGGCAATGAAAAATCTGAAGAAGATGGCCGATGGCGGCGTGCGGATTGCCCTCGGTACCAACAGCGGATCTCCGGATACGTATCCTGGATATTTTGAACTGCGCGAAATGATCAGTATGGTTGAAGCGGGCATGCAACCGATGGACGTCATCAAGGCGGCCACGTCTGTACCGGCCGCGTTTTTGGGTAACAACGATCATGGGGTCATCGCGGTTGGCAAAGTGGCCGACTTTCTGGCTATGCCCAATAGTCCTCTGGACAAAATGACGAATATCAAAGACGTCGGCTCCCTCTACTTGAAAGGCGCTGAGGTGGAGCGATCGTCCATCATTCAGAACATCTCAATCAATGTTCCCAAGATCACAGAACGCGATCGAGACGCCGACGCCAAGGCCGAAGCTGAGGCGGAGAGATTACGGCAGGAAGCGAAGCTACCGCACTACGGCAAGTTCGTACTTGGTCCTGCCGCTACTGTCCGGTCGATGGCCGTGCCCACTCCGAAAGGCTCGAAAGCCGACATCAAAGCAGGCCCGCCGGATCGCATCACCGTCGCGATGAGGGCCAGCGCGGCTGACTTGCGTAAGTTCTACTCGGAAGCGCTGCCGGCCTACAAGTGGAGCGCCGCAGGGAATTGCTGGCAACGGCAGCATCCCGCCTCGAACAAGGCCGAGACGCTCTGCGTAGAGCCTGCAAATAATTCGGCGGTGATTCAGATTACCGAAAAATAATGAAGGTCTACGTAACGCGCCCCGTCTTTGACGGGGCCATCGATAGGCTGCGCCGGGAATGTGAAGTCGAGCTCAACACCGAAGACCGCATTCTGACGAAACAGGAGCTGACCGCACATCTCCGCGACAAGGACGGAGCGCTTACCCTTCTGACCGATGCCATCGATTTGGAAGTGCTCCAGTCCACGCCGCGACTGAAGGTCGTCGCTAATTTTGCTGTTGGATTCAATAACGTCGCCGTCGATTCGGCAACAAAACTCGGCGTCGCCGTCACCAATACGCCGGGTGTCTTGACCGAAACTACAGCAGATTTTGCCTGGACCCTCTTGATGGCAGCCGCGCGCCGCGTCGTTGAAGCCGACAAGTTCGCGCGTGCGGGCAAATTCAAGGCGTGGGGCCCCAAGATGTTTTTGGGGTATGACATCTATGGCAAGACGTTGGGTTTAGTCGGTCTCGGGCGCATCGGACAGGCTGTAGCCCGGCGGGCGGCCGGTTTTAACATGCGCGTCGTTTTCCACGACCCGGAATCGATTCCCGACCGGATCATCAAAGAACTTGGCGTAACGCGTCTTCCATTCGATGAACTGCTGCGCGTTTCCGATTTCATTTCACTCCATGTGCCGTTGTTTCCGGAGACTCACCACCTGCTCAACGACCATACGTTTGCGCTGATGAAACCAACCTGCATCGTCATCAACACGTCGCGCGGACCTGTTGTGGATGAGAAGGCTCTTGTGAGCGCTGTGAGAGACGGGAAAATTGCGGGCGCGGGGCTGGATGTGTTCGAAAACGAGCCGGAGATCGAACCGGAATTGTTCGCGATGGAAAACGTCATCCTTGCTCCACACATTGCGAGTGCTTCGCATGAGACGAGGCTCAGGATGTGCATGATGGCAGCCGACAATCTCATTGCCGCCCTTAAAGGAGAACGCCCACCGAATCTGGTTAATCCGGAAGTCTGGGACAAGCGGCGTAAATGAGCGGACGCTCTCGAGGGGCGGTCTATGACCGCCCGCGATCTCTCAACTTCGACATTGTGGGCGGTCATAGACCGCCCCTGCAGTCAAGAAAATGAACCTCATCAAGCCGGCTGCTCTGCGAGCGGGCCACCGGATCGGCATCGTAGCGCCAGCAAGTAATATCAAACAGGATCTACTGGATGAGGGGTGTCGAGAGCTCGAAGCCCTCGGCTTTAAAACCTACTATCGTCCCGATATCACGAGTTCGTATCGTTACTTCTCCGGGACGCGCCAGCGACGCCTGGGCGAATTTCTGGAGATGCTGCGGAGCCCCGATATCCATGCGATATTTTGCGCTCGGGGCGGGTATGGCAGCGGGCAATTGATTTCGGATGTCGATGCGGATTTGATCCGAGAGAACGCAAAGATCATCAACGGTTCGAGCGATATTACGCTTCTCTTGAATTGGGTGGAGCGCGCGGGCGTTGTCGCATTTCATGGCCCGATGGTCGCAACAGCGATAAGGCAGGGAACCGAGGGCTATGATCGCGCGTTGCTTCTCGATTTGCTTCAAGGCAAACACGCCGTGAAGTTTCCCACAGGTTCGACGAAGGTATTGCGGAGCGGAAGCGGCGAGGGCCGGCTCATCGGCGGTTGTCTTTCTGTAGTCGTGGCGACTCTCGGAACACCGAATGAAATCGACACGGGTGAATCGATACTCATCCTGGAAGATCAGGACGAGAAGCCTTACCGGATCGATCGCATGATCACTCACCTCAAACAGGCGGGGAAATTCGAAGGCGTTCGCGGGGTCGTTTTCGGTGAAATGTTGCATTGTATTCAGCACCCGGATCAGGGCTACACGCTGGAAGACGTCCTGCTGGATCTACTCCGTGAATATACGTTTCCGATACTTTACGGCTTCCCCACTGGACACACTTCTCGGCCGAATGTTATGGTGCCCTTTGGTGTGCGCGCGCGTCTGGACCTCACTTCAAATACGCCTCTTTTCGAGCTCCTGGAATCCGCAGTGGCTTAGCAGCGAATGACGGATCGCCAGAAAATTTATCTGATCGGTATTTGTGGGACAGCCATGGCATCACTCGCCGGCATGCTGCGCGAGAAGGGCTATGGGGTTAGCGGCTCCGACTCGGATGTATACCCTCCGATGTCGGATTTTCTCGCCCGGCTCGAGATCCCCGTATTCAAGGGCTTCAACGCCGAAAACATTCAAAAGACCAAACCGGATCTTGTCGTCATCGGGAATGCCTTATCGCGCGGCAACGTCGAAATCGAATACGTTCTCGATTCCGGCCTTCGATACGCTTCGATGGCCGAGACGGTGAAGGAACTGTTCATCCGCGGCAAGCAGTCCATTGTTGTCGCGGGCACGCACGGAAAGACGACCACGACCGCCATGCTGGCGTGGATTCTTGAAGTTGCCGGCCGCAAACCGTCATTCCTTGTCGGCGGTATCGCCGAAAATTTCGGAAGCAGTTTTCAGCTCCGGGACGGTCCCGATTTCGTAATCGAGGGCGACGAGTACGACACGGCCTTTTTCGATAAAGGACCGAAGTTTCTTCACTACTTGCCGAGAATCGCCCTGCTGAAGAACATCGAGTTCGATCACGCCGATATTTACGCGGATCTGGAAGCAATCAAGACGGCATTCCGCCGGCTGATCAATATCGTTCCGCGATCCGGCCTGATTGTGGCAGGCATCGACAGTCCCGTTGTGACGGAACTCATTCCCGCGGCATTTTCGAGAGTCGCCACAGCGGGACTTGGCACCGGGGAGTGGCAGGCAGTGAATATCAA
>Ga0209056_10008617_pt1 | contig 10452 bp, 5 predicted proteins | sample GraSoiAngelo_114_FD_185876 | JGI IMG/M metagenome (GOLD analysis project Ga0209056, IMG submission 185876) | Grasslands soil microbial communities from the Angelo Coastal Reserve, California, USA - 14_0903_13_40cm (SPAdes) (version 2) | ecosystem: Environmental > Terrestrial > Soil > Grasslands ...
CCTTCCGCCTGCACTGCAAGTGGGCACAATATTGCGGATACCGTCGCCAACATGATGGCCGTCGCAACGATGAGGCAATAGCTGATTTTTGTGTTCATATTCGACCTCGCTTTGCATTCGATCCCAATGCCAGATTCTCGTACCAAACGATCTTCGGAAGGTAGGAATATTCAGGCAATACCAGTAATCTGTGAAGGGGATGTGGCTCGGCGATGTGAATTTTGGGTTGATCGAAAGATCGCCACGCCTTGGTGATCCTCGCCGTCGATCTGAGCCCACCCTATCGACTATCGTGTAGGAGGTCGAACAATGAAGCTGAACACGTATGTGAATTCAACACGATGGGCAACGATAAGATGTCGACGAAAGGGAGAAAGAGAATCGCAGTCTGCGCCGTGGCCATCTTCCAATAGATTTCTAGGCAACAATGAGACCATTGCAAGCTGCCTCAACGTCGTATTGCGCGTCGCTATTAAAGGCACCTCGGTCTACATGGCGTTCAAGGCGGCTAGCCACATCTAAAACTGTACGTCGCGGTAGCCCTTCCGGAGTGCGCTGATCGACAGACTTTCGCTGAAATGGGGAATCCAACCTCCCGAGAGAACTTGTGTTTCCTTCATTAGGGGAAGGCAAACCCCAATGAGGAATAGCCGATTCCTCATTGGGGAAAGCCGAACCCTAATGAGGAATTGCCTATTCGTCATTAGGGAAGCCAGACCCAAATGAGCATGGGGCTATTTCTCATTAGGAAAAGCTCACTCCTCATGAGGAATCGCCCGTTCCTCATTTGGGGAAATCAAACCCTAATGACGAATTGGTCATTCCTGATCAGGGGAAGCCCGCCGTAAATGAGGAATAGCTCATTGCTCATTAGGGGAAGCCAAACCCAAATGAGGAATGAGCTATTCCTCATCGGGGGAAGCTCGCTCTAAATCAGGAATTGGTTATTGCTCATCAGGGAAATTGAAACCCCAATGAGGAATGGGCTATTCCTCATTGGGGGAAGCTTACTTCAAATCAGGAATTGGCTATTCCTCATTAGGGAAAGTGAAACTTAAATGAGGAATGAGCTATTCCTCATCGGGGAAAGCGCACTCCAAATCGAGAATTGGCTTTGGTGCTGCGCCGGAACGCGACGCGCATTCGCGGAACGACCGACTTACTTGACGTTGAGAGCCACCCGCGAATAACCCGAGTTAAAGCGCCTCGTTTGAAACGGTGGACTCGTCGTCGGCGATATCGTCCAGACCACGATTGATGCGGAAGCGATCGTCCAAAGCCGGCGCCGCCTGACAGTTCGTCCGGCCGAAGTCACCCTCAACGAGGGTACATCTGGCATCCGCTTTAATAGACGATCCAACAATTTCGTGTCGGCACGTCGAGCGCGGGTTTCCAAGTAATCCAACGTAAGCAACGCTGCGGCTTTTTCAGCCACTGCGGTTGCAATGAACTGATTGATAGATATGTTGTCGCGTTCGGCGAGCTCTCGAATCTTTTCATGGACAGACTCCGGAAGCCGTAGACTCAGACTGCTCATTGTCCTCCTTGAGCCACGCCAGAAACTCACCCGGCGTGATAACGGGAATTCCGAACTGGCTTGCGCCCTTGAAGTCTGGACCATTGGTCATATTAGAAAAGCAGCTTCAACGCGAACTGGATCTGCCGCGAACGAGCGGAGCCGGTGGTGGTAATCACTCCTGCTGTCGGCAGTGGCGCTTCGCCCGTCGCATTGCCCGCGAAGACCTGGCGGAAGACATCGTTCATGGCAAAGTTCGGGTGATTGAGAATGTTGAAAAACTCCCCTCGAAACTCCAGGGCTCCGCTGTCGCCCAGTTGCTTAACCGGGATATTTTTTCCAAGCGAGAAGTCCAGATTGAAGTAGCCGGGTCCGGTCAGATAATTTCGTCCCGAAGTTCCCAGGAACCCGGCGTCTTGTAGGGTAAAGGCAGCCGGATCGAAGTAGTGGTTGGGTCCTCCCAGGATAGTGTCCTTTTTACTACGTCCTGGGACGAGGTTCGGGCGATCGATATTTCCCGCTCCTTGTCCGCCGCCGCCCGCGTTCACGCCCGAGCGAGAACGGTTCGTTCTCAGCGAGGGTGTGAATGGGTAACCGCTCTGAACCGACAAAATGCTGCTTGCGCGCCAACCGCCCAGGACAGCGGCGGGCACGCCACTCTTGAATGGCGTCGATATCTGATAGATGGTGTTGAACTGCCAATTGTGCCTTAAATCAAAATCGGCCGGGCCGCGGTCGATGCGCCGGTTGCTGGGGTCCACGCCGAAGAGGCTGGAGACCTGGTTATCGGCGCCGGCCTGTCCCTGGGTTTCATCGATGAGCTTCGACCACGTATAGGAGCTTTGGAACTGCAAGCCACTGGTCAAACGTTTATTCACACCGAACTGGAAGGCGTTGTACCACGAGTTGGCGGCTGCGGTATGCAACTCGATGGCGCCCCAATTCGGGTTGACTCGCGGGTCGTTGCCGGTCCAGAACTTCCGGCCATCCGGGAGGATCTGCGGAACGGTGGGATTGCCGTCTCTGAGCTGCATGAGGTTAATCCCGCGGGAGCCGGCGTAGCCGAGCGTCAAACCCATCTGCCACGGTAGCTGGCGCTCCAGCGTGAGGTTGTAGTCCAGGATGTGAGACTGTTTCAGGTTGTAGTCCGTGAGCCGCAAGGACTTCCCCAGCACGCTCGGCGGGAACGACAAGGGGAGAGTTATTGTCGAAGGCGTGGCAACGGAAGTAAAGGAAGAGAAAGGCGGGGTGCCTATGGCTGCGATGACCATCGAGACCCCCGTGACGCCTATGTCGTAGAGTTCGGCAAATCCGCCGCGAAGTGCGGTCTTGCCATCCCCCGTCACATTCCACGCAAAGCCGAACCGTGGACTGAAGTTCAGCAACGACATGTTGCGGAAGGGAGGTCCCAAGGCGCCTTTGTCGTCATGCTGAATGTCCCGCAAAGCCGACCCATGTCCCGTCAGCTCCTGCGGCACCGTGAGAAACTCATAGCGCAATCCCAGGTTGAATGTCAGATTCGGGAGAATACGGAAATCGTCCTGAGCATAAAAACCCAGCGTGTTGTAGGTGTAGGTGCGGGTGCGTATCGATCCCGGCGTCAGCACAGAATATTGGGACGCAAGCCCAGTGAGAAAATTGTTTATGTTTGCGAAGGTCATCGTCCCGACCGCATTGTTGTTATTCAGAAAGTACTGCCAGTAGTGGTTAGCGAGAGTTCCCAATTTCAGCGAGTGCCGCCCGCGCGTATAAAAGAAATCACCGCTCCAGGTGAAGACCCTCTGCGAGAAGTCATTTGGAGCAGCGTTGGGTCCCATACCTGTTACACCGCCAATATTGATGGTTCCGATTTCTTCTCCTTGAACGAATGAATATTGCGGGCCGATCAGGCCCGAGGGAGAAGGATTCCTGGGGTGTGTCCGGCTAAGTGAAAAGCGAACCGTGGCGAGCAGTGCAGGAGAAAAAATATGGTTCTCCGACAGCGTGGTGTACTCGTTCCGGCTGAATCGAGAAGTGCGGAACTGGGGATAATTCAGCGGATTCGTTTCGGTCGTATCGTTTATCGTGTACCGGCCAAACATGCTATCGGCTGGAGAAAAGATATGGTCGATGCGTCCCTGGCCGTAGTCGTCTCGCGTCGGCTGGGTGAACGGAAACGTGAACTTGTCGCCGGGAAGATTCGGGGCCGGAAACAGATCCAGTATCGACCGCATGGTCGGGGCCACCGTCAACGTCTGGCCTACCGGCAGCGTTTGGCCGACGCAGCTTCGGTCGACGACGTAGTTGGCGGTGTGGCAAGCCGCCGGCATCACATTTGAAATCGTAGTTATTCCGAGGCGTTGCCGTAATCCTTCATAAACTCCAAAGAAAAAGGTTTTGTCCTTCTTGATGGGTCCTCCAACAGAACCGCCAAACTGATTTCGAGTAAAGGCGGGCAGACGGCGGTTGCTGGCGGCAGTTTTATAGTCGAAGAAATTGCGCGCATCGAGCGCGCTGTTACGGAAGTATTCAAACAGCGAGCCGTGCAGCGTATTCGTACCGCCTTTGGTGACCATCACGATTTGGCTTCCCATGGTCATGCCGTATTCAGCGCTGAAGGAGTTGGTGATCACGCGGTACTCGCGGATCCCTTCGATCCCCAGCGTACTTCCATCCTGGGAAGCGGACGTGCCCTGGGTCAGATTCGTCAGAATTGCGCCGTCCAGCAAATAATTGTTCGAGCGCAAGGGCGCGCCATTGCTGCTGAACCACAGCCCGACTGTGGAGGCCGCAACCCCGATGTTTCTGTGCTGAGTGATTCCGGGTTGCAGCAGAGTCAGATCAATGAAATTCCGGCCATTGAGCGGCAGCTCGGCGACCTTCTGCTCGTCAACGAGTCCGCCGAGCGCTCCGGACGTCGTGTTCACCAGAGGAGCGTCCTCCGTCACGACTATTGTCTGGTCGACTGCCCCGGCCTGCATCGTGAAATTGATCACAGCCTCTTGTGAGACCGTCAGCGTCAAACCACTGCGTACTTCAGTTCGGAAGCCGGGCAGTTCCACCTTCACTTCATAGCTGCCTACAGGAAGAGCGGAGAACCGATACGAGCCGTCCTCGGCGCTCATACCGGTGCGAGTCAGGCCGGTCTCCACGTTCTTCGCCGTTATGGAAGCGCCAGGAATGACGGCGCCGGTGGAATCCTTGATCTCACCGAGGATCGTTGCAGTGGGCAGTTGGGACATTGCCAGTTTCCCGAATGCCAAAAGAGAAAAACACAACACGACGACACGGAGTCTCGTTGACGGACGACAATACTGGACCATCGGCCACCTCCCTTTATGTAGTGAAAGTTGCCCAAATATAAGGTGGCAGAAAAACCGTGTCAACATTCGTTCTCCCAACGGAGACTGTTGCAACTGCCAGAGTGCCTGATGTAGCGGCGCTCTATGAGCGCCGGTTTTTCGCAGATCAACGGAATGCCGGCGGTCCGCGAAGCGCAAGCGCGACAGCGCGCAGCCTTAAGAAATAGACCGCCGCTTCAGTCGGTTTCGTCGCGGCCTGCGAGTTTTGCAACAAACTCTAAAAGGAGAGCCGCAAGGCGAACTGGACCTGCCGGGCGGTCGTTGCGGTGCTCGTATACGTCCATGCCGTTGGGTTGAAACGGCCCGAACCGGTGAAGACCTGCACGGAGCCCGCCGCCGGCGTGCGGAAGGTTGGATGATTCAACAAGTTAAAAAATTCCGTTCGAAACTGAAGCGGGTGGTTATTTCCGATCTTGAATTCACGCTGAAGAGAGACATCGATATTGAATACGGATGGTCCAAGCAGAGTGTTTCGTCCAAGGTTGCCAATAGTCCCTGCCTCCGGAACACTTAAAACGCAGGGGTCAAAAAACAGGTTCGGTCCTCCGATTTTTTGTCCGGCTTCCAAAACGGTTGCCCTCGTTACGGGATCCTTGCAGCCGGCCGAGACGCCGTTGGTTGGATTGTTGCTTTGTCCAGGGAGCAAATTGGGACGCGTGGCAGCAAACAGATAACCTGGACGGCGAACGTTGATCTGGGCCGTGGTCGGGACCCCGGTACGAAAATTGACGATGCCTCCGGCCCTCCAGCCTCCCAGCATTCGCAAGAATGCACCAGGAAATGGCGAGGACGTTCTCCCGACGGAAGGCAGATTATAAAAAAAGTTTGTCGTGACCCGATGGCGTATATCGAAATCGGAGAGGCCTCGGTCCAGGGTTCGGAGCAGGCCAAACTGTTGGGACCCAGTGGCGAAATTCAACGAAGAGGCGTCGTCCACGGATTTGCTGTAGGTGTAGCTGGTTCGAAATGAGAGGGCCCGGTTAAGCCGGCTATCGGCGGAAACCAGTAAGGAATTGTAGAAGGATTGAGCGTCGCTGCTCATCAGCGTGATTCCTCCCTGGAAGGCCGGATTCACCGGCCCGGCGCGGGGAGGGAAGAAAAGCGATCCGTCAGGCTGCAGGGCCGGTACCGGAAACAGGTTCGCTTCGAAGTAGCGCAACAAGTGATTGCCCCTGGCTCCCACGTAGCCGATCTGGAGGTTGGAGTCTCGCGACAGTTTCCGTTGGACCGTCAGGTTGTACCGCAACACCGTCGGGCTGGCCATGTGCTGATAATCCAGGTTCTGGGCTCGCAGGGGAGGGCGGAACGGGAGTGAACGGATGGCCTCGGCCTCGTCAGCGCAAGTACCCACCTCGGTTGCGGCGAGCACGGCATCGGGAAAAGTTCGCGAGGAATCGCAGTTGGTTCGCGTTGCGGCGAGGAAAAATGGAAGACCGGATTTCAGGAGATCAAACACGTAGGCGAGGATTTCATCGTAATAAATTCCGAAATCCGCGCGGACCACCGTTTTCCGGCTTCCTTCAGGAGACCAGGCCAGGCCAACACGCGGAGAAAAATTCCGCAACGATGGATTGCGTTTTAGAAGCGGGCCGACTTGTACTTGGGTGTCCCGTAGGGGGTCTACCAGGAAAGAATCCCTACCGAACCGCTCGTGGATCAGCGTGGTGAATTCATAGCGCAGGCCGAGACTCAGTTGCAGGTTCGACCGAATCTTGTATTCATCCTGCCCATACAGGCCCACCAGGGTCTGGCGGTAGTCTTTTGTGTTATCGGATCCGGGTAAAGCCACGGTTAAAGATGTGCCCTGCGGGCCTGCTTCGAGAAAACTGTCGAGGCTATTGAACGCCCAAGTCGCGTTCTTGCTGGAGCTCGAGAAAATAAGGGTGTCGTAGCGGTGAACCTCCAGACCCAATTTCAGACCATGTCCTCCTTTTTGCGCCAACACGTCTCCGGAAAATTGGAATGTCTTGGCGTGGTTTCGCGACGGCATGTAGTTGGTAGGCCCAAAGGCCGACATTCCGGGGATCGTGATCTGGCCAAAGTGCGGGGCGTCGGCAACAAAATATAAGGAACGGGGAATGTCAATCGTGGAAACGGCGTCGGAGCTGTCCACAGGCCGGGTAAACCCAAAGCGCACAGAGGAGAGCAGGCGGGGGTTGAAGACATGGCTCTCCACTAGAGTCAAAAACTGCCGGCGGCTTTTGGTTCGTATCGCAAAAGCATAGGTGTCCCCGGCTTGATCGCTGTTCGCGTCGTCGAAAGTATATCGGGCAAACATACTATCCCGGCTGGAAAGCTGATGATCGAGCCGCAAGGTTAAAAAATTTTCATTGGTGGGCAAGAATTGCGGCGAGGAGTCCTGGGCAAATCCCCCTCCGACGCGGTACGAATTAGGCAAAGGCATCAGGTCCAGGTAGGGTTCGACTCGGGGGTTCACCGGGACGGTCCGAATCGTGTGTCCGGAAGCGTCCGTGATAATACCCCGGCGGGCGTCGGCGTCCGGGTAATAATCAACCTGCGTCTGGTTCAGACGATCCCGCATCGCTTCATAACTAACCATGAAGTAGGTTTTTTCTTTCCGAACCGGTCCGCTCAGAGTGAATCCAAACTGGTTGCGTTTGAAAGGAGGAGGATCTGCGCCTCGGTCAAAAAAGTTTCGTGAGTCGAGTTTGCTATTCCGCAAATACTCGAAAAATGTGCCATGAAACTCATTGGATCCGGAGCGGGTGATGGAGTTCAAAACGCCGCCGTTGCCACGTCCATATTCAGGCCCATAGTTTGCGCTGAAAACTTGAACCTGGAAAACGGAGTCCGACCCCAGTTGCACTCCCGCCGCGCTGAGCGGCACGCGGTTCTGCGCATCCATGATGTTCGTTCCGTCCAACAGATAGCTGTTGGAAGTGGAACGGCTGCCGGAAAAGGTCAAATTTGCACTGGTCACTCCTCGGGATGCGGAGGCCGAAGAGGGATCCGATACTCCGGCGTCGAGCGTGACCAGTTGCGTGTAACTGCGGCCGTTGAGGGGCATCCCAACCAGCAAGGACTCATCGATGAGACTGGCTTTAGTGCTGGGAGAACTTTCTTCAGCGCTCCCTTTGCCGTCCGTGGCGCTTTTTTCAGTGTCTTGCGCCCTCAGTTGCATTATGGGCAAGAAAAGTTGCAATGCCAAAAGAGCAAGTCCGATAACCAACTCACGGTTGAATGGTCGATCCATGCGTTGCCTTATATACGAAAGCAACGATTTTGACCAGCGCCAGCCGGAGCTTGTGCTCGATTGTTCGCGCCTTCGGCGTGCTAATTTAATTTCCTTTGGCCGCTCCACTCTCCATCAAATCAAAAATGGCCGAGAGGCGGGAACTAAGGAACGGTGCCGTGAGTATTCACGCATTGCGGAACCGAACGGGTGGTCTTGAAAGTGACGTATAAAGGCCACGCTCTACAGGCCCGGCGTGATTGTGAGGTGCGGAGGACCGGATCTGAACCGGCCCTCCACTACACGGAATTACGCGGCTTCCAGCATGATCTTACTGAGTCGTTAACGGGCGGTGACTGTCATGATGCTGGAGTCGCCCTCCTTGCCTGCCGTATCGAAAGCCTTTATCTGGAGCTGGTAGTTTCTGTTTCCTGGTCCCGGCACCGGCCAATTGCACGTATATGGGGTTGACGTGCTCGAACAGATGACGCTTGAGTTGACGAGGAAGTCGACGCGGCTAATCGGACTACTACTCGCCGTCACCGAAGCCTTGATCGTTGCTGTAGACTTGCGCGTCACCGTCGAATTATTGGCCGGACTTGTGATGGAAACCACGGGTGCCGGACCTGCCGCCGCAGCCACACTAATGGTGACTGTTGCCGATGTGGCCGAGTTCCCGGCATTGTCGGTGGCGACGGCATAGAGGGTATGCGTTCCTGCCGCTGCCGTACTGGTGTCCCAGGAGATGCTATAAGGCGATCCGGTTGCGCTGCCAATGAAGACACCGGGGCTGTCCCGATAGAAATCCACTCTCTGGACGCCCGATCCCGCGTCCGAAGCGCTGGCGCTAACCGTGATGACTCCCCATACGGTTGAACCGGGCGCGGGGCTTGTCATATTCACCGAGGGTGGTGTCGTATCAGCGCTCGCTGGCGGAGTTACCACAACGTACGCCGACAGAACGTCAAAGTTAAAGCCGTTATCCTCGGCCTCCAGAGAAAGCCAATAGGTGCCCGGCGTATCGAAGAAGCAGCTTCCGTGCGAACTCGGTGAACCCGACGTGAAGGCACCGCCACCGCAGTTCATGGAATAGCCAATGATCGTTCCGTCCGGATCGGTGCTGCCGCTCATATCGATGTTGACCCTCAGGGGAGCCGTGCCGCTGACCTTGTCCAGTACAGCGCTGGCGATCGGGGGCACACCGGTGGCGCCTCCAATCCGCACCACTGCAGACTGCCTGGTGGAAAGGTTCAGCTCGCGGTCGATCGCCTGTGTGCTGAAACGATACACGCCCGCGTTGTTGAGCGTGACAGTCGTCGAGGAGCCGCTGTAGCAGCAAGAGCCGCTCGTGCCGCTCTGCATCCCGATCCAGAGGTCCCAGGACACGGGGCCGCCTTCGGGATCGGTGGCGGGGAAGCTGACGGTAATTGTTGAGCCGGCCGGCGCAGCGGTCGGCGACACCGTGAGTGTACCCGATGGAGGTTGCCCAGGATTGGCGGATGGCGAGACAGTGACGTAATCGCGCCCGTGAGCACCTCCTCCACGGCCGTCAGCAACAGACGCATCGTAAGCCATCAGTGCCGTCCGTGCGGGCGAAGGCGCGGTGAACGAGACCGAACTGCCGCCGGCGTTGGGAAAGAGTGAATTGAGCATGGACCCGAACAACCAAAGCGAACCGGCATTCGCCGATTTGGTCCAAACCATCCGCAACGGATCATTGTCCGCGTCCGCGACGGACGCCGTGAGGTTGACCTGGCCTCCTGCGGCGGCGGACACATTGGGACCCATAGAGAGCACCGGAAAATTGTTCAGCTTGGGCGAAAACAGGAGCGGGTTCGCAATGGATTTCGCGAAATTGAGGCGGCCGCCAGTTGAAGTCGCACTTGCCAGAGTATCGCTCAGTGCATCGTAGCTAGCCGGGTCCAGCAGCACGTCACGGGCTTGGTTGGCAGTCAACGCTGGATTTTTGTGGAACATCGCCGCCAGTACGCCGGAAACGTGGGGTGTTGCCATCGAAGTTCCGGACAGAAGCCTGTATCCGCTAGGATCGCAAAGCGCGCACGAGGTCGTGGGTACTGTCGAAAGCGTGTTCACACCCGGCGCCGCGATATCAACGCTGGCAATTCCATAGTTGGTGAAGCCCGCGCCGACGTCGTTTTGATCGGAGGCTAGCACGGAGATAATGCCACGGTTGTCATAACCCCCTGGATACATTGGCGATGCATCCGCATTCTGTCCGCTGTTGCCGGCGGCGCAGACGTTCACCGCGCCCGCGGCCTCTACTCGCGACATCGCGTCTTTGAGGGTTTGGCTGAAACCTCCGCCACCCCAGGAGTTATTTGTCACGCGGATGTTGAAGCCCTGCTGCATGAGCGACAGGATCTTATCAAAGCCGAGCGCTG
>Ga0209056_10008618_pt1 | contig 10452 bp, 8 predicted proteins | sample GraSoiAngelo_114_FD_185876 | JGI IMG/M metagenome (GOLD analysis project Ga0209056, IMG submission 185876) | Grasslands soil microbial communities from the Angelo Coastal Reserve, California, USA - 14_0903_13_40cm (SPAdes) (version 2) | ecosystem: Environmental > Terrestrial > Soil > Grasslands ...
AGGATGACCCATTCGCGGATGAGGCCGGAAACTCCAAATGGATTTTGGAAACGGTTCGCTCACCGTCGTCATTCCCGTTTACAACGAGGCGGACAACATCCAGTCGCTGGTTGAGCGCTTGGGTGTGGCGCTCGCGGGCTGGCCCGGCGCCCTCGAGATCATCTTGGTGGACGACGGGAGCACGGACCGGACGCTCGAATTGCTGAAGCAGGCGCAGCGGAGCGAACCTCTCCTACGGGCTCTGCCGGGGATTCGCATCGCGCACTTTGGACGGCACCTCGGACAGACCGCAGCCATGGCGGCCGGGTTTCGCCTCGCCCGAGGCCGTGCGGTAGCGACCCTGGACGGCGACCTGCAGAACGATCCCGCAGAGATTCCGCGGCTGGTCGGGATGCTGAAGGATTGGGACGCGGTGTGCGGCATCCGCGTCCGGCGCCAGGACGGCTTCGTGAAGCGCGTGAGTTCGCGCATCGCCAACGGTTTTCGCAACTGGGCCACGGGCGATGACATTATCGACACGGGCTGCACGCTCAAGGCTTATCGCCGCGAGTGCCTCGAACACCTGGAGCTTTATCATGGGATGCACCGCTTCCTTCCCACGCTGCTCAGAATGCGCGGCTACCGCGTGACCCAGGCGCCCGTCAGCCACTATCCTCGTCTTCGCGGCAAGACTAAGTACGGGACGTGGGGAAGGCTGGTGAAAGGTCTGGGCGACTTGTGGGCGGTGCGATGGATGAAGAAGAACCGCCTGGAGTACGGTCCCTTCCTGGAGGTTTTCGAGGCCGACGCCGTCGACAAGGAAAGTGTAAAGGTTAAAGGTTCAAAAGATTGAAGGTTGAAAGGTTGAAAACTTAGCCGAGGGTGTTGCTCTTACATCACCCTTTATCCTTTACACTTTAACCTTTCCCCTGGGCCCTGACACCTGACACCTGACACCTGCCCTCCGATGTGCGGCATTTGCGGAATTCTGAACCTGGCGGCCGAACCGGCGGAGCACCGCGGGCGCATTGACGCGATGTCAGCGCGGCTCGAGCACCGTGGTCCGGACAGCCACGGTAAGTTCGAGTTGCCGCACGTGGCCCTCGCCATCCGGCGCCTCAGCATTATCGACCTCGAGACCGGCGACCAGCCGCTGTTCAACGAGACCGGCGACGTGGTTCTGGTCTTCAACGGCGAGATTTACAACTATCGCGAGCTCCGCCAGCGGCTCTTGGGGGGCGGCCACCAATTCCGGACGCGCTCTGACGGCGAGGTCATCGTTCACCTCTACGAGGACCTGGGACCGGATTTTGTGCGCGAGCTGAACGGGATGTTTGCTATTGCGCTCTGGGATGAGCGCGCCCAAAGACTGGTCCTGGCGCGCGACCGGGCAGGGGAAAAGCCGCTCTACTACTGGCTTGGCGGCCGCACCCTCGTGTTTGCGTCCGAAATCAAGGCCCTGCTCGAGTACCCGGGCATCAGCCGCGCGCCCGACTTTGAGGCCCTCACTCAGTATTTCCTGTATGGCTACATCCCAACACCGCGGACCGCATACGCCGAAATCAGAAAGCTCCCGGCCGCCCATCGCATGGTCGTCGAAGGCGGCGATATTCAGATTGAAGCCTTTTGGCGGATGCAGGAGCACCTCCGACCCCCGGGGTCGCCGCGCGTTACCCGGCGCGAGGCGAGACATCTCGTAAGGGAGTTGCGCGAGCGCCTGCGAGAAGCCGCGATTTCGCGTCTGGTAAGCGACGTGCCGCTGGGCGTTTTTTTGAGCGGCGGCGTCGATTCCTCGGCGCTGGTCGCCATCATGAGCGAGCTCGCGCCGGGAAACGTCAACACGTTCTCCGTCAAATTTCCCCAGGAGGCGTTCAGCGAAGAGGGGCACGCAAACCGCGTGGCGCGGCAGTTCAAGACCCATCACCACGTTCTTGAGGCCGACGAGACCAGCTTGTGCGAGGCGCTTCAATTCTTGCGGGACCATCTGGACGAGCCCCTGGCCGACCCGGCCGTGCTCCCCACATTTCTGATGTCCCGGTTTGCGCGCTCGCACATCAAAGTGGCGCTGAGCGGCGAGGGCAGTGACGAGCTTTTCGGCGGCTACGTCACCTATCTCGGAGTGGGACTCGCGCGGCGCTATCTCCGCCTGCCGAGGGTTCTTCGCCGCCAGGTTTTCGAGCGCCTTCAGAGTTTTCTTCCTGTCTCTTCGGCTGCCGTGCCGATGAGCCTGCTCGTCCGGCGCCTTTTCACTTACGCCGCATGGGACCCTGCGGAGCGCCACCAGATCTGGTTCGGAATGTTCTCGCCGGCGCAGCTTGACCAGCTCTTTTCCGAGCCGTGGAACGCTTCGAGGGATGCGCTGCGTCCAAGCCAGACGGTCTTTGCGCCGCTCCGACGCGTGCTCGAGGGCGCGCGTTTTGAAGATCCCGTCGCAGAGATGCTGTACCTCGATTTTCGCCTGTACCTGGAGGACAATCTGCTGGTCAAGATCGATCGCGCCAGCATGGCGTGCTCGCTCGAGCTCCGCACGCCCTACCTCGACCATCGCCTGGTAGAATTCGCCGCCGGGCTGCCGGCCGCTCTTAAAGTCCGCGGGCTGCGGCTGAAGTACCTCTTCAAGAAGGCGGCGGAAAAATGGCTGCCGCGCGACATCGTCTACCGGCGAAAGCAGGGGTTCTCGGTCCCGATTGCCGACTGGATGAGAGCCGGACTGCGGCCCATGCTCGACGAGACCCTGGGCGAACGGAAGCTCAAGCGCGACGGACTTTTCGACGCCGCGTTCGTGCGCCAGATGCTCGAAGAACACTGGTCCCGGCGCACCGACCACCGTAAGGCGCTCTGGACGCTGCTCTGCTTTCAGCTCTGGTATGACCGATGGGCACGATAATTTTCGATTTGCGATTTTGGATTTTGGATTAGTCATCCGTCGCCTGATAGAGATAACGGCAGCGGCGGCTCCTACAAGGGCTCGGCATGGGAATCAAATCCAAAATCCAAAATCCGAAATCCAAAATGGAGAGTCGGCCGCGCCGAGAGGATTTCCTGCCCAAAGAATGGGAGATCATCCGGAAGCATCGCACCCCGCGGCAGGTACAGGGCTTTCTGCGCGCCCTGCCTTACAACTGGGAGAAGAAGGGCGAGACCTTGCGGACGTTTCGCGGCGTCGTCCAGCACTGGAGCGCCCACTGCCTCGAAGCGGCGCTGACCGCGGCGACGATCCTCGAGCAGCACGGTTATCCGCCGCTGCTCCTCGACCTCGAATCCAAAGACAGGCTCGACCACGTGCTGTTCCTCTTCCGCCGGCGCGGGCTCTACGGGACGGTGGCGCGCTCGCGCGACTTCGGCCTGCACGGGCGCAAGCCCGTCTTCCGAACCCTGCGACACCTGGTGATGAGCTACGTGGACCCGTACGTGGACAATACGGCGCGAATCACGGGTTACGGAGTGCTGGACCTCGGGACGCTCAAGCGGTGCGACTGGCGGCTGTCACCCGGAAACGTCTGGAGCGTGGAACGAGCGCTGATCAGGATGCCCCACCAAAAGCTCGACACCTCGGACCGGCGGCATCGACGCGTCCTGCGCCAATTCCGCGCCTTCAAGCAGAGTTATCCGGACCGGCCCGTGGACTTCTACCGCAACCAGCACCGGTGGATGTGAGAAGGCAATTGTGAATTATGAATTGTGAATTATGAACATTGTGGAACAATCAAATGATTCAATTCAATCTAATGGAATAAATAGAAATATCGAGGAAGAAGAACTCATTCATAATTCATAATTCCGCGACCGTTCCGTCGTGCGCGTCGAGGTCAATGCGCATGATCCATTCGCAGTTGATCCAGCGCGCCTGGAACCACTTTTCGAGCGTCGGCTGGTCGGGCGCTTCGGCTTCGGTCAGCATGCGCCCGCCAATCTGGCTCGCCACACACCGTCGCACTTTGATGTCAGTCGAGGTAAGAAGCTCCTGCATCAGTTGGCGCAAAGCCTGCTTGGTGAGGCACGCCGTCGTATGCGCGGAGAAGTAGAGTGGCATGAGTGGTGCACTCCCGGTAGTGGGCCAAGGCGAATGATGAACGATGAACGACGAATGATGAATGCTGAGGGATGGAGTTGTCAGTTCTCAGTCTTCAGTTATCAGTATTGTCCCTTCCGTCTTTCGGACTGCTGGCCAGTCTTGGTCTCTGCTGATCTTTACTGAAAACTGAGAACTGAGAACTGACAACTTCATCATTCATCGTTCGAGAGTCCCTGACTCCTGAACTTCGCGCTCAGTGGGATTGCTCGACGGCCTGAACCAGGAGGGCGGCCTTGTGCGCCAGGAGGCGGGCGGGCCCCAATTCGCCGTTTTCGAGCGCGCGCGTAGACTGCGCCAGGAAGGCTCGCGCGTCGCCGAGCGTCTTGCGGTCGTCAATGGCCAGATTTGCCCCCTCGAGCTGCGCGATTCGCTTTTGGGTTCCTTCCTGGGCGGCGGCAATCTCGCGACGCAGGTTGGCCTGCTGGTCAAGGGTCCCCAGTGGCTCGAGCGCCGGGGCCGGGACGTCGGCGGCAGGCGGCTCAGCGGGCGACTGCTCGGTCTCGGCAGGAGCGTCGGGCCGCGTTGTGCGCCGGCGGGGCGGTCTGGCTCTCTGCGCGGCGGACTCTTGCGTCGGCGCAGTGGCTGACGGCTTGGACTCGGGCTCGGGCGGAGCCGGTTCTTCGATCACCAGCGTCTCCGTGGTCGTTGCGGACTGGGGCGTCGCGGCCGGGGCCGGCGGTGGAACGTACACGAGTCGTGAGGTGGTGTGCCGCTTGGGGCAGCCGCCAATCAGTAGCACCGCAGCAAACATTGAGGAAAGGCCCTTGCGCATGGGGGCTATAGGATTTTACCACCGATGGGCGCTGACCGTTGGGCCCTTTGGAAGATTTTCTGCCGTCCAGGGGGACCAGCCGGCGTGGGCGAACCCGAATTCTCTGCAGCGAATCAAAACCGGCTTCTTGGCGTCTGGGAATCTAAAATCCAAAATTCCAAATTCAAAATATCCCACATCCAAATTCTTAAAGCGGCAGCGAGACTCGAAACGTTGTCCCGCGCGCGACCTCACTCGAAAAGTCCATCCAGCCGTTGTGGAGCTGGACAATCCGGAACGCCATCGCCAGGCCTATGCCCGTCCCACCCGGTTTCGTGCTGAAGAAGAGTGAAAAAATCCTGGATTGCACTTCGGGCGGAATCCCCACGCCCTGATCGGCAATCTCCAGATCGAAGTGACTGGAAGAAACACGGGGCGTTACTCTGAGCTGACCCCCCGAAGGCATGGCTTGGCACCCGTTCAGGACGAGGTTCAGCAACGCCTGCTTCATCAGGTCAGGGTCCGCGCGCAAGTGAGGCACGCTGCCGTTGCGATCGAAGACAAGCTCGACGTTGTTCTGCCGGGCCTGCGGCTCGGCCAGCGTGAACACCTCATGAACCAAGCTCTCGATATTCAGGTCGGCAGGGTGGAGCTCGACCGGCCGCGTAAAGTCCAGGAAGGTTTTGACCACGCGATCGAGCCGCTGGAGCTCCGAAGAAAGAACGTTCAACTGCGGCGCGACCTCTTCACGCTGGTCTCGGAGTTTTGATTTCAAGATTTCCAGTTGCAGGACCATGGCGTTTAAGGGGTTCTTGACCTCGTGGGCGACGCCGGAAGTGATTTTCGCCAGGGCCGCCAGCTTCGTGGTAACGTCGATCTGGTCTTCCAGCCGCGCCCGGGTGCTCGCATCGCGCAGCGTGACCAAGCCTCCCACGCGCTCGCCTTGCTCCTCCACGAACTGGACGTTTACGGCCACCCGCGCAGGGGTCTGACCTTGTCCGGGGGCGTCAATCGTCTGCCAGCCTACAAAGTTGCGCTGCTCAAACGCCTTTCGCAGCGTTTGATCGAGGGGGGCGGAAGAAGAGAAGATGTCGGCGGCGGGCCGATGGACCAGCTCGTCCGATACGCGGCCGAGAAATCGCGATACCGCCGGAGTAGCCAGCACCAATCTGTCTTGCTTATCGAACAGCAGAATCCCGTCGGCGAGGTTCGAAAAGAGCTGGTCCAGGTTCTCCTTCAAGGCGACGAAGGCAGCTTTCTCGCCGCGCATGTGCTCTCCGAGCAAATTCAGTTTCGACGAAAGGACGCCCCACTCGTCGGTCCGGTCGAGCTCGATCGACTCCGCGTATTCGCCGCGAGCCCAACGGTCCACGCTCTGGGAGATGGTTTCGAGGGGGCGCAGCAAGCTGTAGGAAACAATACCGGCGGAGAGCGTCGCCAGCACGACGACCAGAACTGCGAGCAGCACGGCCTTGCTCAAAGCAGGCGTAATCTGATCGCGCAGGAAAATCGTGGAAACCCCTACACGCACATCGCCTAAGGGATTGCCGGCCATTTCGACGGGCAAGACCATCTCGTAGACTCTCGGCGGGCCGTAAATGACTCGAAGCTGATATCGCAACCCGGCGGCCCTCAGGTCTCGGAGAGGAGGCGCGCTCGGTAGTTGCTGGCCGATCTCGCCCGGGTCGTTGTGAACCATGATCCGGTTTTGGGTGTCCGTAATCGTGACGTAATAGATCGTGGGCTGGTAAGCCACTGCCGATTGCAGCAGCGAGGTCACCCTCGTATCGCTCGCAAGCTTCTTCTGCACAAAATCCCGCAGGTCCGTCCCCGCCGGCATCCGGCTTCCCTCCAAGGCGGCGCGCGCCTGGACGTAGACTTCCTGGGCGATGGAGTCGCCGCGACTCTCGACCGCGAGAATGGTCAGCCTGCTGAAGCTCGAAATGAACAGCGTTGACGTGGCAAGGACCACCAGCAGGACCAGAAAGGAAATGAGCGCCGTCAGCTTAGTTTTGAGGCTGATTTTCATATTCCTTCAACTTGTTGTGAAGGGTCTTCAGACTGATGCCCAGCAGTTCCGCCGCTCGCGTCTTATTGTTGTCGGTGAAGCTGAGGGTTTCAAAGATCAGGCGGCGCTCGGCCTGTTCCACCGTCATGCCCGGGTGCAGCCGCGGGCTCTCCGTCGTCTCGCCTTGGCAGCCGAGCCCCGGAGGAAGGTCTTTCAAGCCAAGCACCTCTCCTGACGAAATGATCAGAGCGCGCTCCAGCGTGTTGCGAAGCTCGCGGACGTTGCCCGGCCAGGAATACTCGCGGAAGGCGTCCAGCACCTCGTTGTCCAACCCTTTGATCGCCCGATTGTGCTTGCGGTTCAAGTCCTCCAGCAGCGCCGCCACCAGGTCCTCCAGGTCTTCCAGGTGGTCCCGCAGGGGCGGCATGCGGATCTGCACCACGTTGAGCCGGTAATACAGGTCGCTGCGCAACTGCCCCCCCGCCACCGCCTCCTCCGGCACCTTGTTGGTGGCCGCCAGCACCCGCACGTCCACCGAAATCTCCGACTTGCTCCCCAGCCGCCGCACCCGCGCGTCCTCCAGCACCCGCAGCAGCTTGGCCTGCGTCCCGATCGGCATCTCCCCAATCTCATCCAGCAGCAGCGTGCCCCCGTCCGCCAGCTCGAAGCACCCCGCCCGCCGCTCCACCGCTCCCGTAAACGACCCCTTCTCGTGCCCGAAAATCTCGCTCTCCATCAGCGTCTCGGGAATGGCCGCGCAGTTCACCGCCACAAAGGGCTTCGCCCCCCGCGGACTCAATTGATGGATGGTGCGCGCCGCTAACTCCTTCCCCGTGCCGCTCTCCCCGACGATCAGCACCGAGGCCACCGAGGGCGCCACCTGCTGGATCAGCCCCAGCACCCGCTGCATGACCTTCGAGCGCCCCACCAGGTTCCCCAGGAACCCCAGGTCGCGCAGCCGCCGGCGCGCCACCTCGAGCTGCCGCTCGCTCTCCTGGCGCTCCAGGCAGTTGCGCAACTCCACTTGCAGGCGCTGCGGGTTCAGCGGCTTCTCCAGGAAATTGAAGGCCCCCAGCTTGGTGGCTTCCACAGCTTCGTCGATGCTGGCGTGGCCGGTGAGCATGATGAAGTTGATGCCGGGGCGCGTCTCGCGCACCTGCTTGAGCAGGTCCATGCCCCCCATGACCGGCATGCGCAGATCGGAGACCACCAGCACGGGGTCGAACGAGGAAATCTTTTCCAGGGCCTGCCGACCGTCCGGGGCGCTCTCCGCCTCGTAGCCCCAGGAGCGAATCAACTCGGCCAGCGCGTTGCGCAGGCGCACGTCGTTCTCAACTACGAGCACACGGGTATCGCCCGGCATGTCCACATCTCTCCCCCCTCGAAGAAACTATACTACACGACTTTGGCCCAAGGTTGAACAGCGAGCGATAGCCGAGAAACGATGAATGCGGAATGATGAAGGATGAATTATGAATACTGAATTATGGTTGTTCCTTTTCGTCGTTCATCACTCACCGTTCATCACTCATCATTCATTATTCACCATTCATATAATTCATAATTCATAAAGCGTGCCCATCGGAAACAGGCAGAATGGCCTTTACGGTGGTGCCCGTACTGCCGGAAGCGATTTCGAGCCGTCCGCCGAGTTGCCTCACGCGCTCGCGCATTCCCGCCACTCCAACGCCAAGACCTGCGATGGAGCCGGAAGTATCTAGAATTTCCAAAGGCATTCCCCGGCCTTGGTCCCTCACTTCGAGTGTGACTTCACTGTCTTCGAGGGCAAGGCGGACGCCGGCCGTTGGACTTCCGGAGTGACGGTGGATGTTGGTAAGACCCTCTTGCAGGATGCGGAAGATCGCCGTCTCTACGTCTTGCGGCAAACGAGCGGTCAGGGCGAGCGGTACGTCCAGATCGAGATCGACCCCGCTGCGCTCGGCGAAGCTGGTGGTGTACCCGCGTACCGCTGCCGCGAGGCCAGCTTCCTCGAGTTGCGGCGGGTGCAGGAGTTGCGCGACGGTGCGAATCTCGCGCGAAGCTTCGTCCACCAGGGCTTCGCTCTCGGCAAGCAGGTCAGACGCCCTGCCACCGGGTTCGTCAGCGTGCTGCTTGAGAAGGGCGAGGTTGACCGCCAGAGCGGACAAGGTCTGGGCGGTGCTGTCATGAAGCTCGCGCGCGATTCTCCGGCGCTCCTGGTCCTGGGCGTGCATCAGCCGGGCTGAAAGTTCCCGAAGGGAATTTTCAGAGCGCCGACGCTCCGTGATGTCGCGGGCCATTCCCTGCACGGCGACGGGCCTTCCGTCGCTCACGATGAGCCGAGTGCTGGTCTCGAGCGCTACGCGGCGGCCGTCCTTGGCAACGATGTCCACCTCATCGGTGGTTTGCCCGCTCGTAGCCAATTTGTGACCCAGCATCTCGGCTGTTCGACCCATCTGGTCAGGCGCGATGATGTGGGCAAGGTTCATCCCCAGGGCCTCCGCGCGGCAGTAACCGGTTATGCGTTCGGCAGCCTTGTTCAAGTCGATGATGTTCCCCTGAAGGTCTGCGATATAGATCAGGTCGCTCGCGTTCTCGAACAGCTCACGATACCGCTCCTCGCTTTCCTGCAACGCCTGCTCCGCCCGCTTGCGCTCGGTGATGTCGTGGATGATGGCGAGTCCGCCGATAATCGCGCCCGCTCCCTCGGCGCCGCCGCACGCATCGCGGACGGGGGAGTAGTAGGCTTCGTAGAAGCCCTCGCGGCCCATCTCCAGCACCCGGTAAGGGATATCCTTCGCCACCACGCTCTTACCCGCCAGCGCGTCCAAGAAGAATTTGTCCTCTCCCGTTTCCTTCAGAAACGGAAAGACCTCGAAGGCGCAGCGGCCAATCGTCTTCTCCTTGCCAACTCCGAAGACGCGTTCCATGCCCGGGTTCCAGACGGTGTATCGACACTGGCGGTCAAAGGCAAGTATTCCGTCGACCGTGCTGTTGATGAGGCGCTCGGTGAATTCCTTTTCGCGCCGCAGTAGCTCCTGGGCCCGCTGGCGCTCGGTGCCGTCCTCGATGGTTAAGAGGATCAGTTTGTCGGGTTCAGGGCGGATGAGGCGCGCGCTGAGAAGCAAAGTCCTCGACCCCGCGCCCGGAAGTTCGCGCGTGACCTCAAAATCTTCGAACCCGGCACCGTTTTCAAGCGTTCCCTCCAGGAGCGAGCGCAATTCGGGGATATTCCACTCGCCGTTCGGGAGGTCGTGGAGGAGCCGGTCCTCCGTTTCCTGGGGCGACGCGAGGAACGTCTTATAGAATGACAGATTTGCAGCCTTGACTCGGAGGTCCCGGTCAAGGACCAGGAGGCTTTCTGGCGCTGTCTCTACGATAGCTCGGGTGTACTCGGCAGGTTCTTTGAAGCGTTCGGTGGCTTGAGCTCGACTTGCCATGCTGTACCTCACTAGTCGGATTCCTGGGGCGCCGTGGATTTGAAAGAAGCGGAGAGCTTCGGTCGAGGTAGACCGTGAACCGGGGCTCGAAAGATTGGCTTCAGGCTTTCCAGCTTCGTTCAAAGGCCAGTTCATTCAAAATAGAGATGCTCCAAATTCGCTAGAGAGATGCTCCAAATTCACTAGAGAGACGCTCCAAATTCACTGCGTTTTTCGAGGG
>Ga0209056_10008619_pt1 | contig 10452 bp, 7 predicted proteins | sample GraSoiAngelo_114_FD_185876 | JGI IMG/M metagenome (GOLD analysis project Ga0209056, IMG submission 185876) | Grasslands soil microbial communities from the Angelo Coastal Reserve, California, USA - 14_0903_13_40cm (SPAdes) (version 2) | ecosystem: Environmental > Terrestrial > Soil > Grasslands ...
CGACGACGAGCTTGACGTTCGCCGTCATGCCGGGCAGGAGCCTGCCCGCCGGGTTGTCGAGGGCAACGACGACGGTGTACGTGACGACGTTCTGGACGACCTGCGCCGCCTTCCGGATCTGTGTGACCCTGCCGACGAACGTGTCGCCCGGGAACGCGTCCACGGTGAAGGTCGCCTGGTCGTCGAGCTTGATGCGCCCGATGTCCGCCTCGTCCACGCTCGTCTCCACCTGCATCTTCGTCAGGTCCTGGGCGATCGTGAAGAGCACCGGAGCCTGCAGGCTCGCGGCGACCGTCTGGCCGACGTCCACCTGGCGCGAGACGACGACCCCGTCCACCGGGGCGCGGATCGTGGTGTGGTCGAGGTCGACCTGAGTCTGCTTGAGCGCCGCGTCTTTTTGCTCCACCTGGGACCGCGACGACTCGAGCATCGCCTCGCTGACCCTGAGCTGGGCGATCGCCGACTGGATGGCGGACGCGAGCGCCTGCTCGTGCGCCCGCGCGGAGTCGAGCTGGGCGACCGCCGAGTCGTACGCGGCCTGGGACGAGTCGAGGTCGCTCTTGGCGATGAGCTCCCGGGCGAAGAGCTCGGTCTTCCGGTCCAGATCACGCTTGGTGTCGACCACGGCGACCTGCGCCTTCGCCGTCTGCGCCTTGCCCTCGGCGTGCGCCGCGCGGGCGTTCTCGACGTCTGCGCGGGAACGCTCGACCTGGGCCTGTTGGTTGAGGACCGCGGACTTGGCGGAAGCGAGGTCGGCCTTCGCCTGGTTGACCTTCGCCTCGAAGATGTCGGGGTCGATGCGCGCGACGACCTGGCTCTTCTTCACGACCGAGTTGAAGTCGACGAAGAGCTCTTTGATCTGCCCCGAAACCTGGCTGCCGACCTGGACGGTGATGACCGCGTTGAGGTTGCCGGTCGCCGAGACGGCAGCGGTGAGAGGACCACGCTCGACGCGCGCCAGCCGGTACTTGGGCGCGTTCCCGATGGACTGGGTGTAGAGATAGGCCCAGACGCCGGCGCCCGCAAGAACGGCCACCGCCAGGAGTGAGAGAAGCCGCTTCATCACTCTGTTCGACGCCGTCGGCGTCAGAGGTATTTACCGGACGTCAGCGTCGACCCACGGCGCGATCGAGTCGAGCCAGCGCGATGCGGTAATCGGCGAGCGCCTGGGCCTCGGTGTTTTGCGCCTGCGTCAGCGCCAGCTGGGCGTCCGTGAGCTCGAGGATCGTTCCCACGCCGGCGTCGAAGCGACCCTGCGCGAGACGGAAGTTCTCCTGGGCGGAGGCGACGAGGGCCTGGGCGGCCTGGATACGCTCCTGGGCCTCCTCGACGGCGATCTCGGCCTGCTCGACGTTCTGGATGATGTCGAGCTCCGTGGACTTTACCCGCTGCCTCGCGCCCTCGAGGTTCGCCTTAGCCTCGTGATACCTCGCGACCCGATTGCCGCCGTCGAAGAGCGTCCACGAGAGGCTCAGCCCGAGCGTCCAGTTCTCGTTGAGCTGGGGCTGCGTCCCGCCGTACGAGCCGTTGCCGCTGATGTCGGGGAAGAAGTCGCGGAAGGTCTGGCGCTCGGTGGCCTCGGCGGCGCTGACGCGGAGCTTGGATTGGCGGTACTCGGGGCGGCTGCGCAGGGCTTCACCGCGGAGCTGGGCACGGTCGAGGTTCGCGGCTTCGAAGACGAGGTTGTCCTGGATCTCGGTCGGGGTGTCCACGTCGATCGCCATCGCGGTGTTGAGGGCGACCCGCGCCGTCCGGAGCGCGTTTCGGGCGCGGATCAGATCCACGCGCGCGTTGGCCACGTCTACCTCGGCGCGCGCGACGTCGGACTTGGGCCGGGTGCCGACTTCGAAAAAGCCTTTCGCCGACCGGAGGTTCAGCTCGGCGCGCTGAACCGCCTGGTCCTGCACCCGGATCAGGCGCCCGGCGAACAGGATGTTCGTGTACGCCTCCTTCACCGCCAGCGAGATGAGCTGACGCTGGAGCTCCACGTCCTCCACCGCCACTTCGGCGAGCTTTCGCGCCGCCTCCGTCGCGGCGAGGTTCTTGCCGAAGTCGAAGAGGCGGCTGGACGACGTGCTCACCTTGCCGGTCGTCGCCGACGGACTGGTGACTTGGGTTTGGCTGGCCGACACCAAACCCGAGAGCTGGGGCAGAAGCGGGGCCAGCGCCTGGGTGACGCGGTAACGCGCCGCAGCATAGTCGTACAGGGTCGCCTGGATCTTCGGCTGCGCCTCGAGCGCGATCGCGATGCATTCGTCGAGCGTCAGGATGCGTCCTGCGATCGGAGCCCGTTCGGAGACGGGTGAGGGTGGGGACTGCGGCGGCGGCGCCTGCGCGAGGGCATGCCGGGTCGAGAGCAAGAAGAGAGAAAGTGCGAGAGAGACAATAAGAAGCAAAGCCCTCTTCATATGGGCCCTGAGGATATCACGACGGTGGATATGCCGTGGATGACCGGTGGATGCCTTTTTTCTTGACGACCCCTAGATTCTGCGTGGTAGAGTCCCCTTCACCACAAGATATAGGAGGTTCCTGACTTTTCGTCATGACAGGTTCCCATGCGTTTTGCGTGGGAACCCGCGTGGCTGACCCGGAGGAGAATCAGCATGCTGGCTGAAACCCGTCCTGCAAAGGTCGGTAAGTGGACCGAGCCCGCTCTGCGCGTGCTCCGGGAGCGCTATCTCGCGCGCGAAGGCGGTGAGGTGGCCGAGACACCGGAGGAGATGTGCTGGCGGGTCGCCCTCTCCATTGCCGCGGGCGAGGCCCGGTACGGACGCAGCCAGGCGGCGGTCCGCGAGATCGCGACCGCCTTCTATGAGGTGATGGTCGACGGCGACTTCCTGCCGAACTCGCCGACCCTGATGAACGCCGGGAAGGGCAACGGCCTGCAGTACTCGGCCTGCTACGTCCTGCCGGTCGGCGACTCGATGGAAGAGATCTTCGACTCGGTGAAGGCCGCGGCCATAATTCATAAGAGTGGCGGCGGAACCGGATTCGCCTTCTCGCGCCTCAGGCCCAAGGACGACATCGTGGCGTCTACTGGCGGCCGTGCCTCCGGGCCCATCTCGTTCCTTCGCGTGTTCAACAGCGCCACGGAGGCTGTGAAACAGGGAGGCACGCGTCGGGGTGCTAACATGGGCATCCTCCGCGTCGACCACCCGGACATTCTCGAGTTCATCGAGTGCAAGCTCGACGGCGGGATCACGAACTTCAACATCTCCGTCGCCGCGACCGACAAGTTCATGGACGCGCTCGCCGCGGGCACGGAGTACGACCTGGTGAACCCGCACACGGGCGCGGTGACGGGGCGGCTCTCGGCAAAGGAGGTCTTCGAGCGCATCGTGCGCGCCGCCTGGCGCACCGGCGATCCCGGGATGATCTTCATCGACCGGATTAACGCGAGCCCGGCAAATCCGACGCCCGAGATCGGCATGGTCGAGGCGACTAATCCATGCATTACCGGTGACGCGTTGGTCTACACCACGCGAGGACTCATCCGAGCCGACGCGCTCGCGCGGTCTCGGGAGGCCGTCGACGTGGTTCTCGACTCTCGTTTCGACGCCGGCGCATTCGGGCCCGCCTCTTCCGTGTTTGAGACCGGAGTAAAGCAAGTGTATCGACTGCGCACAGAGGAAGGATACGAGATTCGACTTACGGCTGATCATCGCCTGATGACCCCGAAAGGGTGGCGGCGTGCCGGTGAGCTCCAGTCCGGGGACCTGCTTCACGTTCTGAATCGAAAGGGCGGGTTCGGTGCAGAAGGCAGCCTCGATGAAGGTCGGCTGCTTGGCTGGCTGATTGGCGACGGCCACATTCGTCCCGACAAGGGCGTGATTCTCCGCTTCTATGGAGAAGAGAAGCGCGAACTTGCGCCGCTCTTCGCGCAGCACATCAATCGGGCGTTGGACTCAAAGGTGGGCGATCGGTACCACATCGCTCCTGTTGAAGTCACTGGCCGGGACCAGGCGACCGTCAGTTCGGTGAGGTTCGCCAGAACAGTGACTGAGAAATATGCGCTGACCCAGGACTCAAAGACCGCGCGCGTTCCCGAGCAAGTCCTGTGTGGCTCTGAGGACCTACAGCGTGGATTTCTCCAGGCCCTGTTCACCGCTGACGGGCATGTTGCCGGGACCACGCAGAAGGGGGTGTCCGTTCGGCTTACCTCGATCTCGCATCCGCTTCTGGTGGATGTGCAGCGGATGCTTCTGAACTTCGGAATCGCGTCACGGATCTACCAAGACCGCCACGGGGCACGGCGAGCCCAGCTTCCAGACGGTCATGGCGGTGTGGCTGAGTATGAGTGCCAGCCCGATCACGACCTGACCGTCGCCAAGGAGAACCTCGTCGCGTTCGTGCGGGAGATCGGGTTCCTCACCACGGCCAAGCAGAACAGACTGCTCCACCTGGTCTCGACCTACTCGCGCAAGCCATACAGGGAGACGTTCCTCGTGCGCTTCAAGTCGCTCGAGCACGATGGGGAAGAGGTCGTCTTTGACCTCAAGGAACCACTGACCAATAGCTTCGTTAGTAACGGATTTGTTGTTCATAACTGTGGTGAGCAACCGCTTTTACCAAACGAAGCGTGTAACCTCGGCTCCCTCAACGTCTCGAAGTTCGCCCGCCGCGGCGAAGACGGGGAATGGTCGATCGACTGGGACGAGATGGAGCGGGTCGTGCGGCTGGCGGTGCGCTTTCTCGACGACGTGATCGAGATGAACCCGTACCCGTTGCCCGAGATCGACGCCACGGTGAAGTCGAACCGCCGCATCGGTCTCGGCATCATGGGCTGGGCGGACCTGCTCTTCACCATGGGCATCCCGTACGACAGCCCGGAAGCGATCGATCTCGCCGACCGGCTGATGGCGTTCGTGAAGGAGAAGTCCCACGATCAGTCGGCGAAGCTCGCGGAGGAGCGCGGGCCGTTCCCGAACTGGAGCCTGTCGATCTACCAGAACGACCGCCCGCTCCGGAATTCGACGGTCACGACGATCGCGCCCACGGGCACGATCTCGATGATCGCCGGCTGCTCGTCGGGCATCGAGCCGATCTTCGCGCTTGCCTTCGAGCACCGGGTGAAGCAGCCGGACGGCGAGCGGGTGCTGACCTTCGTCAACGAGACGTTCGAGCGCATCGCCAAGGAGCGGAGCTTCTACTCGGACGCGCTCATGCGGGAGATCGCCAAGCGCGGCTCGCTTCACGGCATTCCGGGCGTGCCCGAGGACGCGGCGCGGATCTTCAAGACGTCGCACGAGGTCAGCCACGAGTGGCACGTGCGCCATCAGGCCGCGTTCCAGCGCTACACCGACAACGGCGTGTCGAAGACGATCAACCTCCCGAACGGCGCGAGTGAGGAGGACGTCGCGCGCGCGTACCTGCTCGCGTGGGAGCTCGGCTGCCTCGGCATCACGGTGTTCCGCGACGGCTGTAAGGGCGAGCAGGTCCTCAACGTCGGTATCGGCACAACGGAGAAGACGCCAAGTGCGGCGCCCGCGGTCATCCGGCCGCGTCCGCGGAGCCTGTCCGGGACCACGTACCGGACCGACACGCCGATCGGGACGGCCTGGATCACGGTGACCGAAACGGCGGAGAAAGAACCCTTCGAGGTCTTCGTGCAGGTCGGCAAGGGGGGGTCGGACACGATGGCCGTGGCCGAGGCGCTCGGGCGGTTGATTTCGCTTGTGTTGAGGCTGCCTTCGCCCTTCACGGCTCAGCGACGGCTTGAAGAGGTCATCAGCCAGCTCTCGCGGATCGGCGGCGGCCAGCCGACGGGCTTCGGGCCCGCCAAGATCCTGTCGCTCCCGGACGCGCTCGCTCGCACGCTGGCCGAGCACATCGGCCAGGTCAAGCCACCGGCGGAGCTGCCCGTGGTGCGCGGCGACGGCCGCAAGCAGATCGGCGACCTCTGCAAGGAGTGCGGGCAGGCGACCTTCATCTATGAGGAAGGGTGTAAGAAGTGCCTCTCGTGCGGCTTCAACGAGTGCTGAGTCTCGGAGGGGGGCTTCGCCCCCCTTCCGACGCCTCCCTCGAGGGAGATTGCGGCGGCAACGCCGCCGCTCGAACGCGGCCGACCACGAAGCCGACGTAAAGTCTGCCGTGTTTTCCGGCGGTAGCTATGACGAGGTCGCGCGCTGGCTCTGGAATTTCCTCGGCGCGCACGCGAAGCACGTCGATCCACGCGTCGAGGTCGAGCTCGAGACGGGTAACGCGCGCGAGGGCAAATCCTACGGCGCGCGGCTCCGGTTCGGGGCCGCGGTGAGCGACGTGGTCGAGCTGGACTACCGCGAGGTCGCGGACAACCGCGGGAGCCTCGCGTGGTGCTCGGCGCTCGCTGCCCGGATGCGGGAGCTCACGCGTGCCCTGCTCGACGCGCAGAGGACGGCCGACGGCGGAGCGCGCTGAGGGCCGCCGCGGATGGATCGCGTCCGGGGACCTCAACGGGTTCCTGGGCCTCGCCCTCGACAACGTCACGCAGCTCGTCATCCTCTCGAGCCTCCTGATCGGCGTCTTCAAGTTCCCGGCCGATCTCGTCCTCGGCCGGATGGTTCCCGGCACGGCGCTCGGTGTCCTCGTCGGCGACCTGGCGTACACCTGGCTCGCCGTCAGGCTCCGGCAACGGACGGGGCGCGACGACGTCACGGCGATGCCGTTCGGCATCGACACGCCGACCCTGTTCGCGATGGTGTTCGGTGTGCTCGGGCCGGTCATGGCGGCGACCGGCGACCCGGTGCTCGCGTGGAAGGTGGGGATGGCGGCGACGCTCGCCATCGGCCTCACGAAGATCGGCCTCGCCTTCGCGGGCGACTGGGCGCGGCGGGTCGTGCCGCGTGCCGCGCTGCTCGGCTCGATCGGCGGGGTCGCGGTCCTCCTGATCGCGTTCCTGCCGACGCTCAAGATCCTCCGCGACCCGCTCGTCGGCCTCGTCGCGCTCGTGGTGCTGCTGCTCGGGCTCTTCGGCGGCGTGCGGATGCCGTTCGGGCTGCCGGGCGCGTTCGCCGCGGTCCTCGCCGGTACGGTCCTCTTCTGGCTCCGCGCGTGGCTGGGTGGCGGGCACGACGGCGGCCTGCCCGTCGCGGTGGCGCTCGGCATCGCCGTCCCGTGGCCGACCCTCGCGTGGCTCGACGCCCTCGAGGCGACGCTGCCCTACCTCTCGGTCGCGCTGCCCTTCGCGCTCGTCACGACGATCGGCGGGATCGACAACACCGAGAGCGCGGCGGCGGCGGGCGATGAGTACCGTGCGCGCGACATTCTTCTGACCGAAGCGGGAGCCACGGTGCTCGCGGCGCTCTGCGGGGGCGTCGTCCAGAACACGCCGTACATCGGCCACCCGGCCTATAAGGCGATGGGCGCGCGCGCCGGCTACACGTTCGCCACGGGACTCGTCATCGGCGGGGGCGCCGCGGCGGGCGCGCTGTCGCTGCTCGTCGCGGTGCTCCCCGAGGCGGCGATCGCGCCGATCCTCGTGTTCATCGGTCTCGAGATCACGGCCCAGGGGTTCCTCGCGTCGCCGCCGCGCCACGGTGCCGCCGTCGCCCTCGCCTTCGTGCCGGTCGCCGCGGCCGTCGTGCTGATCGAGACGGGCGGTGTGCTGTCGGCGCTCGGTGCCTCGCCGAGCCACCTCACGGGCGACGCCGCGCTAACCCACGGAACGCTCCTCGTCCTCGGCAACGGCTTCATCCTGACCGCGGTCGTGTGGGGCTGGGCGCTCGTCGGGATCATCGAGCGACGCTTCGAGGTGACCGGTCTCTTGTTCGCGTTCGCGAGCGTTGCAACGCTCGTGGGCGTGATCCATTCGCCCGAGCCGAGCGGCGCTGTCTTCTGGCCCTGGGCGCCGCCGTCCGCCGTGCCCGCGCGCCTGGCGGGCGCCTATGGCGCGCTGGCCGCGATCTGCTGGCTCGCGGCGGCGCGCGGCCGCGCGAACTGGCGAATATCGGCTTGACCTGCTTCGTCCCACGAGTGTTAAATGGCCGGGGCGTTGTGAACGTCATCACGATCAGGCGTCCGAGAGGAGGCGTCATGAGCGCGCGCGGGAAGTTGGTGACAGCCGTCGTCGCTGGGGCCGCCCTGACCCTCGTGGCAGGGGTGCCGGGGGCGTTGGCGCAGGGGCCATGGGTCGCGCCGCCCGAGGCGAAGAGTCTCAAGAACCCCGTGAAGGGCGTCGGCGACGCGAAGAAGGTGGTCGAGACGAACTGCGTGACGTGCCACGGCGCGAGCGGACACGGCGACGGCCCCGCGGCCGCGGCCCTGCCGCCGCCCAAGCCGGCGAACTGGACGTCCGTTGCGGTGCAGAAACAGACGGACGGCGAGATCTTCTGGAAGATCTCGAACGGGCGGGGGGCCATGCCCCCCTGGAAGCACCTCCCGGAGAAGGAGCGCTGGGAGGTCGTGAACTACATCCGCTCGCTCAAGGGAAAGTAGCTCTCTGGCGTCGACCTCGACGCGCCCCGCCGTGATCCGGCGGGGCGTTCGTCTTTCGGCATGCGTGTCGCGACGATCGATGTCGGCACCAACACGGTCCGTCTCCTCGTCGCCGATGTGGTCGGCCCCGCGAGCTGGACGGTGGTCGACCAGCGGCAGACCGTGACGCGGCTCGGCGAGGGACTCGCGGCTGCCGGCGCGCTCGGGGAGGCGCCGATGGCCCGCACGCTCGCCGTCGTGGGCGACTACGTGGCGCGCGCCGAGCGCCTGGCGGCCACGCGGGTGCGGGTGGTCGCGACGAGCGCCGTGCGGGAGGCGGCGAACGGGGGCGCGTTCGTCGCCGCCGTACACCGCGCGACGGGCCAGCGTGTCGAGGTGGTGAGTGGGGAGGAGGAAGCGCGGCTCGTGCTCCGGGGCGTGCAGTCCGGCCTCCCGGCCCTCGCCGGGCGCCTGGTCACCTTCGACATCGGCGGCGGCTCCACCGAGTACATCCTGGCGGAGCCGGCCCGAATCCTGGCCGCGGTCAGCCTGCGTCTCGGCGTCGTCCCGCTCGCCGAGCGGTTCCCGTTCGCCGACGGCGTGGACCGGGACCGCTACGCGGTGTTGCTCGCCGAGGTGAGAGGCCGGCTCGAGCGCGAGCTGCCCCCGGCGATCCGCGGCGCGCGCGTCCCCCATCTGGTCGGCACCGCCGGCACGGTGACGACGCTCGCGGCGCTCGACCTCGACCTCCTCGAGTACGACCCGCAGCGCGTCCAGGGGCACCGGCTGAGCCGAGCGACGGTCGAGCGGCTGCTCCGGCGCCTCGGCCGCCTGCCGGTGGCCGCGCGTGCGGCGCTGCCCTGTCTCGAGCCGGGCCGGGCGGATCTGATCATCCCGGGCATCGCGATCGTGACGGCGACGCTCGACGTCCTCGGCCTCGACACACTCATCGCGAGCGACTGGGGGCTGCGGGAAGGCATCCTGGCCGATGCGCTGGAGGCGCGCCACGGGACTCGGCCGGACGCTGTTCCTTAAGCTCTCGACCCGACGCAGGATCGGCGACGCGATGGCTCGCTGGCCGGCAGCGCGGCGGTTCGTCCGCCGCTTCGTGGCCGGTGAGGGTGCCGAGGACGCGCTGCGCGTGATCGCGCGGCTGAACGCCCAGGGGCTCCTCTGCGCCGTGACCTACCTCGGGGAGAATGTCGTCACCGCCGCCGACGCCGCGCAGGCGGGGCGCGCCTACGTGGAGCTGCTCGGGGAGATCGAGCGACGGCGGCTCGCCGCCGTCCCCTCGCTCAAGCTCACGCACCTCGGGCTCGACCTGGGCGAGGCGGTGTGCCGGGCCAATCTCGAGGCGGTGCTCGCGCGTGGGCGCGCCAGCGCGACGCTCGTGTGGATCGACATGGAGTCCACCGCGTACACCGAGCGGACGCTCGACCTCTACGCGCACGTGCGGCCCGCGTCCCCTAACGCGGCGTGCGTGGTCCAGGCCTACTTGCGACGGACCGCGCAGGACCTCGAACGGCTGATCGAGCTCGGCGCGACGGTGCGGCTCTGCAAGGGTGCGTACCGCGAGCCCCCGGAGCTCGCGTTTCCCGCCAAGCGCGACGTGGACGCGAACTACGCTCGGCTGCTGGACCGCGTGTTCGCGCCGGACGCCCAGGCGCGCTCCGTCTACGTCGGCTTCGCGACGCACGACACGCGGCTCATCGCCCGCGCCCGTGATACGGCGCGCGCGAAAGGGATCGCGCGCGAGCGCTTCGAGATCCAGATGCTCTACGGGATCCGGAGCGACCTGCACGCACGCATCGCCGCGGACGGGCTCCGGCTCCGGGTGCTCGTCCCGTACGGCGAGGACTGGTATGGCTACTTCATGCGGCGGCTCGCCGAGCGGCCGGCGAACCTCGCCTTCTTCCTTCGCCAGCTCGTTCACCGCTAGGAGCCTGTCGGAGAAAAGTTGGTGACCACATGCACGGGCGCCGCTAACCTGCGGTCTATGGTGAAACCGTTCCGTCCGTACGACCTGGACCAGCGTCTGCTGTTGCCGCCGGATCTGCGCGA
>Ga0209056_10008621_pt1 | contig 10450 bp, 9 predicted proteins | sample GraSoiAngelo_114_FD_185876 | JGI IMG/M metagenome (GOLD analysis project Ga0209056, IMG submission 185876) | Grasslands soil microbial communities from the Angelo Coastal Reserve, California, USA - 14_0903_13_40cm (SPAdes) (version 2) | ecosystem: Environmental > Terrestrial > Soil > Grasslands ...
CTCGACCCGCGTACCGGGCAGCCGCTGCTCGTGAACGGCGACACCGCGCGCGCCATCGTCACGAACGACTTCCGGAACGACCTGTTGTTCTCCTACAAGCCGACGCCGGGCACCGTCGTATTCCTGGGCTACGGCTCGTCGCTCACCGAGGCGGAGGCCTTCCAGTTCCGGAATCTGAGCCGCACGTCGGACGGGTTCTTTCTGAAGCTGAGCTATCTGTTCCGGATGTAGACTCTCGCCGTACAGGAGGGTCTACCCCTCACCTCCGCGCCGGGCCATTTTCTCATCCATGCCCGACGCGGCCGACCTGACCGACCAGCTCGCCGACGAAGAACGCGCCAAACAGCGCCGCTATGTGCTCGCGAACACGCGCGCGCGCTGGCGGTTCGTCGCGCTGGGGGCGGTCCTGCTCGCGATCCTCCGCGTTGCGAGGGTGGCGCCCGTCTCGTGGCCCTTCATCCTTGGCTTCGCCGGTGTGTTCGCCGCCATCAGTTACGCGATGCTCCGCATGGCACGAGGCGGCGAGTTCCGCGGCTGGCACCCGCTCGCTGACATGGCGGTGAGTGCCGCGATGATCTCCGCGATCCTCTACGCGGTGGGTCCGACGGGACACCTGTTGTACGTCGTGTATCTGATCGCGCCGCTCCAGGCGGCGCTGTATCTCGGCCAGACTGAGGCGTGGCAGGCACTGCTCGTCAACCTCACGGGCTTCGGGCTCGCCACCGCCGTCCGGGTCAGCCAGGGCACCCCGGGCTGGGCGTGGAGCGCGTTCGCAGGGGAGACGCTCGTGCTCGCACTCGTGAGCGCGGCCCTGGTGCCGACGCTGGCGCGGTTCGTCATCCGGCTGCAGGCCGCGAGGAGCACACTGGCACAGGTGGAGCGCGGCGACCTCACGGTGAAACTGCAGGACGAGGAGCTGGACGAGCTGGGCTACCTCGGCGCGAGCGTGAACCGGACCACCGGGGCGATCGCCGGGGTGGTGCGCCAGGTGCAGCACCAGTCTCAGGACCTCGCCGCCATGGCTCAGCAGCTGGCCGCCTCCGCGCAGGAGCTGCAGGCCGCGTCTCAGGAGATCTCTGCCGCCGCGGAGCGGCTGGCCGAGGGCACCTCGCGCCAGCGGCAGCTCATCGGCCACGGGCGCGACGACTCGGAGGCCGCGGCGGACGTCGCGGCGCAACTGCACGCGCGCGCGCAGGAAGCCGAGCGTCAGATCGCCGGCGTGGCGCAGCAGGCGCAGCGCCATGGTCAGGAGATCGCGCGGGCCAGCGAGCTGCTCGTGACCCTCGTCGACCACTTGGACCAGGTGTCCCGCGCCGCCGGAACGCTGGAGCTGGGCTCGCGCGAGATCGGAAAGCTCGTGGATGCGATCACCCGTATCGCCAGCCAGACCGATCTCCTCGCGCTGAACGCGGCGATCGAGGCGGCGCGCGCGGGCCAGCACGGCCTGGGATTCCGGGTGGTGGCCGACGAGGTCCGCAAGCTCGCCGAGCAGAGCGCGCGGTCGGCGGAGGAGGTGCGGGCCCGCGTGCGCCAGACGCAGGACCAGATCGGAAAAGTGATCGCGGCGATGGACGAGGGGCGCCGTACGGCCGAGGGCGTGGGCGCCGTGTCGGCGGCGGCCCGCCAGGCGTTGGACGCCATCTTCGGCGACCTCAACGCCACCGTGAAGTTCGCCAGCGCCTTTGCGGGCGAGACCGAGGGTCAGACGCAGCGGATCCGCGAGGTGGTGAAGCGCATGGAAGAAGTCGCGGGGATCGCCGAGACCGCGGCCCAGGGCGCCGAACAGACCTCGGCTGCGACGGAGCAACAGATTGCCTCGCTGGGCGAGCTCACCATGACCTCGCAGCACCTTTCGGTCGCAGCGGCCAAGCTCTCGGAGACGATTCAGCGGTTCAACGTGAACGGGAAGGCGTGACCGGAACCCCAGGGCAGCCGCTGGAGTTCTTCACCATAGTGCGGCAACCTGAGAGTCCGAGGAGCCATCATGTCCATTCGACCAATCAAGCGAATTGTGCAGTCGCAGCCGACCATCGAGGGCGCCGGCGTGCGGTTGCGCCGCGCGTTCGGCTTTGGCGACACCAAAGAATTCGATCCCTTTCTCCTGTTCGACGACTTTCGTAACGAGAACCCCGAGGATTACCTCGCCGGGTTCCCCTGGCACCCCCATCGCGGGATCGAAACCATCACCTACGTGCTCGCGGGAACGGTGAACCACGGTGACAGCCTCGGTAACAAGGGCGCCCTGGGAGCCGGTGACGTGCAATGGATGACCGCGGGCAGCGGGATCCTCCATCAGGAGATGCCGCGCGGCGACCCGCAGGGACGCATGCACGGCTTCCAGCTCTGGGCCAACCTGCCGTCTTCCCTGAAGATGACCCGCCCGCGCTACCAGGACATCTCGGGCGGCGACATCCCCGAGGTGACCGACGACGACGGCACGCGCGTCCGCGTGATCTGCGGCAGCTTTTGGGGGAAAGCCGGTCCGGTCGAAGGGGTGGCGGCTGACCCGCGCTATCTCGACGTGTGGGTCCCACCGGGCAAGCGCAAGTCGCTCCCGGTCGAGACGTCGGGGCACGCGTTTGCCTACGTGTTCGAGGGCGGCGGCACGTTCCGCGACGCCTCGGAGCCCGGCGCCGTCCGCACCGAGCAGGTGGGACCGGTTGTGGCCAAGGGGAGCGGGGGCAATGGAGAGGTGCAGAACCGCTCGCTGGTGCTGTTCGACAGCGGGGACACGGTGACGGTGCAGGCGGGCGACGCCGGTATCCGGTTCCTCCTCGTGTCGGGGAAGCCGATCGAGGAGCCGGTGGCATGGTACGGCCCCATCGTGATGAACACGCCGGACGAGCTACGGCGGGCGTACGCCGAGCTCCAGGACGGCACCTTCATCAAGCCACGCTAGGGCCGACTGACGTGCCCGCGCGGCGCCCCACCCTACTCGCCGTGGACGTCGGCGCGGGGGACCACGTGCTGGGGTCTCGCGATGCGCCTGTTACGCTCGTTCAGTACGCGGATTTCGAGTGCCCGTTCTGCGGTCGCGCGTTCCCCGAGCTGAAAAGCGTGCTGCACGACCTGGGCCGGCGCGTCCGCTTTGTGTTTCGGCACTTCCCCGTGATCGAGGCGCACCCGCACGCCGAGTCCGCGGCCGAGGTGGCGGAGGCGGCAGGCGCGCAGGGCAAGTTCTGGGAGATGCACGACCTCTTGTTCCGGCGACAGGCTGCGCTGGACGATGACCACCTGCTCGCGTACGCGCGCGAGCTGGCACTGGACGCGGAGCGCGTGGCACGCGAGCTCGAGCGGCAGGTGCATCGCGCGCGAGTGCTGGAGGACATTCAAAGCGGTCTCCAAAGCGGCGTGAGCGGCACACCGATGTTCTTCATCAACGGTCGGCGCCACGAGGAGCCGGGCGACGCCCGGACGCTGCGAGCGGCGCTGCTCCGAGCAACTTAGTGGGATAGGCACACGATCAACCCGCCAATTAGAGGAGTGGTATCATGTCGCACGAGACCATGAACGACCTTCCTGAGAATGTCCGCAGCCAGGTGAGCGATCTGCTCAACAACCGGCTCGCGGAAGCGATCGATCTCCAGACGCAGGTGAAGCAGGCGCACTGGAACGTGAAGGGCCCGCAATTCATCGCCCTGCACAAGCTGTTCGACGAAATCAACGACGCGGTGGTGGAGTACGTGGACCTGCTGGCGGAGCGCGTCGTTCAGCTCGGCGGAACCGCCGAGGGCACCGCGCGGGTGGTGGCCGAGCGCTCGGAGCTGCCGGAGTATCCGCTCACGATCTCGACCGGCGAGGAGCACGTGTGGGCCCTGTCATCCGCGCTGTCCAACTTCGGCGAGCGCATCCGTCGGGCCATCGACCAGACGGCGGACCTGGGGGACGTGGACTCGTCGGACATCTGCACGGAGATCTCACGCGGCACCGACAAGTGGCTGTGGTTCGTCGAATCGCACGCCGAAGGGGCCGTGCGGGCGCACCTCAAGGGCTGACCATGCGGTGAAGCTCGGCCGCGGAGCGGTCGGCCTCCCGCACGATTTCGTCGATCGGCGCGGTGAGGAGCTCGTGGCCGAGCACCACCGGCTTTCCATCCACGAACACATCGCGTACGTCGCTCGCGCAGGCCGCGTACACCACCAGCGATACGGGGTCGCCCATCGCCGGATGGAGGTGCGGCTCGCGCAGGTCGAGGACGACCAGGTCGGCGCGCTTGCCGGGAGCGATCGAGCCGATCTCGGCTTCGAGGCCGAGCGCGCGGGCGCCCCCGAGCGTGGCGAGCTCGAGCACCCGACCGGCGGGGAGCGCGTCGGCGCCGAGCCGTGGCTTCTGGATCAGGGCGGCGAGGCGCATCTCGGCGAACACGTCGAGCCGGTTGTTGCAGGGCGCGCCGTCCGCCCCGATGGCGACGTGGCACCCCGCGGCCAGCAGCTCCGGCACCTTCGCCACGCCGCTCGCGAGCTTCAGGTTCGACGACGGGCAGTGCACCACCGTGGTGCCCTGACGCGCGAGGCGCGCCGTTTCGTGCGCGTCCACCCACACGCAGTGGGCGAGTGCCGCGCGCGGGCCCGCGATCCCGACCGAGTCGAGGTAGGCGATTTCCTCGAGCCCCGTGGTGCGCAGCACCGTCTCGCGCTCGACGATCGTCTCGGCGGCATGGGTGTGCAGCTGGGCGTCGAACCGCTCGGCCAGCTCGCTCGCGGCGCGGAGCAGCGGTCCCGAGCAGCTGGGGACGAAGCGCGGGGCGAAGCACACCCGCAGCCGGCCGCCGGCGTTCCCGCCGTTGTGCCAGCGCTTGGCCAGCGACTCGGCCTCCGCGAGCGCGTTGTCGGTCGACTCGGCCAGCTCGAGCGGCGCGCCCTCGGGATGCGCGTCCATGAGGCACTTCCCCACCGCGGCCCGGATGCCGATCCGCTCGAGCGCCTGAAACGCCGCGCCGGTGTGCCGCACCGTCTCCATGTCGAGGATGGCCGTGGTGCCGCCGAGCAGCAGCTCAGCGGCGCCGAGCAGGGCGGACCAGTACACGGTTTCTTCGGTGTGGGCGGCCTCGAGCGGCCAGATGCGGCGCACGAGCCAATCCTCGAGCCGCAGGTCGTCGGCCAGCCCGCGGAACAACGTCTGGCAGAGGTGGACGTGAGCCTGGATGAGACCGGGGATGATGAGACAGCCGTTGCAATCCCGCACCGACACGGACGTGGACTCTCGGTCCGCCCGTCCGTCCGCCCGCCCGACCGCGTCAATCCTCCCGCCCCGCACGGTCACGTCCGCCCGCTCCACCCGCCATGCGCCGTCGTGCAGCAGCACATCGCCGCCGACGAGGAGCAGGTCGGGTGTATTCGGGGGTTGCTGCACGGCCTCAGGTCGCGACGCGCGGCTGGGCGCTGGTGGTGTCGTCCGGAAGGTCGAAGTAGACGCGCAGCTCTTCCAGGAGGTCGTCGTCCGGGTACACGCCCGTGAGGATGCGCTCCGGTCCGCCGGGGTCGATCAGCAGGTACCCGTAGGGATAGTCGAGGCCCGACAGCAGGATGGCACGGCGGGTGTGGTTGGAGAGCTCGACATAGACGGTGTCGGCGTTGGTGGCCAGCAGGTTGATCCCGCCGGCTTCAAGCGCGGGCGCGATCAGTTCCGTGTAATACTTCAGGTCATCGAAGGTGTCGGCGCGGTCTTCCGCGGCCATGGTGTCGGCCGCGCGCAGCCAAAACAGCACCACGCTCGGCTGCGCGACCACGCGCGGGACGAGCAACGCACCGTGGGTCGAGTCCTGCGGCCCGAGCCGGGCGAATTCCACCGAGTCACTTTGCTGCGCCATTCGTGCGAGCGACCGCGTGCGGCACGCGGCCACGCACAGAAGCGCCACCAGCGCGCCGATTCGCATGGGTGGGAATATATTCCACGAATGGGAGCAGCGGAGTACGATGGCATTCAGCCACCACAGCCCTGGCACGGCCACCCACCGTTGACGTCGAAAGTAGCGTCCCTCGCCGGTATCACCTTGGTGCTCGGTCTCAGGTGCGCATACTCTCAGGGGTCTTCAGAACCCCCGCCTCTTCCCGGCGAATCCATCAACGCACCAGCAACGGTCACGCAAGACTTCGTTACGAGCGTCCGGCTCGGGTCTGAGTCCATCGTCCTGGAGGAGACTGGATTAGACTCGTTGCGGCTCCGGCTCGGCGCGGGGCCCATCCGTCAAAGAGGCGACGCCGCCTCGTCACTCGAGTGGCTGTGCGTGCACGCCGCGAACCGGGAAAACGGTTGGTTATTGTGGCTCGAGTCCGGTGAAATGGCCGCAGGGACCGTGAACCGCTTCCACGTTCTTGCCGTGCCGTCCGCTCCCTCGATTGACCGCCGCTGCTCGCCGCTTTCGGCGCGCAGCGGGACACTCGACTTGCCCGGACGCGTCGCCCTAGGCCTCTCAGCCAGCGCCCTTCGGCAGCTGCTCGGACAGCCGTCCGCCGTTGCAGGGGATACACTAGTCTATCACTATTCGCGGCATGTCATTGATTCCAAGGTCTCCGGCGGGGAGTATTACATCGATACAATGCTCTGCGTCGTGATGGCACACGGGCGAGTGGTCCAGATCGCGGGTTGGAGAGCGACCACCTCGTGATCACGGCCGCAGGCTAGCTAGCGCTCGGCGGGCGAGTCGCCCGCAGCTTAAGCGCGGTCCGTTAAGCAGTAACCAATCGCCGATCCATCGCAGTCCACGGAAGACCCCACCTAGGAGCAAGGATGCAAGGCACGCTGCAGACGACGACGACGTTTTCGATTGAGGGCTATCGCATCACCGAATACAAGGGTCTCGTTCGCGGGATTGTCGTACGCTCCCCAACCATAGGGCAGGGTATTCTGGGCGGGCTCAAGCAGATCGTTGGTGGCCAGATCGGAGCGTATGCCGAGATGTGTGAGCAAGCACGCCAACAGGCTTACGACCTGCTGTTGCAGCATGCCCGAGAACTGCGGGCTAATGCCGTGGTGGGCGTCCGATACGAGAGTTCCGAGGTGGGTCGTCAGGGTTCGGCTACGGAAGTTCTATGCTACGGCACGGCAGTCGTCATTCAGCCCGCGTAGCCGCAGCTCAGGCGCGATCCGTCCCTTGTCAACGTGTCGCGGCTCAGAGGGCAACATGGTTCGCTCCTGGTTAATCAGCGTAACGACTTGCCTGCTATCGATCCCCCTGGTTGCCCAGGAGCCCGTTCGGCCGGCGGTCACTGGGCGCTGGGATCTCACGATTGTCACAAACGCGGGCCGTCGTGCCCCGTCCTGGCTCGAGGTTCAGTGGTCGGGCAACCGCGTGCTGGTGGGCCAGTTCGTCGGCGTGGTGGGGAGCGTGCGGCCCATTTCGCGGCTCGATTTTGCGAACGACACCCTGCGGTTTTCCGTGCCGCCGCAGTGGGAGGAGGGCAACGGCGCCTTTCAGTTCACCGGCGCGTTTGCCAGCGATACACTGGCCGGCTCGGTGATTACTCCGGACGGCGATCGGCTCGCCTGGAGCGCGCACCGCGCCCCGTCGCTCGAGCGGCGCGGCCCGGTGCAGTGGGGACGGGCGGTCAAGCTCTTCAATGGGACGGACCTCGCCGGCTGGCATGCCGTAGGCGGTACGAACCAGTGGAATGCCGTGGCCGCCGTGCTGACCAATACGCAGCGCGGCGGCAATCTCGTGACGGACGGGACCTACGGCGACTTCAAGCTGCACCTCGAGTTTCGCTATCCGCCGAGCGGCAACAGCGGCGTGTATCTGCGCGGGCGCTATGAGGCGCAAATCGAGGATTCGACCGGGCGCGAGACGTCGACCGGCGGCCTCGGCGCGATCTACGGGTTTCTGATTCCCAACGAGAATGCCGCGAAGGGCGCCGGCGAGTGGCAGACCTACGACATCACGCTGATCGGGCGGATCGTCACCGTCGTGCTCAACGGACATCAGGTGATTTGTCGCGCCACCATTCCCGGGATCACGGGCGGGGCGCTCGACAGCTATGAAGAGAAGCCGGGGCCGATCATGCTGCAGGGCGATCACGGGCCGGTGCAGTACCGTAACATCGTATTGACCACGGCGCGGTGAGACGCTGGCTTGCTTCATTCCCTTGCGCCTGCGGCCATTGCGCCCGCAGCTTAAGCGCGATCCGTTACCCGCTCCGTATCTCCATGAATCGCTGGCTCAGGCGACTCCTATATCCGCTGCGTGGCCCTCTGCGGGTGTTCTGGATCTGGCTTCACCGCCAGCTCGATCCCCTTGCCGCCCGCGTTTTCCTAAGCCGCGCTCAGAGGAATCCCGCGGTCATGGGAGTCGCCGTGGTCGTCATGAGAGGCGACGAAGGACAAGCCGTAGCTCGAATCACCCAAGTCCTAGAGTACGTGGCTCGCAGTCCTCGACATTTTTCAAGATTATGCCGGACCATCGCGGTGATCGGCGTTGGCGCGCCTCCGATTAGCCATGGCAGGTTTGTCCCCAAACTTCGCGCCTGTCACCTTGCGGTTCGTGAGCTGCAGGTTCACTCGATTCCGGCCTTAGCAGCAACGCTCGTCCATGCGGCCACCGAAGCACGCCTCCGGCGAGCTGTCTTCGATAGACGCGCCGGCACGGCGGGTGAGTGGAGTCGTCTGCGCGTGCTCTGCGCTCGTGCGTCGACGGAGTTCCTTGATCGCGCACAGGCTCGATCTGCCAGTGGCCTATCGAGCGCCTGAAGCTCCGGGCGGTGATCGCTCTAAGGGAGCCGAAGTGTTGTGCGCTGGCGCGCACGAACTATCGTTCTACGACAACTGTGCTGGCGGGCGAGTCGCCCGCAGCCCAAGCACGATCCGTTAGCGGCTACAGGGCGCGCTCAAATGACTGGCCCGACACCTCAGACAACTGGCCAAGCAACCAGGAAGGGACGCCTCCTGTGGCCCCTGCTCGTCATTGGGATTGTCGGCATCATTTACGGATGGTTGGTTGCTCGGCCCCCGAGCGAAGGCGAGAGGCGCGCAGCCATTGAGCAGTGCCGCACGAGGTACGCAGTGGCCCGGACCCATGGAGATAGCGTTCTGGTCGATGCACTTCCCCTTCCGAGGCGGAGGTGGCAACCGCACGCGGTGTGTTTGGACTACCGCCTCAGGGGAATGCGATAGCGCCGCGCGTTAAGCGCGGTCCGTCCGGCAGCGCCACCACGCACTCATGGAATTCCTCAAGATCGTCGCCATTGGGGTTCTCGCTGCCGTCAGCTATGGAATCGTCCACGATCAGGTAACGGCTCGCGTTTGCGTCGAGTACTTCACGATTGGACACCCTCCGCTTATTGCCTCGACGTCACGCACGTTTCTGGGGCTTGCCTGGGGTGTCGTCGCCACCTGGTGGGTGGGGCTGCCCCTCGGCTTCATCCTGGCGGTCGCCGCGCGACTCGGTGCTCGCCCGAAGCTCGCAGTGGCGCAGCTGACACCTCTGATTCTCCGGCTCCTCGCTACTATGGCGACCGTGGCATTGCTCGCGGGACTCGTTGGTTACGTCCTGGCGCGGCGAGGAGACATATCGCTCCCGTCCGGCTGGGCCGCAATAATTCCCGTGTCTGCCCAGACGCGATTCATGGCCGACGCGTGGGCTCACGACGCCAGCTACCTATCGGGCATGATCGGCGGTTTGGTGATCGCAGTGCTCGCCTATCGGAAGCGGAGGCTCAGGCGCGATTCGTTCGCCGGCATCCGTGCCTCACCTGAGCGATGAGCGCCACCACCCATTCTCTTCTCGTCCTCGCGTGCCTGACTCCCTCGGCGGCAGCGACGGCGCAGACCCCCTCATGCCCTGGGGGACGAGCAAGTACAGCGGTGGAGGAGTACACCTGGATCGAGCCCCACGCCCGGGATGTAGTCGCCAAGCATGTAGTCAAGGCGATCACCGGACTCGGTTACACGTTCGCGGACACAAGCGGACCGCTTGTCACCGCCCCGAAGTTCTCATGGCCGACCGACATCATCTTCAAGCTTTGGCGAGGCCTCGTCTATCCAGGAGCCACACTCACGATCGCCGTGGAGCCCACCGGCCCGTGGACGCGGGTCCGCCTCGAAACGCGCTTGCAGTGCGAGACGGGCCAACGTCCACCACCGGGCCACCCACAGGACGTGGACTTTCAGACGTTCGTGCTTTCTCAAACTCAGGCGGAAGCGTCGTGGGCCATCGCCTCGCCCCTTCACCACGTGAAAGTGCGGGCATTCGCCGAGAGTTGCGCCCCACTGCAGGATGGCGACCGCAAGATCGACGTGTGCCGCCAGATGGCCAAGGCCCAACCTCGAAACCCGGAGGCCCTGCGTCAATACGTCATTGCGCTCGCGCGTTTCTACCGGGCCCGGGACGCCTGGAAGCCGCTAAGCGAGCTGTTTGCACTTGAGGGGGAGCGCGCAACCACCTACGGCGAGGTCGGTGCCGCCATGCTTGGCGCCCGCCAGTTTGACGATGCTCGGAAACTGTATGAGCGCGCCACCG
>Ga0209056_10008622_pt1 | contig 10449 bp, 12 predicted proteins | sample GraSoiAngelo_114_FD_185876 | JGI IMG/M metagenome (GOLD analysis project Ga0209056, IMG submission 185876) | Grasslands soil microbial communities from the Angelo Coastal Reserve, California, USA - 14_0903_13_40cm (SPAdes) (version 2) | ecosystem: Environmental > Terrestrial > Soil > Grasslands...
TCAGGAAAAAAGAAAAGCGGGTAGGAACAGGGCGTACGATGCCCTAGCCGGGTCTACATGCCGCCTTTCTTTTTCTTGCTCTTCTTCTTTGGTGCCATATTACGTCCGTCGAGTCCGAATGCTGTACAGATGTTACATAATACATCTCCGGTCGCAGACCTGTTCAAACTCTCGCACAATGGTCAGATGAAAATCATGACCGTTCGAGAGAATCCATTGCTAGATTCCCCGGAAAGTTCCTCCCCCAAGTGACCAGTATCTTCTCAGGATGAGTCCAGCGACTAGTCCTCCAAGGTGGGCTGGGCCTCCACCGCCTGCGAAAATGTCAAGACCTAGAAGGAAGATTAGTAGGAGCACTACTTTTAGTCCGACTGCTGTGCCCATTATTCCGTACACTGCGCCGGACGCGCCGACGGCACAATCGATTGTTGGGGGTCCTCCTGACAGGAGGTAGCCGAGGACGTCGTAGCCTACGAAGCCGAGGCTGCCTACGAGTCCTGTTATGAAGAAGGTCGTTACCCAGCGTGATTTCGATACTTGTTCCTCCAGAATGAAGCCGAAGAAGAGAAGGAAGAAGACGTTGCTGGCTATGTGGAGGATGCTGGCGTGTAGGAAGATGGCCGTGAGAACGGTCCAGGGGAAAATTGGTGTGGGTGCGTCACATTGAACCAGCAAATACAGGATGACATTTCCCGTGGACAGGGGATCGAAGAAGTTTCCAACTATTGCTCCGATGATTATGTAGACAGCGACTAGAATCAATGAGAAGATGGCCGTCGGGGAGCGCAGAATGGCCTTGGCCCCTCGGGACCTGCCGGATTCAGAGGCCGATTCCATGGTCCGCTACCTTGCCGATAAGTGTAGCTATTTAATCGACCAATTCCGACAATAACGAGATTGTCTTAACGCTCGCGAAGATGCAGAACGATGTATTGTAAGACCCTAACGAAGTGGATAGTGTCTTGCCGAAACAACTAGTCCTGTACATGTCGAAGGAAGACGAAGAGTCATTCCTACAGTACTTGCGGTCTTCTGGAGACCTGGTTATTCTTCCTACGACCTCTCCCTCTTCCGATTTTGCGCCTATTGCTTTTCTTCCGGAACCTACCGAGGACGAGGCTACGAGAAAATTCTGGCTGCAGAACAGTGCTGTCGGTCTACCTGTTGTAACGGAATATGTACCGGAGAAGAGTTGGTATGTGATCGATGGTTTCCAATCTCCAGTCGTAGAGTTTCAGCGTTCATGGATGGTGTCTCATATGATGTTAGCCGGCGGGATCAGAGCTGACATGAACTATCTTGACAGCGACAAGGGCGACCTAGTTCGGAAGCCTGTCGAGTTCAGAAACTGGTTTGAATCGATCCAAAACTGGATTCGTAAGAAATTCTTTCATCTGACTCTTCTCACCTATGTGGGCCCTGGCGCTGAGAAATTTGAGAATGAAGGAGGAATACTCCACTAGGCGAGGCACGATTAGCTCTTCGAGTTCGCGACCAAAAGAACAATTAACGTGAAGCTTCGTCGGTGTGGCGAGACTCTTGCCCTCCTCTGCTGTCGTGAGACATGTTGACCGATGGATTGATGCTCACAAGAAGAACCTTGTCGATCTTACCTGTCGCCTAGTTAACATAGATACTACTGTTCCTCCGGGGCTGAACTATCCTAGGATATCTCAGCTCCTGGCTAGTGAGCTCAAAGAGCTAGGTGTCACGCCTACGGTGAGCGTTATTCCAGACGCGTCTATGCGCCGGAAGGTGAGTCCTGAAGTCGGCTTGAAGGGTCCAAGGCCCAACACCTATGCCACTCTCAAAGGTGAGGGCGAGGGACCGTGGGTCCTCCTCAATGGGCATGTCGATGTGGTCCCGGCTGATCCGTCTGGATGGTCGCATGATCCGTTTGAGCCGGTTGTCAAGAATGGCAAGATCTATGGGCGAGGTGCTGCTGACATGAAAGGATCTAACGCCTGCGAGATATTTTCCATGAAAGCGCTTGTTGAGACTGGCGCAAAGTTCCGCGGAAAGATTACTCCGACGTTTACCACTGACGAGGAGGTGGGCGGATATAGCGGCGTGAATTATCTAGTTGACAAGCATGTGATTACGAAGGATGTGGATTATTGTCTCTCTGCAGATAGCGGGATTGAGGCGTTGCATATCGCGAGTCTGGGGGATGCTGAATATCTGATTAGGGTGCACGGAAAGGCGGCTCATTCGGGACGTGGGTGGACAGGCGTCAATGCCATCGAATATGGAGCGTCGTTAATTGAGGATTTGAAAAAGTTGGGAGAAGAGATCGGTAAGAGACGATCTAAGATCAACGCTGAGCCGATATGGGGTACGAGGAGGATGAGGCCGGGACTCTATGTCAATACTGCGAATGGCGGGTTGAAAGGGAATATTATTCCTGATACTTTCGAGATTCTGGTCGACCGCCGGTTCATTCCTGAAGAGAGCGAGGCTCAGGTCCGGCGGGAGATTGCGCGGATTGTGAAGGAGTTTGCGGCTAAGCATCGAGAAGTCAAGGTCTCTATGAAAATGATTCTCGGATACGATCCTATGCTGACACCGCCCAATCATCCGCTAGTTAGAACCGTCCGGAAAGTAGCCAGAAAAGTTCTAGGCAGAGACGCTCCACCTTGTGGTAGTCAAGGATCCACGGATATGGCAGCGGTCAGCGCCCTAGGCATCCCTATAGCAGTCCTAGGAGCGACACGACAGGACAGCAACATTCACGGAATAGACGAGCATGTTAGGATAAACGATCTTGTCAGCGTTACGAAGATTCTTGCCCACACATTTCTCGAGCTCTTGTAGGATTCGGCTGGCCCCAAAGCTCAAGAAGCGTGTGTCTATTTCAGAGAACTTATTCTGAACATGCGACGGGGGTCCCGGTTTTCCCGGGTTCGTGTCGCGAGGAGCAACTGATTTTGAGATTTTTCGGAAGGGTCCCACCAGTTGAAACTGATCTGCCCGAGTCCTACTAATCAGGGCGTAAAATCAGCCGGTCGAGCCTTTTCGAGAAGTGCAATTAAGCGTACAGGTCAGCGTGAAATTCGCGTGATCTCAAATCGCCTGCCCCGATTCCGGATTAGGGCTTGTTCCGGGCGATTTCGGCGATGGTGGGGTCTGTGAGATTGTGAAGGAGTTTTAGAGTATCAGCATACCCCCGGGGGGGTCGGAGAAAAGATAGCAAGAAAACAAAAGATGAGAGGAAAACAAAGATAAGAGAAAATGAAAAGATAGCAGAAAGAGAATAGTTAACGAACCGAAGTCATGTCCTCTTTCGTAGAGCAAACAAGATCGCTGCAAAGAATGCCATGGCCGGAGCTAATAGTAATGTCAACCATATCCATGCGAGGCTGTTGATCGCGCTTGCCTTGTCACAAAACCAAGGCAATCCGCTCTCAAGACAATGCCACGAATACGAGATGGAGTCTAGACTTACCGGAAGAATTCCGAAGAATATCACGAGCAGACCGATAACCGCACTCACCACGACGAGGTCAGATTCCGAGAAACTTCCCGACGGACCATGTTTGGCCAAGCCAATGGTCGTAACGATAATCGCGCAGGAGATGATCACAGGGACCACAAGGAATGTTCCACTGTTCCACCATGTGAAGCCAGCTTGACCGAGAGCTACGAGCCACCAGCATGGAATTGTATCCAGTAGAAGTCCGAGCGAGGTCATTCTCCAGTCCATTCGGGACCGATTTTGAGATAGTCATTAGCCAAATACAAGCCTTGCCGGCGTCGCCGCGGTTTTCCCGCGAAGGAGGGAATAACGGGTCGATGACGAGGATCATCTGCAATCAAAGGACACAGAACGAAACATCGTAGCTGCTCCCCACGAGATCTTCCCCAAACACGAGGTTCGCGTCACGAGACACAACTCCAATTGACATTTCTTGGCTGGTTACGGGTTTGGTAACAGCAAATGGTTCCAGGAATACGAGCTGGAAACCTAGAGCGGCGTGAAGCCGATTATCCTAGTGTTTCTGAAGATTTTCGATTCTTTCGTCTATGCTAGGCCTGTACGAGTCGTGGTAGTTTGCAATTAGATAGTTTTTCCTTTTCTTGAGCCGCTCTTGATCAGGAAGATGCATGTCCCCAAGCTTCTTGAGCGCAAGAAGGAGTGACTCTCTTCCAACTATTTCTGCTGCCTTCCTGTCGGATTCAAGGACAAGGCCCCTTTGTGTTCGAGCAATTAGATAGCTCCCGCCAAACAAAATCAGGAAGGCTGAGAATATCAGTGCTACTATCGATATGTACGCGAAAATTGTTCCCGGCTCTACAAGAGGACCCACGAGGGCCAAGACAATAATCAGAAGGAAGAATGGACCAATAACGAATCCTGCTAGCAAGGATTTCCCTCCGACGGATTTTCGGATCAGAATGACGGATACGCCATGACGCATCTAACGGGTCCGTTTGGGAAGAGATCGTTTGGCGTCGAAAAGCTCCCTTATCGTCAGCTGAGACGTAAGGAGTTACATGTTTTTTCCGGCTGGGATCGAATAGACTTACGTAGAGAAACGTTCCGCCAAGAACAGCAAGGTAGTATTCGCCTGCCCAGTATTTGCCCAATAGGCGAGGTAGCCCTAGAATTGGTCCCAGGACGAAACCTACAATGGCAATGGTGAACATGATGACGGCTACAGCGGCCGGATGTCTTACGGTCAACAGCTAGCTCCTTTGCAAACAGTGTTCATTTACAAACTGATAGGAGTTGAGGTAACGTGGCGATAGCGGCCTAGCCTATGTACCTCGGGTCTCGTCCAAAGGAAGATTCAGAAATGCTAATCAGAATGATCACACTCACCTTTGAAGGCATAATTTGGACTACTTGGTCGAGGTCATTCTCGTCGCGCTTCCGATAGGTGTAGTCATTCCTTTTGTCTATTGGATAATGAGGCTACAAGCGGACGTGAAGAGTGGCAGACGAGTGCGTCTGAAATGGAAAGATCTGAGTCTCCCAAAGAGAATATACTACGTGACTCTCGTTGGCTACCTTGCTCTAATCGTTTTCTTTGACTTCTCCACGATTATTCCTCAGATGACAGAGACAGGAATACCATTCACAGCTGAGCTTCAAAACGCGACTATTTCGATATGGCTGGCAACAACAGGACTAGTTGGACTCGGATTACTTCTGACAATGAAGAGCCCAGTCGTAAGACGATAAGTAGACTCGTTCTTCCACGGACGGCACTGGCTAGGTTCATGCGTTCGGAAGGGTCCCGAAACTCTGCATGAATCTCTGCCTGACCCACCAGAGAGATGTCCAAGCCACTAGTGAGAATCCAACTAGGTAGTATATCGAACCCGAAAGGAAGGTTAGGATAAGCCCAAGCACGGCGTGTTGCTCAGAAAGAATCGCGCCCAAGGTCATTACCTGGAAAGCCCGGCCAATTGGATCATAACGCGCCCTTCCGGACATCAGGCTCTTGCTGGTTTGAACGAAAACGGTAATCCCTATCACTGCTAGAGAAAGCAAGATCAGAACAAAGAGAACCTGAAGAACAAACCCCGGAGATGTTGCGAAACTCGCGCCCCCCAGCTCCAACAGTGCTGCTATAATCAGATAGATCACTGGTGCAACGGCTAGTTGAATGACAAGCATGTTCGCCCTTCTGACCATCTTTGCCTTGCTAAGCGACATAGGCTCGTCTGGGGACATGGTGCTCGAAGCCGATCGAGAGAACTGAAAAAACTATCGCGTGCCCAACACTTTCGTTCTCGTGTCCGAGTAATAACCAAACGTTGGCTCAATCCAAAGAATGTCGGGTCAGCGTAGCGACTGGCGCGTCGGCACGTCTGCTGATATAGCGGCAAACGACCCGAAGGGCGCGGCCGCACAACATCATACAAGTGCATCTAGTCGAAGTTGTTCCTTGTCATTTGCTAAAGCGCTATAAGCGGTCTCCGGCGCGTTTCGCGGGTTTATGGAAAAAACAGTGCGTTTGCTTCTTCCTTCGCTAGCAATCTTAGCGCTATCTTCTCTATTGCCAGCATTTGCAACAGCCCAAGCGGTTGTCTTCACACATAGTAACGGCATCAGCAACTGTCCCACGGGCACAGTCTGCAGCACCAACTGGAGCGGGTTCGCGGTAACCGGCTCCGGCGTCACCGATGCTAAAGGCTCCTGGATCGTTCCCTCAGTCACTTGCAGTAGCTCGACCACGTACAGCAGCTACTGGGTCGGAATCGACGGCTATAGCAGCAACACTGTCGAACAGACGGGCACGGACTCGGATTGCAGCAGCGGCCACGGCGTGTACTATGCATGGTACGAGTTCTATCCCAACCCGTCCATAACAATCGGCGGCTTCACAGTACTCCCCGGAGACACGATCAGCGCAGAAGTCAGCTATAGCGGCGGGGTTTTCACCACCAGCATCACCGATGGTACACAGCACTTCTCCACCACAGGCACAGTCAGCGGCGCCGCACGAAGCTCCGCGGAATGGATAGTCGAACGACCAGCCCTATGCAACGGGCACCACTGTAAACTCACCAGCCTATCCAACTTCGGAACCGTATCACTAGGCAGCGACTATACCGGGATAGCCAGCACAAACTATGCAACGATCAACGGAGCGACCGGCGGCATTGGATCATTCGGCTCCGCCAACATCCATCGAATCACCATGGTAAACAACAGCGGCACAACTCTTGCAGAACCATCAGTCCTGTCCACTGACGGGACAAGTTTTACGGAAACCTGGTTCGCTTCATCCTAGAAGCAACCCGAGGCCTCGCATAGGCCTCGGACCCCCTTTTCCATAGAAAGCGTCCTGACCACCGGTGATTCTCAGTAGACACTACGGCCACGAGACGGATGTAAACCGAATCCAATCGATTTAGCTAGATGGTACTCGGCTCTTCGCCTCTTCTTCAGCGTGAACAGGATTGTAGTTTTTCCATAGGCGGACAAAGAATAGTAGGCCGAGCAAGTCGACGACGACTACGGGAAGCAGCCCTATTCCCGTCCCAAGTTGACCAAAGAATCCCATGGGGATCAAGGAAGCGACGAGGCCTGCTGTTAGCGCGACTAGGTGACGTTGGTTACTGTTCTGTCCAACGTTCCGGAGAACCCAGATGAGTGCAAGACCGCCTATGGCAATGAAGAAGAAAGCCACGACGATAGGCGGGACGTTGAGGTTGACGAGGAAGTCTCCTCCAAGAGTTACACCCCAGATGAACACCGTGCCAAGAATGAAGAAGCTCAAGGGACGAACTCGTGGCGTGTCAGCTTTGGGAGGAAGAAGGTCCCTAGGGACAAGATAGGCAGCTACGACTAGTCCAGCCATGAAAAGGCAGCTGCCTGTCCAGAGAACTGGGCCCGCAAAGAAATGACGGATCGTTCCGACAAAGAGAAGGGTCCCGAGGGCGTCGATTCCAAGCCCAACAACCGCGAGACCCAGTCCTCTGCTACCGACGAGGCTCCTGCCCCGAGTCTCGGGTAGGGCGAGTCTGTGCTGGAGAATTGGAAGGGAGACGCTGAAGAGCGGATGAACAAGCATAACCAGGCCCACAGCCCAGACCCAGTTCACACCGAACCATCGACCATAAGACCCGAGGACTCCGAACGCTGCACTGTCAGGGTTGAACAGTGTGCCGGCTCCAATTCCCTCGTTCAGGATACCGTAAGCTGATCCGAGCAGGATGATGCTCGCCCATCCTTTCCGCCATCGGATCTGAGCTTCTCTCGCGAGAACGACGGCGAGCCCATAGGAGCCTAGATTCTGTACGAGAAAGAGGAAGAACAATGGGGGATTACCTATGAGCCAGCTCAGCTGGCTAGAGCCAGTCAGATATTCGACTTGAGGAGCGAGCAGGAATAGGAAGAGCAATGGATGAGCAGAGAAGAACCGATGGACCTGAGCTAACGGTAACATGGCTAGACTAGGTGGCGTCTCCCGAGACACGGGATAAGCTCCCGCGAGGGCTAGAAAAATTCACATTACCGTTTCTGATACCGTTTTTCAGAACGGTTTTCAGACTCCGATTTCAATACCCGACTACGTCACTTAACCTTGGCCTGCAAACCCTTTTTCACGGGGATTGCCTCTAAGCGCGCGGGATTATCATGGGCCAACTCATCGTCAGTGAATTCGTGACCCTGGACGGCGTCATGCAGGCGCCGGGCGGACCGGAAGAAGACACCGAGGGCGGCTTCAAGCACGGCGGCTGGCAGGCGCCTCTACTCGACGAGGAGTCATTGAGCCTCATCACCAGGGAGATCGGGCGAATGGACGCCCTGCTCCTGGGTCGCAAGACCTACGACATCTTCGCCGCGTACTGGCCCAAAGCCAAGACCGACAAGGAGATCGCGGACAGACTCAACAACGCACCCAAGTATGTGGCCTCCCGCAGCCGCCGCAAGCTCGAATGGAACAATTCCACTCTCATCCAAGGAGACCTGTCCAAGGAGGTGGCCCGCATCAAGCAGAAGCATGGCGAAGTCCACGTGATCGGAAGCGGCAACCTTGTCCAGACTCTTCTGCGGCTCGACCTGGTTGACCGATTCAACTTATGGGTCTACCCGCTACTTCTCGGCACAGGCAAGAGACTCTTCGGTGAAGGAACCCTGCCCGCGGGATTGCGCCTTACTAGCTCTCAGGCGTTCCCCAAAGGCGCGATTCACTTAGCGTACGAGCGCGCCGGGAAGCCCACGTCCGATCCCTCGACCTAATCCCTACGTTCTTCGGTCAGAGTCGGGGCAGGCTCCAGTGTAGCATACCGGTTTCCGGGTCTTCCCAGTAGCCCATACCAGTTAAGACTGGTAGACTGATCCTAGCCTGCCCTTTCGTAAGGATCACGCTGTCGCTGGCTCTATGCCCTCTCAGCTCGAACAGCACAAGACCCGCAGGCTTCCGAGTTTCCCAGTGCTTGAACAGGGGCTTCACGCCAAGTTCCTGCCAGGCCGCTTCGGGGAGCTTCGAGATGAAGGAGTGCGTATCGATGATTGCCTCTTGTCGCGTGCCGATCTTCGGATGGTCCCACTCGCAGACTCTGACAGTTACATGGTCCCCGTTTCTCAAGCCCTAATTTTCTCCCATGTCTTCGAGTCACCGACTCTTTTTCGCCTTCTGGTTGTCCTGTCTACCTATCCAGTCGGGAGTGATTAGAGCCCGGATCAGCTCTTGGACTGATACACCCTTCTCCTTCGCAAGACGGCTCAGTTCAATGTACACTTGCGAGTCGAGAGATTGCATAAACTTGGATTTGACCGTAAGCATTCAGCCGCGGGAGGTTGGCATTCGAGGCTATATGTGGACCTGACTGTTCGGGGACCTGCTTTGGAAAGCACCCTGAAGATTGGCCATCCTTTCTGTCATGTTGGGCTCTGGCGAGAGGTGTGCGGACCATCCCACGCGTTTCTTGGCATTCTCATTCTCCGGGAGTTTGAGCCCGTCGATCTTCTGGAATAATGAGAACAAAGTCATTCTCCCGAGAGACTCGGCGGCAACGGTATCGAGTCTCAGGAACAGCTTCCTCATCGATGGACCAAACTGATACACGAACAACAACAGAGCGGGCGGGACAAAGATAGAGCCGAACAGGATAGAAGCGTGCTGTCCGATATTGACGGTGAGGCTAGCGGCAACTGCGATAAACAGTATCAGGGGAAGCATGGCTCGTAGCATTGGTTGTGCAACGTACAAGGTTTGACGAGGCTTGTGCTGAAGGTAATGCCAGCTTAGGTAGGTCTTCCAATCTTCCAGCTCTAGTCTCCCTCGAAGACCAGCGGAGACCAAGAGTATTGATGGTTTCCTATAGCCTTGCCACTTGAATCGAAGCCAATCCCAACGTTGTGTGTCCGACCAAGCAAGCGTCGCGACGTTACGCAGCCGCTTGGCCACTCTTCTATGGGCGAGAATTTCTCGAGTTATCTCAAGGATACGTTCTTCTTCTAAACCATGGCCAATCTCCAAGGATTTAGCACGTTTCACCTTCTCGCGCCTAGGATAGGCAAAGAGTGAGGCGAAAGCCCGATACCCACTTACGAGGAACAGAAGCCAACCCAGACCCTCTGGAACTGCACCCAGCAGACAACTTGATGAGCAGTCTGCGGGATTTCCGCGGAAGCCGATGAGTGCCAGATAGATGCCTGAACTCCAGACTATGCCGAAGCCTACGAGCGCGGCTACCGTGTAAAATCTGAGACCTAGACTAGCCAACGTCTAACGTTGAGCAACGATCTCTCGGTCCTCAAGATGAATATTCTGGAGATATACTCCACGTGAAGATCGGCACAAGAACCAGGTAAAATTGATCCGGTTCAAGATTGCCTTTGAGAATCTTCAGACTATAGTACGTCACTCTGGGGTAGACGTGTCTATGTTTTCATATTATGAACCGGAGCTGTTCGCGTATGCTAAAGTGGTCGCTGAGCCCAGCCGATGCTTTCAGTGCTGTCCTCATGAGAGTTTTGTTCCTTCC
>Ga0209056_10008624_pt1 | contig 10448 bp, 9 predicted proteins | sample GraSoiAngelo_114_FD_185876 | JGI IMG/M metagenome (GOLD analysis project Ga0209056, IMG submission 185876) | Grasslands soil microbial communities from the Angelo Coastal Reserve, California, USA - 14_0903_13_40cm (SPAdes) (version 2) | ecosystem: Environmental > Terrestrial > Soil > Grasslands ...
TCAACATCGCCAACAGAAAAGCCAAGACTTTGATCAACCAGAACGCCGATCAGGGTTTTGGAGTCAGCAATGCCAACGATTTCAAAGGACCGTACGCAACCACCGGAATGAACAACTATTTTTTCCAGCAACCTTTCAGCGCGCGCTTGAGTCTGCGCCTGGTGTTCTAACCGAACCCTTTCCCGGGAGGGCGCCCGCCGGGGCGGGCGCCCTCCTTTTTCTTTTATGACGCAAAAAGTCCCGAAGCGTATCATTACAGTCTGATCGGATTGCATCTCTTCCTGGAAAACTCCATGGCAGCGCCTTTCTCTTCCCGCGCAGTCCGAAGATGCGGAGTTTCTCCGCTGAAGCGCTTCGTGCCCGCAGTACTCCTTGTTGCATTTCCTTTTCTTCTCACTTCTTCACTTTGGGCGCAACGGGGCGCCTCCTCCAGCAGCCGTTCTGCCGGAGTTGCTCAAATCAACGTGCAGGTTCGCAATCCCAACGGCGCAGCCGCACCCTGCGGCATTCATGTACGCCTCGAATCCGAGTAAGGCGGAGCGGCCGACGATTGCGTCACCGAATCGGGCGGCAAGTGCCGTTTCCAGCCCAATTCGTCTGGGATGTACATCGTGCGGCTCAATCAAATCGGCTACAAAGAAGTTTCCGTTCACGTCAACCTCGTCGACAGCTTGCGAGGCTATGCAACTCTCGACCTGAAACCGGACCACCCAGAGGCTCCGCCCGATACCCCCGATGGCGTCTCAGGCGATTCCATCTCCGCTGCGGAACTCAGCATTCCGGAGAATGCTCGCCAGGAATTTGAAAAAAGCCAAAGTGCAATGAAAGAGAACAAGCTCGACGCTGGCATCTTTCACCTGCGCAAGGCGATCAGGCTCTACGATGCCTTCCCGCTGGCCTACACACTCTTGGGTACGGCATACCTGGAGGAGAAAAACTGGAAAGACGCCGAGACTGCCCTGCAAAAGTCGATCAGTTTCGATTCCAATTCCGCAGATGAATATCTGGCGTTGGGTGCGGTGTTCAATCAAACGCAGAAGTATCCTCAGGCAGAAACAACCCTCCTTCGCGGGCTCGAATTGAAGCCCGATGCCTCCACCGGACAGTATGAACTAGCCAAGACCTACTGGGCTTTGGGCCGTTGGCGGGATGCCGCTCCTCACGCACGCAAAGCCGTCTCCGGCATGCCTGACGTAGCCTCACCACACGTCCTCTTGGGAAATGTCCTGCTTCGGGAAAACAACCCGCAGGGGGCCCTCAGTTATCAGCGAAGCAAGCGAGCCGGCCGCGATGATCTTGCGAGTGGCATTCCCGGCGCCCACGCATGACCGTCTGGATTCGCCATGCCTTAGGATTTTTCCGCGAGATCTTTGAGCGGCACCACGGCCGTCTTGCCATAGTGCTCGCCTTCAAGAATTCGCACCTGGCATCGCGAATCCGGTTGCCGAATCTCTAGGATTCTCACGGGAGTCCCGTCGGGCACCATGAGAAGTTTTTGCGACGCAATCAAAAGAGACAGCCCCACATCGTCGCTCGCCGCTTCCAACTTCTCTCTTTCCGCGGCAGCTTCTTCATCGACGGACACTAGAGCGAAAGAGAGTTTGCCATCCGCGCACAGTCTTGCGCGCCGGCCTACCCAGGAAGATGGCGCCGGAGGCTTCGCGGGCGACGGCAGCGCGGTGTGCTCCAGTTTGCCGATGAACCGGTAGCCGCGCTTCGGCAGGGTTTCGACGAAACGCGGCTTCTTCTTGCCGTCGCCCAAAGCCACGCGCAACTTCTTGATGGCGGTGTTGAGGCTGTGCTCGAAGTCCACAAATGTGTCTCCGGGCCAAAGCCTCTTCTCGAACTCTTGGCGTGTGACGACTTCGCCCGGCCGCTCCAGCAGCATGGCAAGCGCTTGAAACGGTAGAACTTGCAGCCTGATTTTGCGGCCTGCTTTGTAAACTTCTCCCGCGCGAAGATCCACCTCGAATACATCAAACCGTACGGCGCATGAGGATCGGCCGGGAGAGGGCATGGATTCTCTTCTTCCTGCGATGACTATAACACTCCCCGGAAAAACCGCGATGGGAGCAGCGGCTCTCGATTAAGTCCCGTATTTCTGTGGTGTTCGTTGTTCATTTACAGTCGCTTTTCAGTTCATCCGCAGTGCATTGCGCTTCATTGAGGAATGCGCGAAAGTGCGCGACATGCTAAGGCGCTGGGCGGTTGACACGAGCCAGGTCAAAGACAAGTCAGCTTGGACGGCGCCGGCAAAGAAGAAAGAGGAGGGTCCCATGAAAAAGCAATCTTTTCTGATGGCAGGTTTGCTGGTGGACATTCCCTTTGCTTTCGTGGCGGGCAACGCTACGCTTCCGGCCGGCGAGTATCGCGTCCAGAAATTGGATGGAAATTCAGCAGTGCTTTTGATTCACTGCTGGGACGCGAGCGCCTCAGCCTTGGTGATCACCAACGCAGCGCAGGCAAAAGAGCCGCGGTCCGAATCGAAGCTGGTCTTTAACCGTTACGGCAATCGCTACTTCCTTTCGCAGGTCTGGACGGCAGGATCCATCCGCGGAAGACAACTCCCGATATCGCCGCGAGAAAAAGAAATGCCGCAATTGGCTCAGAACGAGACGAAAGGCGAAGTTACGCTGGTTGCCCGCCTGTCCACCGTCAGGCCGTGACATGACCCCAACCCCGATGCAATCCAGCGGACCGGAAGCCGGAGCCCTCAGCTCCGGCTTCCTTTGTATTTTTCGCACCAATTTTTTCAGGGCCACCCCGCTGAACCAGGGTTTTTTATCCTGCGCACCTGCAAGAGAAATCCCCGCCGAGCGGCGATGACCTATGAATGCCCGCAGTCCTCTCCCTCTTACCTCAAAGGCCGCCCGACCTGATGCTATCGAATCCCTCCTCTACGAATAAACGCCGCGAATATTCACCGCTTGTCAGCACTAACCATACTGCATAAACTCCACTCGGAGTGCTCAATCCAATCTGATTAGACCAGTGACATGAGCAAAGAAGATTTCCAGCGCGGTGGCGATCGCTTCCCCCCGACGCGCCGGTCGGTGATCGAGGCGGTGCGCAGTATTGATGCCGAGAAGCGGCAGCGCGCGCTGGAAGCGCTGTGCGCGGCCTACTGGAAGCCCGTGTATAAATACGTGCGCTGGCGATGGAACCGGCCCGCCGACGTGGCGCAGGATCTCACGCAGGGATTCTTCATGGAACTTCTGGAACGCGAATTGCTCGAAAAGTTTGATGCCAAGAAAAGCCGGCTGCGAACCTACCTGCGCGTTTGCGTGGACAGTTTTGTTTCGAATGAAGACAAGGCCGGAAGGCGGCAGAAGCGCGGCGGAAATGTACTCCACGTCGCGCTCGATTTTGCTGGCGCAGAAGAGGAACTCAGCGCGACCGTAATGGACCCAGCTTTGATTCCTTCCCCAGAATCGCTCGAGGAGTTTTTCGAAAAAGAATGGGTGCGAAGTCTTTTCGCGCTGGCCGTGGAGGACTTGCGCGAACTGTGTGCGGCCTGTGAGCGGGAAAGAACCTTTCGCTTGTTCGAATCGTACGACCTCGAGGGCAGCGAAAAGATTTCGTACCAGCAGCTTTCGAAAGAATATGGAATTTCCGTGACGGACGTAACCAACGCGCTGGCGTGGGCGCGCCGTGAATTTCGCAGAATCGCGCTGGAGCGGCTGCGCGAACTCTGCGGCAGCGAGGAAGAATTTCAGCGCGAAGCGCGCGCCGCCTTTGGCTGGGACGCGAAATGAAATTTCTCTCCGACAAGGCGCTGGAAAGATTGCGCGACGGCGCGGAGACGCCGCTTGCTCGAGCGCCTGGCGCGCGGCGGCATGGGAGTGGTGTATGCCGCGGAAGACGGGAAACTGCAGCGGCGCGTGGCGCTGAAAGTCCTCGGTGTTCCGGGAACGGACGGCGACCTGGCAAACCGGCTGATCCGCGAAGCGCGCGTGCTGGCGGCTCTCGAGCATCCCGGCATCGTGCCCGTTCACGACGTGGGCACACTCGCGGACGGCCGCGTTTTCTACACCATGAAATTTGTGGAGGGAAATCGGCTCGACGAATATATTGAGACGGTCGCGTCCTTTCCGGACCGGTTGCGAATTTTTCTCCGCATTTGTGACGCCGTTGCGTTCGCGCACGCGCGCGGCGTGCTGCACCGCGATCTGAAGCCGGCAAACATCATGGTCGGGCCGTTCGGAGAAGTCCTGGTGATGGATTGGGGCCTGGCGAAAATCCTGCGCGGAGAAGTTTCGAGCGGTGCGCGCGAAGCCGATCCGGAAGCAACGGTTTTCGAAAAACCAAAGCAAACAAATATTGCCGGCGATGCCACGGAAATTTCCGTCGTGACCGGACACGGCACGGTGATGGGCACGCCGGGATACATGTCGCCCGAGCAAGCGCGCGGCGACGTGGAACGCCTGGACGCGCGCAGTGACATCTATTCGCTCGGCGCACTGCTGCGATTCTTGCTTACCGGCCATCCGGAAATAGCTCCTGTTCCGGGTGGACGCCGCCTCGATAAATCGCTGGCGGCCATTTGCGCAAAATCGACGGCCGCGGCTCCGGCAGAGCGCTATCCCAGCGTACAGCAGTTGGCGCTGGATGTTTCGAGATATCTGGACGGGCTCGCGGTCGGCGCCCACCGGGAGAGCGCTTTGGAAAAGGCCGGGCGTTTTTACCGCCGGTACCGGTTCTTCATATTGTTGATTGCGGCGTATTTGGTGATGCGGGTAGCGATTTTGCTTTTTATGCACAGATAGGCTTAAAGGAATTCGGGGATTCGTTGTAAGGAATACCAGAGAGACAGATCGTGACGGAGGAAGGTGATGAACAAAGTGCTGCTGGGGCTGCTGCTGGGAGCTTTGCTGGGAGCGATTGACGGGGCGACGGCGTGGTTCACTCCGGCGGTGCGCGCTCAGCTCGCCGGCATTATCATCGGGTCCACCGTCAAGGGGCTCATAGCTGGCGTTGCCGCGGGCATTTTTGCTCGAAAGGTGAATTCCGTCCCTTTGGGAATCCTCTTCGGTGTGGCAGTTGGCTTCGTACTCGCTTTCCTCGTTGCGTACATGCAGCACGGCTACTACTTCGAGATCCTCTTGCCCGGCAGTATCGTTGGAATGATCGTGGGTTACGCCACGCAAAAGTACGGAGCGGCTCCGGCAACAACGCCGGCGACGCGGTGAACTTGGATTTCGAGCGGTAGTTTTTTCTAGCCTCAATGTATTTGCAAGACAATTCTTGTGTCGAAGCATCTCTTGAAAGGGGATCGAATCATGAGAGGGTTGGCGAAAATTCTGAGTGTTTTGGTGTTGAGCACGGGTATTATGCCGATTCCAAACCGTGCCGCCGGCAGTGGGGCGGAAGCGTTTGAAAAGTTGAAGTCGCTAGTGGGCCACTGGGAGACCGACAAAACGAACATGAACAAAGCGACGCTGGACTTGGACCTGACTTCAGGTGGCACGGCCGTGCTTGAAAAGTTCCACATGGTGGAGGGCGGCAAGCCGGTGGAGATGACCACGCTGTACTACCTGGATGGCGACCAGGTGAAGCTAACCCACTATTGCATGGCGGGAAATCAGCCGACGATGCGCGGAACGTATGCGCCGGAGACAAAGACGATCACGTTCGATGTGGTGAGCATCTCGAATCTGAAGAGCGCCGATGACGGTCATATGCATCACGCGGTGTACACGTTTATCGACAACGATCATTTCAAGACCACTTGGACATTCCGCAAAGAACAGAAAGATGCTTTTACGGAAGACGTGACGTACGTCCGGAAGTGACCCGAATGCACTAGCGGCAACCCAAACTTGAACTTGCTGCGAATCCCGGTGGGACAAACAGAAATGTCTGTCCCACTTTTTGTGCCCGGCATAGAATACCTTGCATCCAACTGCGAGGAGCGATGCGATGGGGTTTGCGGCGTTTGCCGGGCACAAATATCTGAACCTCGAAACCTTCAAGAAGAGCGGCGATGGCGTGAAGACGCCGGTATGGTTTGCTGCGGATCCATCGGCGAGTCTCGATTCGAACGACGCAAAACTGTATGTGTACACCATCGGCGTATCCGGAAAAGTGAAACGCATTCGCAATAACCCACGCGTGAGAATCGCTCCGTGCAACATGCGTGGCAGAGTGCTAGGCGAATGGGTGGAAGCGCGTGCGGAAGTCGTCACCGGCGAAGAGGCTGCCCGCGGAATGCAGTTGCTCAACAGGAAGTATTTTCCGTGGAAACAGTTGCTGGGATTTTTCGCGTCCTTCAGCCAGCGCGGGCGGACCGTCTTCGCGATCCGCCCAGCGTGAAAAAAGAAGCGGCGAGTGATGTTGCAGAAGTCTCTCGCTCAGCGACACGCGGGGGTAGTCCGTCGAACCTCGCCAGCATTTGGCTCAAAATGCGGGAAGGTCATTACCGGGGCCAAAGCCACCCAAATGTGCCGGCGACCAGCAAGCTATAGATGAAGCCATCGAAGGCTTCCTTGAGGGCCACACTCCAAGGCTGGCCCTTCCATATGCCGTTGACCAAGGGTCCCAGAGCGAAAGTAAGGAACGCAGCGGTGCCAGCGACACGAAAAACCGCCAGATAGTGCGCACCGGGCGCAACCGTGTGTCCCGTGAGATAGGCAACGAAGAAGCCGATCAGCAGGCAATAGGCAAACCACATGCCGAGGAACTTCGGCATGGCGGGTGGGGCGCTGGGATAAATGGTTAGAAACCCCACCGGTCCCTGCTTGTACTTTTCTTGCATGGCAGGGGTGCTCATGTCCTTATGGGTGCAAAAAGGGAAATGATAGAGACCCGGCGTCAGGCCAGCCGGACGCAGGGCGGCAAGAAGCTTGTCCTCCTCGGGGAGGTGCCGGTAGTCGCTTTGGTGATACTTCAGCACCATGTGAATGAGGGAGCTGGCCACGAATACGATGACGGCCGAGAGCAGGATGGGGAGCAAAAGAGCAGTGAGCGGAACCATGCGCAGCCTCCTTGGAAGCAAAGACGAATGCAGGAATTTAGGCGTGAGGCTACCGCCGAAAGAGGTTGCGGTCAAGAGCAAGTCGCTGCGAGCGGTGCCCTCCGCCAATCTCAGGGTAAAAAAGGCGCGGGCGGTCGCGACTGGCTGGGTCGTGCGTGCGCCGGCGCGTTTCTTGAAGATGTCGCCACGCGCAGGAAGCGTCAATAGATCACTTTCAGGGAAAATTGGATCTGGCGCGATGGGCCGGCGGTCCTGCTGATGACGCCGAAGCCGCTGCCTCGGACGATGTTGGAGGGCAGTCCGAAATTCACTTCGTTGAAGATATTAAAGAACTCGGCCCGAAATTGAAGGATAGCGAGTTCGCCGTTTCCCCGATGGCCGAAGGCGGTGTCCTTGATCAAGGCCATGTCAAAATCGCGGAAGCCGGGACCGCGAAATCTGCTGCGGCCAAGCGTACCGAAACGGCCGTGGTTTGGGCCGGTCCCGCCGGGGACGTTGATGGGGATTTGGAAGAATGAACCGTTCGCTGCGCCCATACCGAAGTAGTCCTCGCGCACGGCGCGGCTGGTAGAAAAATTCGGCATGGCAAGAAGGTCGGGACGATCGGTGCCGCCCGCTCCGCCTGCGCCGGTCTGCTGCTCGCCGGAAAATACGGTGAACGGCGGACCGGTCGTCAGGGTCGTAATATCCAGGACCTGCCAGCCTTTGGTGAGCGCCTTGCCCAATGGCTGGAGGAAGCCAATGCGATCCACGGGCAGGGACTGAATCAGACTTAGCGTGAATACGTGGGTCACATCGAAAGTGGAGGGGCCCTTGTCGCCTCTCGGATTCAACGGATCCTGGGGCAAGGTCTGCAAAATCACGCCGGGATTTCCGGAAATGCCGCCAGGTACAGCGCTGGTGTCATCAATACTTTTGGAAAATGTGTAGGTGGCTTGGAAGCTGAGGCCCATGCGGGCCGTGTTCTGGCTGACGCTTGTCTGTAGCGCGTGATAGCTGGAGTGCGCACCCGTAGACATGACCATTTCAGGGCCGAAGCCGCCGATGGCATGGCCCGCCGAATTGAATTGCGTATAGGGTGCAAAGGCCGGGTCCGCGCCCCCATAACCGTTCGGGGAGAGGACGCTGGCAAGATGGACTCCCACTGTGGCGACGTAGGAGACACTCAACTTTACGCTTCCGATTTCCTGATCGATGCCCAAGGTGTCCGTGGCGATATAGCCGTTGCGGAAATGCGGATCCAAGCTGATGGCCGTGAATAATTGAACCTGATTGCCTGGCGTGAGAGCAGCCAAATCGTTCTGGAATCGCTGCACGTCCATCGGCGTGTTGGGCGGAACGTTGCTGCTGCTTCCGGAGGAAAAGAGCAGCTGCCCCGGCGTGGTGTAGACGGGAGGAAGAGTGAGGGGCACAACGGAATCCTGAAAGTTCAATGAAACGCCGGGCAGCGCGGTGACGAATGGCTGAAAGACGAAGGGAAACGCGCCGGTGACATAATTCTCCAGCCACAGGTTGGGAAGGATGGTGGTGATGGCGCCACCCGCGTGAAGCGTGGTGTGCTTGGCCAGGCCGTAGTCCAGCGAGAGGCGCGGGCCCCATCCGTTCCAGTCCATGGCGTAGGGGGGTTGGGGATTGTAAAGGTAGATTTGTTTTGTGCCGGGAGTAAGGAAGTCCGCGGGCTGGCCGTTTGGTCCACTCGGAATTGCAAGCGACGTACGATGCTTCGCTTCATGGATGTGGCTGTTCACTTCGTAGCGCAAGCCATAGTTGACGCTCAAGCGGGCGGTGGCCTTCCAGGTGTCGAGGAAGTAGAAGTTGTAGGCCTCGCGGCGCACGGCCGCTTCGTCAAACTTATCTCCCTTTGGCGTCAGGCTCGCGGCGGCGGTCACGGTGTAGGAATAGGGTGTCGCGGTGAGGAGACCGGTAAGGGAATCGGGGAGCGGATCTCCCGGATGGATATCATGCTGGCCGCTGGCGGAGGGAATCAAGACGGGCGAATAAGCGGTGCCTCCTCCGAAGGTGTAAAGCCCGTTGGGGTTCGTTCCAAAAATCGTGGAATCGCGGTTGAATCGCAGTTCCGCGCCCCATTTGAAGGAATGCGCGCCGTGCGTGTAGACCATGTCGTGTTTGAGCTGGTAGACGTTCCCGTAGGAACCGAAGATGGACCCGTCGGCGGAATTGAAACCTTCAAAAAGACCGTCGCCGAAGGCAAGGGCTGGCTGAGTGTGGTTGCTGGTGATGAAAAGAGGCGTGCTGCGGATGTAACCCAGATTCGTTTGATAGCTGAAGTGTGGCGTGAGGGTGCGCGAATATTTTACGGCGGCATTGCGCTGGTGATCGAAGAACTTCACGCCAAAATCGGGATCGATCGCGGTCTGATCGGGGTTGGTGATCGGGCCGGTAACTTGATTGCGGCTGAAGCGCAGGAACAGGGTGGCCTTATCCGAAAAGCGATGATCGAGCCGGAGCGAAGCCTGATCCGTATTGGTGACAACTTTGGAAGATGTGGCATACGTGCGCGCGCCGTACGCGCCGTGAGGATCGTTCGGCAAAGGATAGCGGACGAGAAGGGCCGCGATGCTGCTGCTGACCGGAACGGTCAACGTATCGCCGGGAGTCAACTTATCGCCAGGAAAAGTGGTGGTGTCAATTCCCTGCCTCTCCGCAAGAGTCGGCACGGGGAATACTTGCGTGGTCCCGAGAACTTGCCGGAAGCCCTGGTATTCGGCGAAATAAAATGTCTTGCCGCGGCCATCGTAGATGAGGGGAAGGAAGACCGGGCCGCCGTTGGTTAGACCGAATTCATTGCGGGCAAAGGGCGGGAGACGCCGCGTGTCCACATCGCTCTTGTGGTCAAAGAAATTTCGCGCGTCGAAGGAGGCATTGCGGACAAATTCGAACAGGCTGCCGTGGACTTGATTGCTGCCGGACCTCGTGACCACGTTCGTGAATCCTGCGGCGCCGTGACCCGTGTCCGCGGGCATGACGCCGGAATTGGATTGCACTTCCTGGATGGCGTCGACGTTGAAGTTGGAAAAAGTAGCGCCGCCGAGTTCGGGGTCGGTAGTGTCCGCTCCGTCGATGGCGAAGACAGCGGCGGAGCCGCGCTGGCCGTTGACGGCAAATTGCTGCGTGAAATTGGCGGCGCCGTTGGTGTCTGTCATGGTGCCGGCGGCAAGGAGGAGGAGCTTGCTGAAGTCGCGTTCATTCAGCGGCAAACTGGACACTTCCCCGGTGGAGAGATGTTCGCCGCCGCTGGCCTGGGGAGAAGCGGCATCCTGTGCGACCGTGATGCGATGCTCCTGCCCTTGGAGCGAGAGTTGAAGACTGGACGTGAGTGTGGCGGCGGCTTTAACGACCACGGGATCCGCTGCGGTCCAAATCTTGCCCGCCGCGCTTATCGTTAGTGTGTAGTTGCCCGGTGCCATCCCGGTGAACGCGAACTGGCCGGTTGTGGATGTTGTCGCGGAATACT
>Ga0209056_10008625_pt1 | contig 10448 bp, 1 predicted proteins | sample GraSoiAngelo_114_FD_185876 | JGI IMG/M metagenome (GOLD analysis project Ga0209056, IMG submission 185876) | Grasslands soil microbial communities from the Angelo Coastal Reserve, California, USA - 14_0903_13_40cm (SPAdes) (version 2) | ecosystem: Environmental > Terrestrial > Soil > Grasslands ...
AGGTCTGCGACGGCATCGACAACGACTGCAACGGCCAGGTCGACGACGGCCTCGGCCGGACGACCTGCGGGGTCGGCGCCTGCGCCCGCACCGTCGACAGCTGCGTCGGCGGCGTCCCCCAGGCGTGCACCCCGGGCGCCCCCAGCCCCGAAGTCTGCGACGGCATCGACAACGACTGCAACGGCCAGGTCGACGACGGCCTCGGCCGCACGACCTGCGGGGTCGGGGCCTGCACGCGCACCGTCGAGAACTGCGTCGGCGGCGTGCCGCAGACGTGCACCCCGGGCACACCCAGCCCCGAGGTCTGCGACGGCATCGACAACGACTGCAACGGCCAGGTGGACGAGGGCCTCGACTGCGCTCCGGTGACCGTCGAGATCGCCACGCCGGCCAACGGCTTCCTCACCAACCAGGGCAGCGTCCGGGTGACCGGCGCGGTCTCGGCAACCGCCGTCGCGGTGCAGGTGAACGGCGTGGAGGCGGTGCTCGAGGCGGGCGGCTTCACCGCCGACGGCGTGCCGCTGCGCGAGGGGAGAAACACCCTCACGGCGGTCGCGCGCAGCGACACCGGCGTGATCGCGAGCGCGAGCGTGACCGTGCTGCGCGACACGACGCCGCCGTCGGTGGCGATCGAGTCGCCCACGGCGGGCCAGGTCGTGACGACCGCGACCGTCACGGTGGTGGGCACCGTGAACGACGTCGTCGTGGGCACCGTCAACCAGGAGAACTGTCATGTCGTCGTGACCGGGCGCCTCGGCCCCCTCTCCGCGACGGTCGCCAACCGCACGTTCATGGTCCCGGACCTCCCGCTCGTCCCCGGACGCAACACGCTGACGGCCGTCGCCACCGACACGGCCGGGAACTCGAGCGCTCCGTTCACGGTCGAGGTGACGCGGCAGGAGGTGGCCGGCCAGCGCCTGGAGATCGTGAGCGGGAACAACCAGACGGGGCGGATCGGGGAGATCCTGGCGCAGCCGATCGTGGTCCGCGCCCTCGACGCCGGCGGGAACCCGCTCGCGAATCGCGTGCTCGACCTCCGCGTGGTGCGGAACGACGGGCTCGTGCGCGGGGTCGGCCAGGAAGGCGGGTCGGCCGCGCTGAGCCTCCTCACCGACGAGCAGGGGCAGGTGGCGGTCGAGTGGGTACTCGGCACGCGTGCCGGGGTGGGAAACAACCGCGTCGAGGTGAGCGCCGCAGGCTTCGCCGTGCCGGTCGGCTTCTGCGCCTCCGCGACGGCGGCCGCCTGCGAGAAGCTCCTGGCGATCGGCGGGGAGAACCAGGTCGGCGTGGCCGGTGCCGCGCTCGCGCGGCCGCTCGAGGTGCTGGCGGTCGATGCGGGCGGCAACTTCTGCGTCGGCGTGCCGGTGACGTTCAGCGTCGCGGCGGGAGGCGGGAGCTTTGCCGGAGCGCCGACGGTGACCCTTGCGACCAACGCCGACGGGCGTGCCGCGGCGGTGCTGACGCTCGGCCCCGCGCCCGGCGTCAACGCCAACGTGGTCACCGCGACCTTCCCCGACCTCGCGCTCGCCGAGCCGACCTTCCTCGAGTCCGCCGTGGTCTCGGGACCCGAGTCGCAGACGCGCTTCGTCGGCACCGTCCTCGACACCGTGAACCAGCCCATCCCGGGCGCGACGGTGCTGATCGAGGGCACCGACATCGAGGGCCGCACCGACGCGGCGGCGGAATTCGTGCTGAGCGGCGTGCCCACCGGCGCCGGGGGGCTTCACGTCGACGGCGCCACCACGACCCGCGCCGGCCGCTGGCCGAGCCTGCGCTTCGACATCAACGTCCTGCCCGGCGTCGACAACTCGCTCGGCATGCCGATCTTCCTCCCGCAGCTCGACGCCGGCGGGTTCCGCGTGGTGGGCGGGGACCAGGACGTCACGCTCGAGATGGCCGGCCTCGAGGGGTTCGCGCTCAAGGTGTTCGCCCACTCGGCGCACTTCCCGGACGGCTCCACCGTCGGCGAGATGGGCGTGACCCAGGTGACCAACGACCGGGTGCCGATGCCGCCGTCCGGAGGCAACTTGCCGCCGTGGGTGGGGACGTTCCAGCCCGCGGGCGTCGAGCTCGACCCGCCGGCGCAGCTGACGGCGCCGAACTCGCTCGGCTTGCCGCCGGGGGCGATCGTCGACATGTTCAGCTTCGACCACGACCTCGGGATGTTCGTCAGCATCGGCACCGGCACGGTGCAGCCGGACGGGGCGACGGTGGTCTCCGACCCGGGCAGCGGCATCACGAAGTCGGGCTGGTTCTTCGGCGGCGCCCCGCCCCCGCCGACGATGACGGTGATCGGGCGCGTGGTCGGCCCGGGCGGCTCCTCGCTGGGCGTCGCGGCGGCCACCGCCTCGGCCCGCAACCGCACCGTGCGGGTGAACGCGGACGGGACGTTCCTCATCCCGAACGTGCCCGCGGGGCCGGGGCTGTTCCGCGTGCGCGCGGTCTCGTCGAACGCCGAGGTCCTGGGCGGGCTCTCGGATTTCTTCGAGGCCATGCCGAGCGCCACCATCGACGTCGGCACGATCGAGCTCGGGCCGCTGCCGCCGACCGTCGAGACGCTCACCGCCACCGTCACCCCGGACACGCTCGCCAACACCGGCGATCAGGCGCAGATCACCGTCATCGCACGGCTCTCCGACGGCACGATGCGCGACGTCACCCAGGGAGCGCTCGGCACGCGCTACGTGGCCAGCAACCCCGCCATCGGCACGGTCGGTGCGGACGGCCTCGTCACCGCGGGCACGGAGAGTGGGACGCTCCTCGTCAGCATCACGAACGAGGGCGTGTTCACCTCGACCCGCATCACCGTGCGCCTCACCAACGACGCCGACCGCGACGGGCTGCCGGACGACTACGAGAACGTCCACGGCACCTGCCTCCTGGTCCGCGTGCCCGACGCGAACCGCGACCCGGACAACGACGGCCTCACGAACCTTCAGGAGTTCCAGGCGGGCACCGATCCGTGCGTCCCCGACACGGACGGCGACGGCCTGCTCGACGGCGACGAGGTGGCACGCGGGACGAATCCGACCCGCGCCGACACCGATGGCGACGGGCTGCTCGACGGCGAGGAGGTCGTGCCCGGCGCCGACGGCTTCGTCACCGATCCCCTCAACCCCGACACGGACGGTGGTGGCCTCCCCGACGGCCTCGAGGTGCAGCTCGGCCTCTCACCGATCGATCCGACCGACGACCAGCAACGGGGACAGCAGGACACGGACGGCGACGGGCTCTCCGACGCCGACGAGCTCGCCCTCGGCACGGACCCGACGAATCCGGACACGGACGGCGACTTCCTGAACGACGGCTTCGAGGTGCTGCACCACTTCGATCCGCTCAACCCGAACGACCCGGGCACCGGGACGGACTCCGACGGCGACGGCCTCGACGACCTGCGCGAGCAGGCGTTCGGCACCGACCCCCTCGTGCAGGACACGGATGGCGACGGGCTCAGCGACGGCGAGGAGGTGTTCACCTTCCACACCGACCCGGCCCGCTTCGACACCGACGGCGACGGACTCTGTGACGGGATAGAGGTGGGCCTGACCAACACCAATCCCCTCGACCCAGACACCGATCACGACGGCCTCGACGACAGCGACGAGTTCAAGCACGGCACCGACCCGTTCAACCCCGACACGGATGGCGACGGCATCCCGGACGGGGTCGAGCGGGACAACGGCCTCGACCCGCTCGACCCCACGGACGCGCTCGGTGACCTCGACGGGGACGGGCTCTCGAACCGCGCCGAGATCGAGAACGGCACCGACCTGTTCTTCCCCGATACGGACGGTGACGGGCTCACGGACGGCGAGGAGGTGCTGGTCTACCAGACCAACCCATTCGTTCCGGACACCGACCGCGACGGCCGGACCGACGCCCAGGAGGTGCTGCTCGACCACACCTCGCCGACCGACGCGGGCAGCGTGGCACCCTTCGTGCGCCTGCCGGTCACGCTGCTCGACGCGAACCGCTTCCGCTGGGACGTCGGGTCCGGCGGGCAGATCCAGAGCGGGTCGTCGAACGCCTTCGCCGGGGGCCTCCGACTGCTGGTGAACGACGAGGGCTTCTTCGGGTTCTTCCCGGAGACGGCGGTGACCGACGGCGCCACGCCGCCCGACAGCCGCGAGCTCACGTTCGGCCCGGAGCTGCTCGGCGGGCTGCGCGTCACGCGCAAGGTCTTCGTGCCGGCCGACGATGCCTTCGTTCGCTACCTCGAGGTCTTCGACAACCCGGGCGCCGCGGCCATCACGGCCTCGGTCACCGTCCAGAGCCGGCTCGGCCTGTTCTTCGGCCAATCGGGGTTCAGGCCGATCGAGGTCGTGGCGACCTCCGACGGCGACCCGGTCCTCGAGGCGCGCGACGACTTCGTCATCACGGATGACCGGTCGCCCAATGGCGCCTTCGTGGGCGGCGTGCCGGCGGTCGTGCATGCGTTCTCAGGGCCCTTCGCGGCGCTCGAGCCGAGCGCGGCGACCTTCGAGGGAAGCATCCGCTCGAAAAAAGGCGGCTCCGCCTTCGTCGACTTCACCTTCAACGTCACCGTTCCGGCCGGCTCCCGTGTCATCCTCATGCACTTCGCGTCCCAGAACGTGGATCCCACCGTGGCGGCGGCCAGCGCGGACCATCTGGTCCGGCTCGCGGGCAGCACGCTCGCCGGTGTCTCGGCGGCCGAGCAGCAAGCCGTCCTCAACTTCGTCGCGGCCGACGCCGACCACGACGGCCTCTCCGACGACCGCGAGCGCGCCCTCGGCACCGATCCCAACAATCCCGACACGGACGGCGACGGCCTGACCGACGGCTTCGAGGTCGCGCACGGCTTCAACCCGCTCGCGCCCGGCGACGGCACGGCAGATCCGGACGGCGACGGGCTCGACAACCGCGCGGAGCAGGCGGCGGGCACCGACCCTCGATCGGCGGATACCGACGGCGACGGACGCAGTGACCGGAGCGAGCTGACCGTCGACGGCACAAGCCCGCGAAGCCCGGATACCGACGGCGACGGCCTGAATGACGGCGACGAGATCGGCCGCGGCACCGATCCCCGCAAGGCCGACACCGACGGCGACGGCCTCTCCGACGGCGACGAGGTGGCGCGTGGGACGAACCCGCGCAACCCCGACACCGACGGCGACGGTCTCTCGGACGGCGTCGAAGTCCGCGCCGGCCTCGATCCGCTCGACCCGGACGACGCGGCCGCGGACTTCGACGGCGACGGCCTCACGAACGCCGAGGAGCTCGCGCTCGGCACGGACATCCGGAACCCGGACACCGACGGCGACGGGCTCACCGACGGCGAGGAGGTGAAGACCGTCGGGACCAACCCGCGGAACCCCGACACCGACGGCGGCGGGCGCAACGACGGCGAGGAGGTCGTCGTCGACCACACCGATCCGAAGAACGCACGGGACGACAGGCGGCGGACGTTCCTGCCGCAGTTCCTCACCGACGGCCGCGGCTTCCCATGGTCGGTCTTCGGAGACGGCCGCACCGGCGGGTTCATCTTCCCGCGCCGCTCGGCGTTCGACAGCGGGCTCGCGCTCACGATCGACGGCGAACCCTTCCCGTCCTTCTCCGAGGCCGCCGTGGACTCGACCGGCGGGGCGTTCGTCACGGTGGAGATCGGGCCCACACGGCTGGCGGGGCTCCGCGTGCGGCGGAAGATCGTCGTCCCCCGCGACGACGCCTTCATCCGCTACGTGGAGGTCCTGGAGAACACGGGCGCGGCGCCCGTCACCGTGTCGCTCTCGCTCGACTCGTTCCTGGCGTCCGAGGAGGCCACCGAGCTCGTCGCCACCTCGAGCGGCAACCAGGTGTTCGACGTCCGCGACGACTGGATCATCACCGACGACGCGGACGGGAGCGGCAGCCCCGCCGTGGTGCACGCCTTCTCCGACCTCTTCCCCCGCCTCGAGCCGGGCGCCGTCTTCGCAAGCGCGCCGGGCGACGGCGAGGTTTCGTTCACGTTCCCGGTGACCGTCCCCGCCGGGTCGCGCGTCCTCCTCATGCACTTCGCCTCGCAGAACGCCTCGCGGGCCGACGCCGCCGCGAGCGCTGAGCACCTCGTGCGGCTCCTCGGCAGCACGCTCGCCGGTCTCACGCCCGGCGAGCAGGCCGACGTCGTGAACTTCCAGGCCTTCCCCGACACCGACGGCGACGGCCTCCCCGACGACCGCGAGCGCGCCCTCGGCACGAACCCGGCCGACCCCGACACCGACCACGATGGCCTGCCCGATGGCTTCGAGGTGGCCAACGGCTTCAACCCGCTCGACCCGAGCGATGGCCCGGGAGACGCGGACGGCGACGGGCTCGACAACGCGACCGAGCGGATCATCGGGACGGATCCCCACCGAGCGGACACCGACGGCGACGGCCTGAGCGACGGGGACGAGGTGAACGTCCAGCATACGGACCCGTTCAATCCCGACACCGACGGCGACGGGCTGAAGGACGGCGACGAGGTGAAGGTGTTCGGGACGGACCCGCGGAACCCCGACACCGACGGCGACGGGCTCACCGACGCGGTCGACATCGCCCGCGGTGGCGACCCGCGCAACGCCGACACCGACAGCGACGGGGTGCCGGACGGGGCCGACAACTGTCCCAGCGTGCCCAATCCCGATCAGGCGGATGCGGACTCCGACGGCGGCGGGGACGCCTGTCAGCCCACCATCGACGTGCGGTTCGTCGGAACGGAGGAGCAGGGTCAGGAGCTGCAGGTCGACGCGGTGCTCGCCGACCCGAACGGCGATCCCCTCTCCGGCACCGTGTCGATCGAGAGCCAGATCGCGGTCTCGCTCGATGTCACCAATGACTTCCGCGACGTCCTGGAGCCGCCGCGATTCATTGAGCGGCCGGAGGGCATGAGCCTGCTGGAAAGCTCGAGCGCCTCGGGGCAGCAAGACTTCGTCTTCGCGTGCGGCCCGTGCAGCGCGCCCACCGGCTCCTTCCGGGAGAGCTTCTTCCGCATCTGCGGCGAAGGCAACTCGACGCTGCCTGGCAAGGACGTGTGCGTCCGCTCGACGGTGACCGGGGCGCTCTTCACGCTGCACTTCACCTCGTGGGCGGTCGGCGGTGGCAACCCCGGCGCCACCTACTTGCGCAACACCCGGACGGTCGGCCCGGTGCCGTACGTCGCCTCGACCCTGCCCGGCCCGATCGACATCTCGGGGCTCGTCTCCGGCGCGGAGCACGAGCTCGAGATCGTCGCCAGCGACGGCGCAGGGGTCCCGGCGGTGGCGCGCGTGAGATTCGTCCGCCGCCAGGAGCTCGTGCTGCGCTTCGTCACCTTCCCCGATCGCGACGGCGACGGCCTCGTCGACCCGGCGGAGACGGGGACGGGCGTGTTCGTCAGCAGGTTCGACACCGGCACCAGCCCGACCGCCGCGGACACCGACGGCGACGGGGTGAGCGACGGCGAGGAGGTGCTCGCCCTGCGGACCGACCCGAACAAGCGCGACAGCGACGGGGACGGCAGGTCCGACGGCCAGGAGGCAAACGTCCTCCGCTGCCTGGCGCGGGTGCGGGTCGGGAACGTGGCGAGCGCGGCGCCCTTCTGCGCCCAGGCTGCGAGCGACGACCCCGGCAATCCCGAGGCGAACCTGCTCGCCGCCGTGAGCGGGCTGATCGTCGGCGTCGAGCGCTCGGCCGCGAGCGAGCTGCTCGCGCGCTTCGGCGTCGCCCACCGGGGATCCTCGGCCGCCGTCTGCGCGCTCAGCGTCGCGCCACCGACCTCCATTCCCGCCGGTGCGCCGTCGACGGCAGCGATCCAGCAGGCGCTCCGCGACGAGATCCTCCCGCTGGTGGACGGGGCGCTCGCCCGTCTGGCTCCCATACCGCCCGAGGCCGTCATCCACTTCGATCCGGACAACCTGCCCCCTTGCGTTCGCCTCTCCATGCTCGCGCCGGTCGAGATCGACTTCGGCGACGTCCTGGCGCTGCGTGCCGCGCTCAATGCCGCGGCCGCTGCGATCCATGCCGCCGCGGCCTACGACGTGGACTTCGATCTCACCGATGCGGTGAACAATCGCGCCACGCCGCGCGACGTGTTCCTCGCGAATCCGCTCCTGCTGACGCTGATTTCCGGCGGGCGGACCGAGCTCGGCCTGGCACGCGTCCGCCTCGACGCCGCCCTCATGGACCTGGTCGCGGCCATCGATTCCATCCAGGGCGAGACCGATCCGCAGGCCGACGACGTGCTCGTCATCGGCCCCAGCGACCAGGACGCGGTCGCCCGGGTGCGGCTTGGCGCCGTGAACCTGCGCACGGCGCTCACCGGCGTGGCGACGTTCGCCAAGGCGCCGTTCAGGCTGCTCCGAGACCAGCGCCTCTCCCTCGGGCCGCTCCTCGACGGCGACGTGCCGGACCTTCGCATCTTCGTCCCCGCTTTCGATGCCCTCGGCAACCCCGATTTCGGGCGGTTCCCGGATCCCACCTTCGGCGGCCTGGCGCCGGACATGACGCACGCGGAGCTGGCCCGGCTGCTGAACAAGGACTGCCGCTTCTGATGCCGGCGGCCCGCACGCGACGGCTGCTGCGTTCGGCCCTCCTGCTCGCCATCCTGGGCGGGGTAGGCGCACTCATCGGCATCACGGTGGTGAGCCGTCCGGGGGAGCCGAAGGCGGAGGCTACCGAGGGCTGGACGGTCCGCGGCTTCCGGCAGACGCGCTACGACGGCGGCACGCCCGTGCTCAGCGTCAGCGCCGAGGAGGCGCGTCTCGAGCGGCCACGGTTCGGTCCCTTCCGCATCGGCGTCGCACGGCGGCTGGTCGTGCACGAGGCCAAGGTCGACCTGCTCGCCGGGGCGGCAACGGCCGACCGCGCCGGAGCCTCCGCCGGCGGTCTTCCGTGGAAGGCGGCGCCTCGGACGTTGCAGGCGAGCGCCATCACCGCCGTCCGGGTGGAGGGACTGAACCTCCGCGTGCGCCGGCCCGATATGGAGTCGCTCGAGCTCCATGCCGACCGGTGCGAGGGGAGCTTCCTCGCGGGCGGGCAGATCGTGTGCCGGGGAGGCGTTCGAGTGACGGGTGGGGGAGTCGAGCGCCGCTTCGCCGAGCTGCGGTATGACCGTGCCGCCGCTCGTCTGGTGACCACGCCGCCGGGCGCGATGGAGGAGATGAACTTCGCCATTCGGGCCGCGCTGCCGCAGGTGAGCGCGCTGCTCTCGGCGCTGGCGGCCGGGGGATAGTCTCGCGTGCTTGCTGCGGCGGATTAGCCGCGCATCAGAGCAGCACGCCCTCGATCCCTACGACGAACACGGCCCACAGCCCGGTCAGCGCGTGCGACAGGGCCACCCCGACGAGCGTGCGCTGCCGGGCATACAGCCAGCCCCAGAGGAGCCCGGGCAGGAGGGTCAGCAGCGCAAACCCCATCGACAGGTGGAGATGGAAGGATGAGAAGATCAGGTTCGACCCGATGATGGCCACCGCCTGCCGGTTCGTCCCGCTCAGGAACTCGTCGAGGGCGCCCTGCAGGCAGCCGCGGACGACGAACTCCTGGAAGGGTGCGTGCAACGCGTAGAGGACGGCCATGGCGGCCCAGAGCGTGAGCACACTGCTCCCGGCCACGCCGGTCCGGTTGATCGCCGCGTACGGCTCGAACAGTGTGTGGCCCGGGGACAATCCCGCGCGCAGGACGATCCACTTGAGGACGACGACCAGCACACAGAGGACCAGCGTCGCCCCCAGCGACTCCCCCACCGAACGCCGCCAGTTGGCGCGGGTGAGCCCGTAGAACGTCATCGGATAGTGGAACCGCCGGATCATGCTGAGGACGGCGCCGGTGAGCACCAGCATGAGCGACACGGTGACGAGCGTGTTCGACGCCGCCTGGGCCGCGTAGCGCGTCATCACGCTGAGGGCGAAGGCGTAGATGCTCAGGCCGAAGACGACGAAGGTGAGGAAGCGCGCCATCGCCACCTGGTTCCGGAGCAGGCGTACCGTCACCTCGTTCGTGAACCGGAGCCGGCTCGCGATGGCTCGCGAGAGCTGGCGCAGGAGCTCGGAGTTCCTCGTCGCCGCGGCTCCCGCAAGGGCGATCTCCTGTGGTGCGAAGGCGTAGAGCGTGGTGGGACCCACGGCCCGCACGGAGGCGGACCGGGGTTCGTCATCGAGGAGCGCCAGCTCCCCGACGCTCGCGCCCGCGCCGAGACGGGCGATCTCGTGCAGGGAGCCCCGGTTCGGGTCTCCTTTCAATACCTGCATTTCGCCCTGCTTGATGATGAACACCTCGCGCCCGGGCTCGCCCTCGCGCATCACGAAGTGACCCGCGGGGATCTCGACCTCTCGCACGAGGGACGCGAGAACGTGCAAGTCGGCGTCCGAGAGCGATTCGAACAGCGGCGTCGCGCGCAGGAACACGAGTCGGTCCGCCGCGGGCCCGGAATCATCGCGGCGTCCCTCGAGGGAAGACGCCTGCGGCGGGAAGGACAGCGTGCTCGCCATCTCGGC
>Ga0209056_10008628_pt1 | contig 10447 bp, 9 predicted proteins | sample GraSoiAngelo_114_FD_185876 | JGI IMG/M metagenome (GOLD analysis project Ga0209056, IMG submission 185876) | Grasslands soil microbial communities from the Angelo Coastal Reserve, California, USA - 14_0903_13_40cm (SPAdes) (version 2) | ecosystem: Environmental > Terrestrial > Soil > Grasslands ...
ACGTGGTGGCGCTGCGCGCGGTGACGAGCCGGGACGGCATGACGGCCGACTGGTTCCCGTTTCCCACCGACGTGCTCGCGAAGATCAGCAGCCGGATCATCAACGAGGTGCGCGGCGTGAATCGGGTGGTATATGATGTGAGTTCGAAACCCCCTGCAACCATCGAGTGGGAATAACGGCGTCACGTGCAACGCCTCTAGATGTTCTTATCTTCCAGCAACTTCAAGAATTCCTGAGACGAGCCTAGTTTGGCTAGCTTTTCCGGAACATCAGCTTCCTTCGCGAACTGCGCAATCTTGCCAAGCACTGGCAGATACTGATTGGAGACTTCCAGCGGCGGAGCAACGATCAGGAAGAAGTAGTGTACCGGCTTGCCGTCGATGGCGTTGAAGTCGAGCCCCTGCGGCTTGCGGCCGAACGCCACCCGCAGCCGGTTCACGGCCAGGGCGCGGCAGTGCGGGATCGCGATGTTCTGGCCGATCCCCGTCGAGCCGAGGGTCTCGCGCCGCTTGAGCATCTTGACGAGCGTCTGCTCCGCCTTGTCGTCGAGCTTGAGCAACCCGACGAGCTCCTTCAGCACGTCGTCTTTCGTACTGCTGTGGAGGTCCAGGTTGATGGCCTCCTCCGAAAAGAACTCCCGCAGACGCACTGTGGCTCGCTCCACGTGGCAAAGGGCGGCCTAACCTAATGAGTGGTTGCCTCATATGCAACGCGTCATTACGTTGTCTCCCATGCACTTCCCGTACCCTGTGGCACACGAGGTGCCGCTCTTCCTCGCCCCCATGTCGGGGGTGTCGGAGTCGCCGTTCCGACTGCTGTGCCGTCGGTTCGGGGCGGACGTCGTCGTCTCGGAGTTCATCTCGGCGGTGGGCGTGGCGCGGGGCATCGAGCACCTGTTCGCCGACATGCGATTCGAGGAGGCCGAGCGTCCCATCGGGATCCAGCTGTATGGCGCCGATGCCACAGTCATGGCACGAGCGGCGGCGATGGTGACGGAGACCTGCAAGCCGGACTTCATCGACATCAACTTCGGCTGTCCGGTGAAGAAAGTGGTCAAGAACAACGGCGGCTCGGGCTGCCTCAAGGATTTGGGCCTGGTCCAGACGATCATCCGGGCGGTGCGAGGCGCAACGCATCTGCCGGTCACCGTGAAGATCCGCAGCGGCTGGGACGAGGCGCAGCGCGACCCAGTGGGCATCGCGCTCCGCTGCCGCGAGGCGGGCGCCCAGGCAGTCACGCTGCATGCGCGCACGCGCACGCAGATGTTTTCGGGGACCGCCGACTGGGACGAGATCGCCCGAGTGGTCGAGGCGCTGGACGTGCCCGTGATCGGCAACGGCGACGTGATGACCCCGGAAGACGTGTTGGCCATGCGGCGGCACACGGGCTGCGCGGGCGTCATGGTCGCGCGCGGGGCGTTCGGAAACCCCTGGCTGTTCGCACAGGCGCGCGATCTCCTGGTCGGGCGCTCCAGACGGGCGGACCCCTCCGCCGAGGCGCGTTTCACTACGGCGCTCGAGCATGCCCGGCTCGCGCTCCGGCTCCAGGGCGACAGCCGCAAAACGGCGCTCGAGTTTCGCAAGCACTTCGGCTGGTACACCAAGGGGGTGCCGGGCGCCGCCGGCTTGCGCGAGCGGCTGTTCCAGATCGACTCGATGCAACAGGCCGAAGCGATCTTCTCCGCCTATCTCGCAGCGACGGCGGTAGAGCGGGCGGCGTGAAGCTGGACGACCTGGGGCGGCTGTTCGAGCGCCTCCCGTTCGCGACGATCGATCACCTCCGGCCCCTCACACAGGGGCATCAGGAGGTGATTCTGTGTCAGGGCAAGACGGCGGAGCAGGTGGTCGGGATCGCCGAGCGGCTCGCGGCGGCGAGCGGCAGCTTCCTCGCGACCCGCGCCGAGCCGCCGCAGCGCGTGGCCCTCACGGCGCAGTTCCCTCGCGCCGAGGTCAATGAGCTGGGCCGTACAGTCTACCTGCCACCCGAGCCCGAGCCGGCGCCGACGGGGCGGGGGACCATCCTCGTGGTGACGGCGGGAACGAGCGATCTCCCCGTCGCCGAAGAGGCGGCCGTGACCGCGCGGGCGCTCGCGAACCGGGTGGAGCGGCTCACGGACGTCGGCGTGGCCGGGATCCATCGCGTGCTGGCGCACGCCGAAGCGTTGCGCAGCGCCGCGGTCGTCATCGTGGTCGCCGGCATGGAAGGGGCGCTGCCGAGCGTGGTCGGCGGGCTGGTGCGGGCTCCCGTCATCGCGGTGCCGACGAGCGTGGGCTACGGCGCCTCGTTCGGGGGCGTGGCGGCGCTGCTTGGCATGCTCAACTCCTGCGCTGCGGGCGTCACGGTGGTCAACATCGACAACGGATTCGGCGCCGCCGCCGCCGCGAGCCGCATCAACCACTCATGACACGGACCGGCGTCTGGGCCGGGCGCGGACTCGCCGTGCTCGGCCTCGCCGCCGTCGTGTGGGGCGTGTTGCAGGCGAGTCTCTGGGCCCTGCTCGCGGCGATCGGGGGATTTCTGGCCGCCACCGGGCTGGCGTTCGCCCCGCTGGTGCGCGTCTGGCTCGCCGAGCGTCCCGCCACCCGCCCGTCCGACTTCGAGCATACCATCGACCTGCTGCGCCGCGCGCACGGCGCGCGGGCGGGATGGGTCGTCGGGCTCGAGGAGGGAGACCTCGAAGTGGCGGCGCCCGACGACCCGAGCCACGACATACGGCTCCGGGGAGCAGCGATTGCGCAGCTCGCCTCGGTGGACGGCCGGGCGCACGTGGTGCGCGAGCCCGAGGGCACGTATGTCGCTGTCGGCGACTTCCCGTTCGGCGCGGCGCTGCTGCTGGGCCAGTCGGACGCGACGCCCGCCGACAGCGCGGCCACGGCCGAGGAGCTGCGCCGCCTGGTGGCGAGCCTGCTGGTTGCGCAGCGACACGAGCCGGGCGAGCAGCCGGCCCAGCTCGTCGCGAAGCAGCTCGCGGCGATCGTGGGGGGGGCCCAAACGCTCGAGGGAATCGCCAAGGCCGGCGCGGCGCTGGCCCAGCAGTTCGTCCAGCGCGGCGTGGTGATCGCGCTCCAGGGCGTCGGGCCGGCGACCGGGGAGGCCAGGATCGTGGCGGTCTCCGCGGCGGCGGACAGTCGCCTCGAGGGACTGACGCTCGCGCCTGATGCCGCGGCGATGCGGGCCATCGTCGGGCGGGTGCCGGTCGTCTCACAGGGGCGCGAAGACGTCCTCGGGAGCGGCCTGTCGGACCGACGACGCCAGGACCGCGCGGGCACGGCCTATCCCCTGCTCGACGGCCATTTCGCCATCGGCGCACTGGTGGTGATGGGACCGCCGCTGCCCGGGGACGCCGGAGTGGCCGACCAGCTGCAGCGCCTGGCGATGGAGCTGGGCGCGCGGCTCGCGGCGGCCCGCGCCGTGCACGAGGCGGAACAGCGCGCCGTGAGCGACCCGCTCACCGGTCTCCGGAATCGGCGCGAGTTCGACCGCGCCGTGCAGCGGCACGCCGCCGGCAAGCCCGCCGCGATGGCCACGCTGATCTACTGCGATCTCGATCACTTCAAGACGCTGAACGATACGCTCGGCCACGCCGCCGGGGACGCGGCGCTGCGACACGTCGCGCGGATCCTCGAGGGCGCGGTACGGGATAAGGATCTCGTCGCTCGGATCGGCGGCGAGGAGTTCGCCATCTGGATGCCCCACGCCCCGCTCGAGTCGGGCCTCGAGGTCGCCGCGCGCATCCGCGCGACCGTCGAATCGGCGGCGTGGCGGTGGGGCGGGGAAGAGTACCCCATGACGATCTCCTGTGGCGTGGCGAGCTACCCCGACGCGGTCACACAGCTCGAGAACCTGCGCAGCGCGGCCGACGCGGCGCTGTATCGCGCCAAGCAGAGCGGGCGGAATCGAGTTGAAAAAGCGGTCGCGGCCGGCTAGGTTGGATTCGGGGGGCGACAGGCTTCGACGGGTTCGACGAGGGTATGGCTGCGTGCCCAGGTCGTCAGTCACCTGGTTAATCCACTGGCAAATTTCACAACTGCCAATTCAAACCTGGCACTGGCTGCGTAAGCTTCGGCTTCACGCACCTGCGTGAGTGGCAGCCCGCCTGAGGCGGCGCTCACGTATCGCAAAATCGGGCTGGCGTGACCTGGGGCCCGAACGGGTCGCGTAAGAGCTGCTAAGGGCTCGTCGCTGCCGTGGCGGGCGAGACGCCGCGGGAGCGAGACTCAAAAAGCCTCGCCTACGCACGTAGTGGCTGTATCGGAGTCATTCTCGGACCGGGGTTCGATTCCCCGCGCCTCCATACGAACACGGGAAACGGCCGGGGGAGAGGGAAGGGGGAAGCGGCCCCACCTCTCCCCCGTTGCGTTGCCGCCACAGCCCGCCGGTCCGACTACTAGAAACATAGTTGACAACCGGCCACGCTGCGCCTACCATCTACTATAACGTTAGTAGATGGAGACGCCCGTGCCCATTGCCTTCACCGACCGCGAGCTCGACGTCATGAGCGTCCTGTGGGACGCCGGGTCGGCCACCGTCGCACAAGTTCGCGAGCGGCTCAGCGACGACCTCGCCTACACGACCGTCCTGACCGTCCTGCGCACGCTCGAACAGAAGGGCTACGTCGGCCACACCGGCGAGGGGCGGGCCCATCGGTACCGTCCGCTGGTCAAGCGCGCGGCCGCCGGTCGCAGCGCGCTGCGCCGGCTCGTGGACAAAGTGTTCGACGGCTCGCCCGAGCTGCTCCTGACCCAGCTGGTCTCCGACAGGAATCTTGGTGACGAGGAGCTGCGCCGCCTGCGCAAGCTGCTGGCGGATCGGCTCCGGGAGAAGCAGCCATGATCGCCGCGTGGATGGTGTACTGCGTCGCCATCGCCGTTGTGTTCGTCGTGGTCGGCGAGGCGCTCGAGCGAGCGCTCCACCTGGCGGGGCGCGCCACGCGCTGGGCCTGGGTCGCGGCCCTCGCGGGCTCGTACCTCGTGCCGGCGGCCGCCTGGCTCCGGCCGGGTGCGTTCGGCGCGCTGCCCATTCCGTTGGCGAGGCCCGTCGTCGCCGGACGCCAGGCCACCGCCGGCCCGATCGACCCGCTGCAGAGGGGCGCCGTGCCGGCGCCGCCGTTCTCCCTCGGCGACCTCGATGCCACACTCGCGTGGGCGTGGAGGCTTTCTTCGGCGGCGCTGCTGCTCTCGCTCGGCGCCGCGGCGCTCCGGTTGGCGGCTGTGCGACGCGGCTGGCGCAACGCCACCGTGGACGGCCGGGCCGTCCTCGTGTCGGACAACGTCGGTCCCGCCGTGGCGGGGCTGTGGCGGCCCCGCGTGGTCCTTCCTGACTGGGCGCTCCAGCTCGGCGAGCGGGAGCGGCGGCTGATGCTGGCTCATGAGGACGAGCACATCCGAGCGCGCGACCCCTGGCTGCTCGCCGGTGCGGCGGCGGCGCTCCTCCTCGCGCCCTGGAACCCGCTGGTGTGGTGGCAGGTGCGGCGACTGCGTCTGGCGGTCGAAATGGATTGCGACGCCCGCGTGCTGGCGCGCGACGGTGACGCGCCCGCCTACGGTGAGCTGCTGCTGCGTGTCGGACAGCGCCGCGCCCGCCTGCCGCTCGGCGCGCCCGCGCTGGGCGAGCCGGTGTCGTTCCTCGGGCGTCGGATCCGCCGCATGGTGACGGCTTTACCACGCTGGCGCTGGGCGGGTGCGGCGGCAGGCGGACTGATCGCGGTCGCTGCCGTCATCGCCGCGTGCGAGGCCCCGCGGCCGGTCGGGCCGCAAGCACCGAGCGACCCGTCAGCCGTCGTGGAACCACTGGCCGTGTTATGGAAGGTGCCAGTCCAGGATGCGCCCACGCCGGCGTCGCTGATGGACGAGTGGCCGGCGTTCCTGTCAGGACCGCCGCTGCAATACCCCAACTTGCTGCGCCAGGCGGGGATTCAAGGGCGGGTGGTCGTGCACGCCATCATCGACACGGCCGGCCGTGCAGAGCCGTGGTCGGTACACGTGATCGAGAGCCCCCACCCGGGGTTCGATCAGGCCGCGAGGAACTTCGTGCTGGAGGCGCAATTCCGGCCTGGACGGATGCGCGCGCGGGACGTGCGCGTGTCTATCAAGTTTCCCGTGAACTTTCGGACCGGAAGGTAAAGCGGATCCTTCGCTGCGCGCGCGTTCCGCGCGCTCGCTCAGGAGGACCGCGCCTGCCATCCTGAGCGCCGCAGGCGCGAAGGATCTGCTTTTGGGTACCTTCATTGCCATGCGGAACACGTTCTTGGCGCTCTGCTTGCTTGCCTCTCCCGCACCCGCGCAGTCTCCAATCGATTCCGTCCGGATCGTCACCCGCGACATCCCGAACTTCTGGCGTGCCTACGACCAGGCCGCCGGCAAAGACTCGGCCGAGCGCGTGCGCATCTTCGAGACGGTGTATTTGCAGCCCGGCTCGCCAGGGCTCCGCGACTGGATGCGCGTGCGACTCATGAATCGCGACACCGTCCGCGCGCGTCTGCTCGCGGCCGGGTGGCCCAAGGAGCGGCTCGACTCGCTTTCCCCCGATAGCGTGAGAAAAGTCGCCGCGCCGTTCTACGAGCGATCCGCCGCCGAGGAGCTGCTGCGCGCGCTCGTGCAGTACCCGCGCTACTACGCCGCCGTGCGCCCCACGACGCTTGCGGTTGATACCAATTCGCGGGTAACGCAGGGGATTCGGCATGGCCTGACCCGGCTCGCAGCGCTGTATCCCGAAGCCCGCTTTCCCAACGTCTACTTCCTCATCGGCACGCTCTCGACCGGCGGCACGACCGCGCAGAGCGGCATGCTGATAGGCACCGAGCAGAGTGCGAGCGACCCCGCTACGCCGCTCGACGAGCTGCCCGACTGGGCGCGGAAGAATTTCCCTACGCATACGTTCGAATCGCTCGTTGGCCTCGTCGTGCACGAGGCGGTGCACACCCAGCAGAAACCCGCCCCACCCGGCCAGCAGGACAATCTGCTGCGTCACGCGCTGGGCGAAGGCATCGCCGATTTCCTCGCCGAGCTCGCCGTGGGACCGTGGGCTGCCAATTCACCGCGCCAGAGCTACGGCCGCGCGCATGAGCACGACGTCTGGGTGGACTTCCAGGACGAAATGCAGGGAGGCGATTCGACGATCCGCACCTGGATGTACAACGGCATGGTGCCGCCCGACAAAAACCACGGCGCCATCGACATCGGCTATTGGGTGGGCTACCGGATCGCCGGTGCCTACTACGCGCGCGCTAAGGACAAGCGCGCTGCGGTGCATGAGCTGCTCGAGCTGCGTGATGCGGAGGCGATTCTGCGCGCGAGCGGCTACGCGCCCTAACGGGCAAAGCGTGACGTTTCGCACCTTCGGCGGTACCAGCTGTCGCCGAGCGTACGCTCTAGCTCAACGCACCGAGCCCTTCAGGGCTCGCGTAGTGGCCGAGTCGGCGCTGCAGCGCACGGTTAGCCCCGCACCGGGACGATACTCTCTTCCAGATTTGCCCGAATCAGTGCCCTGAGTTACGGTATCGGCCGTCCCGCGGGGCGGTATGTTACTCCAAGTTGATCGAATAGAAATGCGGATACATCGGCAAACACGGATATCCGCTCGTCGAGTGGCGTGCCAAAGCCGTGCCCGGCACTGCTGCTCGTCCATAGCAAAATTGGGCGACCCGAGCTCGAGGCACGCTGCAGTCGAGCCGCCATCTTGCGTGAGTTCATTGGGTCGACGCGACCGTCGTGCTCGCCAGTCCGCAGGTACACGGCGGGATAGCGCGTGCCATCGACAACGTGGTGGTACGGCGAATACGCGTACAGCGCCCGGAACTGCTGTGGGTCTTTGACAGTCCCGTACTCGGTCGTATTGAACGCTCCGTTGGGCGAGAGCTCCACCCGCAGCATGTCATAGATGCCGACATACGACGCCACAGCCCGGAACAACTCGGGATGCTGCGTCAGGGCGGCGCCCATCAACAAGCCGCCGTTCGATGCGCCTTCGATCGCGAGCCGGTCGGGGTTGGTGTAGTGGTTGTCGTTTAACCAGCGCGCGCAGGCGATAAAGTCATCGAACACGTTCTGCTTGTTAGTGAGGTTGCCCGCGCGGTGCCAGTCTTCACCGTACTCACTGCCGCCGCGCAGATTGGCAATAGCGTACACGCCGCCCTGGCTGAGCCACACGCGCAACAGCGGCTGGAACCCAGGTGTAAAGCTGATCCCATAGCCGCCATACCCCCACAGCCGCGTCGGATTTTGCCCGTCGCGCTTCGTGCCGTTTCGTTGAAGAATGGTCATCGGGACCTTCGTGCCATCGCGCGAGGTCACGAACACGCGGACAACCTCAACGTCGGCGAAATTTGCCGGCGAGGTCACGAACAGCGCGGTGCGGCGGACTGAGTTCGTAGTGGGATCGTAGCGGTACCAGGCGGGTGGCGTGGTGTAGCTCTGGGCCTCATACAGAACGGTGGCGCTTGAATCGCTCACGATCTCGCTGACCGCTGAGACCGGTGCGAGCGGCAGGGAGACTTGCCGGTGGGACTGGAGGTCGATCCTGCGGATCGCCGACGGACCGCCCGCTACCTCGAGCACATAGAGCTGCGTGCCGGCCACGAAGATGTCTTGAATCGCGCCGCTATCCGACTCGGCGACCACTTCAGCGGCATCCAGTCGCGGACGGTCGAGTGGGATGCGCAGCACTCGGCCGCGCGATGCATGGCGGAGCGACACCAGGTAGAGGAAGCCATCCCGGCCGAGCGTCGCCCGTGTGGCCTGATCGGTGAACGAGGTGACCTGCGTCCATTGCGCGGTCGGGCCGCGTACAAAGTGCTCGACCTCGCCGCCGTCGCCATTGTTGACGCTGGCTAGGAAGTAGCGGCCGTCCGGCGTTCCCGACACGAAGATTTCAGCGATCCGGGGGAAGTCTTTGCCGAGTGCGTAGGTGTCGGTGCTATCGGGGGTCCCAAGCCTGTGGAAGTAGAGCTGCTCATAGAAGTGGATATCGGCCTCGGGGCGCTCGCCGGGATGCGGGTAACGCGTGTAATAGAAGCCGCTATCGCCGCTCCAAGCCACGCTGCCGAGTGCCGTGGGATACTGAATGTGCGCGATCGTGTCGGGAAGCTGTGCGCCGGTCCCGAGGTCGAAGATGTGCAGGGTACCGTCCTCCGACCCGCCCCGTGACAGTGATATCGCGACGCGCGAGCCACCAGGCGAGGGCACATAGAAGTCGATCGTTGTGCCGCCAGTCGTGTCGTAGACGGAAGGATCGAGCAGGACGTGTTCGGTGCTCGGGTCGTCCGGAGAGCGCATTGTCACAAACAGCGGTTGCTGTTTCGGCGGTTGGGACTTCAGAGCGAACAGCACGTTCGCGCGGCGCGTGAGGCTGGAGTAGTGCGCCGAGTTGCCCGCAAAGACGTCGCGCACCTCACGGGCGATGGCGGCCCGCGCGGGTAAAGCGTCGAGGAATGCGCGGGTGTGCGCGTTCTGGGAGTCGCTCCAGGCGCGCACAGCGGGATCGTCCCAGTTCTCAAGCCAGCGATAGTCTTCGGTGACGGCCACGCCGTGGTAGGTGTCCGTGACCGGGCGGCGCGCGGTAGTGGGAAGTGGGGGCACGGTAGGCGACTGCGCAGTAACCTGCGACGCAACAGAAAGGCTGATTGTAACGCACGCAACTGCAGCGTAGCCGAGGCGGGGCATGCGATGCTCCCAAAAGAATAGGACCGAGAGGTAGCACGTGGCGCTTAGGTCGTCAAATCTCATCTAGTCGTTCGAGGTTGCGAGCGTCGCAACTGCGCAACCTTCACCTCCACCGCATTGCGCCGCGGTACCAGTGCAGGGTCTGGGTCCTTCATCAGGGTCAGATACCAGCGATATGCACGGATCGCTCCTTCACGATCGCCAAGGCGCATCGCCAAGTCTCCTTCGCGGCGCAGTGACGCCGTCAGGAACGGGGAGCGAGGATACGTCTCCCACATATTCCGCCGTCTCACCGCCGCAAGTGCCGCTGAATCGTCGCCGCGAGACTCATACAACCGGCTGAGGAGCAGCAACTCCCAATCCAGCATCGACGGACTGTTGAACGTCGCCCTCCGGTGCACAGGACCGGACCGGATGACAGAATCGAAGCGCGCAATCATCGCATCGGCATCCGCTGCATCGCTGCGAACGGCAACAGCAGCTCGCAGCGCCGCGGCGCACGTCCTGGCTTCCGCGACCGTCCGCCCCGAATCGGGCACCGCCGCAGCACGGCTGAGGCGTTCGATCGCGCGGTGCGCTAGCGCCGGCTGTCCGTGCCACGCCCGCCACTGCCCCGCGAAGCACGCGGCACGGTACTGTCGCGCGCGTTCGTCCGGCGTGGCAGCCGGCGCTGCGCCAGCAAGCCGGTCATAGCCGCGGGCGTCTGCAGCCGCGGCCACACTGTCACCCTCGCCGTAGAGCCACTCAAGCACCTGCAATCCCATCGCCGTGCCTCGTGCCGCGCCGGG
>Ga0209056_10008629_pt1 | contig 10446 bp, 9 predicted proteins | sample GraSoiAngelo_114_FD_185876 | JGI IMG/M metagenome (GOLD analysis project Ga0209056, IMG submission 185876) | Grasslands soil microbial communities from the Angelo Coastal Reserve, California, USA - 14_0903_13_40cm (SPAdes) (version 2) | ecosystem: Environmental > Terrestrial > Soil > Grasslands ...
AGCCACAAACACACCGTCGCGGAAAGCCGGCATGGATAAATCCCAAGGCCGAATTCATCCAGGTCGACATGCGGAATCGCGATGCGATTACTGCCGCGCTCGATGGGATCGATGTTGTTTTTCACCAGGCCGCGTATGGCGGGTACATGCCGGAAATTGTGAAATTCGTGCATGTAAATTCGCTCGGCACAGCACAGATGCTTGAAGTCGTTCGGGAGAAAAATCTCCCGATCAGAAAGATCGTCGTTGCCAGCTCGCAGGCCGTTTATAGCGAAGGCGCCGGCGAATGTCCGAAGCACGGATTGGTCTTTCCAAGCGTCCGGCCGATTGAACAATTGCGTCGCGGCGATTGGCAAGTGCACTGCCCAATTTGCGGAGCGATCACAAAAAGCATTCCAACGCCCGAGAACGCGCCCGTCGGTGGCGAAACCGTTTACGGGCTGACGAAAGTGGACCAGGCATTCCCACAGTCGCGCTGCGTTACTCCTGCACGTACGGACCCCGCCAATCCATCTTCAATCCGTACACCGGCGTAATTGCGATTTTTTGCACGCGCTTGCTGAACGATCTGCCGCCAGTCTTGTACGAAGACGGCGAGCAAACGCGCGATTTTTCGTTCGTCCAAGATATTGCGCGCGCGAATTTGCTCGCGGCCGAAACCGACAAGCTCCATGGGCTGCCCGTAAATATCGGTAGCGCTTGCGGCACACCGATTCGCGAAATCGCGGAGCAACTTGCCGACATTCTGAAGATTGACATCGCGCCTGAGATCAACGGCGCATTTCGCCTGGGCGAAATGCGCCATCTTACGAGTGATACCACGCTGGCACGGTCCGCCGGTTACAAACCAACCGTGGATCTCAGCGAAGGCATCCCGCGCTACATCGACTGGATCAGAAAGCAGTCGGACATCCGCGATTATTTCAGTGAAGCGAGCGACATCTTGAAGAACAAAGGCATTGTTCATCGCGTGGCCGGATGAATCTCGCCAGTAGCATTCCAGATTTTGACGCACCGGTCGTCGCGCATGCCCGGAAGGATTTTCCGCTCCTGAACGCGGACATGACGGTTGGCCAAGCGCTGGAACGGATCCGGCGCGAGGGTGTGGGCGAGCGCGTGATTTATTTTTATGCGATCGATGAAGAGAAACGGCTGGTGGGCGTCGTTCCGACCCGACGACTGTTGACCGCGCCACTGGAAACCGCGCTGGGCGAAGTGATGGTGCCGCGTGTCGTGGCTGTTCCAGCGAAGGCAACGGTGCTCGACGCGTGCGAGTTCTTTGTGCTTTACAAGTTCCTCGCTTTCCCGGTCGTGGACGAACAACGCCGCGTGGTTGGAATCATCGACGCGAATTTGTTCGCCGAGGAAATTCTGGAAGCCGGCGATACTGAGAATCAATCCCGCAGTGGCGAGGCTGTGCCGATCGGTCCTGAGTTTTTTGCAGCGCTCGGTTTTCGCCTGGAACAAATTCGTGGTGCATCGGCGTGGCGCGCTTTTCGATTCCGCTTCCCATGGCTGCTCGTCACCGTGACAGGCGGAACGCTCTCGGCCATTCTGGCGGGCTTTTTCGAGGCAACACTGGCTGGGACCCTGATCATTGCGTTTTTTCTGACAATGGTGTTGGGATTAAACGAAAGCGTCAGCATGCAATCGATGAGCGTGACGATTCATGCGTTGCGCTCAGTCACCGTGACTTGGGATTGGCTCGCGCCTGCGTTCCGTCGCGAACTGGCAACGGCAGTACTTCTCGGTCTTTCCTGTGGGTTCGTTGTCTGCGTCATTGCCTGGGTGTGGCGCCACGATTTGCGTGCGGCAGCTGTTATCGGCGGTAGCATTGCGCTCTCGCTAGTCACTGCATGCGCGCTGGGCCTGGCTGTGCCTTCGCTTCTGCATCGGTTCAACCTCGATCCCAAAATTGCCGCGGGCCCTGTCACGCTCGCGTTGGCCGACTTCATTGCGCTGGTGATTTACTTCACAAGCGCGTGGCTCGTTTTGCGATGAGCAAGGTCGCCGTTGTCATCCCTGCCCTAAACGAGGAGGAACCGATCACCGGCGTGGTTCGCGAATGCCTCGCGACCGGCGTGCCCGGCGAAGTGATTGTGGTTGACAACGGCAGCACCGATCACACAGCCGCGCGTGCGCGTGAAGCCGGCGCGCGCGTCATAGCTGCGCCGCGGGGTTACGGACGAGCTTGCGCGGCAGGCGCGCGGGCGGTTTCAATCCCGCAGTCGCGGGATGACATCGTAGTGTTTCTGGACGGCGATGGCAGCGACATTCCAGCGTTCATACCGCAGCTCGTCGAGCCGATCACAAGAGGGACGCACGACTTCGTGATCGGCTCGCGCACGCGCGGCCAGCGCGAAATCGGCAGCATGAATTTCCAGCAGATTGTATCTGGGCGAATTGCCGGATGGATAATGCAACTACTTTACGGCGTTCGTTACACAGACATGTGCCCGTTCCGCGCCATCCGACGTGATGCGCTCGCAAAACTTGATATGCGCGAGGAAACTTACGGTTGGAATTTGGAGATGCAGATGAAGGCCGCGCGGGCCGGTCTGCGTATCCTCGAAATCCCGGTGAATCATCGCCACCGCACGGGTGGCGAATCGAAAGTTTCAGGCACGTTACGCGGCACGTTCGTCGCCGGCACTCGCATCATCGCGACTCTCTTCCGCGTGGCGGTCAGTCGGTCCTTGGTGTAACATCGCCGATGGTTTCAATGCTCGATTTGGAAAGGTTCCGCGCCACGCCGCTTACCCGCGAGCCGTTTGAATTCTTGATTGTTCCAGAATTTGTGAAGGCCGATGCGCGCTCGGCGATACACAAGGATTATCCCGAAGTAGATCGGCCCGGCAGTTTTCCGCTCGGTGAGGTCAGTTACGGCGCTGCTTTTTCAAAGCTTGTTGAGGAAATGCGTAGCGGAGAGTTTCGCAAGGCGTTTGAGGAAAAGTTCGGCATCGACCTGACGAATCGGCCTGACATGATCACGGTGCGCGGCCGATGCAGCGAAAAAGACGGCAAAATCCATACTGACTCGGAGACGAAAATCATCACGATCCTCATCTACATGAACGCGGGGTGGGAGTCCGCTGGTGGCCGGCTACGATTGCTCCGTTCCGGAAACAATCTCGACGACATGATTCTCGAAGTTCCGCCGACGGAAGGGACTCTGCTGGCGTTTCGTCGCAGCAATAATTCGTGGCACGGCCATAAACCGTTCTCGGGTCCGCGCCGCGTGATTCAGTTTAACTGGGTCACCAGTGAGGCCGTGGTGCGGCGCGAACAAAACCGCCATCGGTTGTCGGCGTGGATGAAAAAAACTGCGCGGCGCGTTGTCCGGCGAGAAGAAGGCGGCATAAATGTCGGTAGGGCGGGCAGGCCTCGGCCCGCCGCATGGGATTCGCTCGGCGCGCACGGAGTGACGCGCCCTACCAAGCGGCCCTTGATGTGATAACTTCGCGAATTGAATCGCCAGATCGAACGAACAGAGGCAGAGCCCTCGCACGGCTCGGAGCTGCAAACCGCCGAGTTCTCGCGCATTTTGCTGATCAAACCTTCAGCGCTCGGCGACGTTGTGCACACGATCCCAGTGCTGGTGAAATTGCGTGCGCGTTATCCGCGTGCGCGAATTGACTGGCTAATCACGCCGGAGAACGCGGAGGTCGTGCGTCATCATCCCGCGCTCTCGAATGTGGTTCTGTTTGCGCGTCGCGAATTCTCGAAGCCTGGCCAGAGGTGGTGCGCTATGCTCGGCTTCTTCGATCTGCTCAAACAAATCCGCCGCGCGAAATATGATCTGGTCGTCGACATGCATGGCCAGGTGCGTTCGGCTTTGTTCGCGCTCATAAGCGGCGCCCGAGTGCGCATCGGGTTTGATCGGCCGATAAAATTTTCGCGCACAATTTCTGCCGAGCACGATCTCAAGAACGTCCCGAGCCACGGCTGGCGCGGCGCCCGCGAAGGTTCTTGGATCGCGTACACTCACCGCATTCCCATTCCGACGCTCGATGTTCATGCAATTGACCGTTACCTGTGGGTCGGATCGTTGCTTGGTTTTGATGATCAACCGCCGGACCTGGCAATTTATCTCTCGCCGGAAACAATCCGCAACGTGGACCGACTACTCGAGGAGCACGGTGTCCCTACTCGCAAACCGCTCGTTGTTCTTGTGCCCGGCACAATTTGGGAAACGAAGCACTGGACCATCGAAGGATTTGCAGGTGTAGCGCGCGAGTTTCTTCGCGAAGGATTTGCTGTCGCTCTCGCGGGTACGAAACGCGATGAGGCGCGCTGCCAGCAAATCGCCGCCGCCGCGCCTGGGACCTGTGATCTTTGCGGGAAGACCACGCCGGCAGATTTGGCGGGACTGATTCGACGCGCTGAGGTGACAGTGACGAACGACTCCGGGTCGATGCATGTCGCCGCGTCACTCGGGAAACCTATGGTGAGCGTATTTGGTCCGACGAATCCGGTTCATATCGGGCCCTACCAAAGGCCCGAATCGGTTGTGCGCGTGGACCTGCCGTGTTCGCCCTGCAATTACCGTCGTCTGAGCCAATGCCCTTTCGATCACGCCTGCATGAAGCAGGTCACGTCCGAGATGGCAGTCGAGCGCGCACGCAAAATTCTCGCGGCGGCAAAACTGTAGCGTGCGCTGTCCTCAGCGCAGGATCGCTTCGCGCCGCAACAAAATCCGCTGAGGACAGCGGACACTACAGCCCTTGTGGCCCGGAAAACGGCAGCGTAAGATCGGCAACATGGTGAGCAGAAAAAAGGCGATCTCCGTCGGGTTGCTCGCTGGATTCGTGGCCGCAGTCGTGATGACAACGGCGATGTTATTACTCGCTACACTCGGCATGGCCACACCGCTCGTCATCATCGGCGATCGCCTTTCAGTCTTCATTCCGCCGGGGCCGTTTCTTTCGCTCATGGGCAGGGTCGGCGGTTACAATCATCTCAAGCAACTTGGCGTCGGATCGACAATTGCCGGTCAACTCCTCTTTGGCGCGATTGGTGGAGCGGTGTTCGGCCTGTTCGCGCGGCGCAGGCCCACGCCGCCCTCAGCGTTTTGGACGATCGCTATTTTCATGGTGCTGCCGATCGTCGCCTTCGCAATTTTGCTGTGGCCGGTGTTAGGTACGAGCTACATCGGTCTGCCGATTCAGGTCGCGCGGTTCGTAACACTCATTGGCTTCGCACTGTGCGTCCTTTTGTTCGAACGAACGCTGGTAACAGGCTTCCGATTTCTGACCGCGCGAAAAATCTCGAACGAAGGTTACGAATTTACTCCGGCTATCGGACGCCGTGCATTCGTGCTAGGCGCAATTGGCCTCGCTGCGGCTGGTGGCGGTGTGGCGCTTGGGCGCAAACTGTATCGCGCGGCTACGTTCAGCTATGACGGCACGCAATACAAAGGGCCCATTGTTCAGCCGATTACGCCTAACGACTTATTCTACTGTGTCACCAAGAACGTGGTCGATCCAACGGTCAACATCGATCTGTGGCATCTCGAAATTGGCGGGCTGGTGCAGAACCCGGCGACCTGGCGATTGCAGGATCTCATAGGATTCAAGCCGACCACGCAGGAAACAACGCTAATGTGCATCAGCAACGGCTTGGACGCGGGCCTGATCAGCAATGCCGTCTGGAAAGGTCTTCCGCTGCACGATTTGCTCGACCAAGCGGGTGTACTGTCCAGCGCCGTGCGGGTGCGTCTGCACGGCGTCGACAATTACACCGACACGATTCCGCTGGAGAAAGCGATGGAGCCGACCACGCTGCTCGCTTACGAGATGAATGGCGCGCCCTTGCCGGATCGGCACGGTTACCCTTTGCGCGCGATCGTTCCCGGCTACTTCGGCGAGAAAAACGTTAAGTGGCTTACCCGGATCGAAGTGACCAACGCGAACGCAAAAGGATTCTATGAAGCACAAGGCTGGGGTCCCGATTTCATCGTGCCCACACGATCGAGAATCGATGTGCCCGATAATTGGTCGTCGTTTTCGTTAGGCAAACTAGCTGGCCCCATTGAAGTGAAAGGCATCGCGTACGGCGGTGACCGTGGCGTCTCGCGCGTCGAACTTAGTTTCGACGGCCAGACCTGGAACGACGCGGAAATTTACTACTCCGGCGGCAAATTGGGATGGTCACTGTGGAAGACTCAATGGACCCCCGCCGCGGCGGGTGAATACATGGTCGTTGTACGTGCCACCGACGGCGACGGCCACGTGCAAGAATGGAAATCTGATCGCGGTGCATTCTCCGGGGTTGCCGGGCTCCATTACATTATTGCGCAGATTAAGGCGTAGAATTGCGTGGCCGGACTACCTAGCCGTGGCGCGGTTTCGGCGCTCACAGAGCGCGCTACAGTAGTAGCTCGCGCACTGTGCAACTTGCGCGGTGTGCTAAATTTTACCGATGGAGAAAGTGATAATTGTTGGGAGCGGTTGCGCAGGGTTGACTGCCGCCATTTATGCTGCTCGGGCGAACCTCACCCCGCTGGTGCTGGAAGGCCGGCAGCCTGGTGGGCAACTATCTACGACGACGCTGGTAGAAAATTATCCTGGTTTCCCGGACGGAATCGATGGCCCCGAGCTGATTCTAAATATGCACAGACAGGCCGAAAAATTCGGTGCCAGATTTTCATACGCCGAAGTGACCGATTTCGATGCGAGCAACAAGCATATCCGGATCAAAGCCGATGATGAATGGTTGGAGACGCGGGCGGTCATCATCGCGAGTGGCGCCGCGGCCCGATATCTCGGGCTGGAGGGCGAAAAGAAATTGGTCGGCCATGGTTTGACGTCCTGCGCGACGTGCGACGGCGCATTTTACAAGAACGTGCCGGTCTGCGTTGTGGGCGGCGGCGATTCCGCGGCAGAGGAATCACTATTCCTCACCCGGTTCGCTTCAAAGGTTTATCTGATTCATCGCCGCGACAAACTGCGGGCGTCGAAGATCATGCAGGAGCGCGTGTTCGCGAACAAGAAGATCGAGCCGATCTGGAACACAGTCGTGACACAATATATTGCGGACGAAAAAGGCGAGATGCGCGCGGTGCGTTTGCGCAACGTGAAAACAAATGACGAGCGCGAGCTGGAAGTGGCCTGCGTTTTCGTCGCGATCGGGCATGAGCCCAACACAAAAGCGTATCGAGGCAAACTGGACATCGATTCTGAGGGCTATCTGATTCCAAAAAACTCGGTCGAGAGTAAATATCCCGGCGTCTTCATCGCCGGCGACGTGGCTGACCGCGTTTACAAGCAGGCCGTTACAGCTGCTGGAATGGGTTGCGCCGCTGCACTGCAGGCGGAGAAATATCTTAGCGACCTTGAGGGCCGCTGATTTTCGATTGCCGAATGCCGATTGTCGAATCAGAAAGGATCCTTCTCACCGCGGATCTCAAAGCGCGAACGAAGAAGTTTGCATTACGCGTAATGAAATTGGTCGATGCGCTGCCTCCGACAATTCAAGGGCGCGCTATAGCAAATCAGATTATTCGAAGTGCGATCTCAGTCGCCGCGAACTATCGGGCAGCCTGTCGAGCACGGTCGCGCGCTGAATTTATTGCCAAGCTTGGAGTCGTAGAAGAGGAAGCTGACGAAACTGCTCTTTGGTTAGAGTTGACCATCGATTCAGCATTGCTCACGGAAGCAAGAGTTCATCCCTTGCTTACCGAGGCCGGGGAACTTGTGCCGATAATGGCCGCTTCGCGTAAATCGACACTCGGCAATCGGAAATTGGCAGTTCGATGAAGATCTGTGACCTGACGCAGTTCTACTCTCCCGTCAGTGGTGGCGTGAAGCGATATCTTCACGAGAAGATTGATTACATCGACAGGCACGCGGCGCGCTACCAACACGTTCTTATTGTTCCAGGCGCGAAGACTAAGCTGAAAGCAAACGGCCGCTCGAGTGTTTACACGATTCGTTCTCCTCTTGTGTCGCGCACGGCGCAATACCGCGCGCTGCTGAACCTTCGCGCAGTGGAAGAAATTTTGGACCGGGAACGGCCCGATGTGATCGAATCCGCCGATCCCTATCAGCTCGGCTGGAAAGCATTGAAGATCGGGCGCGCTCTGCGCGTACCCGTGGTCGGGTTTTATCACTCGCATTTTCCAGAAGCGTACGTGCGAAAGAGCGCAATGCTCCTTGGGAAAACGGCCACACATCGCGTGATGAAGCTTTCCCGCGCATACGTTCGCAAACTCTACAATCAGCACGCCGCCACGGTCGTCGCATCAGACCGGCTGGGCCGCGTGCTGCGCGAGTGGGGCGTACACAACGTGCGTGTGCTCAGCCTCGGTGTTAACACGGAAATCTTCCGCCCCGAGGGATCCGGAACGGAAGCGATACGGTGCTCGCTTGGGGTTAGTTCAGGTCAAAACTTTCTTCTTTACGTAGGCCGACTGGCGAAAGAGAAGAACACAGCGACATTGTTTCGCGCCTTCAAGACCTTGCAGCGACGCCGGCCCAATGAATTTCATTTGCTCGTGATCGGCGATGGGCCCGAACGAACGCAACTCCGGAAACTGCAATTGCGGATCGACAATCTGTCGTGGATTCGCTACTGCGCCGATCCTTGCGAGCTCGCGAGCTTCTATCGCGCAGCCGATCTCTTCGTTCATCCCGGTGTTCAGGAAACATTTGGCCTTGCAGCCCTGGAATGCCAGGCCTGTGGGACGCCGGTAGTGGGAATTCGCGGTAGCTGCATGGACAACGTGATTTGTCATGATCAGGAATCGTGGGCGCTTGAAAACAGCGCCGACGCCCTGGCGAACGCGATCGAAGACTGCAGCGACAGGAAATTATCCGTTCTAGGCAGGAACGCTGCACGCGTTGCGCGGAGTCTGTACAGCTGGCCACGTGTTTTTGACGAACTGTTTTGCATTTATCGCGAGCTTCGCTCAAAATACCGCCGATCTTAAATGCTGAACGATGACCATCAGCCGTTTCTCATTCGTGGCTATCGCAGGTCAGATCGCGAGGCCGTAAGAAAGCTATGTTGCGAGACCGGATTCCTCGGGGAGCCGATCGATCCCGTGTATGAGGACCGGGAATTGTTCGCCGATTTTCTGACCACCTATTACACCGATCACGAACCGGAATCCTGTTTTCTCCTGGAGGTAGACGGCGAAATTTCCGGTTATCTGCTCGGCTCGCGCAAGCCGCTACAAAATCAACTCTACGCGCTTTATCAAAACGTCTGGTTATTCTTCCGCGCACTGACTCGCTACTTCCGGTACAACCAGCGCTCGCGTCGCTTTATTCGCTGGCTACTCATGTATGGCTGGCATGAAGTCCCCGCCAGGCCGCGGCGCGTACCGCATTTTCACATCAATCTCCTGCCGGAGGCGCGCAAAGTTTCGACCACGCGCGCGCTGATGAGCGCGTATCTCAGTTACCTTTATCGCTCTGGCGAAAAACGAGTTTGCGGTCAGATCATCACGTTCGAGAGCCGGCGCGGCGAAAAAATGTTCGAGCGTTACGGCTTCAAGGTTTTGAATCGGGCAGAGATCACCAAATACAAAGCCTTTTATCCCGAATCGGTCTACCTCAGCACTGTCATCAAGAACTTGGAAACGGCCGACCCGCTTTCCGCTTACTCGCGCGCACGCGAATAGTCAGAACTTGGAACAAGCCAAACGCTTGAGCACTACATCGATTGGCCAGTTCGCCCGGGGGGTTGGCAACCACAATTGTGTACTGGTCGCTTGGGCTCGCAACGGCCGCTACGTCAATCACGGTGCGCGCGGCGTTCCGCCCATTGCGATCGTTGCCGCTCTAATCATGTCGTAGAAGGCTGGGTTGACATCATCTTGTGCCCAAATTTCAATGAACGCGGCATTGTAGGTCCTGGCTACATCGAGCGAGGCTTGCATGACACATACCGGGTCGCAGGTGGGGCCACAGGGGCCATTTGGCCCTCCGCCCTGCCGGCAACCTGTCGTCGGGCCCAGGGTCGCTGCGCCGACCATCTGCAACCCCGCCTGCCGGGGAGTAGTCCACGGCGGGTTGGGATGGGCGTGGGCACGGATCATATAGTTGATGTACCTCACTGAATCAAAACCGGGGATATATGTGTCGTACACCGTCCCATCGCCCCAGTTGGCATCGACCGTGTTGCGCTGCATGTAAAATCTTCTGGAGTAAGGCCGAGGCGGTATTCCGAGCAAAGCGTTTCCGTAAACATAATTCTCGATATCGCGGCACAGCGTGGTGAAAGTGCCACCGCTAAAATCAGGGTAGGTTATGTCCAAACCGCCGATTGGCAGTTTGATGTTCTGATTGGGGAATGCTGCCGCCGCGGCGTCGCACATTTCTTTCCCAATCTCGAGCATCGTTGGCTCGCTCCATCCGGCGGCCAGCCATTGTGCCGGCTGGTCAACAACAATAGTGCCGCATAATGTGGGCGGCGGTTGCGGACAGCTGGGGCAAATGATGG
>Ga0209056_10008630_pt1 | contig 10446 bp, 9 predicted proteins | sample GraSoiAngelo_114_FD_185876 | JGI IMG/M metagenome (GOLD analysis project Ga0209056, IMG submission 185876) | Grasslands soil microbial communities from the Angelo Coastal Reserve, California, USA - 14_0903_13_40cm (SPAdes) (version 2) | ecosystem: Environmental > Terrestrial > Soil > Grasslands ...
GATCGCCGAGGCCGGCGTGAACCATGGAGGAAAGAAAGAACGCGCTCTCGCCCTTGTTCGCGCGGCCAAATGGGCAGGAGCTGACGCAGTGAAGTTCCAGACCTTTCGCGCTGATCGTTTGGCTTCTACACAGCCGGCGGCATTAGCGCACACCAAGGATCAACCGAACCTGCAGGAGTTGTTCAAGAAGCTCGAATTGCCCTTCGATACGTTCCGAGCGCTGCACAAGGAAGCCGAAAGGCTTGGAATTGAGCTCCTGTCCACTCCCTTCGATAAAGAGAGTGCCGATTTCCTCGATGAACTGGGCGTAAATGCATTCAAGATCGCTTCCGGTGACATAACACATCGGCCGCTTATTGAGCATGTCGCGGGGAAAGGCAAGCCGGTCCTTCTTTCTACCGGAATGAGCGCGCCCGAAGAAATCGAGAAAGCGATTGACTGGATGCACACGAGGTCGAACGAACAAATTGTGCTTTTACATTGCGTGTCCTCTTACCCGGCCAAGCCGGAAGAACTGAACTTGAAGTCGGTCGAGTACCTCCGCGACCGCTTCGGCGTTCCGGTCGGTTTCTCCGATCACAGCGTCGGAGGGCTGGGCTCGGTCGTCGCGACATCGTTGGGCGCGCAGGTCATTGAAAGACATTTCATGATCGAGACTCGAGGTGAGTCCCCCGATCAAGCCATCTCGATGGATGCCAAGGCGCTGAAGATCCATATCGAAGACTTACGCAGGATCGGAACCCTACTGGGCGAACGCGGCAAATTTGCAACGGAAGCAGAAAGCCGGAACAAGACCGCCTCTCGCCGGGCATTGCATGCGCGGCGGCCCATCGCAGTCGGCGAAACGATCGATGCCGATATGCTGTATGCGCTTCGGCCGGCAAACGGAATTTCGCCGGAATTCTTCGAGTCCGTTGTCGGCAAGCAGGCGCTCAGGCCGATCCAGGCGGGCGCTCCGGTCCAGTGGGAGTCGATTCAATGAAGAAAATCAACGTTCTGATTACAGCGGCTTCGCGACGCGTCCCTCTGGTGAGGGCATTTCGCACTGCCGTTCGAAGGTTTGGAGGAGGCCGCGTAATCACGACGGACATCAATCCGTTATCGCCTGCCCTCTATTTCGGACACAAACATCACATTGTTCCACTGACCACGGAGCATAATTACATCCCGATCATCGAAAGCGTCTGCGATGCGGAAGAGGTGAACCTCATCATTCCGACGATCGACGATGAATTGCCCATTTTCGGCCGTGTTCTCGACCGATTTGCGCAACTTGGGATCACCATTGCCGCATCGAGCGAGCAAACCAGTACGACGTGCAACGATAAATACGCGACTTACCTGTTCTGTCAGAAGAACAGAATCCGGACGCCGGAAACCCGACTCGCCAGTCACGTCAAGTTCAGCGATATCCAATATCCGGTCTATGTGAAACCGCGTTTTGGCCGGGGCAGCGTTAACGTTTTTGCGGTCCACAATGAAGCCCAACTCCGGTTGTTTCTTGATTACGTGCCAGACGCCATCGTTCAGGATCACCTTCCCGGAACGGAGTTCACCGTCGATGTGCTGTCGGACTTCGATGGACGCGTCCTTTCCATCGTTCCGCGAGAACGCCTGGTCATTCGTGCCGGTGTCAGTGATAAGGGCGTCACTCGTAAACACGCCGAAGTTATCGCTTTCACAAGAGAAATCGTGGAGAAACTTCAAATCGCCGGACCGGCGAACATTCAGTGCAAGTGGGATGGAGGCGATGTGAGCCTCATCGAAATAATCGCGCGCTTTTCCGGCGGCATTCCGCTCACGATTGCCGCTGGTGCAGATTTTCCAGCCTGGCTCGTTCAGCTTGCGGCCGGGGTGAAACTCAATGCACAGATTGGAAAATTCCAAGACGGACTGGTCATGATGAGCTTCGAAGAAAGCGTATTTGCCACCGAGACCGAACTGAAACCGACACACGTCGAAAAACCACGGACATTGTCCAAAACGCGCTCTACCTACGTGAATTAGATTACAGCGGGAAAAGTGTATGATCGTCGTCAAGAAAATCAATGGGCAAGAGATCGTCGTCAACTGTGAGCTCATCGAAACGATCGAGTTCACGCCGCATGCCGTAATGTGCTTAACCACTGGTGAGAAGCTGATCGTCGACGAGACACGCAACGATTTGCTGAAGAAGATCATCGATTACAAACGTACGATCCATCAGCGGCCGGAGGCTATGGGATGGATCTAGGCACACTGCTGGGCATCGTTCTCGCCTCTGCGGCAATTCTCATCGGCCATGCCATGGAGGGAGGATCTATCTTGCAGATTCTCCAACCGACCGCCGCCATGATCGTGTTCGGAGGAACACTTGGCGCAACGATGATTTCTTTTCCAATGTCGGTGTTCAAACAGGCGGTGGCGGATCTGTTACACATTTTCAAAGAAGACCAAAGTCATCCAAATGAAGTGATCGATCAGGTCATCCGGTTCACCAACAAGGCACGCCGAGAAGGAATCATTTCCCTGGAAAAGGAAGCGAGCGCGGTGAAGGACGACTTCTTCAGGAAGTCCCTCATGATGGCCATCGACGGCTGCGAACCTAAAGAACTTCGCCAGACAATGGAACTCGAACTCCAATATATAGAGGAACGCGGGGAGCAGTCGGCGAAGGTCTACGCAGCTGCCGGCGGATACTCACCGACTATCGGAATCGTCGGCGCTGTCCTCGGCCTGATTCAGGTGATGCAGCACCTGGACAACATCGACGAGGTGGGAAAAGGAATCGCTGTCGCATTTGTTGCGACCATCTACGGCGTCGCATCCGCGAATATTTTCTTTCTTCCCGCGGCCGGAAAGTTGAAGTTCAAGCACCGGAAAAGAATCATAGTTAAAGAAATGATGCTCGAAGGCACGCTGGGAATTCTGGAAGGCCAGAACCCCAGATTGATCGAAGGCAGGCTTACATCGTTCCTCGATGGAGAGTATCAGAAGCTGCGCGAGCAGGAAGCAGCGCTGCGATCGAGGAGGAAAGCGGCGTAGTGGCCAGGAAGAAAAAACATCCCGAACCTTCGAATCATGAGCGGTGGCTGGTGTCCTACGCCGACTTCATCACACTGCTTTTCGCCTGTTTCGTAGTGATGTTTGCTGCATCGAACTCGGATCAAAAAAAAGCAGGCCAAGTCGCCAAAGCTGTGCAAGAGGCTTTCAAGCATATGGCCGTATTTACCCCCGCGGGGAAAGTTGTTCCGCTTTACGATTCCGGTGGTCTGCCCTCCGATGACAACACTGCCATCGGGAACACGTACGCCGGCTTTGACGCGACTCAGTTGGTCAACTCTGCCAGTCCTGGTAAAGGTGGAAAGGTCAGGCTCAGCAACGTGAAGGTACAGCTCGAGATCATCCTCAAGAATGAAATATCGAACCGCAATATTCATCTCTCAGAGGATTCCCGCGGATTGACCATCAGTCTGGCTGAAGCGGGATTTTTCGATCCGGGATCGGCAGTGATCAACACGAAGGCACTGGCTGCCGTTGATAGCATCGCCGCAACGCTGCAGCCGTTGACTTACAGCATCCGCGTCGAGGGACACACCGACAACACGCCAATTCACACGCCGCAATTCCCGTCTAATTGGGAGCTATCCACCACCCGGGCTACGTTTTTGCTGCAATATCTGATTTCCAATGGGAAGATTTCTCCGCGGCGGCTGTCCGCTGTTGGGTACGGCGAATATCACCCCATCGCGCCTAATAACACTCCGGAAGGCCGCGCCGCTAACCGTCGAGTCGATATTGTGCTTCTGGCCTCAGCGGCTGAGAAACAGGAACCGGAATTACGATAAACTTGGGTTCGATGAAATGTGATGTTTGCACCGAAGATGACGGAGAAGGTATACACTACCACGCCTTCATCGAAGGAAAACACTACTGGGTTTGCGAATCCTGTAAGAAGAATCTGAAAGTCGAAGCCGAGCACGTCGATGACTAGTGTCGTGCAGCTATTTATGAAACGCGACACTAGTGTCGAAACAGTCAAATACCATCTGCCAGTGTAAACACGCGCGTGTAGGTACGCTGGTAGGGTTCGTACACCGGCTGTTGAACGGAATACAGGAAGCTGTTTTCGAGTGGTCCGAGATAGAAGTGCAGCGAGATCAGATTCGCCGTGTCCTCGAGATTTGAAACCTGGTGGATCTCTGTTGTCTGAATAGCGAGCACCGATCCCGGCCCAAAATCCTCGCAATAGTCCACCCGAATATGACCGCTGGCGGTCTTACGATAATTATCCGCACAAAGCTTCCCCTCTACAGTGTATACGGCGCAAATGGACTGGCCATGGTCGTGGATGGGACTCCTCTGACCGGGCCGCCAGCACAACACCAGGCATTCAAAATCTTTGTTCTTGTAAACGAGATTACGCGCATAACGATTTTCCGTGAATTGAATATAGCGCTCGATCTCTTCCCTTTTCGGTTTAACAGCGGAGACGAATCGGCGCAAATCCGGAAGCGCCATCTCAGGGGCTTTGTGTTTCAGCTCTTCAATTGCCGCGGCGAGGTCCACACCTAACTTAAGAATAGCCACAAAAAAGCACAAAAATCACACAAATCTGTTTAGACCTCGTGTGTTTTTGTGCCTTTTTGTGGCCATTTCTCCTCACTGGGGGCAGGCAAGCGAGTCAGGAATCGCACGATTTTATAGCCGGCAATAGCGTTAAAAGGAAATCGGCCCATCGTGTAATGACCACAGGGCAGCCAGGAGATTTCGCAGGGTACTCCGCAGCGGTAGAACTCGTCGTAGGCGTGCTGCGAAAGTTCCGGAAGAAACGAAAGATCGTAGCGGCCTGAGAACATCAGACAACGCCGGTTTGTGCCGCCAAGTTTCTTGATAAAAGGATGTGGGCTGATCGGGGACCAGAGAAGCCGGAGATGCTGAAGATCGATCGCGCCTTCAAGTGAATGGCGCACGTGCTTCGTAGAAAGGCCCGTCCAAACCACATCCGCAAAAAAACTCGATACGTGAATAAAAACCCCGGCCGAAAAGCGTTCATCGTGCGCGAAAGCCAAAAACCCGATGCAGGATCCTACACTTGTTCCCAAGATTCCGACTCGGCGATAGCCGCAGCCGAATAACCAATCCGCCGCGCGGCGGGAATCCAAAACTGCCTGCCGGACAGCGGCAACGGTTCGGCCAATGTTTGGCGAAACCAGATACTCGGACCGCTCGAGATGAGCGGGCCGGCGATAGTGGTGATACGGCAAGCTGAGGCGCAATGAACTAATCCGGGCAGCCTGGAGGAGACGACATAAGCTGACTTGACCGTCCCATTTGCAGTTCCATTGCGGGAGGACAACCATGGCCAGGTCTGATGCGCCGGCAAAGAATCTTCCCCAAACCGTGTTATTTTCCGGATAAGCGGTTTCGATTGCGCTTGGGAATCTCAGAATGTGTCCGTCGAACATGTATTGCTCGGTTGGGCGGTATTCATAGAATGAGGGGCTGTCCGATACGGCGCGCGAAACATAATCCTGCAAGGCCGTTTCGAAATTGACGTCCGGTTGCAATCCGAGATGTTCAAGACCCCACTCAAACGGAAGCGATGTCCGGTTCGCATCCCGTGCGTGAAAGAACCGTTCACGGTCTTCGATGTAATTACGAAGCATGAGAAAACTTGGCGTCTCAACTGTAGCGGCGGTCTGTTTTCTTGAGGCTGCGCGCTATCGCGCTTGCGCTTCGCGGAGCGCCGCTACAGCAGGCGATTCCAGTAGTCCTGCAACTATAGTGCTCGAACCAAAGCTTCCGCGGGATGTAAGGGGCGCCGGCCGGTGGCGTGTTCGACCTGCTGCCTGCATGAAATACCCGGCGCAACGAGTACGGCGTTCGGACTGTTTTCCACGGCGGGAAAGAGACGGCGGCGGCCAATCGCTATAGAAATGTCATAATGTTCCTTCTCATATCCGAAGGATCCCGCCATGCCGCAGCAGCCGGAATCGATTTCTTCGACCGGATACGCGAGCGCCAGGGCTTCCTTCAAATAGCGGGAGCCAATGAGGGCCTTCTCATGACAATGCCCGTGGATGAGAGCTTTCGCCTGCTGCCGCTTGAATTCAAGCTTCCATCGTCCGGCCTGTTTTTCCTTCACGATGAACTCTTCGAGCAGAAACGATGCTTTGGCCACATCCTTAGCATATTGGCTTTTGACAAGATCGGGATATTCGTCTCTAAATGTGAGAATGCAACTGGGCTCGCAACCGATGATCGAATATCCCTTCTCAACGAATGAATAGAGCCGGCTTACGTTGAACGCCGCGTTTTCGCGCGCCGCCTTCGGAAGACCTTTCGAAATCATCGGGCGCCCGCAACATTTCCGTTGCGCAAGACGAACCTCGTATCCGGCCGCTTCGAGCAGGTGGACGGCCGCCTTCCCGATGTCGGGATAGTTGTAGTTAACGAATGTATCGTGGAAAAAGACCACCTTACCATTGGAAATTCGAGATGTCGGATTTCCAAATTCAGATTTATTGCGCTTCGCAAACCAGGATTCGAAAGTTTCTGCCGCAAAGAGCGGCAGCTTACGGCGCGCATCGATTCCTACAAATCGATCCAAAGCGCGCCGGATGGCTGAATTCGTCAACGTCCAGTTCGCCATTGAGGGCCAGATCGAGGCGGCTTTGCTCATCGCATGGATGTTGGCGAACATGCGTGCGCGCAGTGGCGTGCCTTTGGCTTCATTGTAGTGTGCGAGGAATTCGTATTTGAGCTTGGCCATGTCCACGTTGGAAGGACATTCGGCTTTACAACCTTTACATTCGAGGCAGAGATCGAGCGTCTCGTAAAGATCTTTGCCCGTGAATTCTTCAGCCGGCAACTTTCCCGACAAAATCTCGCGCATCAGGTTCGCGCGCCCGCGCGTGGAATGTTTGTCTTCAAGAGTAACCATGTAGGACGGGCACATGGTCCCCTCGTTCTTCTTGCGGCAAACGCCGGCGCCATTGCACAGCTCAACGGCTGTCGCGAAGCCGCCTTCGCGCGAGAAATCGTAGTGAGTGTCGATGGCGATGGTGCGGTATTTCGTTCCGTAGCGCAGGTTTTCGGTCATGGGCGGGGCATCGACGATCTTCCCAGGATTCATCCGGTGATCCGGATCGAAAGCCGCTTTGACCTGCCGGAACGCATTGTAAAGCTGCGAACCAAAAAGTTTCTCGTTGAGATGACTGCGGGCCAGTCCGTCACCGTGTTCGCCGCTCATGCCGCCGCCGAAGTCAATGACAAGGTCCGCGATTTCATCAGTCATGTCTTTCATGACTTGAATATCGCGAGCGTTTTTAGTGTTGATCAGGGGGCGAATGTGTAAACAGCCGACGCTGGCGTGGCCATAATATCCAGCGCTGGTTTTATATTTCTGAATCACGTCCCTGAACTTCACGAAGAATTCCGGCAGCTTTGAAGGCTCGACTGCGCAGTCTTCAACAAATGCAATGGGCTTGCGCTCGCCCTTCATGCCGAGCAGCAAGCCCAAACCGGCCTTCCTGACTTTCCATATGTTGGTTTGGTCGGCGGCGTCGAAGGCACGGACATAGGCATAGCCCGCTTTGTGGCGCTTCAAGGCTGCTTCCATTTCGTCGAGCTTTGAACGCAGCTCGTCCTGGTTTTCTCCATAGAACTCGACGATAAGAACACCGGCGGGATTGCCTTGAATAAATCCCATGAGCCGCGAAATTTCCAGAGAATTCCTGCCGAGTTCGATGATCATGTCATCGATCAGCTCGATTGCCGCGGGTTTGAACGGCAAGATGATGTCGCTCGCGCGGATAGACCCGACAATGTCTGCGAAATGCACAACGCAAAGTGCTGTTGCCGGGGGCCGCGGTTCAATTCGGACCTTTGCCTGATGCACTGCGGCGAGCGTGCCTTCGGAGCCGACGACGAGTTTGACGAGATTGAACTTTCCGTTTCGAACGAACTCATCCAGGTTGTACCCGCTGACGCGCCGCATGATCTTCGGATAACGGCGTTCGATTTCGTCACGGTTGTGGCGCACGATTTCCGCGATACGCGCTTCCAGACCTCCTCGCGCGGCGGCCTCTTCGCATTTCATTTCGCGGAGTGTTCGTCCCTCGCCTGATGAGAGGACGACGTCCATCTCCAGGATGTGGTCGATTGTTTTTCCGTAAACAATGGAATGCGATCCGGCGGAATTATTGCCCATCATTCCACCCAGCGTGGCGCGGTTGGCGGTTGATGTATCAGGGCCAAACAGGAAGCCCATCGGCCGAAGGTGAAGATTCAGTTGTTCCTGAACCACGCCGGGTTCGACAATCGCCCAGCGCTCTTCGGTATTCACCTCAAGAACGCGGTTCAGACACTTCGACATATCGATCACAACCGCGTCACCGACAGTTTGGCCTGCCAGGCTGGTCCCTGCACCACGGGGAAGCACAGGAACTTTAAAATCCCGTGCGATTTCCATCGTGGCAAAAACATCATCATGCGTCCGTGGGATGACAACACCGATGGGTTCTATTTCATAAATGCTGGCGTCGGTGCTGTACATCAGCCGCGACGCACGGTCGAAGCGGACTTCGCCATTCAGGCGCGATTTCAGACAGTGATAGAGATCTTCGTTCATAAACAATCCACGGGGAGTTTAACAAACCCAGAAAAGAGGACTAGCCACAAAAAGGCACATAAAACACCAATCTTTCGGTTGGTCGCTTGTGTTTTATGTGCCTCTTTGTGGCTAAATTTTTTACTCCACAGGTTCGCGGCGAACTTTTTTTCGGCTACGCTTGCGGGCTAACGCTTGCTTGATCCGTTTCTTTTCACCAGGCTTCAGGTAAAAGGAGTGTTTCTTCACTTCCTTAATAATGTCTTCCTGTTGGACCTTTCGCTTGAAACGCCGCAGCGCATTTTCGATGGATTCACCATCTTGAATCCGAACCTCGGCCAATCAATACACCTCCATTCCGGTTGCGATCGATTTTTGATTATCACATACTTCAGAAATTATGGCGATTTGCCCCTTGTGTTCCGATAGGCACGGGAAACGGTACTGTCCGGCAGTAGCCGAACAGATATGTGCGGTCTGTTGTGGCACGAAGCGGGAAATCGAGATCGATTGTCCTTCTTCCTGCTCCTACCTGAAGGCGAGTCGTTCATACGAATCGGAAAAACCTGTGCTTGATCCACAAGTTGCCTCCAAAGTTCGCAACTATGACGAAAGTTTTATTGAGCGTTATCATACGATCCTCGATGTGGTTACCGGCTCCGTAGTGGAAGAGCGCATGAGTTCGTCGTGGCTTGTCGACCATGATGTTATCGAAGTTTTTAAAAGTCTCAACGCCACAATGAAGACGTTGTCCAGCGGCATCTATTACGAATCATTGCCTGAAACACCGGTACGGCTCTCGTTGTTCCGCCGCTTGAAATCGGTATTTGATGAGCTCATGAAGCCGGATCCTGGGGCTGCCCGCAACGCATTGAAAGTCACTGAAGCAATCGAAGTATTGGACCTTCTAACTTTAATGGCTCTAATGAATTCAAGCGTTCGGCCCAAAAGCCGAAGGTATTTGGATTCGCTGGCCGAGAACTTCGGCGTTGTGCCACCGGCGCAATCCAGTGGCATTATTCTTCCTTGACGCTTCGTGAAGATCCTGGCGATCCGGTTCGCTCGTCTCGGCGATGTGGTTCTCTTGCTTCCGGCCCTTTCTTCACTCAAACGAGCTTTTCCCGAGGCCCGGCTGACACTCCTGACTGGACACCGCTGCACGCCGATTGCGGAACTGTGCCCGGCCGTCGACGAGACGTTCGCCGTCGACCGGGTTGCGATGCGCGACGGGTCCCGGTCGGCAGCACTCCGAGATATGACACGATTGGTTCGCGAGGTACGGCGCCGGCGATTTGATCTCGTCATCGATTTTCATAGTTTTAGAGAAACCAATCTTCTGACCTGGCTGTCGGGTGCGCCCGTGAGAATCGGGATGAAAAGGTATAAGGCGCCGTATTTGAACTTCTGTTTCAACCGTCCTCCCGTGATCGAGGACAAGTCATTGCATGTCGCAGCGATGTTTGAAAAGGCCGTTGAAACAATTATTCCCCTAGCAGAGGCAGTGAACAAATTCTCGCGAGCTACCCCTCTTCTGCAAGGAGGAAAATGGTTGTGTATTCCGGATGAACTGAAGCATTGGGCATGTCAGATTGGACACAATGCTTCGAGAGTTGCGTTCTATATCGATGCCCCGGTGAGCGAAAGGATCTGGCCGCCGGAACGTTTCGCCGCTGTCGCCGATTTTGCGATCGAACGCTGGGCTGCGCTGCCGCTTGTCATCGCCAGTCAGCAACGGCCGGATCTGGTCGAGCGCGTAAAACAGGCGAGCCGGAATCCGAACGAGCTGAGGGTATTCAGTGATCTTACGGTTCCGCAAGTGGCTGCTTTAATTGCCTCAGCCCGTGTCTTCATCA
>Ga0209056_10008634_pt1 | contig 10443 bp, 4 predicted proteins | sample GraSoiAngelo_114_FD_185876 | JGI IMG/M metagenome (GOLD analysis project Ga0209056, IMG submission 185876) | Grasslands soil microbial communities from the Angelo Coastal Reserve, California, USA - 14_0903_13_40cm (SPAdes) (version 2) | ecosystem: Environmental > Terrestrial > Soil > Grasslands ...
GAACAATTTTGCGTATAACGGCCGTGGTTGGCAGACGAACCAAACGATGGATGTCCGAATCGATCACCATCTCACCGGCAAAGACAGTATCTTCGCGAGATATTCCTACAACTTGACCAATGGGCTGACCCCAAGTCAGTGTCCTCCCGCGACAATCGGCGACCGCACGATTGATCCGACTTGCAATACCAACGGCACGGCGGGCATCTATTCCGGACCGTACCACACCTTCGCTCACAATATCGTCGCCAACTGGCTGCGCGTGGCGAGCCCGACGTTGATTACGGAACTCAAGTACAACTTCGTTCGGCCTTTGACGTCCGCCAGCCGTCCGAGTGCGAATGCGGCCGATCTGGCCTCCTATCTCGGGTTCCGGAACGTGAACGACGCCAGCGACCCGATCACAGGCGGGCTGCCCTGGTTTGAAATGCGGCCGACCAGTTACGCAGCGATCGGCGATCCCACGTTCATCCCTATGCAAACCGAGGATCACAACCATCAGATCGCCGGCTCGCTCACCAAGATGATGGGCGCGCACAGTATCAAAATGGGCGGTGGGATCGTCTTCCGATTGTTCGGCGTCCAGCAGTCGCAGTACCCGAGGGGCCTGTTCGCCTTCGACTCCTCCGTCACCAACAGCGGCACCGGCAGCGGCGGCAACACGTTCGCGTCATTCCTGCTCGGCCTGCCGAGCGTGGAGCAACGCACGCATTTCCCGATCCATCCGCTGAATCGCTCCAAAGAGCCCAGCGTGTTCGTTCAGGACGATTGGCGGGCGACGTCCTGGCTGACGCTGAACCTCGGTCTCAGGTACGAAATTTACACGCCGATCACCGAGGCCGGGAACCGGATGGCGGCGTTCCGCCCTGAGCTCGGCAAGATCGTCGTGGCGTCGGATTCCGATCCGACGGTCGGTGTCAAGACCGACTACTCCGATGTCGGGCCGCGAATCGGTTTCTCGGCAACGGCCCCGCACCAGATGGTGTTTCGTGGCGGCTTCGGGATGACCTACACGCCTGTGCTCCGGGGAGCAGGGTCGTTCCTGAAGAATCCTCCGTTCACGCAGAACTACGGACCTTTCACGAGCGCAGCGACTTCCGGTGGGCGGCCGACGCTGTTTTTGTCAGACGTACCGCCGCCGCTGGCCTTTAGCGACGCGACTCGTCCGGAAGGACAAGTCGGCCAGCAGGTCACTGACTACAAGGCCGCCCGATCCAAGCAGTACAACTTCTTCTTCGAGAAGCAACTGGGCGGCAATGTCGTCTCGATCGGTTACGTCGGGTCACGTTCAGATCGCAGCAACCTCAACATGAACATCAACCTGCCCCAGCTAGGTCCCGGATCGGTGCAGGCGCGACGGCCGTGGTTCTCACAATATCCGTTGTTGACGAACATCAACATGATCACGAACCTGGGCAAGAAGACCTACGATGCCGGTCAGGTGATGTTCCAGCGCCGTTATGTCGGCGGCCTGAATTTCTCGACGCATTACACGCTGGCGCATGCCCGTCAATTGACGCTGGCTCCGTGGGACAACTCCATCGAGTGGGGCGATGTCCCAACCTACGACATCAGGCACCACTGGGTCGGACTTGTCGGCTATCAATTGCCATTGGGGCAGGGACTCCACGGCGTCGCGCACGGGTTCCTCGCGGGCTGGCAGGTCAATCTCGTCGCCAACTACTCTTCCGGAATCGCGTTCACGATCGTCAACGCGTCGTCGCAAACCAACGTCGGCGGCAGCGATCGACCCAACCTGATCGGCGATCCCAACCTGCCGTCCAGCCAACGCACGCTCCAGCGCTGGTTCAACACATCGGCCTTTGCACTTCAGCCACAGTTCACGGCGGGCAATGTCGGCGTCGGCACGATGCACGGCCCGTCTCAGCGGCGCGTGGACCTGTCGCTCAGCAAGTCGCTGCGCCAGAGCGGGTCGCAGAATCTCCAAGTCCGCATCGAGGTATATAACATCGCCAATTGGGCCAATTTCCAGCCGCCGGACGGAAACTTCGGTTCGACGACGTTCGGAAGTATCTCGGGCACGGGAAATGCGATACCCAGACAGATGCAATTCGGCCTGAAGTACCTGTTTTAAGCGTGACGGCGTCGCAGCTGCGCGAAATCGTGAGAACTCTGCTGTCGATCGAGTTCAGTCTTCCGTCGGTGGCAGTCCTATCGTGGCGGTCGTCCCGACGCCGAAGACGCTTTCCAATACGAATGTTCCATGGTGGTCCGCGACGATGCGGCTCACAATCGCGAGTCCAAGTCCGGTGCCCTGAGTCCGCGCAAAACGGCCGCGGACGAACTTGCGCCGCACGGCTGACAGCTCGGCTGCGGTGATTCCGATTCCCCGGTCCCGCACCTCCAGAAAGACCATGGCGCCGTTGGTTCTTCCGGAGATGCCGATAGATCCGTGATCGGACGAGTAACGGATCGCGTTGTCCACCAAATTGTCGAGCGCCAACAACATTGCCGCGCGGTCCGCGAGCACCAGAGGGAAGTCAACCGGAATCGCCACCTGGACCGTCACATCGCGGTCGGTGATTGGTTGCCGGAAACTCTGAAGGACATCGTCCACCAGCTCAGCGGCCGCGATCGGCTCGAAGGAATAAAGGTTGGTGACGTCGGTCACGCGGGCATATGCGAGCAGATTGTCCACCAGGCGCGTCAGGCGCCGCGCTTCTTGCAGGAGGTACTCGGCATAGGTACGAATCTTCTCGGCGCTCAACGGACGGCGCGCGAGCGTGTCGGCCATCGCACGAATGTTGGCGAGCGGCATTTTCAGCTCGTGCGTGACCGACGAGACGAAGTCGGAGCGCATCGCGGTGAGCGCGACGCCGGCGCGCACTGCCCTCGTCGCGAGGATGAGCCCGAACCCGAGCGTCAGCGCGGCGACGGCGGCCACCAGCAGCGTTTGCTCGGCGCCCTGCCCCGCGTTGACCAATGCCGAATTCGCGGACTGGCTGACGCGGACCGACCAGGTGGGGGCGGTGTCGGGTGCCGTCGCCATCATGCTCGCCGATGGGTCGAGAAAGAGCAGCGGAAACATTCTGACGAGGCCGCTCGGAGCACTTGGCCGCCCCCAGATGAGTCGCCCCTCGTCGTCGAGAACGACCACATCGAGCCGCGAGCCGCGATTCACGATCGCCTCAACCTGCGAAAGCAGTTCCGCGAAGTAGACGCGCCGCACCCACGCGAGGCTCACGGTAAATCCGATCACCGACTGCAGATGCTCGTGGAGTGTGTCTGTGTACGCGAGACGAGCGACGACCTGGTACGGCTCCCCTGCAAACGTCACGTTCACGGCGACGTACCGGAACCCTTTCACCGCCTGCGCCGCGATCTGCCGTCGCAGCTCGCTGGCGCCTGGCGGATCGACCGTGACGACCACAGGAGTCAGATACGAGGTATCGGTGTGCGGCATCCACGGTGGATACCGGTTTGCGCGGTTGAAGAACACCACCTTGTGGTCCCCTGCGGCGCGCCATGTGAAAAACGATTCGGGATACGGATAGCGCGCGAACGCCGTGGCGACCTGTTGGGTGGTGTCCGAGAGAGAGTCCGTCGGCAGTTCGTCCCAGTCCCGGTTGGCAAGCACCCGCGACTGTGCGCCCTGCATATCGCGCGTGAGAGCCGTCGCGATCAGGTCGGCGCTCTCTTCCGTGTCGCGCTCGATAAGCTGCTCCGAGCTGTGCTGCCACTCACGCGTCGCGCGGTAGCCAAAGGCGAGCAACGTGGCAATCCCGAGACAGACGGCCACCGCGAGCAAGGTAATCAGCCAACCTCCCCACGAGATGACCGACTCGACTTTCATCGGGATAGTTCACGCTGTCGGTAATATCGCGCGGCGCCCGGATGCAGAGGCAATGGCGTCGCCGGCGCGCGCTCAAGATCCGCCGGCGGGGTCCCCTCCGGGCGCGCCGAAAAATATGCGTCCAGCAACCGATACACGATCCCCTCCGGCACATCCGCCCGGCAAATCAACACGCGATCGACACCGATCGTGCGAATCGGTTTGTCCTGACCCGGATAGACGCCCTTGGGGATTAATGTGCGCCTCAGATATGGGCGATGCTGCCGGATCTCTTCTATGAGAGGGCCATCGACGTCGAGCAGCCGCGCCCCGCCTCGCGTGGCTTGCATCACTGGACCGTTGCCGGGGATCTGAATCACGAACGCGGCGTCGAAATCGCGTGTGGCGAGCCGCTCGACCGCCTCAAGATGGGAGACGCGTTCGCCGCGCACGCCGGCAACCGTCAAACCGTTCGCCTTCAGAAGTGTTTCCGCGATTACCGCGCCGGAGCTGCCGGTGGGCCCGAGCGCGACGTGCCGCCCTTTGAGCTGATCGATGGAATGAATGTGCGTGTTAGCGCCTACCAGCAAATGCAACGTGTTCAGATCCAGCACTGCCATGCCCCGGAGTTGATCGAAGGGGCCCGGTGCCTCCTCGAGCTGTCCCGTATATCCAAGATATGCTGCGTCGGCCAAGGCAACACTCACGTCGACGATCCCGCGCTGCAGATTCATGACGGTCAGAACCGACGCCCCTGCCGGGGTCACGTCCTCAATTGAGATGTCGGACAGCTGCGAGTACGTGGCCTTCAGATAGGGATCCGTCACGGCAATGCGCAGCACGTCGCGTTTCGCGGGTGCGGCCGCCGGCTGGGTGCAGCCGGTAAACGCCAGGCAGAGCAACGCGAGGCGAATCGCCGTCGATCCAGGCATCGGCATGTGGAGATTTACACCATCTCAGCACACATTCAAGTGGGTTGGGAACAATTTGTTACCTGTTGTTACGTGCGCGCCTTTCACTTCGGCGCTAGCCTGTGCTGCGCTTGGGCTTAGTTCCAGGAACAACTTGTGACATTGCCGATCGACGCCGTCAGCCACAATAGGACCATCGATTATGCAGTTGAAATTCACGTCCGCACTGTCGGCGATATTGCTGGCTTCTTTTTCGAGCCTCGCGGCCGGGGGCCAGCGAGCCCCACTCTTGAGTGGGGCACGGGACAGTAACGTGCGTTCCCCGCGTGCGACGGCCGAGAAGCAGGCCGGTCCTGACGCGACCGAGCCTGACGGGACGACCAAGCTGCACAGGGCGACATACCAAGACGATTTCGATGCCGTTGTAAAACTGATCCGAATCGGCGCCGATGTGAATGCGCGCAACGATTACGGCGTCACCCCACTCTCATTGGCCTGCAGCAATGGGAATGCCCAGATCATTGAAGCGTTGTTGAAAGCCGGCGCCGATCCCAATGCCATTGTGCGGAGCGGAGAGACTCCGCTGATGCTGGCGGCTCGTACCGGAAACGTAGAAGCCGTGGGGCTGCTGCTGACCTATCGAGCCGCCGTCAACGCAAACGAAACCTGGAACGGTCAGACTGCGTTGATGTGGGCGGCCGAAGCAGGACACGCGCAGGTCGTGCAGGTGCTGATTGATGCCAACGCACAGGTCGAGGCTCATTCCAACAGTGGCCTGACCCCCCTGTTGTTCGCCATTCGACGAGGTGATGTCGAAACCGTCCGCGTGCTGCTGGCGGCGGGCGCTGACGTCAACGCCGCCAGACCGGATGGGGCAACTCCTTTGCTGGTTGCGGTTATCAACGGGCACGAGGATCTCGTGGATCTCCTCCTCGACAAGGGCGCGGACCCAAACACGGAGGGAGGCTCGACGGCTTTCACGCATCCGGGAGTGCGAGCGAAAGCAAAACCGCTCGACCTGAGCCCCGTCACCGAACAGGATCTGACTGCGACGGGGAATGTGTCCAAGGCCGATCACACCAACATATATGGCACGCCGCTGCACGCCGCGGTGTATGCGGCCAACCCGGAAGCCAGCGACGTCTACCTGGCGATCCGGTTCGACAAGATCCGCGTGATTGCAGCGCTTCTCGCGCACGGAGCGAACATCAATGCCCGGCTCAGCACGGAGGAGCCCCGCGGACCTGGTCAGAGGTACCGCGTCACGCTGACTGGAGCAACGCCATTCCTGCTGGCGGCCAAGGCGTCCGATGTTGAGCTCATGCGGCTGTTGCTGGCCCACGGCGCCGACCCGAACATCGAGACGTTCGACCATCAGACGGCGCTGATGGCGGCGGCCGGCATTGCGTGGGCGGCAAATCAGGACCAAGCCACAGATCGCAGAGTTCTGGAAGCTGTCGAGATGCTCGTGAACGAACTGCACGCTGACGTCAACCATGTAAGCGACCGTAAGGAAACCCCGATGCACGCGGCCGCTTATAGAGGCGCGAACTACCTCGTCGAATTTCTGGCGAAGAAGGGGGCGCGCCTCGATGCCAAGGACAGGAACGGACGGACACCAGCAATGGTGGCAGATGGCGTGGCGTACGGAAACGCGTTTGCCGCTCACCCAGATACCGCTGCGTTGCTCCGTAGTCTGGAAGCTGCGAGCCGCGCTCACCAATGAGTGCGCTTCTTCAGCAAGATGGAGAGCTGACTTCTTCAAATGACTGAACGTCTATTCATAGCCGCCACTGTGATCTGTTTCGCCCTGCCCGTCATGTGTGACGGCGAGGGTGCGGCCGCAAGACCACCGGACGGCAGCGCAGGATCACAGGCGTCTGCTTCAAGACCATCAACCGCCACCACGCCCGCTCCACGCGCGGTGCTCGATAAATATTGCGTGACGTGTCACAACCAGAAGCTGAAGACGGGAAGTCTCGCACTGGACGCCGTGGACGCCGCCAATGTCGGTGCCGACGCGAGCACGTGGGAGAAAGTGTTGCTCAAGTTATCGACTGGCGCAATGCCGCCCGCCGGCCGGCCCCGGCCCGACGATGCGGGTCACGCTGCGTTGCTGTCGTGGCTGGAAGGCGAGTTGGACCGGAACGCCGCAGCGCATCCAAATCTCGGACACCAGACGCTTCGCCGCCTGAATCGCACCGAGTACGCAAACGCCATCCGGGACTTGCTTGGCCTCAGCGTTGACGGCGCCTCGCTCCTGCCTTTAGACAATGCGGCGTACGGCTTCGACAACAATGCAGACTCGCTCACGTTGTCGCCTGCTGCCACCGAACGATATCTATCGGCAGCGGCAACGATCAGCCACCTCGCCCTCGCGCGGGTCGTCGGAACGCCAGCACCGCAGACGTATATGGTTCCAACGAGTCTCGATCAGCGAAGTCGTGTCAGCGAGGAGCTGCCGTTCGGATCCCGGGGCGGGGTTGCCATCCACCATTACTTTCCGGTTGATGGGGACTACTTCGTCAAGATGCGGATCCAGGAAAAAGGCTACGGTCTCATGAACTCGACCGATGAGCCCAGCCAGATTGACGCCAGGCTTGATGGAGTCAAGGTCTGGAGCTACGTTGGCGGTGGTTCAAACGGACGACCGGGGCAGTACAAAGATCGTGTTCGTCAGCAAGAGGCGCCGGCCGAGCCAGCGACTCCGTCAGACAAGCCGTCAACAAAGCAGGTAGAGGAGCCGGTCGCTGAACCGACACAGCCGCAGGTGGATGACCTGGACGCGAAACGGCCCCGGCGCATCGTGGAGGGCGCCGACGAGGAGCGCGACACCCAGGGATTCGATGACGGACTCGAATTTCATGTCCGCGCCGTGGCCGGCCCTCACGTACTGCAGGTGTTCTTCGTGGACCGAACCTCGGCGTATCTCGAGGACCTGATTGAGCCAGAACGGCGCTCGAAATATCTGCAAGGCAACACCGCCGGCGATCCCGGCATTTCCAAAGTGACGATCACGGGGCCTTACGACGCCGTCGGCGCGCCCGATTCGCCCAGCCGCCGCCACACCCTCATCTGCCGCCCCACGCCCAGGACCGAGGCCGTCTGCGCGAAGCGAATCATCGCCAACCTGGTCAGGCGCGCATATCGCCGGCCAATAACGGAAAGCGACCTTCAAGAGCCGCTCGAGTTGTACCGTACCGCGGCCCGAAAGGGTGGCTTCGATTTGGGTATCGAAGTCGCGCTCCGCGGGATCCTGGTCAGCCCTGAATTTCTGTTCCGCTTCGAGAACCAGCCGGCGGACGTCGCCGCAAATACGCTCTATCGCGTCAGCGACGTCGAGCTGGCCTCTCGTCTCTCATTCTTCTTGTGGAGCAGCATTCCAGACGACGAGCTGCTCGACGTCGCCGTCAAGGGGAACCTCCACACTCCTGCGGTGTTGGAGCAACAGGTACGGCGAATGCTGGCTGATGACCGCTCGGCGGCCTTGATCAATAACTTCGCCGCCCAGTGGCTGCAGCTTCGAAATATGAACAGCGTCTCGCCGAATCCGGAGTGGAGGTTCGACGACAATCTTCGCCAGGAGTTCCGTCGCGAGACGGAACTGCTGGTCAACGCCGTCGTGCACGAGGACCGCAGTGTTCTGGACTTTCTCGATGCCGACTATACATTCGTGAACGAGAACCTGGCGAAGCACTACGGCATTCCGGGCGTTTACGGTCCGCGATTCAGGCGCATCTCGTTGCCGGCCGACAGCGTGCGTCGCGGGTTGCTCGGACAGGCCGCGATCCTGACCGTGACCTCCCTCGAGGCGAGAACGTCCGCGGTACTGCGCGGCAAGTGGATTCTGGAGAACATACTGGGTACGCCCCCGCCGCCTCCACCCCCTAACGTGCCGTCGCTGGAGGATCATAACGACGATGGGAAAATCCTCTCAGCGCGGGAGCAAATGGTGCAGCACCGGAAGAACTCCGTCTGCGCGAGCTGTCATTCGCAGATGGATCCGCTGGGATTTGCGCTCGAGAATTTCGACGCAGTCGGCAGATGGAGAACCACCGACGCGTCTGGCGCGCTGATTGACCCTTCGGGAGCGCTGCCCGGAGGCGGGACATTCCGAAACCCGGTTGAGCTCCGGGCCGAGCTGATGAAGCGCTCCGGCGAGTTCGTGAGGACGCTCACGGAAAAGCTGATGATCCATGCCCTGGGGCGGGGCCTTGAATACTACGATGCGCCGACCGTTCGTCGAATCCGGCGCGAGGCCGCTTCGACGAACTTCCGCTTTTCATCGATCATTATGGGTGTTGTGAAGTCCGCCGCGTTCCAGAAGAGAGTGGCGGTCAAGCGAGAGACTCACACGCGTGTCGCCACCAGCGCGCAGAGATAACCGTTTCATTTGTATTTACGTATCCAGGAGTCGTCAATGTTCATTGCGAAAATGTCGCTGCCGCGCCGGACGTTCCTGCGCGGAACGGGAATCATGTTGGCCCTGCCGTTTCTCGACGCGATGGTTCCGGCACTGTCCGCCTTGGGCACGACGGCCGCTGACCCCGTGCGACGCTTCGGGGCTGTTTATTGCGGCAACGGCAAGAACATGTTCGACTGGACGCCCGCGACCGAGGGCGCCGGTTTCCCTTTTACACCGATCCTGAAGCCGCTCGAGGCGGTCCGGGACCGAGTGGTGGTCGTCACGGGGCTCGATAATTTCCCGGCGATGGATCAGGGCGACAACGGCGGACAGCATTCGCGCTCGGGGCCGGGTTTCATGACCGGTGTGCACGCCAAGCAAACCGAGGGCTCCGACGTACGCGCCGGCAAGAGTCTCGACCAATACGCCGCCGACGTTCTCTGTAAAGACTCCAAACTGTCGTCTCTGGAGCTTGCGCTCGATCGCTCGGAAATCATCGGCGCGTGTGAACACCGGTACGCATGCTCATACGTCAATTCAATCTCGTGGCGAACGCCGACCACGCCGCTGCCAATGGAAACGAACCCTCGCTTTGCATTCGAGCGGCTGTTCGGAAGCGGAGACACCGCCGAACAACGGGTGGCTCGAAGCCACGAAGACCGCAGCATCCTCGATGTGTTGACGAACCAGGTATCGAGACTCAAGAAGAATATTGGTGTACGCGATGGCGCAAAGCTCAGCGAATATCTCGATGCGATCCGTGACGTCGAGCAGCGAATCGCCAAGGTTGAAGCGAGCAATGCTGAAATGCCGCTACCGGAGCGGCCGCTTGGGATACCTGCGACTGTAAAGGAACACGCTGCGCTCATGTTCGATTTGCAGTTGCTGGCGTTTCAGGCCGATATCACCCGCGTCAGCACGTTGCTGCTGGCCGCAGAGAATTCGCGCACGAACTTCGCCGAGATCGGTCTGCAATCACATCACTCGATCTCGCATCACGGCAACAATCCCGACAACCTCAAGAAATACTCCAAGATCAACACCTATCACGTCCAGATGTTCGCGGACTTCGTCAAGAAGATGGCGGCGACACCCGACGGTGACGGCACGTTGCTGGACCATTCCCTCTTGATCTACGGCAGCGGTATGAGCGACGGCAACGTCCACAACAATCTGAACGTGCCAGTAGTCCTGGTTGGTGGCGCAGCCGGCCGAATCAAGGGAGACCGCCACCTCCGCTACCCGAAAGGCACCCCGCTGGCGAATTTGGGTCTGACCGCCTTGGATGCGCTCGGCGCTCCAATGGAGAAATTCGGCGACAGCAACGGCGAGCT
>Ga0209056_10008639_pt1 | contig 10441 bp, 10 predicted proteins | sample GraSoiAngelo_114_FD_185876 | JGI IMG/M metagenome (GOLD analysis project Ga0209056, IMG submission 185876) | Grasslands soil microbial communities from the Angelo Coastal Reserve, California, USA - 14_0903_13_40cm (SPAdes) (version 2) | ecosystem: Environmental > Terrestrial > Soil > Grasslands...
CTGGCAAATCGGACATCGTGGCGGCGGCTCCGCGGTTTGGCCAAACTGCACCCCGCATTGCACGCAGATAAAGTTTTCCATCTGCCGCCCAACTTACTTCCTCAACCGCAGCGACGAACAGGAGAATGAGCAGAAGAGTGATAGGTGATAAGCATCAGTAAAGTTTGGGAACCAGAGGAACAACTGCCGCCAGATTGGGTGGGAAGAGCGTACGGGATTTACCCTCACCTCAATCCTCTCCCTCAGGGAGAGGAGGACGCGATAGCGCCTGGTGAGGGGACCTCGGGCATTTGCATCGTCGTATCGTTTCGCGGTTCGCGAGATTACCGACGCAATCTCGATGCGGCTTCGTAACCATGTACCGAACCTGTCGAGGGATCCCGAGGGAGTTGCCTTTAAGCTTGCACAAGGGGATCCCTCGACTCCGAGCTGGAGTGGCGTTTTCGCTCGGGTGGCGACGCGATGATGCTTACTTCTCGCGCTTCCGGATTGAACCCGCCCCGGTAATTTCGCGTTCGATGTGCGGTGGATTTCCGATGTATTCCACTTTGCCAGCGCCGGTGATGGACACTTTGAGCGTGTCGCTTACCGCTACGCGCGCGTCCCCCGCGCCCGTGACCGAAAGTTCGGCCATTTTTGTTTGCAACGATTCCGCGCGCAGATCGCTGGCGCCAGTCATGTTGGCCACCAATTCGTCTACCGCGCCATCCAACACCACGTTGGATGCGCCCGTTGTCTCGAGATAGAACTTTGTCCCGCTAAGTTGATGTGCATTTAGTCGTGATGCCCCACTAAAGCTTGCACCTTCGAGTGCGTTGCTGGTCAGCTCCAATTTGATCGAATGTGTCGGCCGGACCGAGCGGGTGGTTCGCACGTGCAGGACCTTGTCTCTAACCTCCATCTCCACGTACTGCATCAGGTTTTCGTCGATTGTGATTGAGGCAGAAGGCGCGCCGCTATGCCATTCGACCCGGAAGGCGCCCCCGGTCTCGATGTTTATAAAGGAATCGACCTTCCGCTGTTCGGTAATCAAGTGGCCGTTGCCCCGAATGCCACCGATGTCGCATCCGGCGAGAGCGAAAAGAAGCCCGACGGCAAAGATATGCTTCTTCATAGAGAGACTTTAGAAGTTGGATGCAGGCAGCGTCCGGTCTGGATTCAAAAAATCTAGGGCAGAGCGCGACCGCGGCGAAGAAGGAGTTATCGTTAGATCGACCGTCTCGGTCAGTTCGTCATCGACATAAAATTCGACCCGATATTTTCCTGTGGCCCAGCCATCGGGTGGTCGGGAGAGAGTGAATTTGCCGAACGCGCCGCCTATGGGCGCGATGGCGGTTGCTTCGTCCACTTTGAAATCGATTGGCGCGACACCGGTGTCTTGCGCGATCCAAATGGCGCGGATCCTGGCATTTCTACGCAGGCCGTGACCGCGCCAGCGTGCCACGATTTGCAGCGCATCGGCGGAAATGACATTGAGCGGATCCCCATTGCTGCTGGTGGAAACGGAAGCTTCCAGTTTCTTTTTTTCCGCAGGCTCGGCCTGGTGTTGCGCAGGAAGTTTAACGAGCTCGATCGCGTTCCGGCTGAGAAGATCGCCGCCGGGCGAGCGTTGGGTAACCGTTTCTTTGATCGAGCCGACACCGCGGACGAACCAAAAGTCGGCCACGGTAAAAAGGCCATCGTTTTTTTCTCCGCGAAAATGCAACGCGCGAAATTTCCCCGCCGGCACTTCGATCTCGCCTTCACCAACAATCTTGAGCGGCAAATTGAGATCGAGTCCGGCAACAGGGCCACGGTATTTCCATTCGGCGCCGAAGCTCAGATCCCCGGGCAAGATGGTAATTGGGGGATCAAAAGTTTCCGTATTTCCGCTTTCACCGCGACGAGCGGTTGTCAGGACTGCCTGGCCGTCGTTTTTGAAAAACTCTGTCGAATGCACCACACCATTGATTGCAGTTTCGATCCGCAAAGTATTTTGCTCGTCCGGATTTCTGGGAGCAAAGGCCTGGCGCGTCAATGTCTCCGGCTCGGTCTCGCCCTCGCGGGTCAAAGCGTACTGCCAGGTGGTTCGATCTGCGGTTGGAATTGGCCATTCCGCTTGTGCGACCGACGCGCCGATCAGCACGCCAACTAGAATAGGAAAAAACCGCGACACCAAACACGCTAGCCGTGCCGTGTGCTAATGGTCAATGATGAACGTTAAAATGTTAAATAGTTAAATCGGAACAGACATCCAATTTAACTTTGTAACGTTTTAACGAATCACTTTCTTCCTTTGCGGTGGCCGACCATCTCGGCCGTTCGGCTGCGTTGGTCAAGTCTCGTTAGCTGGCGGGATTGCGCGGGCGTGAGCAACGGCGTGTGCGGAATTGTGCAAAGGTATTCCGGGATAAACCAGATGCTGCGCTCGGAAGTCATCCAATGGCGATCATCGAAGCGCGAAAGATCAACCGGCTGCGAGTAGCGACGCAGGGTGCGTTCGCCGCGAAGATTGAAGTAGATGTTGAAGTAACTCATGGCCAGCTCGCGCAAGGTGCGATACACCGGCTCGCGATAGCGGCAGCCACTAAAATTGGATTTTGCCACCGCGCCCCAGCAACCGCGCACTTTGAAAATCGCGAGCACGTGATCGGTATCATTCACTGCTTCGAGGTCCCAGAGCAACGGAGGAAATCCCAAAACACGTAACGCAGCGGCGGCGAAGATGGCTCCTTCAAGGCAGTGCGCCGTTTTTTTTTGCAAAACTTTTCGCGGCGACCAGGAGGTATCAGCCAGATGATAAGGAAGACTGTCGAGAAAACGTTGCACTCCCGCCGGCGTTTTCAGAGCCCGAAGTTTTCGCAACTCGACGGGGCTGAAGCCATTTACACCTGACCGTGATCTCATGGGCGCGACCTACATCTAACGGAAACAAAGAGGCAAAAAAAGCGTAAGGCAGCGAATAAGACCGAGTCGCACTGGTCGGAGCGATCAAATCGGGTGATGTTTCGTTCCATGGCGAAGAAGCGGGTCTGGTTGGGCACGCACTGGGAAATGCTCGGAGTTACAGCCGTGTTGTTCGTCATCGTGGCGGTCTTTGTCGATCTCAAGCCGGCGGTAGATGAAAACTTTTTCTTTTCCACCGGTGATCCCGGCGTCCGTGAATCTAAGATGGTCGAACAACGTTTCCCGTCACAGCCGCAGCTTATCCTGGCGGTTTCATCCCAGGATATTTCTTCCCCGCGATACCTCAGTCGAATCCAACGGCTCACCCAGCAGATTGAAGCGATCGATGAAGTCAGCGGGGTCAAAAGTCTGACCGCCGGACCGAAAAGTTTTCAAGACGCTGTGCAAGGCGAATTTTGGAGACGGCTCTTAATTGCGAAAGATCGTAAGTCGAGCAACGTGATCGTTTTTCTCGAGAACAAGGATCCCGAGAAACCGATCAAGCGGATCGAACAGATCATGCACGAACTCGATGAAAAGGACTTTCGGATTCACATCGCTGGTCCGCCCTACGTGGTGGAGATGATTCGGCGCAGCCTGGCCCATGATTTCTGGTATTTCAGCCTCACGGCAGTGGTTCTATTTGGCCTGACCATGGCCGCGATGTTCCGGTCGGCGCGGGTTTTTCTGGGAATGCTCGCCACCTGTGCGAGCGCGGTGTTGTTGACCTTGCTGCTGCAATCAATGTTCGGGAAAAAGATCGGCATCCTCACCGTCAACCTCGGCACGATCGTCTTTGTCGTGGCCTTGTCGCACCTCGTTTACATGACGTTCAACTGGCAAACGCTGGCCGACCGCGGGCATCGTCTGGGAAAGGAATCACCGAACCTCGCGGGTGATGCCTGGCGCATGACCCTTCCGCCGTCGTTTTGGTCGATGATCTGCGCCTCGTTAGGTTTCGGGAGCCTGCTAATTGTTCAGGCCAAACCGTTGCGCGAGCTCGGATTCGGCGGCGTTCTCGGAACGGTGGTGGCATTCATTTGCGCCTATGTGATGTATCCGCCTTTTCTGCGCTGGGCCGTGCCGCGAAAAAGCAAATTGATTGAGCAGGAACCTCCGCGCGCATTTTGGTCGCGGCGTTTTGTCTTATTGTCGTTAGGCGTTATTCTGGTTAGTGCCGGTCTGGGCCTGGGCCTGACCAAAGTAAACACCGATCCGAGTCTGCTCGATTACTTTAAGTCGCACTCGGAATTGCGCGACGGACTGGAATATGTCGACAACAGCGGCGGCTGTAATCCCCTCAACCTCGTCGTTTCCGCAGCAGATGGCAGTTTGTTAAATACCGACGCCGCTTACGAGAAAATGTGGCGGCTACACGGCGCGCTCGAAAACTACAAAGGCGTCGGCACCGTGATTTCACTTCCAACTCTGTTGTCGGAAGGCGACCGGACACCGTTCTCGTTCCTGCTCAGCTACGAAAAGATGACGGAGATGATGGAGCAACCCAAGTACGCCCGGGTGGCGAAAAGTTTTGTAACCAAGGATCGCACCCGGGCGATGTTCCTGGTTCGAATGGTCGAGGAGCGTCGTGATAAATATCGCCTCCAGGTCGTCGACGACTTGCGCGCGATTTGTCGGAAGTATGGATTCAAACCGGAGTTGGTCGGCGGTATCTACTACCTCGAGGGCCGGCTGGCGCAGCTGGTCGCCTCCAGTCTCGTGACCGGTTTGTTCTGGCTCAACCTTTTGTTCATCGTGATCGCATGGATTGTCGCCCGCTCGGTGCGCGGGGCGTTGGCGATGATCCTGAGCCTGACTCTCGTGCCGCTCTGCATGCTGGGCGGGATTGGCTGGCTGCGCGTGCCGATGGATGTGATCTCCGCGCCAGCCACCAATGTCTGCATCGGGATCGCGATCGACTCGATGATCCATCTTGTTTTCGGGGTTCGCCGCGCGCAACGCGACGGAGAGAAAGGCTGGGCAGCCTGGGTGGCTGCGCGCAAGGAACAGTGGCGCGGCATTGTTTATTCCGACGTGATCTTCGCCGCCGGTTTTGCCATTTTCGTGTTGTCCGATTTTCCACCGACGCAACGGTTCGGTCTGGTGGTGCTCGCCGGCTGTATCATTGACATCTTGGCAAACCTGTTCGTTTTGCCGCTGCTCGGTGGCGCTCAATGGAAAAAGAAGTAGCACAGCCATCTTGTCCGCCAGAGGACGGACTCGCTGTGGCGAGGCTGTGGGGCCAACCCCGAAAGCTTTCGGGGTTGATCTTTTCCGAAGAGCGCAGGCTGGCAGCCCACGCTCCCCGGAGTCTTTGCGCTATGTTAAACTCAAAAAGTGAGCTTTAAGTTGATTGACAGCAATCGCCAGTCCGGTCGAAGACTCGCCGTGGAGAGCTCGGACCGTGGATTTTGATCTCCAACCGATCTTGAAGGGAAAGCTCGTTGAGCTACGCCCGCTTCGGCCGCAGTATTTCGATGCGCTTTTCTCCGCGGCCAGCGACCCGAAGATTTGGGAACAGCATCCGGAAAGCGACCGCTACCAGCGAGAAGTCTTTCAGAAATTTTTTGACGGCGCGCTCGAATCCAAAGGCGCATTCGCGATCATCGAACGCAAATCGGGCCGAATCATTGGAAGCTCGAGATACTGCAATTTAACAAGTCGTGAAGTAGAGGTGGGCTGGACTTTTCTGGAACGCGAATTCTGGGGCGGAACCTACAATCGCGAGTTGAAGCAACTAATGCTCGATCACGCCTTCCGATTTGTGGATCGCGTTCTGTTTGTCGTTGGCGAACAAAACTTTCGATCGCAGAAAGCGCTCGCGAAAATTGGCGCCAGTTTTTTGAAGAAGACCCAACTTCCAGCCGACGATGGGACGATCAAAACAAACGTCCTCTTTGTCATCACCGCCAAATCATATCGCGTGGCTGAGCACAGCGCATAGCCTTGACGATGGAGAACGCGCTCTTGGTGTTCGATGTTTGCTGCTGTAATGGGGATTTGCCGTATTGTGACGGTGACGATCATTGCGACGCACATCGACGACCCAACGCCAGCCGTGCTGTGTCATTGCGCTGCAATAGCTCCACGACCAACCGGCACCGCTTAGCTTGTCAGCGATGACCTCCCAGTATTTCACTGTCGGCATGATGCCAAACTCGGAGAGCTTTGATGGGTTCTCGGCGCAACTGCTGGGAAATCAGTTGTGCGCTCTTGGGGCTTAGCGACGGTTGAAACGGCATTTGCGCAGGCTTCTTGCGTGACCCTATTTCCGGTCACCACATTTAATTCATCGCAGCCGTTACCTGATTGTAACATGAACAAGCTTGCCTTTGTTCCGCCTCTTGATAGCTATCTCCTTGCAGGATATAAACATGAGGGAGGGAGCCTACTTCTTCGCCCATGAGAGGCAGCGCATTGGAGAGATGAAAACTTTGGCCACGCCACTTGGGCTAGCAGGACCTGGTTCGCGGTCAACGACAGAGCGAAGTGACGCTCAATTTTTTGATCGGCGCGTTGCGGGCGTTGCGTTGTCAGTAGCGCTCGCCTATTACCTCGGGGCAAAAATCGGGTTCGCGTTGACGTTCCAACCCCATCCGGTTTCGGTTCTTTGGCCGCCCAATTCTATTCTGCTGGCGGCGCTTCTTCTCACGCCAGTTCGGGTTTGGTGGGTGATATTGCTTGCCGCGTTTCCGGCGCATCTGGCGGTCCAACTGCAGAGCAACGTTCCGCCCATGATGATTCTGTGCTGGTTCATCAGTAACGCGTGCGAAGCACTTATCGGCGCGGGTTGTGTCCGGTATCTGATCGATCGCCCGGTCCGGTTCGATCGTCTGCGCAACGTGGGAATTTTTTGCTTCTTCGCTGCGTTTCTGGCGCCGTTGCTCTCTTCTTTTCTCGATTCGGCCTTCGTTGCCATCAATCGATTTGGACAAGACAGCTATTGGCAGGTCTGGCGAATCCGATTCACCTCTAACATTTTAGCCTCGCTAACCCTTGTGCCTTTTATTGTCACCTGGAGCGGGGACGGAATCGCCTGGCTGGGCAAGATTCGGCGCGCGAGGATTCTGGAAGCCGGCCTCCTCCTTATTGGCTTGCTATCGATCAACACCATCGTCTTCTATAAATTAGCGCCGACGGCCGATTCCGCGTTGCTCTATTTGCCGTTGCCATTTTTGATATGGGCAGCGGTCCGGTTCGGGTCACGTGGCGCCAGCGCGGCCATCTGCGCTTTGACGCTTCTTGCGATCTGGAGCGCGGGACACGGGTATGGGCCATTTTCGACAAGGTCCGCAGAAGAAAATGCGCTTTCGATTCAAATGTTTTTGATCGTCATGTCGGTCCCGCTTCTGCTTCTGGCCGGCGTTATAGAAGAGCGCAGCAAAGGGGAGACGACACTCCGGGAGCGCGAAGAGCGCATCAGCCTCGCCGCCGAATCGGCGAATTTGGCGTTCTGGTCGATCAATTTCGAGCGGAGGGAGTCGTGGATGAGCGACAAAGGCCGTGCCATTTTCAACTTTGGCCCGGACGAGCATTTGTCTCGCGAACTATTTCTCTCGCGGGTGCATCCGGAGGACCGAAATGCCGTCGGTGAAGCGATTGAGCGTGCCCGAGCCTCGTCGCAGACATTTGAATTTGAATATCGTTTGCTGCGACCCGATGGTGGGACGCGCTGGCTCATCTCCCGTGGCCGTTATTTGAGCAACGATCGCGGCGGAATACGCGAACTGATTGGTGTCGCCATCGACATTACCGCGCAAGTGGAGGCCGACCTCCAATTGCGATTGCAGCGCGAAGAGATGGCGCGCATGAGCCGGGTCTCGTCAATGGGTGAGCTAACCGCTTCGCTCGCGCACGAACTCAATCAACCTCTCACCGCGATTGCCAGCAACGCCGCTGCCGGGAGACGTCTGCTCGCCGAAGGTACGCCCGACCTCGAGATGTTCGAAGAGTTACTCGCCGACGTGTCGTCGGATGCGCGGCGCGCGGGCGATATCATTCACGGAATCCATCATTTCGTCCGCAAGAGCGAAGGGAGACGGTGCCCGGTGAATTTGAATGAGATCGTCCAGGAAGTCCTGCGTCTGTTGCATTCCGACTTGCTGGGGCGAGCGACCGCGGTTGAAACACAACTCGCGCCGAATCTTCCCGCCGTCGATGCCAATCCTGTGCAATTGCAGCAGGTCTTGTTAAATCTCCTGACGAATTCGCTGGAAGCGATGCAGTCCACACCGATTGGCAGGCGCCGCATTGTCATTTCCACAAAGTGCGACGATACTTCGTCTGTGTTGGTGAGCGTGTGCGATTCCGGCGGCGGGCTTCCGAAAGAGGATCTGGATAAGGTTTTCACGCACTTCTATTCGACGAAACCAAATGGGATGGGAATGGGTTTGACCATCGTGCGCTCGATCGTGGAGGCGCATGGAGGGAAATTGAATGCGGAAAATAGCGATGAAGGCGCGCGGTTTTTCTTTCGCTTGCCGGTGAAACCTAAATCTGAAACGCCGGAGGTCACTTGAGCAAAGCCAACAAGCTTGTTTGCGTGGTGGACGACGATGAATCGGTGCGCCGCGCTTTAGGGCGTCTACTTAAGTCCGCTGGGTATGCGGCTGAGACATTTGCTTCAGCCGAAGACTATCTTGCGCGAGAAATCTTCGAAGGCCCCATCTGTCTTGTCCTCGATGTCCGCATGCCGGGATTGAAGGGTCCGGCATTGCAGGAAGCGCTCGAGGAACATGGCGCTTGCGAGCAGATTGTTTTCATTACTGGCCATGGCGACGTGCCGACCGCCACTCGGGCGATGAAAAAAGGCGCCGTTGATTTTCTGACGAAGCCTTTTGATGACGAGGAACTGATCGAAGCGGTCAAACGTGCTTTGGAACGCAGCAAGGAACAACTGCGTAAACGCAGGGAAAGACGGGAAGCGCGTAGACGTATCGAGAAATTGACCCCGCGTGAGTTTGAAGTCCTGAGTTTCGTCGTTATGGGTCTTTTAAATAAACAGATTGCGGCCGAGTTGCACACTGCTGAGAAGACAATCAAAGTTCATCGCGGACGGGTTATGCGAAAACTTGGTGCCACCTCCGTTCCTGATCTTGTGCATTTCTCGCAGCGTGCCGGCGTTTCACCCGCCCGCAAGCCCGCATAAGACTAAAATCAATTTGCCAACGGTGGAATCGGGATCGTGTCGACGAACCCGTCCGTCTGTCAGCCTAACTTACAAAGACCGGTGGGTTTCTGCCATTCGTTAGGGCACCTTGCGCCGGATTGATCGCGACTCGTCGCTCGACCCCGACAGTGTGTTCCCGGCTGAAACGAGTGCCGCCACCTTATAAGACGAAAGTCCAACATGCTGAATCGGCACACGCCTGCGATACAATCGGTGTGAAGATGATGGACTGTTCGGCGCTGGGAACGTTGGTCGTCAATCATGAGCCGATTGAATTGATCGACGTTCGGTCAAAGAAAGAATTTGCCGTCATGCACATCCCGGGGGCTCGCTCGGTTCCCTTTGGTGAGCTTGCGGCGACGAGGATTTTTCGAAGGAGGCGCCCGACAACAGAGCGCGTTTATGTCATTTCCGCCGGCGGTCACACTCGAGCCAGCCTTGCGACGGGGATCCTGCGATCGGCCGGTTGCGTGAATGCCGTTCCGGTGGACGGCGGAATGAAGGATTGGGTCGCCCAGGGTTTCCCATTGCAGCGCAAGAAATCCTCGATCAGCCGTGCGCAAGTTTTCATAGCGACTGCGGCGTTGCCTATAATGGGAGCCGGCGTGGCGGTCGCACTGCGCGAGTTTATCGCTGCCGCTCTCCTCTTCGCTATTGCCGCCGTGCTAAATCTCAGACCGAATTTTTCCCCGCCAAGACGACGGCAAAGGGCCGGGCGCGGACCTACGCACGTTATGAAAGCTGCCTGCATACCTAACGAGAAAGAAGAAATCGCATGAGCATCAAATGTGTGCGCGGCTCAGTGATGACTTGCCGTTTTGATTTGCAATGACGAGCGCTTTAATCGGCGTGCTGGGCGGATTCCTTTTGGTAAATGCGCGCTCGCTATTTATATGCTGAATCAGCGTCCGACATTAAGCGTCGTCTCAGGCCAAGGCGCCAATAAGGCCCAGGATCTAACGGCGGAGTTGCGCGGCGGAGCGCTGGGAGTGCACCTCCCAATAATGCCGATAGTAAGAGCAAAAGCTGTCCAAGTGAAAGTGCAGTAATGCCCAACACTGATAGCGACCGAACGAGGATTTTGAGATACGTTTTTTTCTCTTTGGGGGCCTCTTATTCGTCCGGACACAGCAGCTCCGCAAATGGCCCATTGGAATCGTATGGACCGAACCATCACTCAGAACGGCGCTCTGTACGCGGTGCAACACAGATCAGCCAAAACATATCCGGGGAACCTACGCAAGAAAGAGGCACCACACTGGTTCGGGTTCACACTAACTTAGGAAGATGCATTTTAGCATTTTCGAAACTGCCGATTGTGGCAACGAAACTTTACCTTCTGTCTTT
>Ga0209056_10008641_pt1 | contig 10440 bp, 8 predicted proteins | sample GraSoiAngelo_114_FD_185876 | JGI IMG/M metagenome (GOLD analysis project Ga0209056, IMG submission 185876) | Grasslands soil microbial communities from the Angelo Coastal Reserve, California, USA - 14_0903_13_40cm (SPAdes) (version 2) | ecosystem: Environmental > Terrestrial > Soil > Grasslands ...
TCACGACAGTCTTCCACAATCCCCTGGCCGCGCTCGCCCTGGCGCCGCCCGACCAGTCGGCCGAGACGCTGGCGCTCCAGTACCGCCAGGGCACGGCGATCGCCCGGGTCGCCTGGAACCCGCACCTCTACGATCCGCTCCTGCGCCGCCGGCTCGGACGCATCGCGACGCCGACGCTCGTGTGCTGGGGCGCCCACGACCGGCTGGCGCCGCTGGCGCCGTGCGGCGAGACGTGGGCCAGGGAGATCCCGGGCGCGCGACTGCGCGTGTTCGCCGACTCCGGCCACGTCCCGCACCTGGAGGAGCCCGACGTGGTGGCGACGGCGGTGAGAGAGTTCTGCCGGCTTCACGGAGGGCTGCGGTGAAGTTCTACTACTTCCACCTGATGCCGTACATCATCGACCACGACGAGCCCTCGTCGTGGGTGACGCTCTCCAACCGCCACTACGATCCCGCCCTCGGGCACACGCTCTACAACCAGTACCTCGATCAGCTGGAAGCGCCCGACCGCCTCGGCTGGGACGGCCTCTGCGTCAACGAGCACCATCAGAACTGCTACGGCACGATGCCGAGCCCCAACGTGATGGCGGCGATGCTGGTGCGCCGGACGTCTCGGGCGAAGATCGCGATCCTCGGCAACGGGCTGCCGCTGCGCGAGAACCCCCTGCGCATCGCCGAGGAGATCGCCATGCTCGACGTGGCCTCCGGCGGCCGCGTCATCTCGGGCTTCGTGCGCGGCATCAGCGCGGAGTATTTCTCGACTGCCGTCAATCCCACGCATTCGCGCGAGCGCTTCTACGAGGCGGCCGAGCTGATCCTGCGCGCCTGGACGGAGGAAGGCCCGTTTCCGTTCGACGGCCGGTACTATCGCTACCCCTACGTGAACCCATGGCCCCGGCCGCTCCAGAAGCCGCACCCACCGGTGTGGTGCCCGTCGCAGGGCTCGAGCGAGACGGTGGAGTGGGCGGCGAAGCGCCGGTTTCCGTACCTGATGGTCTTCACGCCGATCACGCGCATCGCCCAGATCTACGGCGAGTACCGCGAGGCGTGCGAGCGCCACGGCTACCAGGCCAGCCGCTATCAGCTCACCGTCAACGTGCCGATCGTGGTCGCCGAGAACGACGCCAAGGCGCGCGCGCTGGCCGAGAAGCACGTCATGTGGGTGTTCAACGTCGGCCTGCGCATGCACCCGCCCTTCTGGCGGCCGCCCGGCTACATGACGGAAGCCTCGCTCCGCCGCCTGCTCGCGAACCCGCCGAAGCCGCCCAGCGAGCTCGGCTTCGAGGAGGCGGACCGCGAGGGCTACCTGATCTACGGCAGCCCGGCCACGGTGCGCGACAAGCTGCGGGTCTTCTCCGACGAGCTGAAGGCCGGGATTCTCTGCTCGGGGATGACCGGCCCCAGCCACGAGCAGACGCTCGAGATGATGCAGCTCTTCGCCGAAGAGGTGATGCCGCACTTCCGCGAAGACGCACGCGTCGACGAGACCGTCGGCGTCGGCCGGTAGACGCCCATTGAGACCGCTGATCTAGAGCTCCGCCTTCGCGACGTTCTGCGGGGGTCACTCCGTGAGCCCGCGCTGGATTTCGCCGAGTCGCCGACCCGCATCACCGGCGGCTTCGACACCCAGATCTTCGCGTTTCGTCTGGACGGCGCGGCGCCCGCCTTCGCCGGCCGGCTGATCCTCCGGCTGCTCGATCGCCACCACGATCCGGCGCGGGCCTTGCGCGAGAAGGCCGCGCAGAACGCGCTGGTCGAGCTCGGCTACCCGGCGCCGCGCGTCCTGTTCGCCAGCACCGACGCGGCGCCACTCGGCGGAGCCTTCCTGATCATGGAGCGGCTCTCCGGGAAGCCGCTGCCCGAGGTCCGGATGCTCGGCATGGCGCGGATTGTCGCCGAGCTCCAGGCGAGCCTGCACGATCTCGACGCCAACGCGTTCTTGCGGGCGCTCGCGCGCGACGGCCTGGCGCCGCAGAGCTTCACCTTCGAGGCCCACCTCGAGCAGCTCGCCAACCGCGTCGGGCGCTTCTCGCTCGACGGGCTCGCGCCTGGAATCGAGTGGCTGGTGCAGCGCCGTCCCGTGCCGGGAGGATCCCACGCCGTCTGCCACGGAGATTTTCACCCCTACAACATCCTGATGGCGGCGGATCGGGTCACGGGGGTGCTCGACTGGCCTCATGCGGTCGTCGCCGATGCCGAGTTCGACGTGGCCTCGACGCTGATCATCTTCAAGCTCGTGCCGATGGAGGTGTCCGATCTCTCGGCGCCGATCCGTTGGCTGGCGAATGCCGCGCGCCCGCTGCTGGTCGCTGCGTATCTGCGCGACTATCGGCGCCGCCGCCAGCTCGACCGTGGGAAGCTCGCGTACTACGAGGCGGCCGCGTGCATGAAGGCGCTCGTCAAGGCCGGGGAGCTCCGCCTGGCCCCCACCGCCGCGGGCTCACCGAACGCCCTCTTCGCGTCGACGTTCACCGAGCGGGCCCTCGGCCACTTCCGCGGGCTGACGGGGATCACGCCGGTCCTTCCGGCCACGACCGCGTCAGTGGCCTAGGTCCTCGTCCCCGCTCAGTGCGCCAGCTGTGGGCGCACCTTGTCGGCCAGCAGATCGATGGTCTCGAGGATCGCCGGGAACGTCGAGTACGAGACCTCCAGCGCGACGTGACCGCAGCCGAGCGCCTCGAAGCCGCGCAGCTCCTCGGCGATCTGCGCCACCGAGCCGCTCACGGTGTGGCGTCCGCGGATCAGGGCCATGTCCACCGCGGGCTTGTGGACGCCGTCGATCAGGACGGGAATGCGAAGCGAGAAGAACGGCGACCCCTCGCGTCCGGCCTCTTTCCAGTAGCGACGGACCGTGTCGGCGCCCTGGCGGAACGCCTCGTGGTTCGTCGCGCTCGCGTGCCAGCCGTCGCCGAGGCGCGCGACCCGGCGGAGCGCGCCGTCGCTGCTGCCGCCGACGTAGAGCGGCGGGCGCGGCTTCTGCAGCGGCATCGGCGAGAAGACCACGTCCTGCACGCGGTGGCGCTTGGTCTGGATCTTCGGATGCTCCTGCGTCCACAGCGTCCGCAACAGCTCCAGCGCCTCGTCGCTCCGGCTCGCGCGCTCCTTGAACGGCACGCCGAGCGCGTCGAACTCGCCCTCGAGCCAGCCGATGGCCGCCCCCACGATCAGCCGGCCGCCCGAGAGGACGTCGACGCTGGCCAGCAGCTTCGCCACGGGGATCGGCGAGCGATAGGGCAAGATCACCACACTGGTGCCCAGAGCGACGCGGCTCGTCACGCCGGCGAGCCACGGCAGCACCGCGAACGGATCGAGCATGTGCTCGCGATAGATGACGTTGGCCTGTTCCGGCACGATCACGTGGTCGGTGACCCATAGCGAGTCGAGCCCGCAATCTTCGGCGCGGCGGACGACCTCGAGCATCCGTCCGACCTCGATCGGGCGGCCGTAGTGCGGCAAGCAGATCCCGAGCTTCATGTCAGTCCTCCTGTTGGGGCGCGTGACGCTCGATGTCCGTGACGGCGGGCAGGGTATACTCGTTCGCGCCTCACGGCAACAGTCCACCCCTTCGGAGGAGACGATGGCGAGCGACGCGTCGCGACGAGATTTTCTCCTGATGTGCGCGGTGGCCTCGGGCGCGCCCCTGGCGGGCCTCGATCCCGGGCCGGCCGTCGCCGCCGACGCTCCCAAGAAGGGCGGCACCCTCCGGGTCGGCTTCTACATCGAGGCGGCGACCATGGACCCGCATCTGTCCGGCAGCAAGATCGACCGGCAGGTCTACCACAACATCTACGAGCCCCTCGTCACGCTCGACGTCAGGCTCGGGATCAAGCCCGGTCTGGCCGAGTCGTGGCAGCAGCCCGATCCGAAGACGCTGATCCTCAAGCTCCGCCGCGGCGTGAAATTCCACGACGGCACGGAGTTCAACGCCGAGGCCGCGCGGTTCAACTTCAACCGGATGAAGACCGAGCCGAAGTCGGTGCGCAAGGGCGAGGTCGCCAGCATCGACTCGGTCGACGTGGTCGACGCCTACACGATCAAGCTGAACCTCAAGCGCCCCGACGCGGCACTGCTGGCCACGCTGACCGATCGCGCCGGCATGATGGTCTCGCCCAAGGTCGCCCAGGAGCGCGGCGCCGAGCTCGAGCGCAACGCCAAGGGGGCGGGCACCGGCCCGTTCGAGTTCGTCGAGTGGGTGAAGGACGACCACATCCTGATCAAGCGCAACGAGAGCTACTGGAACAAGCAGGGCGGTCCGTACCTGGATCGCGTGCGCTACCGCCCGATCCCGGACGACACGGTGAAGCTGCAGAGTCTCCAGACCGGCGAGATCGACGTGATGGACTACGTGCAGCCGCGCGACGTGGCGTCGGTCAAGGCCGACCGGAACGTCGTGGTCGTCGACGTGCCGTCGCTGGCCGATTTTGCCTACCAGCTGAACCACGCCCGGCCGCCGTTCAACACCAAGGCGCTGCGCCAGGCGGTGGCGTACGCGCTCGATCTCGAGCAGATCGTGAAGGGCGTGTGGCTCAACGTGGGCGTCCCGGCCAACGGCCCGATCCCGCCGACGAGCTGGGCCTACGACCGCTCGATCCCGCCGATCCGACGCGACCTGGCGAAGTCGAAGGCCCGGCTGGCCGAGGGCGGGCAGCCGAACGGCTTCGCCTTCACGATGACGACCAACAACATCCCGATCAACGTCCAGGAAGCCGAGGTGATCCAGGCCCAGCTGCGCGAGGCCGGCATCACGATGAAGATCAAGCTGGTCGACTCGGCCACGTTGATCTCCGACGGCAACAACAAGAACTTCGAGATGATCAGCTACCAGTGGAGCGGCCGGCCGGACCCGGACGGCAACACCTACCAGTTCTACAAGACCACGCAGGGCACGTCGCTCAACTGGTCCGGTATCTCCAATCCGCAGATCGACGCGCTGCTCGACCGCACGCGCGAGGTATCCAACCAGGCCGAGCGCAAGAAGCTCTTCAGCGACCTGACCAAGATCCTCCAGGACGAGCTGCCGATGGTGTTCATCGTCCATCCCATCGAGCCCAAGGCCTTCAACCCGAAGGTCCGCGGCTACGAGCCGATCCCCGACGGGATGATGCGGTTCAAGGACGTGTGGCTGCAGTGAGGCGCGGCTGACCGACTCGCGCGCGTGATGGGCGGTCTGGTCTTGCGCCGGCTCGGCGCCACCGTTCCGGTGCTGCTCCTCGTCACGGCCGGGGTGTTCGCGCTGCTCCATCTCACGCCCGGCGATCCGATCGACGTGATGATGGCCGAGTCCGTGGACGCCGAGGTGAAGGAGAACCTCCGGCGTGAGCTCGGGCTCGACCGGCCCCTCTACGTGCAGTACGCGGCCTGGATGGGTCGGCTGCTGCGGGGCGACCTCGGGCGCTCGATCCGCAACGGCGAGCCCGTCGTCGAGAGCGTGAGCCGGCGCCTGCGGCCGAGCCTCGAGCTGGCGGCGCTCGCGATGACCGTCTCGCTGGTGATCGCCTTCCCCCTCGGGATCGTCTGCGCGGTACGCCGCAACACGCCGATCGACCGCGCCGGCGCGACGTTCGCGGTCTTCGGCATCTGCATGCCGAACTTTCTCCTGGCGCTGCTGCTGATCTTCTTCTTCGGCGTGACGCTGCGGTGGCTGCCGATCTCCGGCTACACCGATCCGCTGGAGGAAGGGTGGAACGGCCTGCGCTCGCTGGTGCTGCCGGCCGTCACGCTCGGGCTGGCCCTCGCCGCGGTGGTGACGCGGACGCTGCGCTCGAGCGTGCTGGAGGCGCTGGCCGAGGACTACGTGCGCACGGCGCGCGCCAAGGGGCTCTCGGAGTGGCGGGTCATCCAGGCCCACGTCCTGAAAAACGCGCTGATCCCCGTGGTCACCGTGCTCGGGCTCCAGCTCGGGACGCTGATCGGCGGCGCCGTGATCACCGAATACGTCTTCGCCCTGCCCGGCGTCGGGCGCCTGGTGGTCGACGCGGTCTTCGCGCGCGACTACCCGCTGGTGCAGGGCGTCGTGCTGCTGATCGCCGTCGGGTTCATCCTGAGCAACCTGGTCGTCGACGTGCTCTATGGCTGGATCGATCCCCGGATCCGATCTCGCTGAGCGGGCCGCGGCGCGGCCGGCCGCGACGGTCGCGCCACCGCGAGATCGGCGGTGGGACATGCTGCGCCGCGCCGCGCGCGCCCGGCTGGCGCCGTTCGGCGCCGGGGTCGTGCTGCTGGCGGTGCTGGTGGCGCTGGCCGCTCCGCTGCTGGCGCCCTACGATCCGGTCGCGCAGAACCTCGGCAACACGCTGGCGCGACCGGGGCGCGCCAATCTGCTGGGCACCGACAACGTGGGGCGCGACGTGCTCTCGCGCGTGATCTGGGGCACGCGCGTCTCGCTGGTGGCCGGGCTCGTCGCGGTCGCGATCGCGGTGGTCGCCGGCAGCCTGCTCGGGGTCGTGGCCGGCTACTGCGGCGGGCGCGTCGACGGGCTCGTGATGCGCCTGATGGACGCGGTGCTCTCGTTCCCTCCGCTGGTGCTCGCGCTGGCGCTCGGCGCGGTGCTCGGCGCCGGGCTCACCGGGGTGCTGGTGGCGCTGGGTGTCGTCTACACGCCGACGTTCGCGCGGCTCATGCGGGGTCAGGTGCTCACGATCAACGCGCGCGACTACGTCGAGGCGGCGCGTGCGCTGGGGGCGCCGGGCTGGCGCGTCGCCTGGCGCCACGTGGTGCCCAACGCCGCCAACCCGATCATCGTGCAAGCGTCGCTGAGCGTGGCGTTTGCCATCCTCGCCGAGGCCTCGCTGTCCTTCCTCGGCCTCGGCATCCAGCCGCCCCAGGCGTCCTGGGGCAGCATGATCAACGCGGGGCGCGGCTACCTGCAGCAGGCGCCCTGGATCGTCTTCGGGCCGGGCGCCGCCCTGTTCGTGACCGTGGTGGGATTGAACTTCGTCGGCGATGCCGTGCGCGACGCGCTCGATCCGCGAACGCGCGCGTGATCCCGCGCTACCGTACCTGCGAGAGCACGAACGGCGCCACCGTCGGCGCCTCGGGGCGGATCGAATCCGCCCGTGCGTGCTTCTCCACGCAGCGCCACGTCATCCGGGTCTTCGCGTAGCCGACGCGCGGCAGGACTTCCTGCGCGCTCAGGCTGATGCCCCAGAGGATCGTGCCGAGCGCGATGATGTGCGCGAACCCCATCCGGCTTCGCCAGGACGCGCGCGCGCCCCACAGGCCCGCCACCAGCACGGTCGTGACCGCGACCATGTAGAGGATCAGCGGCTTCTCGCACGCATGTGCGTACGGCCACTGGGTCAGCGCGACGCCGAGAAGAACGCCGAGCATCACGCGCGCCCAGACGCCAGCCGGGCGCAGCGGCGGTCGCGACCTCACGTGAGAGAACGGCCGCGCGCCCGAGGCGTGCTCACGCTCCGCGACGTAGGTACGGTCGAAGGGTCTCAGCTTTCTCAGGAGCTGGTCTACGACAACGGCTTCCTGGCGATCGTCCTTCCCTGTTCTGGCCAACTCGGCACCTCCGACCGCGAACGTTGCGGTCCGATACCTGGCCGCCCGTCGCGGGCGTCAAGCCGTCAGAGACGCAAAGCGGTTGCCAATCGAGATGTACGAGTTCTCGCGGCTTTCACCGAGGCCGACAGCGCGCCTGGGCTGCCACAGTGGCACGTCCCCGTCTTGGATGTGACGCTTGGGGAACGAGCGGGGGGCGGCCGCTCAGCGGCCGAGCAGACCGAAGAGCCGCGCGGGCGTGATCGGAACTTCGCGAACGACGACGCCGAGGTCGGCGACCGCGTCCTCCACGGCGTTGGCGATCGCCGCGGCGCCGGGGATGGCGCCGCTCTCGCCGACACCTTTGATTCCGAGCGGGTTGATCGTGGACGGATGCTCGTCGAGCGCGACCGGCAACGGCGGGAGCTGGTCGGCCTTCGGGATCGCGTAGTCCATCAAGCTGCCCGTCAGCAGCTGACCCGACGCGTCGTAGACGATTTCTTCCATGAGTCCCGCGCCGATGCCCTGAACGGCGCCGCCCTGCAGCTGGCCCTCGACGATCGTCGGATTGATCGCGCGCCCCGGATCGTGAACGATCGAGTAGGCGAGCAGCCGGACCTCGCACGTCTCGACGTCGACCTGGACGGCGGCGGCGTGCGTGCCGAACGCCCACGTGACGGTCTCGGGATAGAAGTACGTGCACGCGTTGAGCCCGGGCTCGCCGGTCGCCTTCAGCGCCTTCGACTTCACGGCGGCGTGCGCGACACGGCCGAGGCTCACCGCGCGGTCCGGCATCCCGACGACGTGCACGCGGCTCTGCTCGATCCGCACGTCCTCGGGCGCGCACTCGAGCATCTCGGCGGCGACCCGCGCGGCGCGCCCGCGCACCTCGCGCGCGGTCTGGGCGACCGCGGGACCGGAGTTGGCGGCGACGCGGCTGCCACCGGTGCCCATGCCGTACGGGTGCTGCGAGGTGTCGCCCGCGGAGACGACGACGTCCTCCCAGGCGGCGCCGAGCTCGGCGGCCGCGATCTGCGCGAGCGTCGTGGCGTGGCCCTGGCCCTGGCCGGTCACGCCGATGTAGACGTAGACCTTGCCGCTCGGGTCGACGCGCACCGTCGCGCCTTCATACGGCCCGAGCCCGGTGCCCTGCGCGTAGCACGCGAGGCCCACGCCGATGCGGCGCGCGGAGGAAGCCCGCGACTTCTGTCGGTGGCGCCACTGGTCGTAGGGCAGGAGCGCCAGGGCCCGCTCGAACGCCGCCGGAAAATCGCCGGGATCGTAACTGACGGCGACGCCGTCCTTGTACGTGAGTCCCGGGCGATAGGGCATGTCGACGGGCCGCACGAAGTTGCGCCGCCGCAGCTCGGCCGGGTCGATCCCGAGCCGGCGCGCGCCGATGTCCATGAGGCGCTCCATCACGAACACCGCCTCGGGCCGGCCCGCCGCGCGATACGCGGCGTTCAGCGCCTTGGTCGTGACCACGCTGGTGCCGGTGTTCCGGTAGTGCGCGACCCGGTACGGCCCGGGCATGTGGTTGACCGTGTTCGCGGTGAGCCCGTCACCCTGGATCGGGTAGGCGCCCACATCGGCCAGGAACGTCGCGTCGATCGCGACGATGGTCCCGTCGCGCGTGAAGCCGATCCGCGCGTCGTGGTCCTGCTCGCGATCCTGGCCCATCGTGGCGAAGTTCTCGCGCCGGCTCTCCACCCACTTCACCGGCCGCCCGAGGCGATGCGCCGCGGCCGCGACCAGGATTTCCTCGGGGTAGATCGGACCCTTGGGTCCGAAGCCGCCGCCGACGTCCGGCACGACCACTCGCACGCTCTCGACCGGCAGCTTGAGCGCCGCGGCGACCGCGTCGCGCAACGTGTACGGGCTCTGCGTGGACGAGGAGACCACCAGCGCGCCCGATTCGCGGTCCTTGTAGGCGAACGCGCCGCGCGTCTCGATCGGCGCCGCGCTCAGGCGCGGGTGGCGGAGCTTCTCGTGGACGACGAGGTGCGCGCCGGTCATCGCCGCCTCGGCGTCGCCGACCGCGCCCTTCGCGACGATCGCGGTGTTGTCCGACCAGCCGTCGTGGAGCCGGGTCGCCGAGCCGAGGGCCGACTCGGCCGTGGCCAGCGCGGGCAGCCGCTGATAGTCGACGGTCACCGCCTCGAGCCCGTCGGCGAGCGCGTACGGGCTCTCGGCCACCACGACCGCGACGGCCTCGCCGACGAAGCGGACGAGCTCGCGCGCCAGCACCGGCTGGCTCCACGTCCGGCCCTTCTGGCTGCCGCCGTACGCGGTCGGCATGTACGGCGCGACCCCGTCGAGATCCGCCGCGCTCCAGGCGGCCACCACTCCGGGTGCCTTGCGCGCACGGTCGAGCCCGACCTTGACGATGCGCGCGTGAGCTTCGGCGCTCCGCACGACGCCGAGATGCAGCAAGCCGGCGCGCGTGAGGTCGTCGACGAATCGTCCGCCGCCCAAGAGTAGTCGCTGGTCTTCTTTGCGTCGCGGAGACGTTCCAATCATGTGGGGGAATCTACCACGGGCCGAGCGATCGCCCTCGGCTAGAGTGTGGTCGGAGGGCTGCAATGGAGGCATACGCCGCGCGCGGGAAGCTTGTAAAGACCCTGCTGCTGGGAAACCTTCTCGGAGCGCTCCTGACCTGGTTCTACTTCACATTTATAGACTACCCGGCCACCGTCGGGCCGGCGCAAACGCTGGGACTCGACGTCCTCTATTTCATCGTCGGCTTCTCGCTGATCAGCGGCGTCGGTGTCGCCTGGGGCATCAGGTGGGCGCGGCCGCTGCGCGATCGCGGGACGGCCGCCGGCGTCGATCCGGCGATCGTCCGCCGCCGCGCGATCCTGCTCCCGTTCGTCTACACCGCGATCACGCTCTGCGGATGGGTCCTGGCCGGGATCATCTGGGGCGTCCTCCAACCCATCCTGTTCGGCTTCT
>Ga0209056_10008650_pt1 | contig 10435 bp, 16 predicted proteins | sample GraSoiAngelo_114_FD_185876 | JGI IMG/M metagenome (GOLD analysis project Ga0209056, IMG submission 185876) | Grasslands soil microbial communities from the Angelo Coastal Reserve, California, USA - 14_0903_13_40cm (SPAdes) (version 2) | ecosystem: Environmental > Terrestrial > Soil > Grasslands...
AACAACAAATAACACTATTGACCAATCCACAGTTTGAAATCTTTATACCCGTCGAGCCGATAGGCGAATCTGCACCTCCTAATGAACCACATGGATCAACCCATGTTGCACCATTATCGGCTGATAGCTGTACTTCTAATACTGTAGAAAATGAGGCTCCCGCAGTTACTACGTTTACTGTGAAAACTTCAGTGCCTGCAACATTATCCTCGAAGACGTTCCTATTGCTTGTTGTTCCAAACAATTCTGTAGTTGCGGCAGGCTGTGCAGCCCAAGTCTCGCCAAGATTTCCCCCTGCCACGACGGTGATAGCATCGGTGAACCCCGCCAGGGTATTCCCACCATAATCATCCCGTACAAACGTCACTGTTACATTGGGTGGCTTATTGAATGTTCTATGGAAAAACGCATCTACTATACAGTTCTGTTGTCCTACCGGGATTATGCATCCGACCGTGCCTTGGTCGATGATTTGGGTTTCTCCCCCGATTCCGCTTCCAACTGCCCCGGCTATAATATCGCCTACAATTATGAGAAATATGAGAAGCAGTCCTACTAGGCCGCTTTTCCGGTCGTTCATGCTAGCACCATCGTCAGGAGGTATCCTAGTCCCATGATGACTAGGAGGATGAGACAGATTGCGAAGCTCTCCATGACTGTGGGCCGCCAGTGTTCTATTTCAACGGGTTGTGTCGGCTCAGCCATCCCTTCTTCTCTCCCCCATTCTCCTCTCTCTCGATAGTCTCTTCGCGTCCACGCTCCGCCTTTCCAAGCTCTACCACAGCCTTGAAGGTTCGGCCCTCAACCGCATAGCGCGTGTTCAATGTCCCAGTATGGACTGGCTCGAAGAAGCCTGCGGCAGTCATCAGGACCCGGTTGTACCGTATCCCATGATTGACTATCCAGACCATGTTATCCTCGCTCCATGGAAACTCTTGCGGCTTGTAGCCTTTGATGTGGATATGAGACTTGCTACAGCTTGGGTTGCAGCCGTGCCAGCGTTCGATAATGTCCTCGACCTCGCTCATCTTATACTCCGCGTTTGGATCGACCTCTTCCGGCTTCTCAGCGTTAGGGTCCGCTTTGACGTCGGCCTTCCACTTCTTCCACTTCTCTAGAGTATCGGCCATCTTTTCCCACTGGAGAATGCCGGTCTGGAGCCAGAACCGGGTATTGCCGAAGGCCATGACGTTGCTATAGACCTCGTCGCCTCGGAGTTCTGAGAACCTCATGGTGACGGTTGTATCGGTCTCGAAGAGAGCTTTCTTGACGCTCTCTGCCATTGTCTCGCTGTACTTGTCAGACTTTTTGATGAAGCTCATAGCCAGTTCTCCTCGTCAGCGAAGAGGAATATCAATGTGAAGAACGCGATTGCTAGGGAGAAAATGAACGTATTCATATGGATTCTCCTACCTGTCCCGTCTAAAAGTGAGTGACATGGCCGAGAATCAACCCGAACATTATGCCAAGCGAGATGCAGGCTCCTATGACAAGAAACTTTCCAGTGTTCGAGCTGAGAAGTTGAGTCAGCCCGCTACGCGAATAGGGCATGGGTACATAATGGCCGCCGACATCTCGCGGGTCTGCTGGCAATGGGTCGAAACGGATTCGGGTCTGCGAGACGATACTGGCGAAGCTGCAAGCGACATATTCTCCCTTGCGATAGAGGAAGAGCCAGAGAGTGATTAGACTACGGGCGGCGTCGATGACTTGTGCTGGCACGATGTCTTCGTAGGCGACATGAAACTCTTTGGGGAGGCCTGTCTGGCCGTCCATGATGTCCGGGTCCGTAATGAGCAGGTCCTTGTCAGTCTGTTTCACCCCGGAGAGAAGCTTGCCTACCTGGAGGGTTCCATTCTCATCGACTTTGAGGACGATTCCAAGATTCTGCTCAGCAATAGGACCCTCCACCTGTGGAGAACTATCACTGTTTCTCCGTTTGTAGACTATGTAGCCGATGATGCTTCCTACTAAGATTATGGGAATCCAGTAGAACCATTCCAGGGGAATAGTGGTTCCCGGGAGATAGGCGATTACTGATGCCCCGCCATTGGTCGTCTAGGGTATGCCAAGTTGAAGATTGCCTGGACAGGAGGCTACTTAACGATTAGTCATCTCGGCATCGTAGCTCTTGCCAGATTCGCCGGTGTCTCGGCTCCTCTGAATGTTCGAGTCGCTTCCCCATCTCCTAGTCCAACGGTTATATTCGTGGAGGCATTTGGTGCAGAGCATCATTGCAAGAGTCTGTCCTGCCAGTCCGGTGACAAGCCCGGCTCTGGGATGATATTCCACTCGTAGCCGTCTCACTGGGCCTATAGCGTCGCAGTTGTTGCAGCGGTAGAACCAGAGCCCGGGAAGCCGTAGACCGGCCACTCGTCTTTTGGAGGATGGCAGAGTCGTCCCTGTCCTGAAGCGACCGTCTTCTGCCGAAGAACTCGCTCCAAGAGTCTGATTCACGCGCCACCTTTCTCCTAGCCGAGCTGGACCACATTGGCTAGTAATTCGTAAGTGCCATAAGTACCATTGTAGCCGATGTGAAAATCATAGCTGTAGTAGTGGTTATGCTTCCACATGTAGGGTCCGAAAAGCCAGCTTGAGCCGATAGTACCGTTGAGACTGTAGACAATGCTGAGGCTTGGACCATCAATGATGGTAGTGTTGATGAACTGGCCGGAAACATCCTGTAGGCTGACTATTCTGAGCCGATAGTCGAAGACTGTCGCGTTGCCTGAGCCTCCATCATAGAGAACACAGACAGGGCCGCCTGCACAGCCTAGGCTCCATTTGACATGCTGGCTGTTCGAATTCAAGGTATAGCCGATTGCTGAGACACTGGCCACCATGAGAACGGACAATATGAGTCCTAGGACTAAGCGTCGCATTTTCAGCCCGTAGAATGGACCGGCCAATATAATGCTTGGTCTAGTGGCTGACGAGTCGGAGATGCTTCTTGATACGGCTCTTGTGGATCCTATGCTTCTTGCCGCATCCTGGGCAATGGATGAGGAGCGTATGCTTCTCGCAGCGTAGACACGTAGACTATCTCACCCTATGAGGCCGGAGCCGGTGCAATACCCGTGCAAGGTTCAGGGCACGCATCAGATGCGTTCTCCGCTTCCTATCATGGATATGTTTGATATGACTTCCAACACAGTTCAAGTCCACATTCCCCCTCGGAGTCAGACAGTGAACCGTATGAGCAAAACTCCTCAGTTCTCCGGGATGGCGGATGGCTCCTGAAATGAACTTCCGCTTACGCTTCGCCATTAGAGCCTGACTCCCCGGTCTCGTAACGCCTTTTCGACCTGCGACTCTGCCACTAGCTCTTTCAAGAGCTTGTCCTTGACCTTCGGGTCCATCCTCTTGTTCAGTATTAACGCGGTAATCTGGTTCAGTCGTCTCTCTGTGGACGAGAGCTTACTGATTTGCTTGTGGACCTTGATATCCTCGAGATAGGGCTTCAGCTTGTGGACTAGGCTCAGATTAGGCCCCTCGCCCGCAAGAGTTTATTGATTGCACGCTCATCCTGCCGGTACCGTTTCGGTTTATGAGACTTTCGATAGTCCAAGCGTTTCGAGGCCTTGGCAAAATTCTTCCTATGGCTCAACTCAACTGTCCTCTTTCCTGTTCGGAAACTCTGTTCCTCGTTGGCCATTGCCCTCGCGCAGAAACTCGATTTGCTGTTTCATCTCACGCCACATGAAATATGCTCCCTTCCACGGATTCAGGACTGCCACTGTTAACCCGCCGAGGAAGAGTCCGACGAGAATGTCAGCGACCATTTCTATGGTCCTGTCAGCTCTGGCAGTCTGATGTACCAGAGCCAGTATAGGAAGCCTGCCAATGCCAGGAAGCCGATGAAAGTGATCAGGATGACAAGCCCTGCCACTTGCCGGCTAATATAGACGTAGGATTTGCCCAGCTTGAGCCGGACCATCTTCTTCTTCCGCCCGGTTACAGGACGATAGCTCATGAAACGCTCTCCTTCACAAACCCGTTTAAAGGGCTTTCCAGAGCATGCCAAGAAGACCACTGACCCAGAAGCTGCCGACTCCCCAGATAATGACAAACTCTGCGACAAATACTAGGGTGAAGACATCGCCCGGCGTCGTCCCGGCCCTCGAATACCAATTGTCGATGGTCTGGAGCCGCCAGAAAACATCCTCGCCGAGAATGAGGATCATGCTGAAGACTCCGACTGCAATGTTGAGGAAGAATAGGATGAAACTACGGATGCACATCTGGATGAGGACTTGACCCGCGCTCTTACCTGGCATCCGTCCCCTTCCAGACATCCTTTGCGAACTTTTTCAGCGAGGGCATTCCCTCCTTCTTCCACCAGAGCTTGAAGCCCATTTCCTCGTCCGACCTCATTCCCGCTTCAGCCGAGAATTCTTTCCCATTCAATGCCTTGGGGTCCAGGATATCCCGGGAGAACCATGCGATACGGCCTAGTGCATACATTACAGCATTCGGATTATCCAATGCGAGTGTCAGGCCTACTGCAGAAATGTTCCTCTGTTCGAGTGATCTGATCACATTGTCCTTGGCAAATTCAGGTGATTGTCCATTCGGAAAAGAACCGTGATTAGGAGGACGATAGCCTGCTTCAATTAATGTTCCCGTTTGATGTCTTGCTGATGCCCAGCTTCTCAAACCGTTTAATGTTCGTCTTGCCCGTTCCTGTCTTTTCAAGATTCTTCTGCGCCCTCAAAAGTATCCTCCCCGGTTCGCGCCGCCGGAATCCAGTCGAGACCTTGCTCACCTGGACAGAGGGTCGCCGGCGGAACTGTAGCTGGCTCACACCGGGCAATCCGACTGGGGCAATGCCCTTGAACATCTGGCCCGGCAGGATGAAGAGGGCGACGAATCCGAAGATCTCGAGGAACATCAAGAAGAGGTTCACCAGCGGGGCATCCCTTGTAAGGGTTGTTCCCACTCCCGGGACCAGTGCGGTTATGGATCCGGGGAGATTGGTTGTCTCGAACCAGATAAGAACTACGAGGCCTATCAGGAATCCTAGGATTGCGAAATAGTTGCCCTCCCGGACCTCGTCCATCCTAAAGCTTGGCCATGTGGGTGAGCCGGATATATCGATGCTCGGGATTATCGTGTCAAACTTGGCCGCTATCTGAATAATCGGCTTCGGAACTAGGCCGACAAAGAGCAGTATAACATCTGTACCGTAGTGGATTGTCTCTAGCAATGGCTTCATTCCGAGTCCGAATACTAGATACTTCATAGTCTCAAACCATGCTTGGAACCCTGCCAGCCCATATTCTCCGATGTCGGCGAACCAGAAAAGGATGAGCAGGAGAACTATCATCGTATCCCAGAGTATGAAGATATCTTGGACGACCAGCAATAGGAAGCTGATCGCACTCACTCCGAGTCCGAGAAGATTCAATGCGATAGAGAGCATGATTGGCACCCATGCGAATAGGATGGCTAGGGAGTCGAACCATCGGGCAAAGAGGGTGCCGAGATTGTTGAACGCAGTGGGAAGCTGGCTGGTGAAGAATTGTATCCAGAAGCCTAGGAAGGTGGCAATATCAGTTCCGATGTTGCCTAGTCCGAGAAAGTTGCCGATAACATTCATCCCCGTAATCATCAGGGGAAGGACGACTTGGTAGATGATGAATAGTGCTTGGCCGATGGCTACTGTGAACACCCAGACCAATCCCTTGATGATCGCATTGCCCCAGCTACTAGGATCGAGAGGATTAAACTGGAAGACAGGCTGAGGCGTTGGCAATGCACAGGCGACCTTGTTAACAGGGTCCGAACAGGATGATGGAACTGACCAGATTCCCAATGGTCCAATGTTAGGCCCGAAGGCTCCCGGTGCGAAGCTCAATGCCTTCGCATTACACCCTGGGCAAGGCGCTAGTGCGGTGTTGAAGGTTGCCATGATGAGAAGATAGTAGTCTTGTCCGAACTGGAGCTGAGAGGCCGAGTTGGTCGAGTTACTGCTGGCTGCGGCAGAGGAATATTGTTCGATGAAGTTGAGGGGTCCTGTAAAGTTTAGAATCGACTGTGTTCCAAAGGCTACGGATGTTCCGTTGAACTGTGGGGCTTTTCCCTGGATGACAAAATCGTTCGAGAGAGCTTCCTGGCTGATGCTCTTCGAATTGTCATGGCCGATGTAGATCGTCTGGTTGCCAGTTGGAGAACAGATGTAGACAGGACAGAGGGTCCAGATGAACCTGGATTGCTTATCATTGAAGGGATTGAAGTTCTCCGTAAAACTTGGGAGGGTCCCGTTTGTTCTCAACACAAAGGTCAGATTTTGGACACGGTTGAACTGTAAGGTACCGCCCGGATTGTCAACCCATCCAGCAATAGCTTCCAGCATCCGGCCCGAACCACTCTGTAGATTGAACGATGCCTTCGTTATGATGATATCAGCACTGCTACAGTTTAGCCCAGGATTGGTGGATGTTCCGCTGGAGCCGAGTGAATAGTCGAAGACTGCTTCTGTGACTGAGGGTCCGTTGAGGCTGACACAGGTACTGTTATAGTTCCAGCGCACCTTCGAGAAGTCCGTGCTGACCTGTCCTTGAACCAGTTCTAGGGCGACCTGGGCGTTGAGACAGCCGTTTGTTCCATCACAGTTCGCCCCGACATTGGTCCACGTGAACGAGAACGTGTTGCTTCCCGCCAAGCCTGTTACATCAGTTGTGCGATAGTCGAAGTTTCCGCTTCCACATTTGTTGTCACGCAACGTCTGGCCTGAACCATTCGTGACCGTCATACCACAGCCTGAGCCTCCATTGGCGCTTGTATCGAAGAGTTCTACTATGAACGATGATGATGCTGTGGTCAGTGTTAGGCTGTTGGTTCCACTCTGGCTTCCGGAAGTAACAACATGGTTTGTTCCCGTCGTACCAAAGGAGCCAACACCAGAATAGTCGAGTGCGGCAACCTCCTCATAGCTGCCTGCCTGTGTATTGGATATCGAGATCGTATCCAATCCTGTTGCGGTGGCTTTGGTCGTGTAGATGTAGAGATCATTGTCCCATGCGAAGAAGGGGCCAGTAGCGAGAGAGGAGACTCTGAGCGTGTAGCTGTTCGACTGGCTATCGCTGACCGTCAAGGTTCCCCGTGTTCCAGAAGAGTCGTGGACGATGAAGGCTAGAACAATCGTGTGAAGATTCGTGACTGAGAGGGCCAGAGTGATCGGAGTATTCGCCGTCTTGAAGGCTGAGGCGTTCGCCTTGGCGTTGAAAGCGAGAAGCCCTAGTCCTTGGGCTGGCCCGTTGAACTGTGTGTCCGTGAATATCGGGGTACGGGTGTGGCTGAAGCTGGTGTTATAGTCGCCCTGGACTGATGAGACGGGTCCGCCTGGATAGTTGCCGATGCTGAAGATTCCGATGACTAGTAAGGCGAGAAAGATGAGTCCGAACTTTTTCGGGGTCCATATCCACTTCTCAGGCTCGGGACCAGTATGCCAACTACTGAACCGTGTATAACGCGACTCCTCCCGGTGCTTCCGCTTCTTGACACGGATCGGGTTGAGCGACAAGCCCTGTCACCGGCGTTTCTTATGCTTCTGCTCATAAGACCATCGCCCATTATTCCACTTCTTCTGAGCACCCATCGACGAGCCCCCATAGAAGCCCTTACCGTCACCGTACATGACGGAGTGGAGTCCCTCTTTCAAGAACTTGGGAGGCTTCGCATGCGCCAAGCGGCCTACGACTCCCAGTGCCGATTTTAGGATAGACCAGAAGTTCTCACTCTTCTCAAGAACTTTCTGGTCGATGTTCTTCTCTTCCTCGACAGGCTCAGGGTCCGGCCGGACTAGAGGGCTCATTTCAGATGCTTCTTGGTCTTCGAGTGTACAGGCCTTCCGAAGAAGCCTAGCTCCTTCTTTGTCGGAAACAATCTCTTGATACTCTTGCCTTTCTTTCCCATCTTATCGCCTCCCTCTACGATCTGACCCCTTCCAAATATCCATTGCGAAATCCTTCGCCGCCTTCTTGACGATTGGTGGGACCATCGGTTTCGGCTTTACTTTACGGATTTTCAAAATCGGGGGGTGGGATGGCCCGTTCGCCATCCCTTTCGTGTCTCTCCGTGTCGGCTGTACTAGTGGCAATGCTAACCCAGCCTTGTTCCGAGCACCGCTGCTACCATGCCGAGTATCACGAAGATAAAGCCTACCTCTATCAGGAGGACCTCTATCGAGAGGAACGCGGCTCTTGCGACTACCGCGTTGGCGATGTTCGTGGTGATTTTGGTAGCGTTTGCACTGGGCCATATGGCTGCGATGGTGGCGAATCCGCCGAAGACGGCTAGGACGACGATGCTGAAGATACCAGCGAAGAGGAGTCCTAGTCCTGCGGTGAAGACGTCACTGAGACCGACACGCCGTCTGTGCTCCTGTGTCAGCCAGAAACGGAAGCCTAGTTCCTGCTTGAGACTCTTGATTTGCACGTAAAGGTTTCTTATTTCAAAACCGGTTCCTTCAGTGGTAATAGGAAGGTTGGTGTGGTGATTTTGTGTAGCGTTTGCAAGTTCGGTCCTGGCAATGTATGAACCAACCTTCAAAATAGGTCAGGTCCGAAGCCTATTTAACATCATGCCCGCCTTTGCCAGAATGTGACAAAGACTAAGCGTGTAAAGCTACGCACTAGGACTCTGAGCATCTACCAGCACAAGTATTTCCGGGAAGACCGGGGTGCCTACGGAGTCACCCGATATGACAGGCATAACCGGCCAGATATCCATATCCTGACCCCTCAGGCATTGTATGATAGGGTCCTGAGGCATGAACTGGCCCACGTGGACGGCAGTAGGATTGCACGATTGAGCGATTATCTCTTCGGAATGGAACGATATGCTATCACAATGACACTCATACTATTCATGTCAACAGCCATCATTCTCTTCTCCTGGCACAGCATGTTCCTCGGCTCGAGCATCGCATTCTTAGCCGGTCTCCTCGGAAGCCTCATTCTGATAGTGCTTCTCTCCCCACTTTTCTATTATCTGGAAGAGATTAGAGCAGAACGAGAAGCCAGGGCGAAGCGTCGAGCGAGGCAGATGAGAAAAGTAGAGAACCATCAACCGCCCCGTCCTCTAGAAAGTCGAGAATGACATAGATGATTACTGCACCCATCTCTCTCCGTCGATTGTTAATCGAGTGTTTGGCTTTCCGGAGAAAGCTCTTGATCTGATGCCTCCTCTTCGGAGTCCAGACCTTCTTAACCATGACCTTCCTGCTGGAATCTTCTCCCGACTATATGAGCTTGGTCAAACTCGCTCTTCCCAGGAACGCTGAAATGGTTCTTCTCTCCCATGAATATTCGGGAAGCATTTTCTCTATTAGCTGCTCATTCTCCTTCCTGTGGATCTCAATCACAAGGGTGGGATGGAACTTGCTGATTGTCTGCATGCCTCCCCTAATCGCCTCAGTCTCCGCGCCTTCCACGTCCAGCTTGATCACATCAGGCATTGCCCCGAGAGAGTCTATCGAGACAGTTTCGATGCTTCCTGTTTCAACAGCTTCCCCATAGTCGTCGCTGTAGTTTACCGGCGTTTTCAGCAGCGTATTTCCCATATGGCCTCCGGGCCACCGGTAGAAGCGGGTGACACCGACCCTGTCGCTGAGAGCCTTCGGTATGACCGTTACATTTCTGATATGGTTGATTCTCAGATTCTTCCTGAGAATCTTCAGAGTTGACCTAGTCGGTTCTATCGCAATGACCCTTCGATAGTGCCGGCTTGCCTGGATAGTCCACATGCCAGTATTTGCTCCAGCATCGATGAATGTATCTCCTGGCGAGAGGATGATGTTTCTGCTGAAATCTTCCGTGTAATCCATGTAACTGTTCAGGGTCCATCTGTATCCTCTCTCCCATCTAGTCCCGGGGAAATACCTGTTCCAGTATTTCCTCGCAATGAACTGCACATCAGGGAAATGTCTCGTCCTGGCTACTGGATGAGACATCTGAAGGTCACTAGTCCCCTCTGCGAGTTTCTGAGAATTCTAGTGTTGAAGCGGCTCCTTCTTCCGACAAAGAAGGCCACTAGCCCAATTAGGGTCCAGAGAACCGCGTCGAGAAAGAAGAATAGCCTGAGAATGTTGAGATGCATCTCTCTCCATTTCTTAGCGAATCCGGCCAGCCCACAGGGTCCATAGATCAATTGGAGGCGACGTTCGGTATCCATATCCTCTGTAGAGTGGGCCCCCTTATGGTATACGCGGCATTTGGTCGCCTTGAGAAATCGGACTCCCTTCTGCCTCGCCCTCATGGAAAGGTCCACATCGTTGTAGAAGACTGGGAATCTTTCATCGTAGAACATGCCATACTCTGCGAGCAAGCTCACAATAGTCCGTTGCATCAGGAGGAATGAGCCTCCTGGCTGCTCCACTACTCCGCCGACCCTGTCGTAGTCTCTCTCTATCGGATTCAATCCTCTCCGTTTC
>Ga0209056_10008652_pt1 | contig 10433 bp, 9 predicted proteins | sample GraSoiAngelo_114_FD_185876 | JGI IMG/M metagenome (GOLD analysis project Ga0209056, IMG submission 185876) | Grasslands soil microbial communities from the Angelo Coastal Reserve, California, USA - 14_0903_13_40cm (SPAdes) (version 2) | ecosystem: Environmental > Terrestrial > Soil > Grasslands ...
CAGAGGACCGAGTCTGCGCGTTTCGATTCGTGGCTGTTGAAGGTGCGTGCTTATCGCATAGCGGACGTAGGTCTCAACCGGCAGCACCGGGACTGCCGCCGGCGCCAGCACGGCGGCGAGCACGACTATGAGCGTGATATACGCCGGCATGATCCACTTCCAGCGAGGACGAGCGCGCCACGACTCCCACATCACGCTGCCGGCGGCCAGCAGAATCGGAAAGGCGGGATACAGGTAGTACACGCGCGGGTTTAGCGTCACGATCAATCCCGCCGTGATCAGCCAGGCCCAGCCGAATACGCGAAAAGGCTTTCCCTGGCGATGGAAGAAAAAATACCAGAGGCCTGCCAGCCAAATCGGTGCGCTCAGTGGCAGCATGGACAGAATCTCCTCGCCCAGGAACGCCATCGCCGGCAAATCTGTATTCCGTCCGCTGCGACGGATGTTTGCTTGCAGCTCCAGAAATGGGAAATGGTGTTGGATATTCCAAAGCAGATTCGGCAGGAAGAGCACAAATGCGAGCAAACCGGCAATCCAGATCCAGGGCGTGCGGAAGAAACGCCTTTCCGGCGTCACCAGCAGGCCCGCCATGATGGCGAAGCCGAAGATCGCCATAGAGTACTTGTTTTCCAGCCCCATTCCCGCCAGGAGGCCGAACCAAAGCCAGAATTTCTGGTTCCCGGTCTTGATGATGCGAATGAGCACGAAGGCACTTCCCATCCAAAACAATGGCTCGAATGCGTTCATCGAAAGCCAGTTGTCGATGGCCAGAAAGCCTGGTGCGACGAGAATTGACAGCGCCGCCAGTCCCTGGGCGAAGCGCCGCCCGCCCAACTCCCGTGCGATCAGACCCGTCAGCAGTACTTTGCCGGCGCCCGCGAGCGCTGGGAAGAAGCGAATCGCCTGAAGGGAATCACCGAACAGTACACGCGAGATCTTCGCGATCAATCCGATGAGTGGCGGTTGGTCCACATAGCCCCAAGCCAGGTGTTGAGCACACGCCAAGTAGTAGAGTTCGTCAACAAAATAGCCGTAGTTGCGGCCTGCGTATAAGTGAAGGAGCAGTTTGAGGACGGCCGCCACGGCCACCACTATCCCGGCATCGAGGAGCCATCGCTTTCGAGTTTCATCGGGCCGGAAAACTGCAGACCGTCCGAAGATGGGTGCACGCATTTAGTGATCCCCGTGACTTCGCTTTTTGCGTCTGACTTCACGTATACACTTTTTCTTTACCGGCTTGAAGTGTGGTGGAGAATGCGCGCTAAAGCCCGCGACTACATAAGGACCAACCGTGGGTGCCAATGTAGTCGCGGGCTTTTAGCCCGCGTTCTTTCTGCTGACGATTGTATTATCCGAGACTCAGTAGGTAGTAGAATCCACGGAATCCGTGCGTAAGGAGGGACTACGATGCTGCAGGCAAACCGAGTGAGAGTTACCGTGATGACCACCATGTTTGTTGTGGTGTTTGGAGGGAGTTTGTACTCCCAGACCGGCGTTAAACCCATCAACGACCTGCCCAACCCATTCCGTACCGTCCGCGATTGGGCACACCCTCCTGGCAGCGCCCCGTGGGCCGCGGTAACCGCCGTGGAAGCTGCGCCCGATGGCAGTATCTACGTCATTCATCGATGCTCCGGAAACTCGTGTGCCGGACGAACCGAGCCGCCGATTTTGAAATTCGATAAATCAGGCAAGCTTCTCAAGAGCTGGGGCGAGGGCATGTTCGTGTTTCCGCACGGCGCCACGCTGGACGCGCAGGGGAATCTCTGGGTGACCGACGCGCAGATACAAGGCGGGAAAGGTTATCAGGCGTTCAAGTTCAGTCCGGATGGAAAGGTACTGATGACGCTCGGAAAGGCGGGCGTCGCCAGCGCAGAGCCTGGATCGTTCGACGAGCCCACCGATGTGGCGATCGCTCCCAACGGCGACATTTTCATAACGGAGGGACATTCCGGCGGAACTAAAGGAAATGACCGCGTCTCGAAGTTCTCCAAAGATGGGAAGTTCATCAAGTCGTGGGGAAAGAGCGGATCAGGGCCCGGCGAGTTTAACTCCCCTCACACGATCGCCCTGGATTCCCGAGGGCGGGTTTTCGTGGGCGACCGATCGAATAATCGCATCCAGATCTTCGACCAGGACGGGCGCTACCTTAGCACGTGGTACCAGTTCGGGCGGCCAAGTGGAATCCTCATTACAAAGGACGACACCATGTACGTGGCGGACTCAGAATCGTGGGGACCGGATCAACCCGGTTGGAAGAAGGGCATCCGCATCGGGAGCGCCAAAGACGGGTCGGTAAAATACTTCATCGAAGACATGGAATCGACCACCATCGATCACAGCGGGGCCGAGGGCGTCGGAGTGGACGCCGAGGGGAACGTCTACGGTGCCGTCGTCCGCCGGCAGATGCTCGAAAAACACATCAAGAAGTAGATATCGCGCGATCGCTCATGCCACGATCCAGTTGGGGGGCGACACCCGACAGCAAACAGCGAGGTCAGAGCTCCTGAGGTCGAGGAATTCAGGACGAACCTATACGAAGCGCAAACTCTCCTCCTTGGCAAAGGAGGGGTGGCTGCGTCATCAAAGAAAATTTGGCGAAGCCACCGAAGCAGACGCAGCCGGGGTGGTTTTCCTTTTCGATTCATCGGAAAACCACCCCGGCCTCGCGATAAGCGGATGCTTCGCGATATTTTCTGAATCGCTCGGCCACCCCTCCTTGCAGTGATGCAAGGAGGGGAATAGCGCTTGATTCCAATTTTTTCACAGCTTCCCCGTCACCCTCCTTCGCCAAGGAGGGGAATTCCGGCTCATTCTGTTTTCCTCGTTTGCTGCAAATTGTCCGGCGAGATCAGGATGGCTGAATCTTAGTCGCGAGCCGCGATATATCTACGTTTTCACAATTAGATATATACTTTCATCGAGGAGGATATATTGAAAACCACGGTTGAGATGGATGAACATCTACTCGAGCGAGCACGGCGCATACTGGGGAAGGACACGATCAAAGACACTGTCGAAGAAAGTTTACGGAGGGTCGTGCGCCAACGAGCGCTCGAAGAACTCGCCGATTCATTGGGAACCTTCGATATCGATTTGACTCCAGAAAAGCTGCGCCGGATGCGCCGCAAGCGGACTCGAAATGCATCTCGTTGACACGTCGGTTTGGATACACGTCCTGCGGCGTCCAGGCATAGCGCGCATTCAACAGTTGTTGAAACCGATGATCGTTGGTGGCAACGCCGCGATTACGGAATGGGTCTTGCTTGAGCTGATGGTTGGCATCCGCACGAGTGAGAGCGCGGACAGCTTGATCCGAAAAATGGAGCCGCTCCACCGATTGCCGTTTCCAGCCGAGAAATGGAATGAGGCATGGAAGCTCGCTACAAGTCTCCGGAAGGAAGGCATCTCTGCGAGTGCCAGTGACTGCTTTATTTCAATCGTGGCTATCGCTCATCAAGCGACGCTTGTTCATTGCGACAAGAATTTCGAACTCATTGCCGGACATTCCAAACTCCAAACACTCGACTGGACGCCACACGCCCCAACGCTCAAGAAAGGATCCGCTGGGACAGGTCACTAATCTCCGAAGTACCGCAGATCAAGCTGCTTCTGGAGCTCTCGCGATAGTCTCGATTCGATCGTGGTCAGAGCTCCGTTCGGGCGGCGTGATGAAATGATTCGATTACTCGTGCCGGCCCATCGCGGAGTGACGTTTGGTGTCGCGCATAGTTACATAGACAATGAGTGAAGTCGCGATGACAGCGGTGAGGTAGACGTAGAACCACGTCTCGTGGCCGATCGACTTGAACCAGAGTGCTATTGACTCCGCTGTTCCGCCAAAGAGTGAAACGGTCACAGCGTAGGGCAGGCCGACACCTGTGGCGCGAACGCTGGTGGGGAACAGTTCTGCCTTCACCACAGCGTTGATTGACGTGTAGCCCGCCACGATCAGCCATGCGGCCGCGATCAGAAGGAAGGCGGCAAGCGCGCTTTTCGTTGCTTCCAACGAATGGAGCAGCGGGATCGTAAAAATAGTTCCCATTGTGCCGAACCAGATTAGCAGCCATCTGCGGCCGATCCTGTCCGAAAGCGCTCCGTAGGTTGGTTGCAGGCATAGGGCGAAAATGAGCGATCCGCCCGTCACCAGGGTCGTCTGGATGTCATTCAGGCCGACCGACAGTTTCAGGAATTTCTGCATGTAGGTCGTGTACGTGTAGAAGGCCGTGGTGCCGCCCATGGTGAGGCCGACGACCAGCAAAACCTCGCGCGGGTAGTTCAAGAGGGCTCTGAGCGAGCTTTCCCGCCGCGGCGCCTTCTTGGCTTCGATGAAGGCATCCGTCTCGTGCAACTCGCGCCGCATCACCAGTGCGATGATGGCCAGCATAGCGCCGATTACGAACGGAATGCGCCAGCCCCACGCCTTCAGCTGATCCGCGGTGAGGAAGACTTGCTGCAGGAGGAGCAGGACCAGAATGGCGCAAAGCTGTCCCCCAATAAGGGTCACGTACTGAAAGCTGGAATAGAAGCCGCGGTGCTTCTCGTCGGCAACCTCGGTGAGATAGGTGGCGCTGGCGCCGTACTCCCCGCCGAGGCTCAAGCCCTGGATGATCCGCGCAAGACCCAGCAGCGCCGGCGCTGCGACGCCGATCGACCTGTACGTGGGCGTAACGGCAATCATCAATGAGCCGAAGCACATCAGCAGCACGGACAGCATGAGAGCGTTGCGGCGGCCGTAGTGGTCGGCGAGATGCCCGAACAACCAGCCGCCGATTGGCCGCACGATGAAGCCGATCGAAAACAGCACCGCCGCATTCAGCTGCTGTACGACCGGATCATTGCCCGGGAAAAACGAGCCGGCAAAATAGAGCGCAAAGGCCGCGTAGGCATAAAAATCGTACCACTCGACAAGGTTGCCGACGGATCCGATGAAGATCGCCCGGAGGCGGCGCCGCACATCGGTAAGCTTGAGCCCGTCATCTTCCAAAGCGATCGAGTTCGTAGCCATTATGGGTAGTCTTCTTGAAATCGACCTGAACGGATTTCCTCAGTTTCTTGCCACGGATAAAGCCGACGCGCATCCTCTCTAATGCGTCAGTAGGAAACTTGTAGAAAACAGACTTCCGACGAGAGCATAGGCGAAATCAGAGGCACCTGACAAGGGCGGCGCCTTCGCCCCTTCGTCAGTAAGCGCATGGACGAAATGTTTCCGCTCCTGGTCAAGGACAAGGTCATCTTCAGCGCGTTGTCCGGCCTTTTCTACCAGCTCTGGCCAGAACCACGATCAGGATCGAGATGGAGGCTACAGTCAAGGCGCTTCCCGTTCTGAAGCTTGCAGGCCGGTAGACAAATTTCACGATCTGCGATCCTTCCTTCAGGGCCACTCCTGTAAGCGCATAGTCTGTGCGCAGAATCGGAGTTTCAACTTGATCGACGAGCACCTGCCAACCGGGGTAAAAGATTTGGGACAGCACAAGCACCCCGGGTTTCTTTGTTGTAACCCGGAGTTCAATGTGGTTCGGAGAGGTGTGCGTCCACTCGATCCCCGCTCCTTCATCGCCGTCCGGCGCGCGTTCGCTGAGATCAGCCAGGGCTGGCGGCATTTGTGTGAGAATTACCGCGCGCTCCGGATCGAAGGTGGGATCTTTCACGCGTGTGAGTTGAGCGTCTTCATCAGGTAAGATTTCAATGGCGTGTTCGGATACAGGCACGAAAAACGCTCGCGGAAGTGCGAATCGATTTTCAAACGCCTGGACCGATCCTCCCGTGTACACCAATGAAAAACGGTCCGGGCGCTTCGCGAGCGTGTCATAACTTTCGTTGTACGTGTTAGTGACAAAATACTTCGCATTCAGCAGATCCAATCTGCGGTCATTGAAGGCTACGACCTTCAATGCAGTCATATGGAGGTCATCCAGCGTAGGTTCGCTGATACCTTCCAGGAATCTCTTTATCAAACGTAACCCCAGGTCCCATCCTCCGACCGCGCTGAGGCCATACATCATTTCAACGTTTGGTCCGTAAGTGGCATCCAAATTGACGATACGCGTTTTCGAGGGATTGTGATTCTTGAGAAAGGTGATGAGCGGGGCGTCCGGATAGATCTGATGAGGAGAAACAAACGGAAAGTACCCATGCGCGTATGTGATCAGATCGACGGAAATGAGTCCCAGGGCGGCTATGGCGAACGCTTTAGGCCGGAGCCAATCCAGTGTCCTCCCCATGACAAGGCAGTAGCCGATTCCCAGAAAGACGGTTGACGACTTCGGGCTCTGAAGCCAGTGCACATCCGAGTGCCTGGAGTTCCGCAGAACCCAAATTCCCGCAAAAACAACCGCCAAAGACAGGGTCGTTGCCACCCAGATATATCGGCGTGCCTGCCTCTGGCTCAGTTGGTATTCGGAGAGTGCTGAGATTCCAAACCCTGCGAGGACCGCCAGACTGAAATCGATGACGATTAAAAAACGCCAGTTCTTCAGACCGCTCATCACAGGCGTCTGGTCCATCAGCCAGTGAGCGGGCCCGCCAAAGACAATTTGGAGAGCGGCCACGATCAATATCAGGAAAAAGATTGCCTGACGTCTATTGCGGTGCAATAAAGCCAGGGGAGCCAGGAGCAATGTGAGCCCACCCGCGTAGGCTGCGCTTTCCGGCACCAACAGCCCACTCGAATTCGGATTCGTGGCGATATCACGTGAAAAGAAGGACAACACTTCGCGGGCCTTCAACGTACCCCAATTGAAATCCAGCGTATGGTTGATCTGACCCAACCACTCCAGGGTTGGCATTATTTGGATCGAGGCAATTCCGATTGCAAGCAAACCGGCCGCTGCGAAGACGCTCAAACGCCCAAAGGCTGCAGCCATGCCGCGACCGGAAGCAAAGCTTTGCCAAAAGGCATAGCCGATGCCGGCAACGGTGAGATGCGCCGCCATCTCAGGATGACCCGCAAGGACCGGAGCCGCGAACGCCATCGCAGTTAGCGCGAAAGCCGCCGCGCCGGGTCTGACAAAACACAAGCGGTGAACGGCCAGGCAGATCAGTGGCAACCAAAGCGCCGCGTCGGTGATCATGCTCGATTGCCAGGTCGTCATGTTGCCGGCAAGAGCAAATACAATGCCGGCCGAAATGGCTCCTGGCAGGCTGCCACCGATAGCCCTCACAAACAGCGCCGTCAGTGTACCGGCCAGAATGACGTTCAGGACCAGTTTCAGCGTCCATGCAATCGGCAACGGCAAAACGTAAAAAACGGCATTGATTGGGTAAAACAGTGCGGACTCGGTATCCCCGAGAAAAGGACTTCCCGAGAGAATGTGGGGGTTCCACAGCGGCAGTTCTCCATTCCGAAGGGCGGTTCCCTGGAAATAACGCCACGGATAGAAGAGAGTTGCAACGTCCCCGTATTCGGCTTGACCTGGAGTAATAACCATTCTGGCCGGAACAGATTCCCAGGGCGGGAAACCCGTGACCATCTCTGCCGGGAAAGGAATCTTCCCTTTCAGGATGGGAAAGTAAGTGAGAATTGCAACGGCCGAGAAAACTGCGATCAGAAGCAGGAAGAGTTTTCGTTCGTCGTCAAGTCTTGGACGCATGGCCTGGAGCGCTGGGCACTTCCTCGTAGCGGTCCCTTAGACTTTGAAACTGCGTTTGTCTCGCCAATCCGACCTTGTGAAGGGAGGACTTGAACAACAACGCAAAGATGGATAACCCATATGTCACCTCCAGGGTGCGAGCGGCATTGAACGCGGGCATGACAACCACAACTCTTGATTCGCTCATAGCAAACCGTAACGATAAGTCCTTTGACACGGAGCGGCGCCTGCTGCACTAATCTGCAAGCACTCTTAAGTGTAAAGAATCTCAGGTAAAACTCACCAAGAATTCCACGTTCCGCTCCGAACGGGGACGAACCCGGCGGCGTCTTCCTGCCCGGCCACGAGAGCTACGATGTTCTTGCCTCGCTGGGAGGTGGACCGCGCCCGCAGTTCTTCGCCCTACGACTTCGCCTGACACCTCGGCCACGACACGCAGATCACCGGCGAGTGCAGCACGTTCTGGGGCACGTCCGGTTTCAGAAATGCCTTCATCGAACAGACGCGGATACGGTCTGCTTGAACGTCGCAATGAAGTCTCGAGCTTGGGGTGAAAGTGCCCGGCTTTTGAGTTGGACGATTCCGTAGACGCGTTTGGGAAAGTATTTGTTTGCAGAGATCACCTCAAGGCGCTCGCGTCCGGTGAGGCAGACATTCATGACGATTGAGATTCCCATACCGAGTTCGACGTAACGTTTTATGACTTCCCACCCGCCCATTTCGAGCCGAACCTCGTAAGGCAGGCGGTGTTGCAGAAACACCATTTCCACCTGCCTCCAGGTGCTGAGGTGGCGTGGAGGCAGTATCAGCGGATATTGGCTGATGTGGCGCAACGAAACCTTCCGTAGCTTGGAAAGCGGATGCCCGAGCGCGGTAATCAGCACCGGATCAAAAGCGACCACAGGTTCGAACACAATGTCTGCAGGTGTGTCCAGAATTGGACCTACGCAAAAATCCACCAGCCGATCGCGCAACTGTTGCAAACCTTGCTGACCTGTGACGTTGTTTAATGCGAGAGAGATTTTCGGATGCTCGGACGAAAACCGCTGCACGGCGCGTGGTAGTACGTAATGGATGGTCGATTCTCCGGCCGCGATCGCGAGCCTGCCCTGCTCGACATTATTCCGGCGGTCTTCGAAGTTTTGATCCAGCGCTGTGAACCCTTCAACCAGAGGCCGGGCGAGTTCATACAAAAGTTCGCCCTCGAAAGTGAGTTCGATTTTCGGGCCGTGTCTTTCGAACAAGGTTGTACGCAAATCACGCTCCAGGGATTGCACCTGCAACGATACCGTCGGCTGGGTGAGACTCAACCGGTTCGCCGCCTTCGAGACACTCCGGGTCTCGACGACGGCGCAAAATCCTTTCAGTTGCTGCAATCGATTCTGTTTGTATCGGAACGTACGCATGCGTTTCGACTATTTATTTCATCAATGCTTATGATTGCAACAATTAAGTGTGTCAATGGTATGGACCGGCGTTATAAGGTAGGCGGAGGAGTCGAAGGCGTGCCCAAGAGATTGCCGCACTTCTTGTCGGAATTGCCCGCAGCTCCTGAATACAATCCCGTCGGCAAGGCGATCGCCAAAACGAGCGATTCGGAAATCGCGGCGGCCTTGCAGCTTTTTGCGAGTATGCCTCCCTCGACCGGAGTGCTGGCAAACCCCGTACGCTATCACCAACCGATCACGTGTAACGGAGTTCCTCTGGAGTTGAACATCCGATCATTCGGACTGCGCGGGTGTCTTCTCGAAGAGGACATCGTCACGGGTTCGGCAGACGCCATTCGAGTGATTTTCGTTGGACTTTTCGGACGCTTCGCTAAAGCCGGCGAACCGAGATCGTTTGGGTTGTTGCTCTCGCAAGCGTTCAATCTAGCCGTGAAGCGCGTCCTTCCGTCGCTTGTAAAGTTTATGAAAGCCTTTCCTAATGCCCCGGCTGATGCATCGATGCAATATATGGCGTCGATTCGAAAAGCGGCAAACGATTTACAGCCGGTGAATCGTTCGAGACCAACTGCAGACCTGCTCCGGGACCTTATCCGGGTTCATTTGGAAAACGCGGCTGTGGGTGCGTGCTCATCGTACATGCGCTTTCTGTTGAGTCGCCGATCGGATACGAGCGCTGGCGTTCTGCTTCGACAGACGAAACTATTTTTAGAATCAGCGCCACAGCGGGATCCATTTCGAGCCATATTCAGCCTGCTGTTACGCCGAAATGTAAACTCGACTGAGGCCGGCATTCTCGAGACTCTCGGCACGATTCAGATTCACCACGGTTCGGCCGGGTCAAACATGGTTGCGCGATATTTTGCGGCCCTCCATACGAAATCCTGTTCGGACCTATTCACCGCCAGCCAAATGGCTCTCGACTGTGCGCGGCATTTCGGCGCGATCACCGATCTGACGGAGGCTGGAACACGCACGGCCTGGCCGCCGGGACGAACTCATCCGGCAGCGGGCCATCGAGGGCAATCTGCCCACTTTCGGCCATCCCGAAATCGCGGCTGCGGGTAGGACCAGCCGCATTGAGCTCGACCCTCGCCCCGCTATCTATCTGTCTCCGTTATTCGAAGCCATTGATGCAGGCAGGCTCGAAGTTTCCGAAACACGAATGAAGCGCGTCGCAATTGTTCAGCGGATGTATCAGCTCGCGTTCGTTGAAGGAATCGAGAAACCCGGCCGCACTGGCCGGTTACGAATCGCGCCGAATACAGACTTCGGTAATTGGATCGTGCAGGAGGTGCTTGGAATTGATGAAGTGGATCGGACGCTCCTTTCCTACGTATTTCGCGGGTTCGGATGGATGATGGATGCCCGCGAACAACTCCAACAGCCGATCATT
>Ga0209056_10008653_pt1 | contig 10432 bp, 5 predicted proteins | sample GraSoiAngelo_114_FD_185876 | JGI IMG/M metagenome (GOLD analysis project Ga0209056, IMG submission 185876) | Grasslands soil microbial communities from the Angelo Coastal Reserve, California, USA - 14_0903_13_40cm (SPAdes) (version 2) | ecosystem: Environmental > Terrestrial > Soil > Grasslands ...
CATGAGAGGCCGCATCCTGGTCGTCGACGACGAGCGCGCGATCGGCATCGCCATCCAGCGTCTGCTCGGCGCGCGCGGGCACGAGGTCGACGCCGTACACTCGGGCAAGGAGGCCCTCGCGCGGGTCGCGGAGCACGCCTACCACCTCGTCATCACCGATCTCAGCCTGCAGGGCGTGAGCGGCATGGACGTGCTGCGCTGGGTGCGCGAGCACGCGCCCGAGACGGCGGTGATCATGATCACCGCCTTCGGCTCGGAGAAGATCGCGGTCGAGGCGATGAAGCTGGGGGCCGCCGACTACATCCCGAAGCCCTTCGACAACGACGAGCTCGAGCTGGTGGTCGAGCGCCTGCTCGAGGGCATGGAGGTGCGGCGCTCGCTCCGGCTCCTGCAGGAGCAGGTCGCGGGTGCGTATCGCTTCGGGAACCTGATCGGCAAGAGCGCGGGGATGCAGCGCGTCTTCGACGTGATCCGCAAGGTGGCGGACACCGATCTCACGGTCCTGGTGCGCGGCCCGAGCGGTACGGGCAAGGAGCTGGTCGCCAACGCGCTCCACTACAACGGCCCCCGGCGCACGAAGCCGCTCGTCAAGGTGAACTGCGCCGCCTTCTCGCGCGAGCTGGTCGAGAGCGAGCTCTTCGGCCACGAGAAGGGCGCCTTCACGGGGGCGGTCTCGGCGCGCGAGGGGAAGTTCGAGATCGCCGACGGCGGCACGCTCTTCCTCGACGAGATCGGCGACATGCCGCTCGAGACGCAGGCGAAGATCCTGCGCGTGCTCCAGGAGCGCGAGCTCGAACGGGTGGGCGGCAACCGCACGCTCAAGGTCGACGTCCGCATCCTCGCCGCCACCAACCAGGACCTCGAGGCCAAGGTGCAGGCGGGGAGCTTCCGCGAGGACCTCTACTACCGCCTGAACGTCGTCTCGATCACGCTCCCGGCGCTGCGCGAGCGGACCGAGGACCTGCCGCTCCTGATCGAGCACGCCCTCGCCGCGGCCGCGGCGCGTCTCAAGCGGGAGCCGAAGCCCCTGGCCGCCGACGCGTACCGCGCGCTCTGCGCGCACGAGTGGAAGGGGAACGTGCGCGAGCTCGAGCATGCGATCGAGCAGGCCGTGGCGCTGGCGTCGGGGCCCGAGATCGCGCTCGGCGACCTGCCGGCCTCGGTGCGCGACCTGTCCTCCGACGGCGCCGCCGATCCGCCCGGCTCCTTCCGCGAAGCGAAGCAGCAAGCGGTCGAGCGCTTCGAGCGCCAGTTCATTCACGAGGCGCTCGCGCGCCACCACGGCAACATCTCGAAGGCCGCGGAGGACATGGGCATGTACCGCCAGCACCTCCAGTTGAAGCTGGCGGAGTACGGCATCGACGCGGCGGCGTACCGGGAGCGCTGATCAGGCCGTCGCGGGACGCGGGCGCGGAAACAGCATCGGCACGACGCGCCGGTACTCGCGGTATGCATCGCCGAAGGTCTCGAGCATCATGTCCTCCTGGGAGCGGATGTAGAGGAGGTAGATGGGGATCATCCGCACATGGCGGTAGCCCGGCAGCGCCGCACGGTGGACCGCCGGCAACGCTTTCGGCACTTCTGCCGCCTCACCGGGCCACCCGTGCAAGCCGCCCGGCAGGCGGCGATGCGAGGCCCGCAACCGTTCGGAGCGCCGCATTCCCGCCGCGCGACGCGATCACTCTCGCAGCCGAAGGACTCGCAGTGGGAACCGGCGGGACAACATTCGCCGTCGCCGCAGTCGACGTCGCACCCGTGAGCGCAGGTATCGCCGGGTGCGCAGTTCGTGCCCGCCGGGCAGCACCCGTTGCGGCAGCCAACGGGATGATCCGCAGCGCAACAGCCGCCGGACCTCAAGTCGCACACGTCGCCCGCCGCGCAGCACGTGCCGTTCCCGCAATCGAGGGGGAAGTCGGGGCTGCATTCCGGCGGCGCAACGCACGTGTCGTTCGGTCCACATTGTGACCCCACGGGGCAGCACGCGTTGGCGCAGCCGACGGGATGATCCGCAGCGCAGCAGCCCCCGAACATGAGATCGCATACGTCGCCGCTGGGACAACAGGAGCCGTTGCCGCAGTCGACCGGGAACTCTCGCGGGCAGCCCGGCTGCAGAGTAGTCGTCGTGCTGGACGTCGTCGCAGTGGTGGTCGGCGGCGCGACCGTAGTGGTCGTGGTCGTCGCGCTGGCCCCCAACTCGAGCTCGTAGATGCCCCGCCCATGCGTCGCGGCACGCAGGATACGATTGGCGTTCTGGATTGCGATATCAAACACAGCAACACGTGGCATGCCGGCGCCGAACAGATTCCACGTCGCGCCGCCATCGGCTGACCTGAACACCCCGATGTCGGTCCCGGCGTACACCTGGTTCGAGTCATTGGAATCGACGACGAGCGCGTTCACCGGCACATCCGGAATCCCGTTGCCCGCCGCCGTCCACGTGGCCCCGCCACCCATCAGATTGGTCGTTTTCCAAATGTGTTCGCCTGCTGCTAGTCCAAACCCCGCCAAGGCCACGTACGCCGTGTTGCTATTGTTCGGGTCGATGATTGCGCGAGCCACGTAGCTGGCGGGGATCGGGCCGCTGACCTCGGTCAGTGGGTTGGCGCCCATCGTCGTCGCGAACACGCGGCCGTTCGCTAATCCAACAATCCGCACAGTGTCATCCTGAGCTGAAATCCCGATCGCGCTCACCGCGACGCCCGAGACAAACGGCGCCTGGCTCACCACCGTCATCGTGCTTCCCCTGTCGCTAGATCGGTAAAGGCGGTCTGTGCCAAAATAGAGGCTGTTGGGATTGCCTGGCCCGAGGGCCATGGGCGCGTAGAAGAGTACGCGGTCATTACAGTTGATCCCATTGTTCGAACTACATGGATTTCCCGAAGCTCCCAACAAGGCCCAACGGCCATCGGAAGCATCATTCGTCGTCGTGACACGAGCGAAGCCAATCAACTGACCGGACCGATTGAAGTAGGTATGGTACATCGTAACGTTCACCGTGTCCGCGGCATTCTGATCTATTAGAGCGTAGCCTCCATCCCCGAAGTCGGCACGAGTCCAGGTGCCATTGGGCCTCATGAGCTGCGTGCCATTGTCTTGTGTACCGCCAATCATGAAGTTTCGATCCGTCGGGTGCAGTGCTAGGCTCTCGAACTGTGTAGCGCTGAAACCCGCGCCATTGATACTCGCCCAGGTGGCGCCCGCATCTACCGATCTGAAGATGCCGCCATCGTTGCCCGTATACACGATCAGCGGGTTTGATGGAGCGACCGCCACGACGTGGGTATCGGCGTGCAATCCGGTATCGCTGTCGGTAAACGCGCTCCCATCGGTCGATCTGATCAGGATACCAGAGCACATACCGTGAGCGGCGCCACCCAGGTATATGTTGTTGGTGCTGGTCGGATCGATGGCCGGGGCAATGTCATACGAGCACTGCTTGTCGCAAAACCCACCCACCAGCGCCGCCGGCCAAGTAGCTCCACCATCGAGTGATTCGATCAGCACCCCGCCGTCACCTTCGGCATCAGGACAGATGATACCAGAAGGAAGCCCCGTGGCGGCGAGCACCGTAACGGCTCCGCCTACAGCGTTGATCGCCAGCTTCATGTTGGTGAACTGGCAGGTCCCCCCGCTGCAGTCGGCCGGACTACCGCACGGTCCGCCGTCGTTTGTGCCGCCATGGCACGTCGGGCCAATCGACTCGGTCTGAATGAAGGTGGGACTCACATCCAACGCGTCGGTGGAACGCCAAAGGCCGCCATCACCAACTGTCCCCGTGCCAAGCACGGCGCAGCCAAGATTATTCGGATTGCCCGGCTCGAGGACCATGTCCGTGACATCGCCTGCACTACCAATGGCCGTAGGCACATTCAGCCTGGCGAACGTGGGATTGGCAGAGAGTGCGTTGGTGGAGCGATAAATACCGCGGCGCGGGATCCTAGCAGGGAAACTCCCACCGATGCCGCCGTGGCCAAACACCGTGGAGACGAAGACGTTATTGACGTCGCTCGGATCGATCAAGACTCTGCTTATGCTGGCTCCGGTAAAGACGTCCTCGTCGACCGTATCCCTATTGAAGGGGCCGCTCAGCGTCGCCGTGGTTTCAGCATCGTCGATACGGTAGATTCCGACGCCAGAATAACTGTCCTGAGAAAAGTTTGCCTCGCCCGTGCCGACAAAGACAGTCGTCGGATTGGAGGGAGCGATGGCGACCGCTCCGATTGCCAGCGAGAGGGCCCCATCGGAGATTGCGGTCCAGCTCATACCGCCATCCAGGGAACGGTAGACTCCCCCTTGGGCCGTCCCGACGTAGATCTTGTTGGGATCGGTCGGATGCACGGCGATGGCGGTGACGCGTCCGCTGACCGAGTTGGACGGGCTGCAGATTCCGCCCGTCCCGCAAACAGCGTTGGTGTTGCAGCTCATCCCCGCCCTGGGCCCGCCGGAGCAGAAGCCCTGTGTCTGGCCGTTCGGGATGGGTGCGGGGCCAAGCGCCGTCCAGTTGGGACCGGCAACCAGGGGGACAAAGTGGGCTGGGGCCAGGGCCCGGGTGAGAGCGCCCAGGCGGATGGCTGGCTCCACTTCCGCCGCAGGCTGCGGTAGTGACACCTGCTGAGGTAGCTCTTCCCCGAGCGCCACGCTGCTGCCCAGAATCGCCGCGCCGGAGAGTATCCACAACTTCCATGGTGGCTTCATACGTGCCATCCAGCTGGCAGGCTGGCATGCTGGCCGTGCTCTTGGTACCGAGGGGTACCGCCTGCTCCGGCCCGGGAACGCCTCCGGGATGGGGACGTCGCAGCCCTCGGCCCAAAGCGCTGCGCGCGTGTCAAGGATAATACCAACCGGCTTCCCGGCCAGACCGCCAAACCAACCGCATGAGGATCGGCATCGGCGAGCTCGAGTCGCTCTCTGGTTCCGGAAGAGCCATATCCTTCGCCGCCGGCCTTTCATCGGCAAGCCTTGTTCGTTCGTCTCTGCCTGGGCTCTTACCGGTATGAAAGTCAAGGCAACGGAAAAAAAAGATACCCAGCGAAGATGCCCGTGGCGTCCCGAAATGGCGTTGTTATCGGACCTTGTCGCCTTCGGGACCGTCGGCCTCATGTGGAGGCCGAGCCGCTGACGGTGCGCAGCCTCGAGCCAGCGGACAAGCCGTCGCTGCCCGTCCCCGCGGCTTCATCCGCACCTGCCGGTGGCCCGGCAGTGCCGCACGGTGGACCGCCGGCAACGCCTTCGGCACTTCGGCCGCCTCACGGGGCCAGCAGTGCAAGCCGCCCGGCAGGCGGCGATGCGAAGAGGTCCTCCGCGACGAGCGAGTCGGCGGTGGCGCACCGCGAAGCCCGCCGGCGTGAGCCGCAATCGCCGAGCTGCGATCGCCGTTGACGCCTCCCCGGTAGTTCGTGCAATAACATGCCGCTCGCCCGGCGCCGATGTCGGCGCTTTCGGGCACAAGCCGAACACATCGTTGGAGTCGGACATGAAAGAGCTCGCGCAAGTCCCCATCTTCCGGCGGGCCGGCGTTGGAGAGCTCGAACAGCTGGGCAGCGTCGCCAAGCGAGAGAGCTTCAAGCCGAACACCGTGGTGTTCTTTCAAGGGGATCGAGCCGACAAGCTCTACGTGATCCTGTCGGGGGGCGCGAAGGTCTACCAGCAGGCGGAGGACGGGAAGCAGAAGATCATCGGCATACTGGGGCCGGGGGAGATCTTCGGTGAGCTCACCTTGCTCGACGGCCGCGAGCGCTCCGCCACGGTCGAGACGATCGACCAGACCGAGATGCTGTCGATCGCTCACCGTGACTTTCACGCCCTTGCCACCAAGAACCCCGAGATCCTCTGGCGGGTGATGGAGGTACTGTGCGAGCGCATCCGCGGGCTGAACGAGGAGACGCTCAACCTCGCCTTCGAAGAGCTCCCCTACCGCATCGTGCAGGCGCTCGACGAGCTCGTCGACAAGCACGGGAAGCCCGAAGCCGGCGGCCGCATTACTGTCAAGACGACCCCCGCCGACATCGGCCAGATGGTGGGCGCCGACCGCCAAGAGAGCTATCGAGTGCTCAAGGTGCTCAGCAAGCGCGGTTTGATCGAGCTCGATTTCGACGAGGTCGTCATCCCCGACGCCCGAGCGCTCAAGCGCGCCCTGGAGTACGCGCGCGAATGGTTCTAGCGGGAGGTGGCAGCGTGCCGGCCGGGCGGCGAGCTCGGCTCGGCGGCGGGCTCGCCTCCGCGCTGTTGCTCGCGCCGATCAGCGCCGACGCGCACGAGCGTTTCATCAAGCACCGACTCAAGGTGCCGCTGCACGACGAGTTCTTCCTCCAAGGGCCGGGCCCGATGGGGATACATCCCGACCTCTTGCGCATCGCCGCCAGCGTCTTCGTCATCTTGGTGGCGTTCATGCTCCTCTGGTACTTGCGCCAGCCGATCGACGACTTCGTCCAGCAGCGTATTGCCCGCCGGCTCGGCGGCGCCGCGCAGCGGATCGTGCACCAGCTTGCCGCGTTCCTCACCGACAAGCCGGTGCGCGCCAAATGGTTCCAAGTGCTGCGCGAGTGGTGCGTCATCCTCTTCCTGCGCAGCCCCGGCTTGGTCTTGATGTACTCGGCCACCAACGACTCGTTGGTGATGCCGAGCTACCCGCTCGACCCGGCCTCGGCCGAGATCTTCAAGTTCATCCAGGTGGGCCTGGCCATCTTGATCCTCACGCAGACGGCGCTGCCGCTGTGCGGTGCGGCGATCTTCGGCACCTGGCTCTACCTCTTCCGCTGGGGCTGGATGGTGGCGATCGACGCGATGCCGGTGCTGACGGTCGCAGTTGTCTACGTCACCTCGCCATGGCAGTCGCACAAGCTCGCCATCACCGACATCAACGAGAAGCAGATGCGGTGGCTGCGGCGCACACTCGGTATCGGCTTCTGGGCGCTCGGCTGGCTCAAACTCTACAACCACGACCTCATCGCGGGCGTCGCCGACAATTTCCCCAAGGTGATGAACGACCCGATGGTGATGCTGCTGAAGGCGGGCACGGGACACGATTTTCCACGCGAGACCTGGGTGGCGGCCTTCGGCCTGGCCGAGGTGATGAGCGGCTTCTTCGTGGTGGTGGGCGTCTTCAGCCGCGTCTGGACACTCATCATGACCTTCGTGTTCACCAAGCTCATGCTGGTGGACTTCGGCTGGCACGAGATCCCGCACATCTATCCAATCGCCGCGATGCTTGCGGTGACGACCTCCAACAAGCTCACGAGTGAGTTCGATCGCATCGAGCGCCTCGAGGAGCGGCTCGGGCGCAGCGGCAGGTCGTTCACGCAGGCGCTCACGATCCTGGGAGCCTCCGTGGTGGTCGCCTTCCTCGTGGTGTTCCCGATGCTGTACGCCACCACCTTCCTCGATCGATCGAAGCTCTAGCTCGAGGTCGCCGCAGTGACCTTCGCCTCTTTCCGCCAGATCGCGGTGTTGACCGTGCTCACGGCGGCGCTGCTCTTCGGCATCGACCGGATCAAGAATCCGCGTCGCGCGGCGAACCCTGGCGAGCCCCTGTCACTGTCGGTAGGGACCGACAAACCGACGATCCGCCTTTGGCTCAATGACCTGAGCTGCGGCGGGTGCCTCACCGGGCTCGAGAAAGCGCTGTCCGAGGTGCCCTGGCTCGGAGCGCCGAAGGTGCTCGAGAAGCTGCCGACGCGAGAGCAAGCGGAGCAGGCGCCGGTCAACGAGCACAGGCAGCAGGTGGTCGTTGAGGTCAAGGCTCCGGAGACGAACCTCAAGAATATAGACTTCGTGGCCATTCTCGGCGCGCTGCGCAAGGCCGGCTTCACCCCCGCGCAGATGGAGTTTTCCGGGCTGCCGCACTACGGGCTCGAGGCAGACCTGGCGCCCATGTGCTCCCCCGCCTGCGTGGAGGGCACACGCGAAGCGATGGACGACCTCGTGCGCGCGAGCAAGCCGAAGGGTTGGTTCCGCTGGCTCGACAGCTACAGCGTCGACGGCGTCAACGCATCGCTCGTGATCTATCCGAGGATGGGCGCGACCGTCGACGTGATGGAAGTGCTCGGGGCGATCAACACCATCGGCTTCGAGCCCGGCGCGCTCACGGTTCAGGTGCACGGCGCCGAGTAGCGCCAAACAAGGCGTTCATCCCGGTCCTGCGCCACATCAACCCACGCCGAGTTCCGGACCGGCACCCGGACTGGCGCGACAATCCTCGGCGCAGCGGCATCCATCCAAAGTCCCGGCTGAGGGGCTCGCCGCACCTAGCGCCGCGCATCGTGCAGGGCCTGCGCCAGCTCGGGGTGCCGTCGGTGTTGGCGGACCCGAGGAAGCGCGGGTTATGGAGAGCACTCCATAACCCCCCGGCTTCAGAGCTCCTTCAGGAACTCGATCACCGCCTGCTGATCCTCGGGGCTCAGGGCTCGATACCGTCGTATGACCTCCCGCGCCTCGCTGCGGTTGCGCTGCGAGATTTCGCTGTCGTACGGGGGGCAGATGACGCTCTCGGGATCGCTGCCATAGTCCACGGCGCCGATGCGACCGTTCGGCGGCACTGGGCACCCCGCACCCGGAGTGTTTGGCGTCTTCGCGTCATCAGGCGGTGGCAGGTCGTGCAGCTCGATGGCCGCACGGAGGGCATCGTCCAGGGTGCGCACGACGAGTGGCGCGTTGGTGAACTGACTGCTCGTCATCACGGTGCCGGCGGGGGTGCGTTCGACGGTGCTAAGGCTCAGGTACACGCGCGCGTCGTGCAAAAACGGCGGCCCTACCCTCCCCAGGCCCATCAGGGGCGGAGTCCGCCACATGTAACCCTCGGCCACACCTTGAGCAAACAACGCATCGTCGGCAAGATTGCGGGCCAGATCAAAGGTACCGAAGAGATGGCCCGGGCCTTCGGCGGGGCCGTGTTCACCGGGGCCGGGGCCGTCGGGGGGACCGTGTTCACCGCGGCCGGGGCCGTCGGGGGGACCGTGTTCACCGCGGCCGGGGCCGTCGGCGGGGCCGTGTTCACCGTCTTCGGCCTCGCCGCCCGCTACTCCTACCAATCGACGCAGGCGGCGGATGAGCAGCGGGTCCCGGGGCGTTGGCGCAAACCGCTCCGCGTCGATGATGGTCATCTCGTGCAGGAGCAGGTCCGAAAAGACCGGCGCCCACACGAAGCTGAGATGGGGAGCGCCCACGTCTGCGGGAGACTGCCCCGTGGCCTGGATCGGTGTATGGCAGCCAACACAGTTCAACCCGCGATCCTTCTGGTTGATGGCATGCATATCGCGGCCGTCGTCTCCTGTACTTGGCATGCGGCCGGGGATCGTGCGGTTTGCAAATGCCACTATGTCGACCCCGAAGAGGATCGCTCCACGCTGGACCCTGGCTGCAGGACTCTTCCCAGGTCGCGGCCCTTGGGGGGCGCGTGATTCCAGCACCTCCAGGAGAGTGTTCCCGAATTCCGGCGGGGGCGTCAGGCGTAACATGGTCCGGACATTTGAAACCGTCTCGAGCCCAAACTCGGGGTCAGGCACCGTGTCCTTACAGCCCATCGCCTGCTGGGCGATATTGACGGGAGCTTGGTTCGGCTCGGTAGGCCTCAGTGGACTCGTGATGCCGAGTTCCCCCTGCATTCCCCCGATGACGAACTGGACCAGGGTCGGACCCGCTGCCCGCAACCCAAAACGGCCGAGACGTGAGGGCATGCCGCAGTCCGTTCCGGCGCTGCCGCACTCCGCTATTGCAGGAAGGTCGCCGCCAACAACCCCCCCGTCACACGGGCAAGAGCCGTTTTCGTTGTGGCGGCCTTTGATGCAGTCCCTCGCCATGACCGGCTGACACTCAGGGAAGGCCGCCGGGTCGTTGAGTGACGAACTGTGGCCTTGCGTGTCCAGCGGGTCCTCGAGGGCGAGGATGTCCTCGTCGCGAATGGCCTCCATCAGCCCGCGGCCGACGTACGGCGGCGCGGCGCGCTCCCCCACAGCCCGCCGAAAACCAGTGACCGGGCTCACCCCCGAAGGTGGATCTAGGAGCCCCGTTACCGGATCTACGGTGACCCCGGCCAGGTTCGGATCCATCTCGATCGGCTGGATCGGGTCAGGCAGACATGCCGCGAGGGAGGGCCGCACATGTTGTACAACACCGCCGAAATTGAAGATGCGGGGGTCGCCCGGGAGGAAAAGGCGGGGGAAGTGTTGTCGCGTGCGGTGATGTCCAGTCCCGTCGAGAGGATCGAGGAGGGCGTTGAGCGGATCAGGGTCGGTCGAGTTGAAGTCTCCAAATTGCGTAAAGGCCGCCGTCCGCCCTGTACCGCTGATGACCCCGGTGCGGCGATCAATGGCCTCGTCTTGCTCGGGTGCGTGGCCCGCCATGGTCATCGGGTCGAACGCCGTGAACTCGAAGTCGGTCGGCGTCGACCGCGCGGCTCGGGAGATGGGTGACGAGGTCGTGATAAGCCGGGCGTTCC
>Ga0209056_10008654_pt1 | contig 10432 bp, 7 predicted proteins | sample GraSoiAngelo_114_FD_185876 | JGI IMG/M metagenome (GOLD analysis project Ga0209056, IMG submission 185876) | Grasslands soil microbial communities from the Angelo Coastal Reserve, California, USA - 14_0903_13_40cm (SPAdes) (version 2) | ecosystem: Environmental > Terrestrial > Soil > Grasslands ...
CGTGGATTGCGGACTGCGGGAAAGTTGCTGAAGCGAAAAACAAAGTTCGCGATGGCGAGGGCGCCATCGCCAACACGCGGGGCGCATGTGCTCCCCAGAAGGGATGCGGCTGACGCCTGGTTCAATTCGAACCCTGCTGACGGAAGGCTTCCCGAACCGTTGGAGGCAATTTGTTGGCGCTGTGCAGAAAAAGACTCACCTGCCAGATCTCTTGATCGGTCAGTTTTGCCTCAAACGAAGGCATCGCACTAAACCGGATTCCGTTCTTCACCACCCAGTGAGTCGAGCCGACAGGATCATCGGTCACGCCTTTGCCCGGTGGAAGTAACTGCGGCACGTTCGGGTAAAACCGTTTCGCGATGGCGGAAGCTGGTTGATCGAGCCGGCCGTGACACGCGGCGCAGTTCTGCTGATAGATGTGAGCGCCGGCGAGAAGGTTGGTGTCGTCCGCGGGAAGTAGCGACTCATCATAGGAGCTTCTCCCGATGGAGGCATCAAGGGCCTTGTTCATAAGGAGTTGTTCCATCGGCAATGGGCCGCCTTTTGTCCCCATGAAGATTCCGCCGCGAGTAGCGAAAAGATAGCCAGCCAGCAGGAGCAGACAGATTCCAACAACAAAACCGAGGAGGAATTTAATCATAGATTAGCTAATGAGATGAAGTAACCGTGAAAAATAAAGGACTTTCATACGCATGATTTACGCCTGCTAAACACTTCGGCTTAAGCCATGTCGAAAGACAAAGTTCGTTTCGGCGAGACTGCGAAGCCACGTCGCTGCGGCGACCAGGAGACAGGTGAAAAGTGAATCGTGATCAGTGAATAGTGATTGGTGAGACGAGAATCTCACGCGCGGACTGCTCTTGCGTTTGATCTTCCGTTCGGCCAAACAACCGCAGGCAATCCTAGGTAGCGCACGCGTCTCGCGTGCCTGCCACCGGCGTCCCGCCGGGGGCGAACTTTTAGAAAGATTGTTTCCGCGAGACGCCGAAACCAACACGTGAGACGCGTGCGCTACCCAGACAACATCATTCAGAGCAAGCCGCCGCTAAAAAAACGCAATCGACCGGCAGCAGCGGCCGAACTGATGTGATAACTTTTCAGCGTGACATCGACATCGTCACGGCACCATCTAGCTCGGGCCGCCTTTCGGATCGGCATCTTGGTGGCCGCGATCTGCGTGATTGCGATGATCGTGTGGCAAGGGTTCACCGCCCATGGCGCGCCGGACCCCACGCAACCGAACACTAGTCCGACCGTCGCATTTCTGGACATCGGCATTCTCGTTTTTCGGGAAGGACTTGAATGCATCCTGGTGCTGGCAGCGATCACGGCGAGCATGACCGGAAGTAAGGAAGCGCATCGGCGACCGGTGGCGCTAGGCGCAGGCATCGCTTTCATCGCGACCTTGATTACCTGGTTCATCGCGGTCGGGTTCGTCGGTCAACTGACTGAGAGTGTTCCCGCCCTGGACTTGCAAGCAGCCACTGGACTTCTGGCCGTAATCGTCCTGCTCGTGATCATGAATTGGTTCTTCCACAAAATTTATTGGGGCGGCTGGATTCGCGCGCACAATCGCCGGAGAAAAGCGCTGCTCGCTAATGGGGCGGCCGCGGAAATTTCTAAGCGTTCATTGCTGTGGGGACTGATCTTCCTCGGATTCACGTCTCTTTATCGTGAAGGCTTCGAGGTAGTGCTTTTCCTCCAGAGTTATGATCTGCGTTTGGGAGGAGGCGTGGTCTTGAAAGGCGCGCTGCTCGGTATCGTGCTCTCGGGCATGGTCGCGGTTCTTACCTTCGTCCTTCAGCAGCGTCTTCCTTATCGGAAGATGCTGATCACAACCGGCATCCTTCTCGGCGTGGTGTTGCTGGTGATGGTGGGCGAACAAGCGCAAGAGATGCAACTTGCGCACTGGATCTCGACAACACCGATTCATTGGCTGGCCGGACTTATTCCGCGATGGATGGGAATGTGGTTCGCCGTGTTCCCCACTTACGAAACTATCGCTGCGCAACTCATTGCCGCGGTTTTGGTGATCGGTTCTTATTATGCGGCCCGGCATTTTGGCGGCGGCGCGGAAAGTTCTGTAGAGGCAGGCGTGCCGCCTGCGCTCCGCGGCAATGCAGCCGACACGGCTGCCACTACAGTTGCGGAGGCCGATGTCGCAATCACAGAGCGATTGGAAACGGTTCCCTGAGCAAGATGGAACCGAACTAAAGCGCCACGCAGGCGTATTCTGCCCGGACGATCCTGAAACGCGAGCAAGCGCGCTCATGAGAAAATTTGTATGGTCGATCTTGTTTTTGTCGATCTTGCCCGCCGTTTCCTGTTTCGCGGGCGCGCGCCACTTCACCTACGTTTACGAAGCGACTATTGAAGAGCCTGGCGAGGTTGAATTAGAAAACTGGATAACGTGGCAAACGCGGAAACCGGCGGACCACGGTTTTCAGGAAGTCGATTTTCGACACGAGATCGAATTCGGCGTCACGAACAAGCTGCAAGCCAGCATTTATCTGGCCGACTGGAGTTATGTGGGTTCGAAAGAGAGCCATAGTCTCGCTTTCTCCGATGTAGCGCTCGAGCTGATCTACAGCATCTGCAATCCGGAGAAGGAGCCGATCGGTTTGGCAGTCTATAAAGAGATTGACGGAGGCGATCACCGTTTCGGATCGGAGTCGAAATTGATCGCGCAGAAAAATCTCGGACCAGTGGTTCTCGCCTACAACGCCACCCTGGAAGCCATCTGGCAGGGCAAGGAACTCGCCGAACGCGAGGCCGAGTTCCAGCAATCCATCGGCGGAAGTTACGAATTGAACCGGCATTTCTCGGTCGGCGCGGAATGCGTGCACGAGATCGCGTTCCCGAAATGGTCGAGAAGCGAGCACCCGGTAATTTCCGGCGGGCCGAACGTCTCGATACACGCGGGAAAATGGTGGGCAACCTTCACCGGGCTCGCTCAATTTACTCGCGCACCGGACGAACCAGATTTTCAACTACGCGCAATTGCCGGATACACATTTTGACAGCAGTCGGCAGAACAATCCCCGCGCGCGATTTGTCCGCGGACATGACATTCTAGTTGAACGTGGCGGCAACCTTTTCACCTTAGGCGGATGATTATTGCGCTACGTCGTCCTTGCTTCTTCGATCGATTTATTTTCTGCGCTCTTGTTTTGCTTTGCTCGAGTGCGTTCGCGGTTAGTCCATCACCGCGCGCCATCAGTCCATCGCCAACAGCCGCACGCACAACCAGCCCATCACCGACGCCCGCGGGGGCGATCGATGAAAAATTATTTAAAGGCATGCAGTGGCGCCAAGTTGGGCCGTTCCGCGGTGGCCGCGCGCTCGCCATCGAAGGAATTCCCGGCGAACCGGACACTTATTATTTTGGCGCGGTCGCGGGCGGCGTTTGGAAAACGATTGACGGCGGAGCAAACTGGACGCCTCTTTTCGACAAAGAAAATATTTCGTCGATTGGCGCGATGGCGGTGGCGCCTTCCGATCACAACGTCGTTTACGCAGGCACGGGCGAAGCGGCGATTCGCGGCAATACGACCTACGGCATCGGCGTTTACAAATCGATCGACGCGGGAAAAACGTGGAAAAATGTCGGACTGAAAGATTCGCGGCAGATCGGCGCGTTGATTGTCGATCCAAAAAATGCTGACATCGTGCTGGTAGCGGCGCTCGGACATGCGTTCGGTCCAAATCAGGAGCGTGGAATCTTTCGCACCGCCGATGGCGGCAAAACGTGGACGAAAGTTCTGAGCAAAGACGAAAACACGGGCGGCATCGATGTCGTGTTCGACCCAAATAATTCGAACATCGTTTTCGCGTCGCTTTGGCAGGCGCGGCGGCAGCCGTGGTTTTTCTCGAGCGGCGGGCCGGGCAGCGGTCTGTATCGCTCGGAAGATAACGGCGTGACCTGGAAACATCTTGAAGGCAATGGTCTCCCGGATGGAATTCTCGGAAAAATCGGTGTGGCAGTTTCCGGCGCAGACCCGAATCGCATTTACGCGATCATCGAGGCGAAGGAAGGCGGGCTTTACCGCTCGGATGACGCCGGCCAGCATTGGAGCCGCGTCAATGAAGACGGCCGTTTCCGGCAGCGTGCTTGGTATTTCAGCAAAGTTTACGCCGATCCAAAATCAGCGGACACGGTTTATCTTTTGAACACCGGACTCTTCCGCTCCGTGGACGGCGGCAAAAATTTTACGCTCTTGCCGGCACGACACGGAGATCATCACGGCTTTTGGATTGATCCGCAAAATCCGTTGCGCGTTGCGAATGCGAACGACGGCGGCGCCAGCATCTCCACCGACGGCGGAAAAACCTGGACGACACAAAACAATCAGCCGACCGCGCAATTTTACCATGTCGCGGTCGATAACGCTTTTCCGTATCACATTTACGGCGCGCAGCAGGACAACTCGAACGTCGGGATCGCGAGTCGCACCGATTCGGGAACGATTGGTCGGGAAGATTGGTTTCAGGCCGGGGGCGGTGAATGCGGTTTCGTCGTCCCCGATCCGCGCGATTGGCACATCATTTATTCAAACAGCGAAGGCTACATCGTTCGCTACGACAAAAACAAAGAAGAAGTGCAAGACGTGAGTCCCCTCCCCCTCGACAGCTCGGGACATGGCGCGGCCGATCTCGTCCATCGTTTCCAGTGGACCTCGCCGCTTATGCTTTCGCCGCACAACCCGGACACGCTTTACACCGCAGCGGAGTGCGTTTTCAAATCGACCGATCACGGCCAGAGCTGGACGCAAATCAGCGGCGATCTCACGCGCAACGATAAAAGCAAACAACAACCGAGCGGCGGTCCGCTCACGAACGACATCACGTCGGTTGAATATTACGACACGATTTTTGCGCTTGCGGAATCGCCGGTAAAAAAAGGAACGCTCTGGGCCGGCACGGACGATGGTTTGGTGCAGGTGACCACTGATGACGGACAACATTGGGCCAACGTCACGCCGAAGATGCCCGAGTGGAGCACGGTCAGCATTATTGATCCTTCGCCGCGCGACGGCAGCAGCGCTTATGTCGCGGTGGATCGACATAAACTCGATGATTTCAAGCCGTACATTTTCAAAACGACTGATCTGGGCAAAACCTGGTCGGCGATCACAAACGGCATTCCTGACGGCGCTTATGTGCACGCCGTGCGCGAAGATCCGAAAAAACCCGGCTTGCTTTACGCCGGCACCGAGCTGGGCGCGTTTGTTTCGTTCGATGACGGCGCTCATTGGCAACCGTTGCAATTGAACCTGCCGGTCTCGCCGATTCACGATCTCGTGGTCAAAGACGATGACCTTGTTGCCGCGACCCATGGGCGCTCGTTTTGGGTGCTTGATGACATCACGCCGCTGCGACAAGTCACAGCGCAATCGGCGCAGACGGAGGCGATTCTCTATCAACCGGAGACCACCTTGCGCTTGCATTACCCTGAGGAATTCGACAAACGCCAGCCGGTCGGCGACAACCCGCCGCCGGGTGCAATCATCGATTATTATTTCAAGACCGCGCCAAAAGATGAAGTGACACTCGATATTCTCGACGCTTCCGGCAAACTCGTTAGGCATCTGTCGAGCAAGGAGAAAAAAGAAAGCGAGCAGCCGCCAGAATGGCCGGATCGGGTCGAGCGCGCGAAGACGATTCCCGCAAACGAAGGGATGAACCGCTTCGCCTGGGATTTGCGCTACGACGATCCCATCCAGATTCCGGGCGCGTTTTATCCCGGGACGGGCCCGAAGGGGCCGCTTGCGTTACCGGGCGATTACCAGGCTAAATTGACAGTTGCGGGAAAAACCCAGACCGCGCCGTTGCATCTCGCAATCGATCCGCGCACGAAAGGCGCGGAGGACGCGTTACAAAAACAGTTCACCTTGTCGACGCAAGTGAACGACCGCATTTCGCAATTGCACCAGGCCGTGAACGAAATCCGCGAAGTGAAATCGCAGATCAAAAATTTACATTCACGGTTCGGTGACGATCAGCGACTGAAGCCGGCGCTGGCTGCAGCCGACGATCTCGACAAGAAAATGTCCGATGTCGAACGGCAGCTTGTTCAAGTGGACATGAAAGGATCGGAAGGCAACCTCGCGTTTCCGAACATGCTCAACGAGCGATTCGATTCGTTTAGTCACTTCATCGACGGCGGCGACACCGAACCGACCAAGCCGCAGCTCGAAGTTTTTCAAATGCTCAGCGGCCAACTCGACGAGCAGTTGAAAAAATGGACGCAAATTAAATCGGACGACGTGCCGAAGATCAGCGCGCTGATCAAGCAGGTCGATTTGCCCGCGCTGATCATCAGCGAAAACAAGAAAGGTGAATAGTGATCAACGACTAGTGAATGGTGCTGCGCGAAAGCCAATCAATTATGACGATCACTATTCACTATGATTTATCGATGCTCTATTTGCCCGGTTCGATGGCAGGGATTTCAATCCAAAGGTGGATCGAGCAGTCGTCGCCGCGGCGACCTCGATGCTAAAATAATGTCGGCGAAGCCGAGTCGAAGTTAACATCGCCCGGCGGAGCGACCGATCCACCTCGCGTTAGACGAATCGACGGCGCCGCCATGCGGTGCTAATCACAATTTGTGGCCAAGATCGACAAGGCGGTTCTGCTCGCGGCTGGACGCGGCACTCGGATGCGCGAACTGACTGTCGAACTTCCCAAACCCATGATCGAGGTGCGCGGCAAACCGGTTTTGCAGCACATCGTCGAAGGATTGCGCGACGCGGGCGTGACCGAATTCCTGATCATTGTCGGTTACCGTGCCGATACCGTGCAGAATTTTTTCGGAGACGGCTCCCGTTACAAGATCGGCATACAATACGCGACGCAAGTTGTGCAGGACGGAACGGGACGTGTGGTCGATCTTGCGCGGAATTTTGCGGCCGATTCGTCATTCGTTTTAAGCTACGGTGACATCCTGGTCGATCCGACAAACTACAAACGACTTCTCGATCTTCCAGACGATGTCGAAGCAATCATCAGCGTAACGCGCGGCGAAGACGTAAGCCAAGGCGGCGCCGTTTTCTTAAACGAGCGAATGGAACTTCTCGATCTTCGCGAGAAAGCAAAGCCCGGTGAGGCAACCAGTCCCTGGTACAACGCCGGCATTTACACATTTCGGCCGAGCATTTTCGATTTCACAGCAAAGTTGAAACCCTCGCCGCGAGGCGAGTACGAATTAACCGACGCGATTCGCGATCTCGCGCGGTCAGGCAAAAAAATAAAAGCGCTGGAGTTGACCGGCGAATGGGCGGACGTGCGCGATCCGGAAGTGTTGGCGCAACTCAACGCGCGACCATCGAAGTGATAAGTGACTGGTGGTCGGTAAATAGTATTTTATTGATCACCTCTCGCGATTCACTAATCACTGCGCTGCTTCCTCCGGCGGCTCCTCACCAATCTCCTCTTCAATTTCGCGCCGCCATTCGCGCGAGAGCCAGGGCCGCAGAAATCCGTAGAGCAAGTAGGACAGGAATAGCACGGCTGGCATCCATTCATAATTCATGACCGCGAAGATGAGAATGAGGCTGATGACAAGAAAACGCGGAATGGATTTCGTAGTTCGCCAATTGATTGCCTTAAAGCTCGGATATTGAAAGCGGCTGAACATCATGAAAGAGAGAAAAAGCATGAGTGGCGGCAAAACGAATTTCCATTTTCCGAGGTGATGTTCACCTTCGGCCAGCCAGAGCAGAAAAAGAGTGATGGATGCGATGAGACCGGCAGCAGCGGGAATCGGGAAGCCGGTGAAATTTTTTTTGTTATCGGTATCGGCCGGTTCGTGATTGGCGGCCGCGGTGTTGAAGCGTGCCAGCCGCAGCGCACCGCATGCCAGATAAATGAACGCGATGATCCAACAGGCGCGCGGAAATTCCTGCAGAACGATCCGATAAACCATCAGGGCCGGCGCGACGCCGAATGAAACAACGTCGGCCAGAGAATCAAATTCGCGACCAAACATGCTCTCATGTCCACCGAGGCGTGCGAGCCGGCCATCGAGCAGATCGAAAAAACAGGCGGCGAGAATAAACCAGATCGCGGTGTGAAAAAGATCGCCAGCCGCATCCGGATTCGACCCTTGCAGAAGCGCGCCCTCAAGAATTTTCAGGGTCGCGGTAAAGCCGCAGAACAAATTTCCCGCCGTCATCAAGTTCGGCAGGAGATAGATTTTGGAATGGTGCTCGTTCATTGCTCAGGCAGGCGTGCGATGATTGTCAATCCGCCGCTGACGTGATCGCCCATCTTCACCAGCACGGTGGCGGCGAGTGGCAAATATACTTCCGTTCGCGAGCCGAAGCGAATCATTCCGAAGCGATCTCCTTTTTTCAATTCGTCGCCGATTTGCGACCAGGCGACGATGCGTCGCGCAACCGCTCCTGTGAGTTGCCTAACGACTATCGTGACCCGGGAATTTTGAAACGCCCAAGTCATCGATTCGTTCTTCTCCGAACACTCGGGACGACGCGCATCGAGACAAAGCCCCGGCCGATGTTGCCGGTAAATAATGCGGCCATCGATCGGTGCGCGATTAGTGTGCACGTCAAAGATCGACAGGAAGATTCCGATCCGGCGCGATCTCTTCTTTAGAATTTCGTTTTCATCAACCTCAACAATATCCGTGACGGTTCCGTCGGCCGCGGCCACTATGAGATTTGGGTCTGTCGGCGTGGCGCGATCCGGATCGCGGAAAAATGCGAGCGTGGAAAAAATCAACAACAGAAAAAGCAGCGATAACCATAGCGTCAGAAACCAACTTGCAATGGCGAGAAGAACAAGAACCGCAAAAATCCAGCGTGCTTCCAGGAAGGTTTGGGCGCGCATAAAGCGACCGCATTTTCCGATTCCAAAATGGCCGGGTCAAGTAAAGGAGAGGGCAGTGAATTGGCAGATGGCGCCGGAAGCCCATCGACCACAAGATCGTGGGCTTTCCCACGGCGCCTCACTCTACAAATAGCGGAAGCAGACCCAGCCCAACCACGAGATTATTAGTTGTTTGTGGCCCAATTTTCGTTATCTTTTTTCCACGGTCGTTGCGACCCTCATTTATGCTCCAAGCTCAAGACGAAATTCCGGTCAAAAAATTGCCGGGCGATCGAGTGACCGGAATCGGCGCGATGCAAAAATACGACGCCGCACAGATCGACAAACTGGAGGGCTTGGAAGCGGTGCGCAAGCGACCCGGGATGTACATCGGCGACCCCGACGAGCGCGGTTTGCATCACATGGTTTTCGAAGTTCTCGACAATTCCATCGACGAACATCTGGCTGGATGTTGCGACAAAATCGAAGTGAGCGTTCATGTCGATGGTTCGGTTTCGGTGCGCGACAACGGCCGTGGGATCCCAGTGGATATTCATCCGAAATGGAAAATGCCGGCAGTCGAGCTGGTGCTAACAAATTTGCACGCCGGCGGAAAATTCGGACAAGGCGCTTACAAATATTCCGGCGGCTTGCACGGCGTGGGCGCGAAATGCACGAACGCACTTTCCGACTGGTTCAAAGTGGAAGTCACGCGCGAGGGCAAAGTCTATCACATGGCCTTCGCCAAAGGCAAAACAACCGACAAGCTCACGGTCATCGGCGAAGTCAAAAACAAAAAGACAACCGGCACCCTCATTACGTTTCTGCCGGACCCGACGATCTTCACGATCACGACGGAGTTTAAGTTCGAGCGCCTGGCGACGCGATTGCGCGAGCTGGCGTTCTTGAATCCCGGTCTGGAGATCACGCTCACGGATGAACGTGGCGACGCGCCGAAGAAAGAGACCTTTCTCTACAAGCACGGCATTGAGGAATTCGTTAAGCAGCTCGGTGAAAACAAACAGGTCATTCATCCCAAGCCGGTGATGATCTCGCGTCAGCGCGACGAAGTTTTTGTCGATGTCGTCCTGCAATACAACGACAGCTATAACGACCAGATTTTGCCGTTCGCGAACTCGATTCCAAATCCGGACGGCGGCACGCATCTGACCGGTTTTCGCACCGCGTTGACCAAGGCAGTGAATCAGTACGCCAAGTCGAATTCGCTGCTGAAAGACAAGGATCCCTCCCTTTCGGGTGACGACGTGCGCGAAGGTTTGATCTGCGTCCTCAGCATCAAACTGCCGAACCCGCGGTTTGAATCGCAAACCAAGGTGAAGCTGGTGAACACCGAGATCGACGGCATTGTGAACTCGGTCGTTTACGAAGGGTTGATGACATACTTCGACACGAACCCACCGATCGCGCGGCGCATTTTCGACAAAGTGCTGACGGCAGCGCGCGCGCGGGAAGCGGCGCGCAAAGCGCGCGAAACGATTCGCAAAGGCGCTCTCACCGGTGGCGGTTTGCCGGGCAAACTAGCCGACTGCTCGGAGCGCGATCCCGAATTGACGGAGCTTTACATTGTCGAAGGTGATTCCGC
>Ga0209056_10008655_pt1 | contig 10431 bp, 12 predicted proteins | sample GraSoiAngelo_114_FD_185876 | JGI IMG/M metagenome (GOLD analysis project Ga0209056, IMG submission 185876) | Grasslands soil microbial communities from the Angelo Coastal Reserve, California, USA - 14_0903_13_40cm (SPAdes) (version 2) | ecosystem: Environmental > Terrestrial > Soil > Grasslands...
CTGGTAATCGTCGGCGAGATAGCAGGTGGTGAAGTGACAGACCTCGAGCGCGGCGCCGTCGCGGCCCGCGCGCGCGGCGCCGCGGCGGAGCGCGGCCAGGGCGCGCGGATAGCGTGTCACGGGGAAGAGGTTGAACATGACGCCGTCGGCGAGCTCGCCCGCCAGCTCGATCATGCGGTGCGCGAGTGCGGCGGCGAGGATGGGCGGCGGCACGGCGGGCCTCGGCTGCGTCGGCCCCTTGGTCCACGCCGCGCGCAGCGTGCCGATCACAGCCCGCATCGTGCCGACGGGGTCGCTCATGTCGATGCCGAGCCGCTCGTTGACGGCGCGGTGGCCGACACCCACGCCGAGCATGAGCCGTCCGCCGGAGATCTCCTGCACCGCCGCGGCCTCGGCGGCGAGCAGCGTCGGCTGCCGGAGATAGACGTTCGTGACACCCGTCCCCACCCGGAGCCGGCTCGTCCCCAGCGCGACCGCCTCGGCGTAGGCGAGCGAGTCGCAGTACGACTCGGGGATGAAGACGGCCTCGTAGCCGCGCGCCTCGGCGTCCCGGGACCAGGAGACGATGTCGCGCGGCGAGGCGTCGCGCAACGGCGAGAAGGCGAGAGCGATCCGCTCCATCGGGCCTCAATAGATCAGCCGAGCCGGTGCAGGGAAGTCAGGGCGGTTGCCGAGCGCGGGCCCGTTCGGTAGGTGGAAGGTCGTGGCGAAGCGCATGCTCCTCCACTTTCAGAAGGGCGGCTTCCCTGCCTACGAGAAGGCCGACGAGCAGGGCATGCCCCAGCCATGCGCGCTCGGGCAGCCGTGGGTCAACCCGGACACGCTCCGGACGCTCGCGAAGCTCCGCATCCCGCGCACCGACCCGTGGGGGCGCCCGCTCCCCGGCGAGCCGGAGGACCCGCAGCTCGAGCGCATGCGCTGACGTTACTTCGGCTACTTCGCCGATCCCGACGGCTATCTCTGGAAGGTCGCGGTAGGCGACGGGTTTGCCGCCGAGTAGGCGCGATCTCCGCGGTCGTTCACGTCAGCACCGGCTTGATGTCGACGACCGGCGTTCCGTCGATGGCTTCGATGGGTCCGACGCGCAGGCGGTTCCCGTCGATCGCGCGCACGGTGACGGTGTGGAGACCCAACGGGTTCGGTCGGTCCGGGGAGCGCGTCGCGAAGACTCCCGTGAGCGGGTTGTGCGCGTCGGACCGCGGGTGGACCTGGAAGACGTCGCGACGGGCCTGGTGAAGCCACGTGATGACGATGATCTCGTCGCCAACGGCGAGGCGATGGAGTCCTTCCGCCGCCCATGCCTGCACCTCCAGCCACGCATCGGGCGCTCCCTCCGATCCCTGTCTGGGCGCCTCGCTGCGCGCCTTGAGCGCAGAGCGGATCACGCCCACCGGTCGCAGGCGACCTCCAACCAGCGCCGTCCGTTTAGCCCGGGTGCTCACGGGGGCTCCTTCGTCGATGGCCGAGCGTCGTTCAGCCGGGCCGCTTGCGTGAGGAGGTAGCTCCTTTCGGGATCTGGGGCCAATCGGTGTCAACGGCGCGCGCGGCCTCGTCGTGCTCGACCGCCGCGCACCGGCGGACGGCCGGGAACGGCTGGCGGATCTGCACCGCGAGCTCGGCCACGCCGAGCGCTGCAACCCGTGGCGCGGGCGCGCACCGAGCTCGACTTCATCGCGGGGGGAGCTGGCATCGTCGCTACACTCGGACCGGCACGGTGTGCACGTACGTGGTGCTCGACGAGCCCGTCCAAAGGAGCGTGTAACGCCGATCCGCACCTGACGCGACGCTCCCGTCGCGAGGCGCCCTCGCGCTTCTGGCAGATTGCTACACGGTTTCTAGCGCCTCCTGATCAGGGGCCACCGCCCGACAGGCCAGGCCCTCGAAAGGGAGGATATCCGGATGAAGCACGGACGATGGTTGGCGGCACTCCTCGGCGTCCTGCTGTGGGGTGCGGCGAGTCGCGCGGACATCACGAATACGACCCCCTATGACTACGACCAGCCGCCCGCCCCGGGAAAAGAGCTAGGCACCTACATGGCGGCGGCCACGGGTTCGTTCGGACCCGATTGCTTCTTCACCTTCATCGGGACGGCCAAGTACCTCCCCAATCCCGACGGCTCCGGCGGCAAGCACTGCACCAAGGGCAACGTCGAGCTGACCGGGAGCGGCCCGGGCTGCGCATTCAAGCCCTTCGAGAACATGCTGGTGGTCATCGAATCCGACTACACCTACAACGGCGACGGCACCTTGTGTGAACGTGCCAGGCTGGTCGGCGGACCGCTCGCCGGGACGGAGTTTCCCTTCCACACCTACGTCGATCCGAATGGCCGGTGGCTGTTCGTGACGACCCAGGACATCGCGTACCCCTGCCCCAATGCGGCTTCCAACGACACCGGGCTGAACTCGCAAGGGCCCGGCTTCAAGATCGGGAAGTTCGGCGACGATCCGCCGGGGTCGGGCCAGCTGCCCTGTACGAATCCCTGAGGGATCTCGGCCCCCGGGGGACACCGGAGCGCGCGGCCGCGGTGGTGGAGCACCGCGGCCGCTCGCTATTCCGGCACGAGGAATGCGCCGGGAATCTTGTCGTCCAGCGTCGCCAGGGTGGTGGAATGGCGCTTGGCGAGCTCGAGGAGATGTCCGTCCGTCGCCTGCCGCACGGTCTTGACCCACGCGGGAAGGTGGTCCGCGCCGACCGCGTCCGCGAGCATCTGCACGCGCACCCGCTGCTGCCTCTTGAACCGGCGGAGTAGCTCCTTCGCTTGCGCAACGCTCGCACCCAGACCGGGAAGCTGAGGCACGATCCGGACGAAGGCCAGCTCCGTCACCGCGCATGTGGCCAGACGATCGGCCGGCGAGTCGAGCGTGGCAATCCAGCCGTCGACACGCTGGTGAAACTCGTGGGTGGTGATGCCGAGCGCGATCAAGGCATTGGCATCGAGGAGGTACGTCACGGCAGCTCTTCCAGCAGCCGCGCCACCAGGTCGCTGGTGACCGTGGGGGCCTTCGCCGCCGGCCTCAGGACCGGGAGCCCCGTCCGCGCGCTGGTCGAAAGCCGCGACGATGGGCGCCGCTCGCGCCTGGGGGTCAGCACGATTCGGTCGTGGTCGATCTCGACGCGCAGCGAATCGCCGGCGACGAGGCCGAGCTTCCGCCGGACGGGACTGGGGAGAACGATCTGCCCCTTACTCGATAAGCGCGCTCCATGGTAAGACGTCTTACGTCCATGCCGCCGGTTCGGCAAGGACACCTACCAGCGGCATTCACGCTTTCGAGTCGGCTCTCGTCAGCCCTTGGCGTCGACCCCGCCACGCGCTAACCCTTCCCACGTGCCCCGCGCCCTCTCCCCCGCCCAGCGCGCCGTCCAGATCACCTTCGTCCTCAAGGGCCATCTCAAGAACATCCAGCTCGCCTACCTCCGCGCCGCCGCGCTCCTCGCCCGCATGCGCGACGAGAAGCTCTACCGCGCCCTCAAGCACGAGAGCCTCGAGGACTATGCCGACGTGCGCCTCGGCCTGCAGCGGGCGGCGCTCTACCGCTATCTCCAGATCTACGACTGGGTCCGCGAGTTCCACCCGGCCTGGCTCGCGCGGCGGCCGAAGGGGTTCATTCGATACGCGCTCTGCCTAGCTCGCTAGCTGGTCGTACTGGGGCATCGGTAACATGCCGAACACATGGCGGAGGTGAAGATCCGCAAGCTCGACGACGGCGTGGCCAGAGCGCTGCGCACGAGAGCCAGGGAGCGCGGAGTGTCCCTGGGGGAGGAAGCGCGCAGGACCCTGAGCGAGTCGGTGGCGAAGAAGCTCGACGCGTTCGCCCGGCGAGCGGCGGCGAGCCGTGCGGCGACGCGCCGGCCGAAGGGCAAGCGCGCTTCCGACAGCGCCGCTCTCATACGCAAGGACCGGGATGCGTGGGGGCCTCGCCGTCGTCGACGGGAATCCTCGCGCGAGACTGACGGGTCCGCACCTAAAACCGCGAGCCTCCGTCCGGCGCCACCTCGATGCGCGCGCCCTCCACGACCACCGGCACCATCCGCCGCCCGCCCGTGAGCTTCAGCAGCTCTGGGATCACCTCGGGCCGCGCCGCGACGTCGATCTCGCGGAACGCGACCCCCCGCGCGACGAGCTCGGCGCGCTTGCGGTCGCACCAGGGACAGCCGGTGCGGGTGTAGAGGACGACCGGCGGGGCGGCGGGCATCAGACCTCCGTCGACGCGAGGAGCGTCGCGGCGGCGCTGAACATCCCGCCCAGGCCGTGGCAGATCGCCAGCCGACAATCGGGCACCTGGCGGGCGCCGCACTCGCCGCGGAGCTGCCGCACGGCCTCGATCAGCGTGAAGATGCCGTACATCCCGGTGTGCGTGTACGACAGGCCGCCGCCGTTCGTGTTCATCGGGAACTCGCCGCCGGGCGCGGTCCGCTGCCCGGCGACGAACGGGCCGCCCTCCCCGGGCTGGCAGAAGCCGAGCGCCTCGAGGGCCATGATGGGCACGATCGTGAAGGCGTCGTAGAGCATCGCGACGTCGACGTCGGCTGGCCCCGCTCCGGCCATCGCGAAGGCGCGCTCGCCCGAGAGGCGCGCGGCGTCCCAGCGTGCGAAGTCGGGCATCTGGCTCACCATCACGTGGGTCGACGCCTCGCCCGTGCCGAGCACGTAGACCGGCCGCTTCGCGAGGTCGCGGGCCCGCTCGGCCGAGGTGACCACGACGGCGCCGCCGGCGTCGGTGACGAGGCAGCAGTCGAGGAGGTGGAGCGGCCACGAGATCATGCGCGAGGCGAGCACGTCCTCCACCGTCAGCGGGTCGCGCATGAGCGCGCGCGGGTTCAAGGCGGCCCACTTGCGGGTCGCGACGGCCACCTCGGCGAGCTGCTCGCTCGTCGTGCCGAACTCGTGCATGTGGCGGGCGGCGGCGAGCGCGTAGCCCGTGGGCGGACCGGCGACGCCGAAGGGCGCCTCGAACTGGAGCCGGACCGAGTCCGGACCGAAGCGCGTGCCCGGCATGGCGATGCGCGACGCGCCGCTCTCGCCGTGCGTGATGAGCGCCACCTCGCAGACCCCGGCCGCGATGGCCGCCATCGCGTGCTCGACGTGCGCGATGAACGAGCAGCCGCCGATCTGCGTCCCGTCGATGTAGCGCGGTCTGAGGCCCATGTACTCGGCGGCCTCCGAGGCCATCCAGAGCCCGGCCGTGAACACCGCGTCGACGTCGTCCTTCTGGAGGCCGGCGTCGGCGAGCGCGTTCCGCGCCGCCTCGGCGTGCAGGGCGAACGCCGACTTGTGCGGCAGCTTCCCCATCTCGTCCGACTCCGCGACGCCGACGATGGCGACGCGGCCGCGCATGCCGTGCCCCTCGGCGGTCATGCGGGTGCGGGCCGGAAGCGCGGCAGCGCCACCTCCGCCGACACGTCCTCGAACACGACCTCGACCGGCATGCCGATCCGCAGGCACGCGGGATCGGGCTCGACGCCCACCAGGTTGGTCATGAGGCGGGGCCCCTCCGCGAGCTCGACGATCGCGATGACGTACGGCGTCCCGAGCGGGAAGTCGCGCATGCCGCGGTGGACGACGGTGAAGGTGTGGAGCGTGCCCCGCCCGCTCGCCCGCACCCACTCGAGGTCGCCGGAGAGGCAGCGGGGACAGGCGGCGCGCGGATAGAAGAAGCAGTGTCCGCAGGTGCGACAGCGCGGCAACTCGAGCGCGTGGCGGCGGGCGGCCTCCCAGTAGGGTCGCGTCTCGGGGGTCGGGACGGGGACCGGGCCGGTGTGCTCGGGCATCGCAGGAAGAACGGGTTGGACTTCGAGGCCGCGTCGGTGTAACGGCGGTCTTTACAGAATGCGCTTCGGCCGGGTCAAGCGGCGCGCGCGGCCGTTCTGGCTGGGATGCGCACTGTCGATCGTCGCCGCGATCACCGCCGCCCGGGCTGCGGAAACCGTCATTCCGTGGGACGAGGCCGAGAAGCACGTGGGCGAGGAGGTGGTGGTCGAGGGCCGGATCCTCGGCGTGCGCTGCTCGCAGCTCTCGTGCCTCCTGGCCTTCGATCCGACGCTCAGCCGCTTCACCGCCGTCGTTCAGGCGGAGAGCTTCAAGGACTTTCCGCCCGAGAAGCTGGAGCAGCTCTACAGCGGCAAGCAGGTACGGATACGGGGCAAGGTGGTCGTGAACGAGCGCAAGCCCGAGATCGTCCTCCGCTCGCCGTCCGACGTCACGCTGACGGCCGGCGAGCGCCGCCGCGAGCGTCAGGAGAAGGAGACGCAGCGGACCCAGGCGGAGGCCGAGATCTTCGAGCGCCTCGCGACGGTGCTCGATCGCCTCGCCGACGTCACCGAGCGCATGGCCGCCGCCGAGGAGCGCATGGAGGCCGTGCTCACGCAGCTCGAGCAGCGCGAGGTGGCGGTAGCCGCGGCGCAGGCAAGCCAGGCCCCGCCGCCCCCGGCAGCGAGCTACGGCGAGCCGCAGCCGCGCCCGGCCTACGAGGCGCTGCGCACCGTGAAGCGCGGCATGTCGCGCACCGAGGTCCAGCGCCTGATCGGCGACCCGACCTTCGTGGAGTCGTCGGGCGGTGGCTGGACGACGTGGTACTACGGCTACGGGCGCAGCATCAGCTTCGACGCCCGCGGGCGCGCCACGGCGCTGGTCGGCTTTCCCCCGCCCTGACGCTACACTCGTTGGCGGACGCGCTCGACGAGCAGCGGCAGGACCTCGCCCGCCGTACCGTGCAAGGCATGACGGCAGAGCTGCGTGATCTCTGACTCGTAGGGGTTCACCTCCACGAGGTCGCCGCCGCGCTGGTGGATCGAGACGGGAAACTGGGCCGCCGGGTAGACGGTAGCGGACGTGCCCGCGACGATCATGCAATCGGCGCGCTCCGCCTCCTCGAAGCAGCCCTCCAGCACGTCGGGCGGAATGGGCTCGCCGAACGACACCGTGTCGCTCTTGAGGATGCCGCCGCAATGCGGGCAGCGCGGTGGGAGCTCGGCGAAGTCGATCGCGTCGCGACGGAAGCGGGCCACGCACTCGATGCAGCGCACGAGCGTCGCGTTGCCGTGGATCTCGAGCAGGCGGCGGCTGCCGGCCAGCCCGTGGAGGTTGTCCACGTTCTGGGTGATCGTGGCCTTCAGCACGCCGAGCTCCTCGAGCTCGACGAGCGCCAGATGACCGGGGTTCGGGCGCGCCTCGGCGAGGGCCTGCCAGAGCTCGCGCATGGGACCCGACGGGCTCAGCCGCTCCTCCCACGCTGCGCGTGGATCGCGCAGGAAGCGCTGGTAGCCGTCCATCGGGGGCTCGCCGTGCTTGGTCCATAGACCTCCCGGCCCGCGAAACGGCGGGATGCCGCTCTCGACGGACAGCCCCGCGCCGGTCAGCGCCACGACGTAGCGCGCGCGACGGAGACACTCGGCAGCCCCGTCGAGAGCGTCGGCGCTCGGCTCCATGGGGAATTCACGGACTCTCGCGCCGCTGGCGCACGCTGTCAACGGCCCTTGGTTGACAGTGAAGGCCCCGGGGGTATTGGAATGGCCACCATGATCGCCCCGCGGGCGCCCGTGGCGGGCGTCGTCTTGGCCGGCGGGCGCGCCTCGCGGATGGGCGGACGCGACAAGGCGTTCGCGGCCGTCGACGGGGAGCCGATCGCCGTGCGCGCGGTGCGCATCTTTCGGGAGCTGTTCCCGCAGGTGCTGATTTCGACGAACCGCCCGGAGCGCTTCCAGGGCCTCGGCGTCGAGACGGTCGCCGATCGCTTCCCCGGGAGTGGACCGCTGGCGGGAATCCACGCCGCCCTCCTCGCCAGCCGGTACCCGCACGTCTTCGTCGCGGCCTGCGACATGCCCGGTCTCGACCCGGATGTGATCCGCTTTCTGCTCGCGCGCGTCGGCGGCGCGGACGCCGTCGTCCCCTGCTGGGAGGGCGACATCGAGCCGCTGCACGCCGTGTACGCTGCCGGTGCGCTGCCCGACATCGAGGCGAGCCTCCGCGCGGGGCGCAACGCGGTGCGCGACGTCCTGCGGTCTCTGCGCGTCGACTACGTGAGCGAAGCGGAGATGCGCATGGTGCGGGGCGCGGCGCGGAGCCTGACCAACGTCAACACGCCGGAGGAGCTGGCCGCGGTCGGCGGGTGCTTCGACGACGCGTCGTGACGGAGGCCGACGCCGAGCTGGTCGACGTGGTCGACGAGACGGGCCAGCCCGTCGGCGTCGTCACGCGGCGGGAGATGCGCGCCCGGCGCCTGCCGCACCGGACGTCGTACGTCCTCGTCTTCAACCGCCGCGGGGAGCTCTTCATCCACCAGCGCACGCTCACCAAGGACGTCTACCCCGGACACTGGGACGTGGCGGTCGGGGGCGTGCTCGCCGCGGGCGAGTCGTTCGAAGCGGGCGCGTGGCGTGAAGTCTCGGAGGAGCTGGGCGTTCAGCCGGCGCTCGAGCCGCTCTTCCCGCTGCGGTACGCCGACGCGCACACCGTCGTGCACGGGATGGCGTACCAGCTGGTCCACGATGGCCCCTTTCGCCTGCAGCCCGAGGAGATCGTGCGCGGCGAGTTCGTGACCCTCGAGGAGATCGACCGGCGCGCCGCCCGCGAGCCCTTCTGTCCCGATGGCCTGGCCGCGCTCGCGGAGTACCGGCGGCAGAGCCCCCGCTAGGCAGCCCGCCTACCCATCCTTGACACCCTTCTCGGGGCTTTCTTATAAAGCCGCCGCCTTTCACGCGCATCGTACGCGCAGGCCACCCGGGCCGGGCGAACCGGAGGGTCGATGACGAAGACGGCGACCGTACGGCGGCGACTCCGGGTCTCGGCCTGGGCGGGCGCCGCCCTCCTCACTCTGCCGGGCGCCCGTGGCACGAGCCATCTCCCTCGACGACCGCGGCGAGATGCGGCTCCTCATGCGAGCCTACACCGACGTGCGGATCGGCACCGAGAAGGAGGGGGGCTCGGACGACCCCCTCTCCTTCCCGCGCTCCGCGGCGGGGCACGTCCGCCAGCACCGCTATTTCCTCGAGCTGAAGCTCGACCACGACATCAAGCGCTTCGCCACCACGGGCACCGGCGTCGCCCGGGCGTTCGGCTGGCTCGATCCGGACACCCTCAAGTACAGCCTCCAGTACCGCGGTGAGGGCGAGGGCATCTACGACTACGGGCCGCGCGAGTGGAGCGACCAGTTCCCGGTCACCAAGGCGGTGCGGCTCGACCTCCCGTTCGTCCGGCTCCCGAACGGGCCGCCGCTCTTGACGCCCGTCCTCCCGGACGCGTTGATCCACCGGCGGATCGCCCTCCTGAGGAGCGTCGCCCGCCAGCGACACCGCTTCTTCCTCGGCTACCTGGACCTCGGCAAGGGGCCCGTCGACATACGCATCGGCCGTCAGATCCTCGCGTGGGGCGAGACCGACAACTTCCGGCTCCTCGACAACATCAACCCGCTCGACAACAGCTTCGGCGGCTTCTTTTTACCGCTCGACGAGCGACGCCTGCCGCTCGACATGCTGCGCGGGAGCTACCATTTCGGCTCGATCGGCCCGCTCGCCGACACGTTCCTCGAGGGCTTCGCCGCCGTTGGGAACAAGATCTCTCTCCTGCCGCCCATTGCGCCCGGATCGCCCTGGGTGCCCGGCGGTCTCGGCTTCCCCAACCCGGCCCTTCGCATGACCCCCGACGTCCCCAACAGGCGGGACATCCGCGCCGGCGCCCGCGTGGTGGCCACGTACCGGGACGTCACCTACACGGTGGCGCACTACTACACCTATCTCGATGTACCCGGCGTGCGCTTCCAGATTCCGGGCCAGAACCCGCCGAAGTTCCCGCTTGCCTTCCCGAAGTTCGGCCACGAGATCAACGCGATCGAGCGCTTCCCGCGCGTGCCGATCACAGGCGGCTCGCTCACCTTCCCGATCCCCCCGTATTACGCGATCGTCCGCTCCGAGGTCGCGTGGCTCCAGGGCGAGCCCATGAACCGCCAGGGACGCGGGAGCAGCGCGGACTCGCAGTGTGGGCCGGGGTCAGCTGCGCCCCAGTGCGGGGGATCGGCCGCCCTCCATCGCCTCGAGCGGGAGAACAACGTGGAGGGCGGCCTCGACCCGTTCGTCTATCCGCGCTTCCTCGACTTGACGCGCAAGGGTCAGATCGCGGGGCGCCTCCTCCAGCGCGACACGTTCAACCTGAACCTCGGGCTCGACCTGAACCGCTTCATCCGCTCACTGAACCAGGCCCAGACGTTCTTCTTCAGCACCCAGTTCTTCTACAAACACGTCTTCGATTCGCCGGGCGATCTCGTCCTCCCGGTGGTCTTCCGGAACGTCCCGGTCGACAAGTCAATCCTGATCGTCGGCACCGGCTGCCGGAACAAGCAGCCGTGCAAGCTCCGCCCCCGACTCTTCCACCTCCAGGACGACCAGTTCCTCCACACGCTGCTCATCACGACCTCCTACTACGGCGGCCGCATCGTCCC
>Ga0209056_10008657_pt1 | contig 10429 bp, 8 predicted proteins | sample GraSoiAngelo_114_FD_185876 | JGI IMG/M metagenome (GOLD analysis project Ga0209056, IMG submission 185876) | Grasslands soil microbial communities from the Angelo Coastal Reserve, California, USA - 14_0903_13_40cm (SPAdes) (version 2) | ecosystem: Environmental > Terrestrial > Soil > Grasslands ...
TCTTTCGTCTTTGTCAAGACCGGATCCGAAGACAGCGGTGCTGCTGCCATTGCCGCACTGGTCGCGAGCTTCTCCTTCGACCTCACCGTTGGAATCTGGGCCGGCTACCTTGCAAACTGGTTGGCTATGATCATAGCTCTATTCCTACTTGCAAGCTTCTTCATTTTTGAAAAATCCAAAACGAAAACCATCATTGTCCCTCTGACTCTACTGTCTCTAGCCTTATTGTTGACGCATCCCTGGACCTGGGCCCTGATCCTCGCAGCCACACTCGTTTTTGCACTCTCTAGGTCGCGAGACAAAAGGAAGCTTTTGACGATCTCTACTTTGGTCCCGATCGTTGGCGGGATCATTGTCGATTTTGCCAAGAACCAAGTCGCCGGGAGCACTACGCTGGCTACGGACTTGGGAACGAAGGCTCCGGTATTTGGAATCTCGCAGCTCTTGATTTTCTGGCCAAACCTTGCAGGTGCATTGACCGTCTTCTACGATGGTTTGCTAGGCAACGCGTTGCTCATAGGGCTCAGCGCCCTCTGCCTTGTCACGATCAGGTTCCATGACAAGATGGAAGCCATGCTTGCTTGCTGGGGTGCATCAGCATCGGTGCCGTTCGTGCTGCTTAACAGCTTCCACCAGACCCGGGTAATCTACGACCTGCCCATTCCGCCGCTAGCGGCAATGGGTCTTCTCCTGCTAATGTCTAGAGCTGGAGGGGGGAACTTGAGGGCGAGCCTGATCCTGCTTACCGTCTTGCTGTTCGGTGCGAATTACGCGCTTGGCGCGGTTGTCCAAGCCTAGGATTGGCCTTCAAGGAGCTATCAATCTTAGGATTTCTTGAGATACCATTTTATACGCTTTAGAGGAAAGAAACTCCACTATCCTTTAGTTCCGCGTTACTACTCCTCTGATACCCCCTGGGTCCAGGTTGCCACTAGCCATTGTCCACCAGTCCTACGGCCGCTTCGGGGGTGCGGAGAGGGTAGCTCTTGCGCACTTCGAGCAGCTTAGGAGAATGAACGTTGACGTTACGCTATTCTGGAGCGGGTTAGTCACTCCAGGCTGGCAAACCAGGCTCAAAGGCTACGACATTAGGACCATACCGTCGACCCTGCCAACTCCTCGAAACCTCGTGACGATGATAAGATTCCTCAGAGAACTGTCCCGTTATGACTCGATTATTATCCACCACCATGTGGACCCTCTCCTTGCTCTGTATCTTGCCAGGAACTTGGGAGAGAGAACGATCTGGTATTCTGGATCAATGTTCGAGCTTGCCTGGGAAAAATGGATCACAGGGGAGGACTACAGGTCGATCAGTCAGACGGTGAAGCAGACTGGTCAAGAATACTACGGAAAAACACTCTCATCTCTCGTGCTGTCGAATAATGTATTCGACCAGACCGTTCGGCTAGCTCGGACGGTTGACATTCATGCTGTGAGGAGATACTCGAAGATAGTTGCCAACAGCAAATTCCTCTCACGTTTTCTCAAACGAATTTACAAACTCAATGATACGCCTCCGGTCGTCTACCCTGGACCGGACCCGATGCTAGAGCAGTTGTCATCGAAGGACTTCACGGGCGAGGGCGACTACATGCTCGCCGTGAGCCCACTGATCCCGCTGAAGAACGTGGACGGCATGATTCAAGCCGCTTCCAAAGTGCCCTCGGCCAGACTTGTTGTTGTCGGAGAAGGCCAAGACAGGATCTCACTGGAGGAAAGAGCGGGAATGTTGCAAGTGCCACTCTACTTGAAGGGCAATTGTCACAGCGAAGAAGAGCTTGCTATGCTGTATTCGCAGTGCATGTTTCACATCCACCTGTCACTTTACGAGCCGTTCGGCCTAACGCCGGTGGAAGCAGGGCTCTTCAAGAAAGCTTCGATTGTGACCAACCACGGAGGGCCTACTGAGATAATCGTAGATGGAGAGACCGGGTTCATCGTCAACCCCAGAGACTATGGCATGATAGCGAAAAGAATGAAGGAGCTGCTCTCTAGTCCCGAACTCCGTCACGAGATGGGACAGAAGGCGAGAAAGAGGGTCCTAGAGAAGTTCACTCTTGAAAGATCGGCCAAGCAGCTTCTCGCGGAGGTCGAATCCTAGGTGAAGCTTCGATTATACTCCATAGTCATAATCGCAGTCCTCACCTTAGTCTTGCCGGCAGTCTTCCTCCGCGGAACGCTCCCGCAACAAACTGCTACCGAGATCGATGGTCTCGCTCAGTTTGCTTCAATGCAGGGGGTGTCGCTTGGGCCTATTATTTGGAGAGAAGGTTTCGACAACGCATCCACGTGGGCTCTGTCCGGTAGTATCCCGGCCATACTTCAGGTGAACAATTCGCTTACCTTGAAGATCATATTTCCTTCAAGGGCAACCGCACAGGCGATCTCTATCTTTCACAACGTGAGCCTACCGCTAGATCAAGGTCCCATTGTCACTCTTGGTTTACAGGTGTCTGGTGGAATATCGTATGGCGTAAGATTTTGGGGGGTCACCGCGAGCAACAAGCCATTTTCTGCCTGGCATGAGGGTTCTACGTTGCAGCACAGGCGCGGCCTGGGAATATTCGAGACCGTCTCTGCGAATCTTGTGTCCGAGTCCTCCATTCCGAACCCAACGCTTTCTTTGGCAGGGGCGAGAATCACACGGATCGCACTCTACTTAGAGGCGGCGCCGCTCGTCAGTGGAACATTTTCAATGCACGTCTCCAACCTACGAGCCAATTCAGTCCTAATGACGAAGGCGAGCTCAAATGAGGTAAGTGGGAACTTTACCGTGCTTGTTGCTGATCTAGGCCCGTCTATCGCGACCCAGAAGCTTTACCAGGTTTTCGTCGGCCTAGACATCAAGGGGAGCACCGACCTTAGCTATGTTCCATACTTCACAACCGGAGCCAAGGTTGCGGCTCAGGGCTACACCTACGTCACCAAAGTTGCCACAACGTATGAACTGGCCCTACTGTCACCTCTGCAGATTAACTCGTCCCCACTATTCGCTGGCAATGTACACTCGTCTTCGTTGGTGGTCTCGGCAAAAACTGGAGAGATTAGCTTCTTCCGCCTCAACAGCATCTCGATAAGATTCTTCTCAACCCAATCCCCTCGAAGCGCAAGTCTCGACCCTACAACATCGCGCGACCTAGTGTTCTACTTCTTCGTCTTCCTCTTCATAATTCCCGCCGCAATGGTCGCCTTGGTGGTAAAGGTGTTCAAAGATGAACACTAAGGTATTAGCAACCCTTCTCGTGGGTCTGATAGTAAGGCTCGAAATAGCATCCTTCGCAGGCCACCCCGTCGACATGGGACTCTTCACATACTCCGTGAGACTCTACTATGAGACTGGACGATTTGACACGCTCTTCCCGTCGCTTCCACTAGTGTACTATGTCCAACTTCTATTCTATTCGCTGTATACGATGATCAGAGATGCCGGTTTTGCAGACCTAGTCTTCCTCTACCACCCCGACTATATGGTAGAAGGACTCGTTCTCCGGATCCCGTCGATACTCGCTGACCTTGGAATTTTCTATGTGCTCCTGAAATTTACCGGGAAGCTTCGATACGCCGCATTTTACCTGCTGAACCCGTTCACGATCTACCTTACCGGGGCATGGGGAATGTACGATTCACTTATGATGCTACCGCTGGTCGCTGGCTTCGTTCTGGTGTCGCGTAATCAGATGCGCTTTGCCAGCGTGTCTTTTGTCATTTCAGGCCTCTTCAAACTTTTCGGATTCATACCTTTTGGTTTGCTAATGATCGAGAATCTGTTCCAGAAGCGCTTCAAAGAGTTCGCCATTCAGCTCGGTATAGGTTCGGGATTGACACTGCTAACGTTCGTGCCATACTTCCAGTCTGGCCTACAGGACTTCTACGTTGGCTTTGTTCTCCGGTTTCTCGGCGGCAGCGGAGCCTTGTCGCGCTCGTATAACATCGTCGCCGCGTTCTCCGGGCTCCGGTTCACAGGCTCATCTCCCTTAGTCTGGTTGGCAGGCGTCGTTGTCCTATCGGCGTTCGTCATCAACAGAAAACGAGGCTCGGAACCCATACTGAAATCTCTCCTACTGTGGAGCATCGCTGCCGCTGTTTCGCTCGACATCTTCTCCCAATCGCAGCCACAGTGGCTCTCTTGGCTGATCCCGCTCTCAATACTATACGCATTTGTTACAAAAAAAGATGGACTCGCAAACTTCTCCTACTTCTTCGGCCTGACGAGCACCTTCCTCTCAATCACTCTCCTGCAAACCTCGACCTACCTTGTTACCGGGGTCCCGTCCGCTTTATTCAGCGCTCTCGAAGGACTTCCGGACGCGCTGATTGTGAACGCCATTACCGTACTCGGCATGTTGGTCATGCTGTCAGGCTATGTCTTTCTCAAACCTACCAAGTTCAAGGTGGAAGTTATCGCGTTAACCGCTCTCATCTATCTGCAAGCCTACTTCTGGTTCACAATAATGAGAATCATCGTCATCTAGTGTGTCTCCCATGATCAAGACCAATATTCGCTCTAAATCGAGGGTGATGAAGACTTACGACAAAGAGTCTTCGGTCTACCACTCTAAGCGCTTCTCAAACGAAGGTGGGAGATACATAGACCGCACTGAGAAGCGTCTTCTTGCTCGTTATGTTAACGGGACATCATTGCTTGAGATTGGCACTGCAAGCGGGAGATTTGTCGGATTTGTAGAGCGAATGGGTTGGGACTATACAGGAATCGACATCTCGGCTCAAATGCTACGATTGTCCAAGAGTAATGGCAGCAAGCTCGTACAAGGTGATGGGGAGGAGATACCGCTGAGATCTTCAATCTTTGACACGGTTTTTTGCCTTCATACATTCCACTTCATTCCCGAACCCCTCCGGTGCATCGAGGAGTCACGTCGAGTGTTGAAAGAGGGAGGGTTCTTGGTTCTGATCTTCGAGATGGACAACTGGCTGAGACGATTATCGCTTAAGACGCGCTTGTTTGAGTCGGACCAGTGGTACTTTACCATCGGAGAGGTTGCGGGAATGATGCGGAGCCGCGGCCTGACCCCGGTTGCCAGCGGCCCTGTTCTCAAGTTTCCAATGGCATTCTATAGGAGGCTTCCAATCACGAAGATGCTTAAGCAGCTGGACGTGTCGAAAAATTGGCCCGGTTGGCTCGCAACCCTGGGATTAGTAATTGGCCGCAAGGAACGAGAGCCTGAATAATGTCGAATTGAAGACTCAGATTCTCGGACCGAACATTGGAATACTTCCTATCATTCAGCAAGCTGACCTTAGCCCGGTCTTGTTGTGATGAGGTTGACCTTGACCTTTATCGAGTTCCCGTTTCCATCGTTTGACTCGGGGTCGTTCTGAAACGCCAAATACCAGTCATCATACCCGATCAGTTTCAGTTCTTTCGTTATTTGGCTGACTGGAGGTGATTGCCACTCTTGCGAGTAATAATGTCCTACAGTGATAAATGGCCTCGACGAAACTCGCGGCTTGGGACTATATGGCCGAAAATCGATCCTCTGTTGGGGAGTGAGAAGCTGGACGAGGAAAGGTGATCCGGAGGCCGTGAAGGTAACTATCGCAGGGCTGAATGTGTTTCTAGGTACAATAATGCAGATAAAAGCAGGTCTGGTCTGTGTCACGAGCAGTGTCCCATCAAAGACGTTTGTTGTCTCGGTAACATCAGGTGACGGCATTGGCGTCGCGGGGTTGCCCGGTAGCAGCGAGGAGTCAATTGCATTCGAGTCCGTACTGAACGTGATCTGAGGAGGTCCCGGGTTGGGCAGCGAATCCTATGGAACATCCTTGGTGTATTTACTGATAACAGAATCGGACCATCCGGTCACTTCATGGATTTCTTTGAGGTCGTGGCCAGATCTTTTGAGTTGCTGTATGGCAAAAATGTTATCCGACGTTAGCCTTCTCTCGTCGTTTGATAGATTGCGTTTCCTTCCCAAGGCTAGCAGCTCTCCCAATAATCATGAAACCAAGAGCTCCCGCCTAAGAGGTCTTTTCTGGGCGAAACTGAGCTCGATTTTCGTTCCGCGCGGAACTGATGCCCCGTTCCACGCGTTTTCCACGCACCGTTTTCTAGTTCGAGTTCGTTAGATTGCAATCTGATCCGATTTTTCCTCCAAAATCTGAGTATAAAAGCGCAACTAAGTACTTCCAATGGAGTCAGTCTCTCATTAGCGGATGTGGACGGGGACTAACTTGTCGCGGCAACAATATCGATCAAAAGCAGGATGGGTCTCCTGTTTCCCTCTCCAATGGTGCCCTCGGCCTTTTCTTCGGTAGAATCTCCCGGTTCTGAGGTATCGCGCGTATCATGGGCAGCCGGTCTCAACTAGGTTATTCGAATGAGGTTAGCGTCTCCTAATCCCCGTTCTACACGGATATTTCGCTGCAAAAACGCGAGGCATGGCAGAGGCTCCCAGTTCAGGCTAAGGTTCCAGCTGGAAGATCACGCTGAGTCCGCGAACAGCGGAAAATCGAGCCGAAAACAGTCGGAGACTTCCGGCCACGATTTCAAGCGCGGCAAAAGTCCAAGGGGTCACCAAAGAAGACCCAGTAGATCGTCCCGCATCCCAAGACATTTCTTCGACTCGTAGTCGCTTTCACTGCTTGTAAAAGGGGCAGGGGACCTGCTCTAGGGTTTTTCTAAAAAACGCTTGCTGATGGTGGGGCGCACTTGAACGGGTCTGATGCGCTGCCCGTACCAGCAGTGTGCGAGAAGGTTATGGTTATCGGGTTTGTTGTCAAGGAGCGGATTGAAAACTAGTCTTGTCCGAATTGTACCTTAGCAATTGTAACAGGTTCCCTTTACCTCGCGATGGAGTAATATGTAGTGGTGGCTATGTCCTCTTCTTTCCGTCGCTCGCGAAGGGGAATGAGCACGATCATCGCAGAGGTCCTGATGGTCGTCATCGTGATAATCATGTCAACCATCATCTTTGTCTGGGTAGTGCCTACCTTCACGTCCAACACGGGCCAAGATAATGCCGGTGCTGCGTATTACGAAAAATTCGAGACGATACAGGGGCAGTTCGCAACATTTGTCCAGTCCACACCCGAGACAGTAAGAAACAGTCCTCCTCCCTCCACCCCATACCAGACATGCACGTTATCATCACCGGTGATTTTGGCTACCTCGGCGAATATTTTTGTTCCCTCAAATAGCGTATGCGTGATCACTGCATCGGTTGGGAACGTGTTCGTATCTTCCGGAGCAAACCTGACCGTGATTGGTTCTACAATCAACGGGGATCTGAACGCCAACTACTCGTCAAGTGTGACCCTGAGGAACGCTAACGTGTCCGGATTCACAGGCTTGTACAATGTTTCAGTTGTAAGCATTTCGGGAGGCTCATTCAACACATCTGGTAATGGTGCAGCAATGTACGGCGGTGGTCGAGGCTCGTTTACCATGACCGGCACAATGGTGACCGGACAGGTGGAGAACGAGGTTGGTCATCAAACCTTCCTCATAGGGAATCGCATCTCGGGAAACCTGGAGGTTGAAAGCGCCGATCAAGGTCAGATAATCAATAACACAATTGCTAGTCTCGACCTTGATCAAAACGGTGTTATCGTAATCTCGGGGAATACTGTGAATAGTTACGTAGTCTATGGTACAAACGGCTGGTGCGCCACCGGAAACAACAGAGTCTCCGGCTCGATCAGCGGCAACTGCGTAGGTAATACTGAAGTGGACGTGATGAACACGGGATCTATACCGGTGAAACTCGTAGCAATTTATCTCAGCAACACTGCATTGGCCGGTGGCCTTTCATGGCGACTTGCCTCTGGACATCTGGCTCAGTGCGGAACATCACAATCATTGACGTGCACACAGCTTCCAATCATGATTCCGGTTGGAGACATGGCCCAGATTACTATGGGCTGGACCCCACCTCCGGGAGCGTTCCCACTTCCATGGAACTACATCTACTTCATCTTCGTCTCATCACACAGCAACTTTGTGGACGGATACCTTTACTTTTCAATAGGACTCGGACTTCCAATGCAGTCGCGCTTAGAGAACAGAATCTGTCCCCCCTGCTACTAGTTCAAGCTATATCGATAAGACATGTTTGCAAAAACACTTAGCTAGCTGAACCTGCTCTTTTCTGCCTATGAAACCGCTGCTAGCGGTGGCGATAGTGATCTTGTGTCTAGTCGGGGCTCTAGCAGGTTTTTATTTCTATGACCGGTTCGTACCGTCAGGTTCAACTTCGTCTTCAATCTGCAGCGACCCCGCGTCGATCAGCAGCCACATCTATAATTCCTACAGGCTTCAGATTGTAAAATCATGTATTACTGCTTCCGGGACAGTCGACCGGGTCATAGAGGAAGCTGATGGCGACGTTCACCTGCGAACGAATCTAGACCAGGCTTACAGTAACCTCACAAATAGTGGTAACGAAGGGTATCCAAATTACGGTGATCTTGTGGTTGAGATAATCTGTGTAACTCCGCCTAGCCAGACAGACGCGATATCCGCGTGCCAGAACTATACAAACCAGATTCCGGTTCCGAGCGAGGGCCAGCACATCACAATAACCGGCCCATATGTTCTGGACACTAACCATTCCTACTGGGCGGAGATACACCCAGTGTACTCGCTAGTAATTGGGTAGAAGGGGAAGAACGCTACCCCGGATGTCCAGCACCGGGAACATTAGGGTTAGATGGGCGCTTGGAAGGATTGTTCGTTGGTTAGATAATGTCCAAGTTACAAGTCAGCGACAATAGTCTGACTGATATTGCAAATGCGACCTTGGCGAATCAGCTGGAGTCGCGTCTGAAGGAGCTTGAGAGAAACATCGCCGTGGCCCGACAGTTCATCGGCATGGCCGACGAGTGCTACTCGAAAGTCAAGCACGAGTGGGAACTATTGCAACAGGACATCGGGGTCAAGAACACGACCACCAGCCAAACACGGCACCTCCCACCCACGGAAGAAAGAACAGACGAGTCGGAAATAAGTGGAACTTTTCACAGGGAGAAGAAGAATAGGTCTGAATCTCAGCGGAAGAAGGCCGAGGATTCTCCAGACACCTTCCTCCAACCGGAAGACCACGCCGAGTCTGCAAAGGACGAGAAATCGAGCCGAAAAGAGTCGGAAACTTTTAGCCAGGGTTTCAAGTCTGGCAAAAAGTCCAAGAAGTATTCAAAGAAGACCCAGTAGATCATCACGCGTTCCAGAACATTTCTTCGACTCGTAGTCGCTTTCGCTCCTTGTAAAAGGAGCAGGGGACCTGCTCAAGGGTTTTTCTAAAAAAGTGCTTGTTGATGACCCTATCCTAGGTTACGACTATGTTGACTATGAGGCTGGGAGGGATGGCTGTGCCGTACTGGGATCCCTGCCTTATCGTTACTGTCCCGCTGTAATGTCCTGGCACCAAACTGTGCGCGGTTAGAGTAATTGTGCTGTAGGAGGGTCCGCAGGATGGGAAGCTTGACGGAGACGTTGTCAAGCTGACTAGAAGGGGATTGTTGACCGTTGTGGTGAGAACTATGGGTTTGAGGTAGGGTGGGGCGCACTTGAACGAGTCTGGTGCGCTACCCACACCAGTCGTGTGCGAGAAGGTTATGGTTATCGGGTTTGTCGACCAGATCGCCTTTGGCGGGGAACTAGTGGTGCTTGTGGCGAGGACAGAGGAGTAGGAGACGCCAAGAATAGAGATCAAGGCCACGGCTACGAGAATATGAGGGAAATAGGTTCGCAGCCCGCTGAGCAAGATAGGATTGCGGCTTTGACCTCATCCTATTAACATTGCGACCTAGGGGAACGCGTTGATGCCTCATTATACTTCAGTACATCTTGCCCCTCTCGGAAGCCACTCGCAACAAGAGAACACTATTGGTCTACATACTCTTCTGAAGTTCACTCTTGCCAAAGTGTTTGCCCCCAGAGAAGTTGGAAGATTGCCTGCCCTCTCTCACAAATCCGTCGCGGGTTCTGTCTAGAACGGGGTTGCGACTAGGCCTGTTACAGATCTGAAAGCGTAGTTCGCGAGCGCTAGGACTACGAGCAGGAACAACAGATTCGAGTTCAAGCTTCGACCCGTGCTCCTGACTAGAATAAGGAGTCCGATCGCGAAGAAAATTGGGAATGGCAGGTCGTAGTACACTCGCGTCTGAGCTAGATCAGAAAGTACGATGATGGGCAACGAGGACACCGCCGTCCAGAGCACAAGTAATCGTCGCGCTGGATCAGGTTTGAATGATAGTACAGCGACCAGGGACAATATCAGAATCAGTGTATTAGCCAGAAGCCCATCATACGCGAGAAATAGTGCGTTGATCATGTTAGGCCAGAAGTTCAGCACCTGGTTTGCTGCTAGTGCTGGGACAAAGCTTGCGGAAGCTTCCTGAGCAGACACCTGGGCGCCGAACACGAGGCTCTTGACTGTGTCAACAGAGAGGTCAATTGCTATTACCA
>Ga0209056_10008663_pt1 | contig 10427 bp, 10 predicted proteins | sample GraSoiAngelo_114_FD_185876 | JGI IMG/M metagenome (GOLD analysis project Ga0209056, IMG submission 185876) | Grasslands soil microbial communities from the Angelo Coastal Reserve, California, USA - 14_0903_13_40cm (SPAdes) (version 2) | ecosystem: Environmental > Terrestrial > Soil > Grasslands...
CTTGTGCCGGGGGTTGAGGCGCAGCGCCTCGTTGTAGTGCTTGAACGCAAGGTCGAGGTTTCCGGACTTGCGCCAGGCGTAGCCGAGGTAGTTCTGCGCGTCGGCGTTGTTGGGGTCGCGCGAGGCAACCCGCTCGAAGCTGTCGAGGGCCGTTTTCCAGTTCCCGGCTTCGACCGCCTTCTTGCCGCTCTCGTAATCGGGGTCGACGGGGCGCGCGTTCGGCTCCGGCCCCGATTCCGTTCCGGCGGCGTGGAGAGTCGGGACTGGGGCAAGGCTCGCCAGCAAGGCGAAGACCGAAATCAGCAGCTTGCGCATGGAGCATCCTCTGATCATTTGACCAACGGGAATTATAGTGGGTTCGTCTGGGATGGCAGCAATTCTGCCGCCATCTCGCGGATCGCCTGCGCCGCGGCCTCGGGCCGCTCGAACGGAAACAGGTGACCGCCCGCGACGCGCACCACGCGGAAATGCCTGCGCGTCGTCGCAAGCCCCGTCCGCCTCGATTCGGCCGATTCGCGTCCGCAGATCACGCCGGCCGGTACCCGCAAGCGCGGCAGCTCCTTCGCGAGGTCGTGCGGGAAGGTCCGGTAGATGCGGTACTCGATCGCCGGATCGAAAGCGAGCCGCACGCCGCCGGCCGAGGGCCGCATCCCGAGCGTCACGTAGTCACGCAGGCACTCGGGATCGAAGTTCTGAAATACCCGCTTGCTGCGAAAGTGCGCGTAGGCTTCGTCGGCGGAGGCCCACTCGGCGCGGCGGTCGCGCGTCACGCCTGCGGGCGTGACGCGGTCGGCGAGGCCGAAGCGCTTCACCACCTTGAACACCGCGCCCTGCCAACGCCCGAGGATGGCCGAATCCAGAAGGATGATGGCGCGAAAAAGCCCCGGGCGCCTGAGAGCCGCGAGCGCGGTGAGATAGCCGCCGAGCGAGTGCCCCACGCCGAGCACCGGCCCGCGATGGCGCTCGACGTGCTCGATCTGTTCGGCGACCAGATGCGGCCAGCTGTCGGTGACCGGATGGCGAGGATCGTGTCCAATGGTGTTCACGTACCGGATCTCGAAATCGCGCTCGAGGAACGAGAACATCTTGCGGTAGCACGCGGCGGGAAAGCCGTTGGCGTGCGAAAAATGCAGGACCGTCAGGCGCTCAGTTCCTTCGCGGTCATCGTGTACTTGAAGTTGTCCGGATCGAGGCTGTCGAGCCGCCCCTGCGCGGTCTCCGCCTGCGGATACATGAAGAAGGTGAGCTTGCCGCTTTTCGAGTTGGGCAGCGCGAAATCGTTCGCCGTGTTGAACGCGAGCCAGTTCATCTCCCACGCGCCGAAGAGCTTGGGCCTCACCGCCTGCACCAGCGGATCGCTCAAGTCCGTCGGCTGCGCCTTCTCCTCGAGGACGACTTTCCTCACGTCGGCCGGATCCACCGGCACCCAGCCGAATCCGGCGAGATGGACTTCCGCCCGGCAGTGCTGCGCGCGCGTGATGTTCGCCGTGCCCGCGCCCAGGCTCCTGTAGCCGAACTGCGACTTCGCCACACGCACGCCGTAGACGTCGCGCGCGGGTAGGCCCGAGGCGCGCGCGAGGCCCACGTAGAGCGCGTTCAGGTCGGCGCACTTGCCCCCGAGGTTTCCGGTCTCGAGCATCGTCTTGATGTCGCCGACGCCGCAGCCGCGAGTTTTCGGATCGCGGTAGGTGTTCTCCACGATCCACTCGTAGATCGCCTTCGCCTTGTCGTAGTCGGTCCTCGCGCCTTTCGTGATGTCCTGCGCGGTTTTTTTCACGATGCCGTCGGTAGGCATGTGCTCGGTCGATCCGGTGTAGAACGTGCGCTGTTCGGGCGAGAGTCTCTCGACCGACCCCGACCGCGCGGAAAAGTCCACCGCGCGGTCGCGCGTGGCGAAGCGGCTGTAGAGCTCGATCACGGGATTCTTCTCGGCGGTGGGCCACTCGGCATAGAGCATGCCCGCGCCGTAGGTGCCGTCGTGGACGATCTTTGCGGTCTGGGCGTTGCCCGACCAGGCGTTGTCCAGGGCTTTCTGGTAGCCGGAATCGACCGAAGGGATGGGCAGCCACACGCGCGTCCCGCCCTGGGGAAAGACGATCTCGACCCGCGTGGTCACTTCGAAGCTCCGCCACTTCTCCGCCTGGCGCGGATTGAAAGGGAGCTGCTGTGCCAGCGCGAGTTTCGGCAACGCCGCGGCAGCGGGCAGGATCGCGCCGGTCTTCAGAAAGGCACGTCTATCCATGTCGGTTCTCCTGTCGATTGAAGGGCTGGCTCACGACGCGGGCCCGGGCGCCCCAGCGCACAGCGCATGGAATGCCCGGTACCGGTTGCTGCGAAAGGCTGAGAAGCTGGGGAGAAAGAGCTGCAGAAGAGCGGAGGGTGAGCGCGGCGGGACGGCTGCCGCCGTCGATATCGCCGTCGGAACGCCAAGTTCCGCGCGAGCCCGCTGGCTGCGCGAAGCCGATCATCACCGCGAGAGAACGCGAGCTGCGCGAAGTCAAGCGTTGCTGGATGATCATCGGTATGCGGCGGAAATGGACGAATCCCAAAGCCGAGAATCTACTCCGAAAGCGTCTCCGACCACAAGTCGCCCCGGACTGCTCCGGCGCGTGCCTCAGCTCGGGGGAAGAAGCTTTTTGATCGTATCTTCAACGGATTGAGAATCCCAGTCCAGATCGCCCACGACGGAATAGCGGATTCGCTGCTGAGGATCGAGCACGAGGGTCGTCGGCAGCACCTTCACCTTCCACACCGACGCGGCGGAGGTGTCCCGATCCAGCAGCACCGTGAAGCGCACCGGGACCTTCTTCAGGAAATCCTGGATCCGCGGCGCGCCTTCGCCGTAGTCTATCGCGAGGATCGCGAAGGATTTTCCCGCGAGCTTGTCCTGCAGCCGTTGCATCGAAGGCATCTCCTCGCGGCACGGATCGCACCAGGTCGCCCAGAAATTGAGCACCACGACCTTGCCCCGATAGTCGGCGAGCTTGTGCTCCTTGCCCTGAAGATCGCGCAGCGCGAGCGGCGGCGTCGCGCCGCCGCTCCAGGGCTTCAGCTCGCCCCCGGCCGCCCGTGCCGCGCTCAAGCTCAAGACGAGCCCCGCGAGCATCGCCAGGGGGAGAAGGACCCGCGTCGCGCGCCGCAGGCTCACGCGGCGTCCTTCCTTCTTCCGGCGAGAACCGCGAAATCCTCGGCGTAGTCGGAAAGGCGCCGGACCACGTGCGCGCGCTGCTTCGGGGAGAGCGACCGGTCGAGATCCACGATGAGCTGTCCCAGATCCTCTTCCCAGCGCTTGTCCTCCCGGATGAACTCCTCGGAGCGGCGCAGCTCCGGCCTCTCGAACATCTCGGCGAGGTTCCGGCCGAGCTCCTCGGGCTTGCGCTCCTCCTTGAGCGCCGCGACGAAATCGCGCTGCAAGCGCTGCCGGTCCTCGAAGCGCAGCGCGACGTGGCGCTCATGGGCGAGCGCGAAGCGCCCGATGCGGGCCTCTTGGTCCGGGGTCAGTTCGCCGGCAAAGTCGCGAAAGCGCTCGATCATGCGCTTCAGCTGCCTGCGCCGGCGCTCCTTGTCGTCGGAAGGGACGAATTCCTTCGCGTATTTTTCGTTGTTCTCGGCGAACTTGCGCTCGAGCGCGGCGAGTTGCGCGCTCGCGAGCGTCGCGAGCACCGGTGCCGTATCTTCGGCCGCTTTTGCCGCGAACCTGCGGTAGCGCAAGCGCAGGTTGGCGAGCCCCCACGCGACGTCCTCCACGCTGATGCCCTTGGCCGCGCGCTGGCTCGCGCTCCGCAACAGGGCTGCGTATGCCGGAAGCTCGTTCGTCCGGTGCCACTGATGAAATCGCGCGATGCGCGGCGTCAGGTCTTCAGACTGCGCGGCGTCGAGGTCCAGATAGCTCGACGCCATGAAGCGCAGCAGGGTGTCGGCGTTTTCGTAGGCGACCCGGGTCGCGCTGCAGGCCGCGAGGCCGAGTGCACCGATTGCAAGCAACAAGCCAAGCGCGGTCTTCCTCACCAGTAGTTTTCCACCGTGATCTGGCCCGGCTCGCGGCGCCGGTGCTTCTTCATGCCGCGCCGCGCGAGCGCTGCGCTGGTGTCCGTCACCATCTCCGGGTTGCCGCAAATCATGACCTGAGAGGTCTTCGCAGACAGCGCCACTTCCGCCGCGGCCTCCAGGCGACCCTCCTCGATCGCGAGGGGGATGCGTCCGTGGAGCGCGCCCGGTTTGCTTTCCCGGCTCACGAACGAGACCATGCGCATCTGCTCCCCGTGCTCGCCCAGCAGCCGCGAGAGGCTGTCGCGATAGGTCAGCTCCTCGGCATAGCGCACCGCGTGAACGAGGACCACCTGCTTGAAACGCTGCCAAGGACCTTCGGTCTTCAGAATAGACAGGAAAGGGCCGACTCCCGTTCCGGTCGATATCAGCCAGAGGTTCTCCCCGTCCGGAATCTCCGAGAGCGCGAGGAACCCCGCCGGCCGCGGCGCAAGGTATATCGCGTCCCCAGCTTGCAGCTTGCACAGCCGCTGCGTGAGCGGTCCGTCGGGAAGCGTGACGTAATAGAACTCGTGCGGGCGCTCCTCGGGCGAGTTCACGAACGAGTACGGGCGCGCGACCATCTCGCCTTCCACCGCGAGCGCGAGCTTGGCGAACTGTCCCGCCTCGAACCGAGCGACATCGGCCTCCACCTGCAGCGTGAACAGGGTCTGTGTCCAGCGTTGCTGGTTGACGACGGTGCCTTCGACCCACTTCTGCATGATTCACCGCAGGAAGACTCACTGCAACAGGAATGGTTCCATGGTGAGCGATTCTACCTTGCCGCCCATCGTGACGATGCTGCCGCCGCGCCGGTTGTCGCCGTTGTCGGAGAATTCGAATCGGTAGACGCGCCGCAGGGCGACGCGCCCGTTCTCGTCGCGCGCGGGGCGAAGCGACACGCACTCCACGGTCTGGTCGAGGAATTGCAGGCCGTTGCGCTCGCAGGCGCGCGAGCCCGCAGCGACCGCGCCCTCGCGCGCCCGCATGCTGTCGAACCACAGCCAGGCGAGAAGAGCCATTGCGGCGAGCGCCCATGCTTCCCACATTGGTATGCTACGACGCGTCGGGTCGGGAAAGAATCACCACCTATATATGCTATCTGCCGCGCTCGAAGACAATGGCTTCCCGCTCCGCTGCCGCGCGATTCGCTGCCGATGAAGATCGAACGAAGCGTGGTTCTGGGACTTCCCGCCGCCGTGCTGGCAGGGTTGATTCTGTTCACGTATCTCAGCTATCGGAACGACATGGTCGCGGAAGAGGCCCGCGTCTCCTCCGGCAGCCGGGTCGTCGACACGCCGTGCGGACCGATCGAATACGCCCTCATAGGGAGGGGCGCGCCGGTGCTGCTGGTGCACGGCGCGGGGGGCGGTTTCGACCAGGGCCTGGAATTCGGACGCCCGTTGGCCGAGCGCGGCTTCACCGTGATCGCCGTGTCCAGATTCGGATATCTGCGCACCCCCATGCCCGCCGACGCTGCGCCCGCGGCGCAGGCCGAAGCGCACGCCTGTCTCCTCGACGCTCTGAAATTGCCGAGCGCCGCGATTCTCGGGGGCTCGGCGGGCGCGCCCTCCACGATCGAATTCTGCCTGCGGCATGCAGGCCGCTGCTCGGCGATGGTCCTCCTGGTTCCGGCTTTCTTCCCGCCGGGCGCGCCGCAGGGACGGCCGCCCGCGCAGCGTTCCTTCGTGCTGGAGGCGGTCCTCGGGTCGGACTTCTTTTTCTGGCTGAACATGAAGCTCGCGCGGGACACCCTGCTGGAGAGACTCTTCGCCACCCCCGCCCGCGATTTCGAGAACGCCCCGCCCGAGGAGCGGGACCGGGTCCTGCGGATCATGCGAAGCTCCCTGCCGCTCAGCCGGCGCCGAAAAGGCCTGTGGAACGACCTGGCAGTGGTCGCTTCATCGCCGCGCTACGAGCTCGAGCGAATCGCAAGCCCCACGCTCGTCATCGGCATCGAGAACGATTTGTTCGGGATTTACCAGGGCGGCCGCTCCGCGGCGGAGCGCATTCCAGGTGCGCGTTTGGTGAGCTTTCCGACCGGAGGGCACCTGTGGGTGGGACGCCAGGGCGAGATCGTGTCCGAGATTACAAAGTTCCTCGGCGATACCTACTCGCGGCCTTCTACTCGTGGCGGCGCGTAATCCATTCGGCGACAAGAACCGGCTTCGCCTCGCCTTCTCGCTCGACGGTGACGTCCCAGGTGGTCTGAACGCCCTTGGCGATGTCCTCCACTGCGGCAAGCCGGAAACGCGCACGCACGCGAGAGCCGGAGGGCAAGGGCCCGGTGAAGCGCACGCGATTCAGGCCGTAGTTGATCCCCAGACGCGTGCCTTGAATCTCGATCGCCTGCCCCAGCAGGTACGGCAGAAGCGAGAGCGAGAGAAAACCGTGCGCGACGGTCGTGCCGTAGGGCGATTCCGCCGCCGCGCGCTCGCGGTCGACGTGGATCCACTGATGATCTTCCGTCGCGTCGGCAAAGGCGTCGATGCGCTCCTGGCTCACGGTGAGCCAGTCGGTCACCGCGACCTCCTTGCCGACAAGCTGTCTCAGCTGTTCGACGCGGACGACTTTGGCCGGGTTTTTCGTCATTCGATTTGATAAGCTTCGCTATCTTATCCCGAAGAGGAAAAGTGACGACAAGCGCAAAGCTCTTCCTCGCCGCAGGCGGCCTCGCCGCGGTGGCGCTCGGCGCGATTACGCCGGTTGGCGGCATAGCTTTTCTTGCCGCGTGGACGTTGTTCGTTGCTGCCGTTCTGCGAGCCTGAGCAGCGTATCACCCCTTGAAGGGATGCATCAACGTGGAGCGTAGAAATGAAAGCCATTAGTTTTCTTTCTCTGTCGATCCTCGCGGTGACCGCGGTGTTTGTTGCCGTCTTGTTGATCATCCGCAACAAAGCCAAGCGCGGCAAGGAGTCGCAGAACGGATTTCTGGATTCCCTGAGAAAGGAAAACCCAAATGCCGCACTGGCGAGAGTCTACGCGGCCAGGTTGGCGCATTTCCGTCGCCGCATGAAGATCGTCGGTTTCGAGGCGCGCGCGGTATTGCAGGCGAGCCCCGAAGGCGTGAGGGTTATCGGCGTGTTCAACGACGGCCAGTCGTTCGATTGGCTGTACCCGCGAAACGATCTCGCGCTGGAGTGGATCGGCAACTCGGGCCTGGCGAGCTCCAATCTTCACTGGATATCGCTGGGACGCAGGGACAGGCAACTGATGCTCAGCGCCGACACCGGATTCATCGCCGTCCAGTCGCGCGAGGCAACCGCCGACCTCTGCGCCTTGATCGACCCCGGATACAGCCTCCCGACCATCGCCAGGAAGGAGTTCGCGCTGGAGAAAAATCCTGCCTCCCTGGCCGCCATCGTCCTGTTCTTTTCGCTGCTGCTGTTCGCAGCCGTGGACGGCGTGTTACTCAATCCCTACGATCTCGTCTACAGCCGAGGCGTCGTCGGGCTCGTCGCGTTGCTTTTGCCGTCCTCGGCGGTGCTGGCAATTCCGAGCTACCTGCTTTTGACGAGAAACCGCGTGCCTTCGAGGGAATCCCTCGTGCTTTCCATGGTGCTGTTGATGGGCGTTGCTTGCGCCATCGTGCCTGGAATCAAGCGGATCGACCAGTGGCTTTCGCCCGGCCCTCTGCCCTACGAGTATCGATTGGTCGAAGGCGCTCGCCTGCAGCCGGTCCGATCCGGCCCTCCGACATTGAATTTCACCCGGGCCCGGGAATACTGGACGCAGTTCGAGAAGAATTCCATTCACAGCTTCGACTTGATCCACGGCCCGCTCGGATTGTGGCAATTGGATCACAGCAAAATGGACGAGCCGTTTCGGCGCTTTTATGAAGAGCGCGGGAAAAGCGAAGGAAAATAGTCCGATACGGTCATAATATTTTTCGTATAGCAATTGCCCGGAGATCCGCGCCGGTCGCCGATCTCCGAAAACAAATCTTTCGAATTCAGGCGATCATGCTGCTCGCCGAATTGCTCGCCGCCTCCGAGCGCGTCGCGGGGACGCGCAGCCGCCTTGCGAAAATCGACGCGCTCGCGCAGTGCCTGCGACGGCTCGATGCGACCGAAATCGCTCTGGGCGCGGCGTATCTCAGCGGCGACACGCGCCAGGGCAGGATCGGCATCGGCTATGCGACGGTGAAAGACGCGCTCGCCGCGACGCCCGCGAGCGCGCCGCGGCTCACGCTCGCGCAAATCGACGAGGCGCTCGAACGCCTCGACCAGACCAAGGGGGAAGGCTCCGCCGCCGAGCGGGCGCGCCTGCTCGCGGAGCTTTTCGTGCGTGCGACCGCGCCCGAGCAGGATTTTCTCGCGCGGCTTTTGCTCGGCGAGCTGCGCCAGGGCGCGCTCGAAGGGATCATGGTCGACGCCATCGCGAAGGCGGCGAAGCTCCGGCCCGAGCCGGTGCGCTCGGCGGCGATGCGCGCGGGCGGCCTCCCCGCGATCGCCGAAGCCGCGCTCACCGAAGGCGAAGCAGGCCTTGCGCGCTTCGCGCTCCAGGTCTTCCGGCCGGTGCAGCCGATGCTCGCTCGACCCGCCGAGGATGTCGCAGACGCGATCGAACGCTTGGGGCCGGCGGCCTTCGAGTGGAAGCTCGACGGCGCGCGCGTGCAGGCGCACAAGTCCGGCGCCCAAATCCGCGTCTATACGCGAAGCCTGAACGAAGTCACCTCCGCCGTTCCCGAGATCGTCGCGGCGCTCGGCGATTGCGCTGCGCGGGAGCTAATTCTGGATGGCGAGACGATCGCGCTACGGCCCAACGGCACGCCCTTCCCTTTCCAGGAAACCATGCGACGCTTCGGGCGCAAGCTCGACGTGGAGGCGCTGCGAACGACCTTTCCCTTGAATGTTTTTTTCTTCGATTGCCTGCTGGTCGATAGGGAAGATCTCACGGCGAAACCCGCGAAAGAGCGCTTCGATACGCTCGCGAGGATTCTGCCGGCGGATCTCATCATCCCGCGCCTCGTGACCGGCGACAAGGAAGCCGCGCAAAACTTCTACGACGAAGCGCTCGCGCGCGGCCACGAGGGCGTCATGGCGAAGGCGCTTGACGCCCCGTACGAAGCCGGAAGCCGCGGCGCCGCCTGGCTCAAGATCAAGAAGGCGCACACGCTCGATCTCGTCGTCATCGCCGTCGAATGGGGCAGCGGCCGCCGCAAGGGCTGGCTCAGCAACCTGCACTTGGGCGCGCTCGATCCCGGGACCGGCGGCTTCGTCATGCTCGGCAAGACCTTCAAGGGCATGACCGACAAGATGCTCGCCTGGCAGACCGAACGCCTGCTCTCGCTCGAGACTTCGCGCGAGCGCCACGTCGTGCACGTGCGGCCCGAGCTCGTCGTCGAGATCGCGTTCAACGAAATCCAAGCGAGCCCGCACTACCCGGGCGGCTTCGCGCTGCGCTTCGCGCGCGTCAAGCGCTACCGCGAGGACAAGAGCGCGAAGGACGCCGACACGATCGAAACGGTGCGGGCGCTGTACGAAGGACAACGACCGCGAAGCGGTCAGTAGACGGTCCGCCCTCTGGGTAATCCCGGCGGGGCATGCGCACGCCGGGCGTGATCGCGATCGAGTGCTCAGCGGATACAGCCGACGCGTTGGGTCGCGACGACCATCTGATCGAGCGTCAGCGTTCCCTGCGCCGGATCGGTGATGTAGTTCTGCGGCCAGAACGCGTTGAAGGCAAGCGCGGTCGTGCTGCGCAAGCGCAGGTCGAGCCTCTCGTTGGCGGGCGCCGGGAAGTCCGTGCACTCGGCACCGTCTGCCCCCGCCGGGCAGAACTTGTCGCGGATCCAGTAGCCGATCGGGCCCGAATCGTCGAAGCGCATCACGTTGGCGTCGTTCTTGAACACTTCGAGGACGGCACCGGCACCCGTCGTCGGGTCGGGGTTGAGCTTCGCGTGCACTTCGACGCAGACCCAGCGGCCCTCGTCGATCGCGAACCCGTTCTTGTGCACCAGCGCGTTGCCGAAGTACGAGGTACCGTCGTTCGTGGGTGCTGCCATCCACGAGTGCATCGTCATCCAGTAGTTGTAGAAGTCGAACCGCGGATTCGCGCCGCCGGTTCCCCACACGGGCTCGATCGAGATGGAGAAGCGATCGTCGCCGTTCGGGCGCTCGCCGGCATGCGGGCTCGGAAATCGGGAGCTCGGATTGTAGCCGCCGACCCAGACGCCGGAGTGATGCCACGGAACCCCGGCCTCGTACTTTGCGTACCAGCGAACGTAGAGCTCGTCGTGATCCGGCAGTTGCTTGAAGAGATCGACCGCAGCAACGCCACCGCCCGCGCGCAGCGCGAGCGCCGTGCCGCTGCTTCCGGGCGCGTGATCGGCGACGAGCGTCATCCGCGCCGCGCCTTGCGATTGGTCGTAGCGACTGGTCACGGCGGCGACCGACGCT
>Ga0209056_10008665_pt1 | contig 10426 bp, 9 predicted proteins | sample GraSoiAngelo_114_FD_185876 | JGI IMG/M metagenome (GOLD analysis project Ga0209056, IMG submission 185876) | Grasslands soil microbial communities from the Angelo Coastal Reserve, California, USA - 14_0903_13_40cm (SPAdes) (version 2) | ecosystem: Environmental > Terrestrial > Soil > Grasslands ...
TGGCACCAGATCTCCTTGGCGGTGAGGATACTCGGCAGGTGACGGCGGCGCTGCTCCTCGCTGCCGTGCTGGATGAGCGTCGGGCCGACCATCGAGATGCCGAGGAGGCCGATCAGCCCCGGGGCCCGGGCGCGCACCATCTCCTCGTTGACGATCGTCTGGCGCATGACGTCGGCGCCCTGGCCGCCGTACTCGCGCGGCCAGGCGAGCGCCAGGTAGCCGGCCTCGTGGACCTTCCGCTGCCAGGCCTTGGCCTCGGCGATGCGGCGCGGGTCGCCGAACTCGACCGGGCGCTCGTCGCGCTGGCGCCGGGGGACGTTTCGCTCGAGCCAGGCTCGGACCTCGCGCTGGAAGGCCAGCTCGTCGGGCGTGTACGTGAGGTCCATGACCAGGTCGCTAGCACTTCGCCGCCCGGCTGGCTACCCTCGGGGCGCTCCATGGTGACCGATCCACGCGTGGTGCGCGGCATGCAGGCCCAGCTCGCTAGCTGGCGGAGCCGGGTCGCGGGCGGCGCGGCGCGGGTCGGGTGGAAGATCGGCTTCAACTCGCCGGCGGCGCAGCGGCAGCTCGGCCTCGACGGCACGGTGGTCGGTCATCTGACGCAGGCGACCGTGCTCGCGCCCGGGACGAGCCACTCGCTCGCCGGCTCCCAGCTGGTGAGCGCCGAGCCGGAGGTCGCGATCCACCTCGGACGGGACGTCCCGGGGGGCGCGGACGGAGAAGCGGCGCGCGCCGCGATCGCCGCGCTCGGAGCCGCGATCGAGCTGGTCGACATCGACCGGCCTTTGGACGACCTGGAGGCGATCCTGGCCGCCAACGTCTTCCATCGCGCGGTGGTGCTCGGGCCGCCGCGGAGCGAGCGGGCCGGCGGCGCGCTCGGGGGCGTGATCGCGCGGGCGTTCCACAACGGCGACCAGGTCGCCAGCGTGGAGGCGGCGGCCGCCGCCGGCGATCTCTCCGCGGTGGTGCGCCACGTCGCCGACTGGCTTGCCGCCTTCGGCGAGCGGCTCTGCGCCGGCGACCGCATCATCTGCGGGTCGCTCGCGCCGCCGATCTGGGTGAAGCCGGGGGACCGCGTGCGGGTGGATCTCGGGCCGCTCGGGGCTGTCGAGGTCGCGCTCACGGCGTAGGCGGGGCTACGGAAACGCGCATGAGCCACCCGCACCTTGCGTGCGCGAACCCACGCCGCCCGGCCTGCTGCTGTTGATGAACGCGGGTGAGCGGCGGCTCAGGTGACCTATCGTCTGGGCGACCTCCTTCGTGGTCTCCAGGGCCTCGGGGGGGCGAGGGCGCGGATCAGGGCAGCAAGGTCGCGATGCTCGCGCACGCGAGTGCGTCATGCCTGCATCGGCCCTACCCACTGCGCGCCCCAGGGGATTTGGCGGTCGCCCTGTAGCTCGCTCTTGCAGGCACGCGCCTCGTGCAGGCTCGCAAGCCGGCCCCGGGTCGCTTCGCCGTCGCATGGATCGCTTCCCCCCACGCGCTCGCCATGCGCAGCGAATGCGCAAGCCGCGTGGTCACCCGCCCGGTTGCTGCGGCCGATGCCACTGCAACGACTACGGCATCCTCCGGCGCTGCGCCTGATATCCTCTGCCTTCTGAGTAGATAGCGAGGGCGCATGGAGGGTGCGCGACGGGCGTTCCGCAGCGCCCGTTGCACATCGCCGTCGTCGGGCGCGCGGCTGCGGCACGCATCTTGAACCAAGCGGTGCGCAGCATCGCAAACGTAACGCGTGCGCCGGCTCGCGAACGCGCGGCCAAGAAGGGGTCAACAGATGGGCGAAACGAAGTCATCTCGTGGAGGGCGGGGAGTGCGACTACTGCACCGTACACGGCGCATCCTGGCCGTGGCCTGTGCGGCGCTCTACGCCGCGCTCTACCTCGTCATGTCGCACCCGTTGGTGCTCCCATGACGAAAGCGACGAAGGGCGACCGTGTGAGGGTCGCCCTCACTCGGGCCGTGCAGGCGAAGATCGAGGCTCGCAAGCCCTCGGGGCTGACGAGCGAGCAGTGGTCGGAGAAGCGGAAGAAGGGGCAGGCGCTCGCGGAGCTGGGCATCATCGTCACCCTGCTCATCACCATCACCCTCGGTGTCGTGGAGTTCGGCTACGGCTTCTTCGCCCTCCACGTAGTCACGCAGGCGACCGCAGCCGGTGCCCGGGCGGCCTCGGTGCTGGCGATCGGCAACCGGGATGCCTGTGGGCGGATCGTCGATACCACCGCCATCGCGACCCTCGTGCGCACGCAGGTGGGCAGCGTCGTGACGCTCGACTCGACTAGCCCGCAGGTGCAGCAATGCGACTCCTCGTCAGTGGGAGGAGGGTGCCAGCCGATCACCGGCGACGGGGCGAGCGTGCCGTGTTCCACTTCCCCCATGCCGAAAGTCCGCGTCACCGTGAGCGGCACGGTGCCTCGCATCTTCGGGCTGTTCGGGTCTAGCCCACGCGCCTTCTCGCGGACCGAGACCTTCCGTGACGAAGGCCGATGAGAGCCAAGAGGAGACCATGAAGGATCGGACGAATCAGGGGGGACAGGCGCTCATCTACACGGGCGTGCTCAGCTTGGCGTTCTTTGCCTTGGCGGCCATCGCGGTGGACGCGGGGCGGCACGTGTTCGTGGGCCGGGAGACGCAAGCGATCGCGGATGCCACCGCGCTCGCAGGAGCCACGGCGCTCGCCAGGCGCGGGGACGCCGTATCGGCGGCGACTGGCTTCGCCTCGCAAAACACCGTGGACGGCCAGGCCGCTTCCATCGGATCGAGCGACGTGCAGGTCGGCAGCTGGAATGGTAGCACATTCGCGCCCGGTGGCTCGCCGCCCAACGCCGTGAGGACGGCTCCCAGCTTCACGTTCCACAACATCTTCGGCCTGTGGTCGCCCACCAGTGCGATCAATCGGAGGGCCGTGGCTGCCTTCCAGGGTGCGCCGCAGCTACCCATCGTGCTCTGCGGCACCGTGCCGTGGACCTCCAGCGTCACCATCAGGTTCAGCACCTCCAACGGCGGCGCCGACGCCAATACGGCTGCGTGGGCGGTGTATGACCCACAGGCGACCGGCAGCTTCCCTGGCGCGGGCGTGGTGAGGCAGTACCTGCCCCCAGGTTGCGGGGGGACCGGCTGGGTACCCTCGCCGCAGACCGTGGGGCAGAGCGTCTCGATCAGCAACGGCAGCTTGAACACCTTGTGTCAAGGTCTTACGCAGCCGTCCTGTAACCTGATAGGTAAGACCTATCTCTTTCCGATAGTCGATGTCGCCTGCTACGGAGCGCTAAACGGTGCCCACAAGATCACCGGCTTCGTGGGAGTCAAGATCGCGAGTCTCCCGACCGACTGCAGCAGTGGGTGGTCGCTCATGGGCCAGGCGACGGATGACTGCGCCACCGCCCCGAGCGCCAGAACCTGCCCGAGCGCCGGGCTGGTGGAGTGACGGCTCTCGAGGCCCTGACTGTCAGACGGTCATGATACCTGCACCGGCAGCGGACCCTCCGCGGGGCTGAGGATCGCCGGCAAGCTCCGGACGATGCGGGGGCTCGGAATCAGCGCGGAGACGTCGGGCCGCCGGAGCGTGATCCCGTAGAGAAGGCGCAGCGCCCCCCGCGTGCACCCCTTGCCTTGAATCTTCGTACGGGCTCCGAGACGCTTCTTGAGCGTCTCGGTCCGCTCCGCGCTTCGCCGAACTCGACGGGTTGGATTGCGAGGCACGGAAGGCGGCGCCCCCCCGGCCACTCGAAGCCCAGCACGCCGACCCCCGCCGGCCCGCCCATCACGCCGCTGGGAGGTGGCCAGTCGCTCGCGCAGGGCCGCTCCACGCTGAAACCACTCGCCGCGCGACTCACGCCCGTACGGCGTCCGCCAGGCGCCCGGCGGCTGGTTTGATCTGCGCGGGAGCGCTGGCGGTCGTGGGCCTCGCTGCCGCGCTCGGAAGCAACCCGGAGCCCACGCGTCGCGTGGCGATCGCGGCAGCCGCAGGCGCGCTGGCGCTGGGCGCGGCCGTCCACGTGCTGCCCGTCCGGTTTCAGTACTACCCCTACGTCGTCGTTGACCTGCAGCGGCGAGGAGATCCAGGGCAGGTTCTGGCCGCCTACGAAAAGGCCGAGCCGTATGCGCCTCGCGGGGAAAGCCGCCAGCGCCAGATCGAGGCGTTACGGAGTCACCTCGGGACTCATCGGGACAAATGAGCATCGACGGATCGGCTCCCGTCCGCTGCTGCCACTTCCGGCAACCCAAGACTGACCGGAGAACTGCCGGAGGCAGAGCGCTGCCCCGCATCGTGGGTTGACTGGTCATACCCCTGAGTTCATACTCCGACCCAATGAGAGCCGTCCGGCGTACGATCTCGATGCCCGCTTCCCTGGCGAAGCGACTCGACCGCGAGGCCAAGCGCAGGCGAACCTCCTTCTCGGCGCTCATCGCGGAGTTGGCGGAACGCGCACCTGGGGACCTTCCTTACGCTGGTGTGATCGAGGACGATCCTGACCTGTCGCTCCGAGTCGATGAGGTGCTGTCTCGGCTCGCCCGCTGATCGTCTGCGATACGGGGCCCCTCGTGTCAGCGTGCAATCGTCGGGAGGAGCGCCGCCACGACTTCGCTGTGCGCCTTCTCTCGGCCCTCGGCCGGCGGGTCGTCGTCCCGTGGCCCGTCTACGTCGAGGTCCATCTGGTCCTGTGTGCCCGAGGGTACGCAAGAGCCGCACTCCTGTTCGGGCACGCCCTGCTCGACGGCACCCATGCGCTCGACCGACCTACGGACGGCGAGCACCTTCGGGCGCTCGAGATGCTCGACCGATACGAGACCACCGGCTTAGATCTCGCCGATGCCGTGGTGATGGCGATCGCCGAGGCGCGCCAAGCCCTCATCCTCACTTGGGACTTTCGGCACTTTCGAGCGGCCGCTCCGGGGAGACGACGGCACTGGCCCCTGCTTGTCCAGGAGCATGAGATGCCTGAACCGTGACCGCACGCTCGGCCATGATCGCGTCGCAGCCTCACGCCCGCCCTGCTCGCCACGCTGGCGGGTTGCCCACTCGGAAAGGGCGTCCGATCTCGACGACACGGGGCGCGGCAGCGGGACTCATGGACGGCGGAGGTCGGTGCGGCGTTACCATTCGTCGATCTCGCCGCGCCCGCGCCCGACATCGTCATCGCTATCCGCAGTGCCACGCCCGACAACTTCATGCGCCAGCCGCTTTATCCGGTGGCCCGCTGTGGACGATCACACGACCACGCCCGCCTAGCGCTGATGCAGGTCGATGCCGCGGTCGAAGCGGCACGCAGGGCGGCGCAACCGGCAAGGAAGAGGTTCGCCATCGGCTTCCAAACCGGGCACGAGATCAACTGGCTGCCGCAGGCGGTGCATGTGCTGCGCGACGAACTGAAGAACATCGAGGTCACGGTCTCCAGCGACTATTCGCCGGATCTCGCCGAAGCGCTCGCTCGCGGGCGGCTGGACCTGGCCTTCATGCGCGTGGAGCCGGGCTACGACCTCGGGTACCACGTGGTGGACCGGGAGCCGCTCATCGTCCTGATGCCGAGCGACCATCGCCTCACCGCCAAGCAAGCAATTCATCCGCGTGAGCTCGTCGGCGAGATCTTCATCGGCGGCTCCAACAAGGCCACGGTGTTGCGTGCCGTCACCGAGGATTACCTGCGGCGCTCGGGAGTGGACATCAAGCTCGACCACGGCGTGGACAACATGGCGATGGCCATGTCCCTGGTCGCCTCCACGCGCGGGCTGGCGCTGATGCCCGCCTATGCCAAGAACCTGCTGCCCTCGTCCGTGGTGAGCCGTCCGCTGGAAGGCGAGGCGCCGACGATCGACGTAGCGGTGGGCTACAGCAAGTCGAACACCTCGCCGATTCTCAAACTGTTCCTGTCGCGCCTCGACGAACTGGCGGGGCCGAACCAGAAGCACTGACGCCGCGGATCCGGCTTCAGCGGCATCGCGCCATGCCGTCCCTTGGTATCCCTGGAGCATCGACGGCGTACCCAGCAAGCAGCTGCCCGAGCAGATAGCGGGAATTAGGGCCGTTTTCGGGCCCGGATGACATAACGCCCGAAGTCCGACGTTCGCGGACTCCTACGTCCGTAGGACGTCCGTCTGGTCTGCGTCGAGCAGGGGCGCGACCTACAGGACTTCATGCCAAGACGCTGCGCGAGTACCTGCGCCGCTGACGACGCCGGTGAGGCCCCCTTTGGGGCTGCGCTACTTCCTCTATCGGCAGGACGGGCTGCTATTCCCGCAGAGCGTGCCGAACCTGACGGAGGCGAGCACGAACTTGTACGAGCTCGTCAAGGGCGGGAACCTCACGGTGTACGTCGACGAGGCGTCGCGCCAGGCGGTGCACCAGGCCGTCGCGCTCGAGACGTCGCGCGGCTGGCGGATCGCCAGGAGAACCAGGCGCACAGAATCGACGTCGTCGTCGCGCTCGCGCAGGCGGCGCAGGGCCTCCTCAAGGTCGGGGGCGTACCAGCGGGGGCAGTTGCCGAAAATGCGCGCCGGGGGGCACCAATCACGTTGGATGAGCAGACTCAGCCCTGTGACGGAACCCCCGAGGCAACAGGCGACCTCCTGGTTTTTGAGCAAGAGATTCGGGACAAGGGCGGGGCAGGAGAAAACCCCTGGGTCGACCCCGAAAGGCGCGCCATCTCAGACTCATTTTCGACATTTTTGACGTCGCAAATGAGTCAGATATCGAGCCTTCTCCAGATCCCGGACTTCACCCAGCCGTACGAGATCGTCAGGCAGACCAGCCAGGCAATCGGAAGCGAAACCCAGGCCAGCTCCACGGGCCCGGCGAGGTGGATGGCGGCGAAGTAGCCGGTGCCGAGCATGGTGAGCGTGAGCACGAGCTCGATTGCGAGAGCTGCCGCCGTGTCCCCGGTTCCCAAGACGGCGGCGAACCACATCTCTCCGGGGATGACGATCAGCATCGCCAGGGCGACGACGCGGAGGCTCGCACCGCTCTCCGCGAGCAGGGCCGATTCGGGGGAGAACACGGCGAGAAGCCAGCCGGGAACGAGCAATGCGACGGCGATGAAGGGAAGGGTTGCGAGGAGCGCCCCGCCGGTGGCGTCGCGAAGAACGGCGCCAATGCGGTGCGTCTGATTCCTTCCGATGAAGCGACTGACCATGGAGCACGAGGTCTCCGCGAAGCCTTCCGTCGGAATCCAGAGCACGACGTAGCAGGCATACACGATGTTCGCGATCGCGAGCGCCTCGTTGCTCACGCGCTCGAGGATCAAGAAGAAGGCGAGCCACCGGAGCGCCTCCAGAAGCCGCTGGACGGCGATGGGAGCGGAGGTGCGGCTGAGGAGGTGCGTCGTCCGGCGCTCAAACGGCCGGAGGCGGAAGAGTCCGTAACGCGCGGGATCGAGACGTCGCCACATGTAGACCGTGAGGAAGAGGAAGGTGACTATCTCGGCGCCCAGGGATCCGGCCGCGGCTCCCCGCATGCCGAGCACTGGAAAGCCGAACTTCCCGAAGATCAAGACGTAGTTCAGGACGACATTGGTGGCCGCCAGGAGAGCCGTCGCCGGGACGAGAACCCGGGTGCTTCCCAGGCTCACCAACAGCGCGCTGTAGGCGAACGTAGCGCCGGTGAAACCGATGCCGTACGCCGCGATCTGCAGAAAGCCGTCGACCGCGACCCCGACGTCTTCGGACTGGACGAACCAGGCCGCCAGCAGGGGTGAGACCACCTTCAGAGCGACCGTCGACGCGGCGCAGACGACGAGCATCAGAACGAAGCCCTGGTTGAAGGCGGCTCCCAGCGCCTCCGGCCGACGCTGACCGGCTCGCCGCGCCGTGACAATCTGGATTCCGTCGACCAGCGCGAGCGGTGCGACCAGGAAGATCAAGAGCATCGAGTCCGCAACCGCGATCGCGCCGAGCTCCGTCACGCCGACCCGAGCCAGGAAGATCGTATCGATCACATGGAGGACGGCTTCGCTGGTCTGCGCGAAGATTATTGGGAGCGAGACCCTCCACACCACCCGCGAGAGCCTGTCAGCCGTCATACCGACGAGCGTTGTTCTTCCACGGGCTGGACGCTGGCCGTCGTCTCACGCGGTGAGGGTGAATGTGTAGGAGTTTCGATTGAGGTGCATCACCATGCACGACAGCAGGGCGCCGCTCTTGTGAAACTCGCTGAGATTGAAATAGCTCACCTCGAGGCAGAAGTTCGCCGCGATGTCCTCCAGTTGGTGGTTCTTGTGAACCTCGCGCTTGTAGTCCTCCGTTCCAAGCTTGAGGTCGTGAATGTGCGACGAGTTCAGGACCGTCTTTGGCAGGCGAACGGAGTTGCAGATGCCCGAATAACAGTCGTCAACGGAGACATCGATGACGTTCGTGACTTTCTCGATCTCCGCGACCGCTTCCTTCTCGAGCAGCTCGGTGCCGACCAGGGTGTTCTCCCTCGTGATCGGGAAGACCAGGCAGTCGAGGTGGTAGAGGTACGGATCGACGAGCTTGACCTTGATGATTCGCATGTCGAAGGTCGCTTCCATCCAGTCGTAGGTCTCGCGTTCGGACCGAATAGCGTATCCTCCCACGTACAGGTCGTCGTGGAGGTGCTTGAGCTCGGCCTCCCCTTCGAACTTCGTCGGCGGGACGTGAACCTCGTAGCCCATGTCCCGGAAGAACTTCGTTCCCACCTCCGTCTCGCCGCGACGGGGCTCTGACGCAAAGTTCGAGATGACGACCGTATTCTTGTCGGGGAGGTGGTCGAGGACGATCCCCAGATTCGCGGTGAACACGAGATCCTGAAGATCGGCGCCGCGGGGCGTCGGGAGCTGGTAGATCAGGGCGTCGCCGGCGAGATATCGATAGAGCTCGAGAAACTGGACCGTGGCTCGCTTGAAGTCCGGCTGGCGCCGGTCGGGCGGCAGATCCTGCATCCAGGGATTGTTAGCAACCCGGGTCGAGTAGGAGAACGGAAAGCTGAGAAGAAAGGACGGACGATCGAGCTGAGTCGGATTCAGCCAGGGAGGGGCTGGCACCGGTTCGGGCGGGCAAGCTTCGCGTGTCACCTGGTGCATCTGGATTCCTACCTGGTTCATAGCGTCGTCTCCTGTGATTGTGGCTTCGACTATCACATCGCGCCGTCCGCGAGCTTGATGATCGGGTCGATCCCCGCCTCCACGTGGTCGCCCGTCTCCTGAACCGTCTCGAAGTCGAACTCGGACGACAGCGGAAGGATCAGGTCGACCTGCGAGCCATAGCGGACCTGTGAGAAGCGTTGACCCTGGGCGACGAGTTGATTCTGTCTCAGCACGAAGGGGGTGATGCGGTCGATGTCCTGGTCCGCAATCTGGAGCACGTAGTACGGCTGGGCGAGATCCACGGAGTAGATTCGATTGAGGACACGCTGATTGTGTTGGAGGTACTCCATCGAATCCGTGGAAATGTGCAGGTCGTGCAGAATGCTTTTCTCCACCTCGAGCATCGGATGGTTGTAGGTATCGATCGGATCCGCCTCCCGGTAGGAAAGCCGCCCGGGGTAGGGAATCCGATTGATATGGACGTCAAAGAAGGTCATGAAGATGCCGATGACGAGGCTCTGCGCGTCGTAGTGCGGATCGCGCATGGCGTCGCGGAGACAGTAGGTTCTGCCCTTGATCTCCACGATGCATTCGTCCGGGCCCACCTCTCGCTGATAGAGGATGATCCCGTCCGCGGGAGAGAAGAAGTAGCCCAGGTCGGAATAGGTTGGGCGGATCGGGTCTCGGAAGAAGTGATACTGCGAGAGCCAGGTGAGCGGCTTGTCCCGAAACGGGCGAACGTCGGTATCGAGCCAGTCCTGTAGCGTCTTCGGCATCGTGCGGCCTCCCGGTTGTCATGCAACCCGGCGCACTAGAGCCGGACAAAGCACACGATGAGGTACAACATGTGTACAACGCGACGTCAATCCCCAAAACATAAAGAGAGAGAGCCTTTGCTGAGCTAGAAGCCTTGCACTCTGCGATATTGGGGTATCGGGCCGTCCGATCCGCGACGGGAGCGAGAGCGAGTGCCGGAAGGCGGGAGATATCTAACCTGACGAACGTTAGACATCCCCCTCGAAACCGGACCGAGCTCGCTGTGAGGGACGCCGCCGTCTCGTCGGGCCGGTTCCCGTCACGACGCGGTGCGACGCCGGCCAGCGGCCCGACTTCATCGCGCCGCCGGGCTTCGGGAGCGTCCGCCGAGGACCCGCCGAGCCATGAACCACGAGCGGCCCCGCAGGGCAGCGAGATCCGGCGCGGAAGGGGGGGAGGGGTGAACCGACTTCCTGCGCGGGCTCCTTCAGGAGGAGCTCCTGTAGCCGCCGCCACCTCCCCGCCGCGTGCAGACGCTTGGTCTCGAAGCAGAGGTGCGACGAGAAAGTGCACGTTGAGTTCCAACCCGCTCCCGAAGCGCTGCACGACGGTGACCGTGCCGCTCTGGCCGTCCG